>Ga0209415_10003741_pt1 | contig 28251 bp, 18 predicted proteins | sample PeaSoiSIISIP2007_FD_187696 | JGI IMG/M metagenome (GOLD analysis project Ga0209415, IMG submission 187696) | Peat soil microbial communities from Weissenstadt, Germany - SII-SIP-2007 (SPAdes) (version 2) | ecosystem: Environmental > Terrestrial > Soil > Wetlands > Peat | place: Germany... | reverse complement strand
ACGTAAGCGTCGTGGCCATTAACGCTTTCCTTCCCTTTAACCGTCATTTTGGGGTAAAGCTCTCTGAGCTTGATCGCAGCGTAGAAGTCGGCGTCGCGCTTCATCGCCGCCAGCTCAGTCCCGGTAATATCTCGCATCCCGTTTTGCGGGTTGTCCTCCCAGCCCACGGCGCCATTGAAGCCCCGCCTTGCCTGGCCAAAACCGGAAAGGTCGGTAATCATATACTGCTTGTTGGGGGCCTTCGCATAGATTTCCTCGGCCGCCGGTCCGGGCAACTGATCCATCTCGAACGTACCTTTGGAAACCCGGCTGGTGAGCTTCTCGAGCGCGGCCTTGCCTCCTATGGCTTTGACGTACTTATCGAGAACCTGGTCCGCAGAGGGCAGAGCAGCTTGTGGTGTGTTCTGAGCCACGGCCGCAGTGAGCCCTGCCAAGAGAACGAGCAGACACATCGGAAGAAGTGTCCTCGGTTTGAGGCTATTGCGCATTTTTCCTCCCCAAGTTTGCCCCTCCCGTGTGGCACGTAGACGCCGCTTTAAAGGTCTGAAGTGATTACGAAGAGCGCCATGGGGCATACGGTTATTCCATGCATCAATGGGCGAAAGCGTCGCCGGTCAGCGATTATCTCACAGCCTTCCGAATCCTTACTCCTGAATCCTGTCCTTCACTTTCCCGCGTTCCCGGGCCCACCCACAGCATAAATTCTGGGCAGCCGCTGCTCGACCGGCGGCAGCGTGGGGAAGGCTGCATGCGGCTCGGTTTGATACCAATAGGCGACGGAGAAGTAATTGTCGGAACGGTGGTTGGCGTGGCCGTGCTCGATGGTCGCGCGCAGCGATTTAGTGAAGGTGATCGGCGAATCGAGGTGGAAGCGGTAGACGGAGTATCGGCCTCCTACTCGCTCCACACCCTTTACGGGGGCGCCGAACATCAAGTAGGAAAACGGCTGGTCGCCAAAATCCCAGGCTCCCTGGAAATAGTCTTCGGAGCCCGTCCCGTTGATGGAGGGCAACTTCTCGCCATCAATGAAAAACATATCGTCGCCCTCGCCCCACCACTCGTCCTGGTTTTGCAGCACGGACATGGTCACGCCCACGTAGTGACCGCGGCCCGTGGCTTCCATCCAAACATAATTGCCCTCTCCGTCGAGGTTGGTTTTCTTATCCACCAGCGGGGCGCCGTTGGAGTTCCATTGGTTCGTCCAGCCCTGGCAGGGAGCGCACTGGCGATATTGGGCGTGGAAATAGATGGTGTCCGCAGGGAGGGGAGTCTTGTAAGCGCGGTAATCGATATTGAAATAGAGGGCATCGACGCCCCGGTTTCCCTCATCGGTCAAGGTGATTTTTCCCATCCTGCGAAACGGCATGGGAAAGTAGCAGTTCAACGCCTGAGCCGAGCCCACGGCCAGGGGGAAAGACTGGTAAGTGAAATAGTCGCCCAAACCCAAGCCATAGAAATCGCCGATGGGAGCTTCCACACTGGGAGTGGTTTCGTTGTCCCAATACATGCGGAGCACAAGCTTCTTGAGGTGGAATTGCTCGCCGCTCGCAATCGTAAACCAGATATGCGTGATGACTCCTGGTCCGGCCTGTTCGAACACGGTAACCGTCTCGCCGGCTTTAACTTTCCAGGAGTCCTCGTTGGCGCCGGTCCGATCGTAACTGGAGAACCGCTTCAGTACGTAGTTCTGCTGCTGAGTAAGATCGGGAAACAACCCGCTGAGGTTCTGGGCAACGGCGGGTGCGGCAAGGGTAAGAACGGCTAAGAGAAGCGTGAGCTTGCGCATTTCGACCTCCGGAATGTTCGAATCAGTGTGCTGCTGCGAGCCGCGTCATTGTATCATGCGCAAGCTTTGGAGTGCGGCAGCTTGCTGCCGTTTTTTTTCCGCGAGCTTGCTCGCGCGCGGCCGACGAGGGCAACCCTCCAGAGCGCGGCCAGCAAGCTGGCCTTCGCGAAAGCGGCAGCAAGCTGCCGCACTCCAAAGCTTGCGCAACCCAAGGTCCTCGACTTCCACGTCAAGGGGCGTTAAGCTTTCGGTCAAGAGGCAGCGCTGACCTGGAGGTCAGCGCTACACGTTATATGTCTCACGCGCGAATACGCCAGATCGGCAGTCCCACCAACTCTCTCGTGAAGGTCTATCGTCGGGCTTTGGCGAAAGGCACAGCACGCGAGGGTTGGCTAGCTGTCGAAGGCCCTTTCCTCGTGAAGGAAGCCCTGGCGGCGGCCCCGACAGTTCGAACGCACAGCGTGCTTATCACCGAGAGCGGCAGCGCGAGATTTTCCGGGCTTCTGGAAGGGTTGCCCGCCGAAGCCGAAGCCGTGCAGGTTCCTGACCGCTTGTTCGAGCAGTTGGCGCAGACCCAGAACCCCCAGGGCATCGCCGCGCTGGTGGAGTTGCCGCATTACCATCTGGAAACGATTCTGGCGGGCCAGAATCTGCTTCTGCTGGTGGCCTGCGGGCTCCAGGATCCTGGCAACCTGGGCACTCTGATGCGCAGCGCGGCGGCATTTGGCGCCTCGGCCCTTTGCACGCTGCCGGAAACCGTCAGCCCATTCAATCCTAAAGCCGTGCGGTCTTCCGCCGGGGCGATCTTCCACCTTCCGGTGCTTCAGGATCAGTCCGTCCATGACCTTGTGTCTCGCCTGCGCGCGGATGGAGTTTGCATTGTGGCCGCCGACCGCCATAGCCCCTCGCCGCTTTGCGAGGCAGATCTGCGAGGCTCGGTCGCCATCATGGTGGGTAGAGAGGCTTCCGGCCTGCCGCCTGAGATTGCCCGCGAGGCCACGCTGCGCTTGAGCATCCCCATTCGTCCCGGAATGGATTCCGTCAACGCGGCAACTGCGGGAAGTGTGTTCCTTTACGAAGCGGCCCGGCAGCGGGGATTTAAGTATTGAAACGACGTCCGTGGTCCGTTGTCCCTGGATGGTTCAGGTTTGGTTGGACCGATAGACCGACACGTGCAGACAGGCAGATGGACGGAGGCCGCGGACAACGGACCACTGACCACGGACAATCGGTTTCGATGAGCCAATTCTTATGAGCCTATTCGAGCCACCTGCTGGAGACTTCGCTCGTAAGTCAGCCCAGCAACCCTCCACCCCATCGCCGCTGGCCGACCGCATGCGGCCGGAGACCATCGAGGAGTACGTCGGCCAGGTCCACATCCTCGGGCCGGGCAAGCCGTTGCGCAAGCAGATTGAGCGCGACGAACTGGCCTCAATGATCCTCTGGGGTCCGCCCGGCTCCGGTAAGACTACGCTTGCAACCATCATCGCGCGCAAGACCCGTAGCGAGTTCGTGCGCTTCAGCGCCGTCCTCTCGGGCATAAAAGAGATCAAGGCAGTGATGGCTACGGCGGAGAAGGTGCGGCGGTACGGCCGGCGAACGGTGCTATTCATCGACGAAATCCATCGCTTCAACAAAGCGCAGCAGGACGCCTTTCTCCCCTACGTCGAGCGCGGCGACGTGGTGCTGATCGGCGCCACCACTGAGAACCCTTCTTTCGAAGTGATTTCGGCGCTTCTCTCGCGTGCCAAAGTCTACATGCTTTCGGCTCTCTCCACGGATGAGGTAATGACACTGCTGGAACGCGCCTTGAAAGACGAGCAGCGCGGCTTGGGCAAGGAGAAAGTGGAGATGGCGCCGGAGTTGCTGCGCCAGATCGCCGTGTTTGCCAATGGTGACGCACGCGCGGCTTACAACACGCTCGAGGTAGCGGTGGCCGCGGCGCCACGCGAAGGCGAAGGCGAAGGCGAAGCGCGCCGCGCGGTCGTCACCGAAGCCATCCTCGAAGATACCCTACAGCGCAAAATGCTCCTCTACGACAAGGCCGGCGAGGAGCACTACAACCTGATTTCAGCCCTCCACAAGTCGGTGCGCAATTCCGATCCGGACGCCACGCTCTATTGGCTGGGCCGCATGCTCGAGGCCGGCGAAGATCCGCTCTACATCGCACGACGCATGATTCGCATGGCTTCCGAAGATATCGGCTTGGCCGATCCCAATGCTCTGGCGGTGAGCGTCGCCGCCATGCAGGCGGCGCACTTCGTGGGCATGCCGGAGGGGAACCTGGCGCTGGCGGAGGCGGCCGTCTACCTGGCGCTCGCGCCCAAGTCGAACGCGCTTTACGTGGGCTACGGCGAAGTGGCGCAAGACGCGCAGAAAACCCTCGCCGAACCGGTGCCGTTTCACTTGCGCAACGCGGTGACCGGTTTGATGGCCAACCAGGGCTACGGCAAGGGCTACCAGTACGCCCACAATGCTGCCGACCGGCTCACCGATATGCAGTGCCTTCCTGACAACCTCAAAGAGCGCCGATACTATCGCCCCACTGACCAGGGATTTGAGAAAAGACTGAGAGAGAAGATGGCGGCGATTGCGGAATGGAAAAAGAAATAAGCGGAGAAGTGACTGTGTCTGAAATTTGAGATTTCGGATTTGAGATTGAATCACGCAGGTGGATCGATTGAAAGATGGAGAGGGCAGCGAGTGTACAGTGGAAGAACCGACACGCGGAAACGTGGCTCGGAACGGACTCTATTCTTTTCCACCCTTTCCGTTGCCCACTGATTCCGGTTTATGCTGTTCTCTGATCTGGCGGAGCTTTTCGAGGAATTCTTTGCGTTCGCGGGCGGCTTTTTCGGCTTGGCGCGTTTTGTCGGTTAGATAACGCTGCCCCGTGATTTTGGAGCTCTGCAAGGAATCAGCCCAGGCGCGCAATTGGCGCGAAATGCCTTCGGCCAGGGATTTCAAATCTGAGATCTCAGATTTCAGATCCGAGAACCCTGTGAGTCCCTCCAGCAAGCAGAGCATTGAGCGGACTTCGCCGGCGGACCCGCGAGCGATGTACAGAAAGGTGAGTAGCTCCTGGGTGGTCCCTCGTTCGAATCCTTCTGCGATGTTGTTCGAAACGGAAACGGCGGCGCGCTCAATTTGATCCCGTAAGCTGAAGCGCCCTCTGAATGGGACCTTGGAAGTCATCCCGTGGATTTGAATTGCCAAATTGAGCGCGGATTTCCAGACGGGCAGTTGCTCGAACCGATCATATTTCATTCGTTCAAATCCCCTCCGTCACAAACCGCTTGGCGTGTTCCTTCAGGATGCAGCGGTCCTGAACCACAAACACTCCGGCGTCGCGGGCGCGGGCGGCGGCTTCTTCATGGATCACTCCTTCCTGCATCCATATGGCCTTGGCCTGCCTGCGGAGGGCCGCCTCGATGACCTCGGGGACAAATTCTGACCGGCGGAAGATCACCACGACTTCGATCGCCTCCGGAACGTCATCAAGCGCCGCGTACGCCTTCTCGCCTAAGACAGATTGCTCGTTGGGGTTGACGGGAATAATGCGATAGCCCTGGTCCTTCATGTAGGCGGACACGCCGTAACTTGGCCGCGCCGTGTTGGAGGATAAACCGACCACGGCGAGAGTCTTGTACTTCTCCAGGATCTCGCGGATCGAATCGGACATGCCGAATCCCAGGCTAAGAGAGTAGGCCACCCTCGCCCGCACTGTCATTCTGAGCGAAGCGAAGAATCCCCGCAGTTCCGCGCGGCGTGTCGACCAGAGAGAGCAACTGCAGCGATTCTTCGCTTCGCTCAGAATGACAGGTGCTGGGGGGGGCCGCCCCTACGACCTTCCCGCTAGTGTCACTTCACAGCCTTGACTGAAGACGCGGCCACGCGTTGCAGCGCCTCAAGGAACTGCTGGTTTTCCTCGTGCACTCCCACCGTAACGCGCAGGGAGGTGGGGAAGCCGTAGAGTTTCATGGGGCGCACGATGACGCCCTCGTGAAGCAGCCGGATGAAATCTTCTTCGCAGTCGCGGCCCGTGTCGAGCAGCAGGAAGTTGCCCACCGAAGGCGTGTAGCGCACCCCCAGCAGGGTCAATTCCTGGGTCAGGAATTTCATTTCCCGGGCATTCATCTCCACCGAGCGCGCCACGTGCTCGTGGTCGTCGAGCGCCGCCAGCCCTGCAACCTGCGCCACGCTCGAGGCATTGAACGGCGAACGGATGCGGTTCAGGCATTCGATCAATTCGCGGTGACCCATACCGTAACCCAAGCGGAGGCCCGCCAGGCCATGCACCTTGGAGAAGGTCCGAAGCACCAGGAGGTTCCGGCCCGCCCGCACACAGTCCACGGAACGAGAATAATCGGGGCGCTGCACGTACTCGTAGTAGGCCTCATCCAACACCACCAGAACCTGCGGCGGGATCGCATCCAGAAAATGGCTCAGCGCTTCCGCGGTGAACATCGTCCCGGTGGGATTATTGGGATTGCCAAGATAGACCAGCTTGGTTTTCTGAGTGATGCCATGCGCCATGGCGGCCAGATCGAAAGTTGACTCGCGCATGGGTGTCGCCACCACTCCCGCTCCCATGTCCTCAATCGCCAGCCGGTACATGTAAAAAGCCGACTCGGACGTGACTGCCTCGTCGCCGCTGCTCAGAAAAGTCTTGGCCGCCAGCTCCATCAAGTCCGTTGAGCCTGCGCCCAGGATGATCTGGTCAATTTTCAACTGGTGATTCTCCGCCAGTTTCCGGCGCAGGTAATACCCGCTTCCGTCGGGGAAAGAATGTATCCGGTTCAAGTGGTGTCGAATAGCTTCCTGGGCTTTTGGGGAAGGCCCCAACGGGTTTTCGTTCGAGGCGAGCTTGATGGCGGTTCGCCCCAGTTCGCGCTCGACCTCTTCCACCGGCTTGCCCGGCGGATAGGGACGGATGCGGCTCGACCAGGGCGGAAGTATGTCGTAAATGATGGATCGTGGCATGGTGTGTTCCTGCAACCCCAGTGCCTAGTGGCTAGTGCCTGCGGTTTTACTAGCCACTAACCACTAGCCACTAGCCCCTGTTCGTCCGCCTCTCCAGTTCTTCAGCCGATTCACTTCCGCTGCCTTCAGTTCACGAAACTGTCCAGGCGCCAGACCCTGGTCCGTTAGGAAGGCAATGCGGACGCGCTTCAACTTTAGCACCTCTTGCCCGATGCGCTCAAACATCCTCCGCACCTGGTGGTATCGTCCCTCAACAAGGGTGATTTCATACCAAGGTTTTTCGTCCGAGGCGAGAAGGCGGATTTGGCACGGGGCGGTGCGGCGCCCGTCGAGGACAATCCCTGTTTCCAGTTTCTTAATGTCTGCCTCGGCGGCCTGCCCTTCCAGCTTAACTTGATAAGTGCGGGGCACGCCGGATTTTGGGGACATCAGGAAATTAGCCAACTCGCCGTCGTTCGTGAGCAGCATCAACCCAGAGGAACGGAAGTCGAGCCGTCCCACTGGATAAACTCTTTCCCGGATATTGCGCACCAGCGAGATTACGGTGGGGCGATGTTGAGGATCGCTCACAGTGGAGACATAGCCGGGCGGCTTATTCAGCAAAAGGTACAACCGCCGGCGGCTGCGCTTCAACGGCTTGCCGTCCACTGCGATTCGGTCGCGCGCCGGGTCAGCCTTGGAGCCTAATTCGGACACGACTTGCCCGTTCACCGAAACCCGGCCCTGCACGATCAACTCTTCGGCCTTGCGCCGGGAGGTTATGCCCGCTTCGGCAATGATCTTTTGAAGTCGCTCTTGCATGTGCGGAGGGTACCTGGTCTGTCATCCTGAGCGAAGCGAAGGATCCCGGCAGTTAAACCTCGCACGGAAGAACAACTGCGGAGATCCTTCGCTTCGCTCAGGATGACAGACTCGAGTTCGTTTTACCCTTGGTCCTCGACCTCGGGCAGCGGCGGTGGACTTACTTCGGACACGGATTCTTCGGCCACCGCTGCGTCTTGCGGAGTTGATTCGGAAGCCGAGGGGGCGGAAGCCTCGGCCGTCGCTGGCGGCTGTGGACCCGCCTCCGCTGCCCATTCCGAGCCCAGTGCTTGCTTGGCCAACTCTTCAAACTCTTTGAGGCTGGGAAGCTCGCCCACGTCTTTCAACCCAAAGTGCACCAGAAAGTCGCGCGAGGTCCGATAGAGGATCGGGCGTCCAACCACATTCTTTCGCCCCGAGGTGACCACAAGTTTCTTTTCCAGAAGGGTGTGGATAACGCCTCCACAGTCCACTCCCCGGATTTCATTAATCTCCGGCAAGGTCACGGGCTGCCGGTAGGCGATCACTGCCAACGTCTCAAGGGCGGGCTTGGAGAGCCGCACGGCCGGCTTCAGACTTTTCACGAATTTCCGCAGCACGTCGTGATGCTCCGGCTTGGAGAAGAATTTGTATCCCCCTGCCACTTCGCGGATTTGAATTCCGTGCTGCTCCAGTTGAAAATCCGCGGTTAATTCCTCGAGTTTAGACTTCACTCGCGCGCGCTCTTCGCCCTCCAGGGTGTTCAGGATCACCTCGAACGGCACAGGCTCGGGTGCAACGTAGATGATGGCCTCGATCAGGGCTTTTAACGTTTCGTCATTGAGCATCTGGAACTCAGTGGGTTGTCCGTAGTCCGTGGTCCGTTGCCTCCAGTCTCCGTCTGTCATTCCGAGCGGAGCGAGGAATCTCGCTCTGCTTCGAGCCGAACCGAGGGCGAAAGGCCAGGGCGAGATTCTTCGCTTCGCTCAGAATGACAGACAGCGACAACGCGCAACTGAAAACGGACAACGGACAACTGACAACGGACAACTGACAACTGACAACGGACAACTGACAACTGACAACTGACAACGGGCAACTACCCGAGACTTTCTTCCAACCCAACTTGCAACGCCGCGGCGTTCGTGGCGGAGAGAATCTCTTCGAAGCGCTTGCTTTTGGAAATCGTTATAGGACCGAACAGCTCCTTTTGCCGCAACTGGATCGCCCGGACTCTCACCAACTCGAGCAAGGCCAGGAAGATTGCGATGAGCGCTTCCCTCCAAAGGTAGCCCGCGATAAGTTCCTCCAAGGACACGGGGCCGGATCTCGAGTGGAGCACTTGTTTGATGTGCTCGACCATCTGCGCCACGGTGACGCCTTCGCGCCGGATCTCGATCTGGGGGCGCTTCTTGGCGCGCTCGAGGATCTCACGGAAGGTCGAAATCAGATCGAAGACGGAGACCGCGAGGCCGGGCTCATCTTCGGCCTCCGCGAACTCACCGATGCCCGGCTGCGACCACATCGCTTCCTCGACCATCCGCTTCGACTGCAGCATCTGCGCCGCGTTCTTGAACTGCTCGTGCTCGAGCAGCCGGTGCACCAGTTCTTCGCGCGGGTCTTCCTCTTCTTCCGGCGGGGCGTTCGGATCGGGCGGTAAAAGCATCCGCGACTTGATGTGTATGAGCGTCGCGGCCATGAAAATGAACTCCCCGGCCACATCGATATTCAGCTCTTCGAGCATATGGAGGTAGTCGAGGTATTGTTGAGTAATCCTGGCGATTGGAATGTCGTAGATGTCGATCTGTTGCTTGCGAATCAGGTCGAGAAGCAGGTCCAGCGGCCCCTCGTACATGCCCGCCTTGATGGAAGGCGGCGGCTCCCCACCATGGGTCAGACGCTTTCGCGTCGGCGCCGGCTCCGCCTCAGAGGTGGCCTCGCCCGGCGGTTCGCCCGCAGCCGGAACAGTCGGATCCACCCTCGCCTCAAGCGCATGCGCCGCCGGTTCGTCGCCGGCGGCTTTTGGGTCCTCATCAATCATCAAACGACACCTGTGGGGGCGGCCCTTGTGGCCGCCCTGGGCCACCACAAGGGTTGCCCCTACGTTAGCTTCACCGCTGCTCGCACCTCTTGCATCGTAGCCTGGGCTACCGCCCGCGCTTGGCGCGTCCCGTCCTCGAGGATGTCCCACACCTCTTGCGGATTCTGCTCGAACGGTCTGCGGCGTTCCTGAATGGGCGCGAGAAACGCATTCAGGTGCCCGGCTGCGAGCTTCTTGCAATCCACGCAACCGATCTCCGCCGTGCGGCACTCGCGATTCACGCGCTCGACCGTCTCCTTGGCGGAGAAGACCTTGTGCAAATCAAACACCGGGCAGACGTCGGGATTGCCGGGGTCGCTGCGACGCTTACGAGCCGGATCGGTCATCATGGTGGCGAGCTTCTTGGAAACCACCTCGGGCGTGTCGGTCAGGAAAATCGCGTTCTTGTAACTCTTCGACATCTTGCGACCGTCAGTCCCCGGCAGGCGCGGAGCGGAGGTGAGCAGCGCCTCAGGTTCAGGGAAAATCGGCTTCAGGTTACCGAGATTCATCCTAGCTGCAGCCGCAGCCACCGCACCTCTTAGCTCCCACGGATCCTCGGCGAAGACCTTTCTTATGACATCCCGCTCAGCCGCTGGAAGCAGGGCATTCCCCCCCAGCCTGCTCCTGGCCTTTTGCAGTGCATCCGCCACTCTTGCATCCCACCCACCCGACTCTATAACGACTAGTTTGATCCATTCGTCGATCGTACCCTTCTCCAAAATGTCAAGCTCGCCATACCCCAGGTTAAACCGCCGCGCGACCTCTCGCGTGAATTCGACGTGCGGCACCTGGTCCTCGCCCACGGGTACGGCGTGCGCTTTGTAGATCAGGATGTCCGCCGCCTGCAGAAGCGGGTAACCCAGGAAGCCGTAGGTGTGCAAGTCGCGGTCCGTGATGTTCTCGAGCTGCTCTTTGTAAGTCGGGATGCGCTCCAGCCAGCTCAGCGGCGTCACCATCGAAAACAGCAGGTGCAGTTCGGCATGTTCCGGCAGGCGCGACTGAATGAAAAAAGTCGCCTTGTGGGGATCGAGCCCGCAGGCCAGCCAGTCGGCTACCATCTCCCAGGTGTCCTGGCGCAGGCTGAGAGTGTTTTCGTAGCCGGTAGTCAGCATGTGCCAGTCGGCTACAAAATGGTAGCTTTCATACTCATCCTGCAGTTTCACCCAATTCTGAAGCGCTCCCACCAGGTTGCCCAAATGCAGTTTGCCGGTGGGGCGCATGCCGCTCAATATCCGACGCCGTTGGTTGGTGCCTTCGCTCAAGGGATTTGCCTTCTGGTTTCCAAATGAAGATTGCCCGCCGCGCCGAAACTCAGGTCCCGAATCTACGCCATTCGCCATCCTAGCACAGGTGGAAGGAAAGGCGAAGCAAGCGTCGACGTGGTGCGGGCGTCTCGCCCGCCATCTCGGGAGTGCCTCGCTTCGGGGCAAGAGTCCTCGGCGAGGTGCGCGGGCAGAGCCTGTCCTGAGCGGAGCGAAGGAATGCTCTCGCGACAGCGGGCGAGACGCCCGCACCACATCAACACGGGATTTTCCAAAGCCCTGCCCGGGGGTGTACACTCACTACCAATGGAGCCGGCCCTCATGGTTGCCCACGGGGATCCACGAGGGTTGTCCTAATTCACGTGAGTGATGACAATGGGCGAACAGATTCGAGTTTCACGTCGAAAGCTCCTCGAGAGCATTGGAGCAGTGGCAGGAATCGGGATGACCAGAGCAGTAGCTGGGCAGAGCCCCGCGCGTATGAGCATGGGTAGCCCTCCAAGAGCTCTGGCGCTGGTCGGCGACCGCTACCATAACGCGGACTACATTCGCACAGCGCTTAACCGGCTCTTTCTCGAGTTGGGTGTCCCGATAATCTTTACTATCAATTTTGCTGAGATTGACGCTGCGCACCTCGAGGGTTTTCAGCTTTTGGTCGTCTTCCGCGACGGCCTCAATTGGCCGAACGGTTATCTGGAACCCGACGATTATGCTTATTCCTCTGACTTGGAGAATCCCGGGGATTGGCCAAAGGAGCAATACCAAGGCTGGATCACCGAGGAGCAAGGCAAGGCAATCAAGGAATTCGTGGAAGCCGGGGGAGGTCTTTACGCTTATCACAACAGCAGCAATGTTTCGCTCTTTTCCAGGAATTTCAGGGAGGTGATGGGCGGAGCATATCTTGGACATCCACCCCTGCGCCCCTTCAAAGTTAAGGTGGTCAACCGTGACCATCCCTTGGCGCAAGGCGTCCAGGACTTCATGGTGAACGATGAGCAGCACTACGTGACCTACGATAAGGACTCCAGGAATATTCTTTTGAGGAGCGAAAACATCGATGGCTTGAATTACGAAAATTATGGCCCCACGGCGATTAGCGGCTGGGCGCATGATTACGGAAAGGGCCGCGTGGTGTTTACGGCAGTGGGGCACACGCTGCACGCCTTGTGGCAGCCGGAGTATTACAAAATCCAGAAGAACGCGCTGCGTTGGCTGCTTAGAAAGTAGCGCCGGAAGTCTCAGGAAGCCTGCTATAATTTAGCTTGTTCAGGGTTTCAGAGATTCGACAATTGGAGGTGCCAGTGAGCAGATTCAAGACTGCTTTCGTGTTTGGACTGGGGCTGTTCCTTTTCTGGAGCACCTGCAATGCAGGCGAGCTGCCTGCCGCGAAGATCAAGGTAGGAGAGAAGATGGCGGATTTCACGCTCCCGGATGTCAACGGCAAGCCGCACCGCCTCTACGACATCGAGGGAAAGAAGGCTGTGGTGGTCATTTTCATCGCCACCCGCTGCCCCTATTCGAATGCCTTCACTCATGTCATGGCCAGCCTTGCTCATGAGTACGAAGGGCGTGGCGTGGCGTTTGTCGGAATCAACGCCAACAGCACCGAACCCGTCAGCGAAGTGGCGGAACACGCACGAACTCATGGCCTCGACTTTCCGGTCCTCAAAGACGAGGGGAACAGAGTTGCCGACCAACTGGGCGCCTCCGTAACGCCCGAAGCATTCCTGATGGACAGTAGCTGGACGCTGCGGTATCACGGGGCGCTTGGGAATAGTCATCAGCCCACCAATAATCCCGACAAAACCAATGCCGACGAACTCCGCCCCGCATTGGAAGACGTCCTCAATGGGAAACCCGCCGAGGTGACCGAGACCAAGGCGTTCGGCTGCTCGATCAAACGGATCAAGGTGAGTTGACGGAATGCAGCGATCCATGGCGATGACTCCCCTCCTCGACGGAGGAGGGGGCAGGGGGTGGTGGGTACAAAATAAACTCCATGGTCAACCCTCTACCTCTTCCTTTCGGTGCAGTCGCTTATGCCCGTCGCCTGACGGGTACCCGGAACCCATGAAATGTCATTCCGAGCGGAGCGAGGAATCTCGCTCTGCGTCAGGTGATCCAGTAAACAAGGACCAGGGCGAGATTCATCGCTCCGCTCGGAATGACACGCAATTGCAAAGCAGGGCAATCAGACCGGCAATGTTCGCTTTCGTCCTGGCCGCTCTGCTTTTCTGCGCAGGCTGTTCGCGCTCCAAGATTCCGCCTGAACCGCCACCACCCAAGGGAATTGTCGATCTGGATGAAGCCGCATGGGAGAAGGTGCGGGCGCAGCAGCACGGCCGGGTTCTGCTGGTTGATTTCTGGGCTACGTGGTGCGATCCCTGCCGGGAAGAATTCCCGAATCTCGCCCGCCTTCACAATAACTACCGCGGGCGTGGCTTGTCGGTTGTGGCGATATCCATGGATGAGCCGGAGAGCGTTCCAGCCATTCAGCGCTTTTTGCAGTCGCAAGGGGCGCAATTCGGAAGTTATCGGCAGCATTTCGGAGACTTCGAGGCCTTAGTGAATTCTATCAATCCACGCTGGGGCGGCGGCATTCCGGCTACGTTTCTTTACGACCGGGAGGGAAAGCTGGTGAATAGCTGGGAGGGCGCAACGACGTACGAGGAATTCGAAGGCGCGGTCAAACCGCTGCTGCCCTAGTCCACGGTCGAAAGTGGCAAATAGCGCCGGCCTAGGAGTGTGAAGGACGTCATGGCACCCTACATTGAAGGTCGTCACGTCGTGGCCTGAAGGCCAGCGCCAAGAGCCATGATAGGCTAGCACGCTGGACATCTGGAAAAGGTTGCAACAGAGCGGGCCGCAGGGGTGAAGGCCGGCGGGCGGCAGGAAACGGGCGGAATGTGAGGAAGATCCTTCTGATTGAAGACGATCGGGAAGTAGCAGCCGCTCTCCGGGAAAGTCTGCGCGCTGAAGGTTACAGCGTCGAATTGGCTACGGATGGAGAAGCGGGGCTGGAACGCGCCACGCGTGAATACTTCGACTTGATCATTTTGGACCTTGTGCCTCCCGGAAAAAGCGCCCTCGAGGTTTGCCGGGAACTTCGCCAGCAATTGATTCTCGCTCCCATTTTGATGCTCGGCACGCACAGCCGGACGATCGATAAGGTCCTGGCTCTGAAAATCGGGGCGGATGATTACATTGCCAAACCGTTCGACACAGAGGAATTGCTGGCCCGGATCGAAGCGCATCTACGCCGCGCCCCAAGCGGGGGCGGTGCGCCCGGGGCGCTCTACCAATTCGGGGCCATCCGCGTGGATTTCCGCCGCGCCGAGGTTTTTCGACAGGGAACGCCGGTGTCTTTGTCGGCGCGGGAGTTTCAGTTGCTCAAATACTTCGTCGAACACCGCGGCGCCACGTTGTCGCGAAGGGAGCTTTTGAAGGAAGTCTGGGGGTATAGTGGCGCGCCTTCCACGCGCACCGTAGACGTGCACGTCTTCACTCTACGACGCAAACTCGAGGCTGACCCTAGTCAACCACAGTTTTTTCAGACTATAATAAGGCTCGGCTACAAGTTTCTCGGATGAGCTCCAAAGGTATGCCGCGCTGTGAGCCGCGGGATGCGGGTAGTAATAGAGGTTGATGTCGAGTCGGTCCCGCGTCTGCGGGATAGCGTTGGGACGTCGCGTGCAGGCGAGATCGCAAGGGCATCAGAGCAGGAATCCGGCGCGATGCACGAAGCGTGGCAAGCATCGCCAGCTAAAGCCTAAGGTCGGAATAAGATAAGTGCAAAGGTCTGCGAGATCCTCCCGGTGTTTTGAGGAAGCGAAGGGGAGGAGAATGGGAAGAGGCGAAAGGGCGGCAATCAAATTGGTGTAAGTAAACATTTACATAAACCTAACATGAACAGGGGAAACCAGTCCCTGCTTATCGCCTTCCAACGACTTTACAATGCTATTGAATCCAGCATTTTGACCCAGTTGTACATTTTATCCGTGTAACTGGGTCCCGGTTCGGGCTAAAATTGCTATTTTGCCCTGCCAAGTTGAAGCGTCAAGGGAGCATTCGAGTTGAAGTGGTGCTGCCAGAGGTAGGAGAGTGGGCGCCCCACGGCTGAGTTAATCGTAACAACCAAGAACCGGCTCCGTCTGAAGCAAGAGCCAAGGAAACGACAATGTTATCGTACCGTCTTAGGCCTGGAGATGCCCGTGCGCGGGGCGTACTGTAGCGCAAGGGGTTACTGGAGGAATCTTTGACACAAGCAATCTCGAGATTCATCAGATTGATACAAACGAGTGGCTTCCTGCTTTGTATAGTTCTCGGGTGCGGAGGCGCGTTCGCGCAAGTTGACGCTGGGTCCGTCGGGGGCATTGTGAGAAACCCCGCCGGTGAGGGAGCAGCCGGCGCTAAGGTCTTTCTTAAGAACGAAGCGACCGCGATTACGAAATCCACCTACGCTCGCGGAGACGGCACTTACATTTTCGCCCCTGTCAAGATCGGCACTTATACCGTATCCGTCGAGTTGCAGGGGTTTGTGCCTGCCTTTCAGGCGGGCGTGGTAGTCGAGATCCAGCATCAAGCGGCGGTCAGTTTCCGCCTCGTCGCCTCCCAAGCCGCCAGTGGCGCCACCGTTAATTCAGGATCGACCGCGTCGTACACTCACGAACCGGCGGATAAACTAGCCACTCCCTTCGCCGTTGATACTCTGCCCGTGTTCAGCCGGAACGTCACCGATTTGGCGCAGTTGTTCGCGGGCACGGGGCCCACCGCGCAGTTGGTCCCCGAAACGCCGCCCCCCGCGCAGTTGCTTACGGGCAAAGGGCCCATCGCCGAGGTGCCGGCCAATATTGCGGCGACGGGGAGTTTCGTGGCCAACGGGGTTCAGTCTGCGCAGAACAACTATATCCTCGACGGAGCCGATAACAACAACCGCTTTCTCGACTTCCTTCCCAGCACTGCTTACCAAGTGCTTCCCGCCATGGACGCGGTTGACGAATTCCGGGTTCAAACCATGTTCGGCGCCGCTCTGGGCGGAGCAGCCGGAGCAGTCATTAACGTCACGACAAAAGCCGGAACGAACGAGTTCCACGGAAGCGCCTGGGATTACTTCAGCAACGACTACACGAGCGCGGCGGATTACTTCGATAACGCGGTGGCCCTCCGGAAGGCGGAACTGCGCAAGAACGTCTACGGCGCGACGCTCGGCGGTCCTCTGAACATCCCCAATGTCTACAACGGCAAGAACCGAACTTTCTTCTTCGCCGACTATCAAGGAACCAAGTACCGCCAAGGCGTTCCTTTCGTCGGGACGGTGCCCACTCTCGCGGAGCGTGGAAGTGGATATGCGGATTTCTCTGATTTGATCAGCGGCCAGCCGAAATGCACCACCGGCCCGGACGTGCTGGGGCGTACCGTACCGTGTGGAACGATTTTCGATCCTGCCACCACGCGCCAGTTAGTCACGGGCCAGGTTGACCCGATTACGGGATTGAGAGCCAGCGCCACCGGCTATGTACGCGATCCAATTCAGTGCAAGGGCACTGCCAACACGATCTGCGCGAATCGAGTGGATGCTGTGGCAGCAGGACTCCTCAACCTCTATCCGGCCCCCACCATCGCGGCGATCTACAACAACTACACGACCAACGAGTTCAGCCGCGGGGATGCCAACCAGTTTGATGTGCGAGTCGATCACCACTTGAATGATCGCAACCAGACGTTTGTACGATTCAGCTATCTCAACAACCCCCAATTACAGTACGGCCCGTTTAATGGCTATGCAGATGGCGGGGGATACACCCAGACCGATACGGCAGTCAATGGTGTGATCAGCCTCAATCACGTTTCTTCGCCGAGCCTGATCCACAACATCCGGCTGGCGGCCAGCTATGTTGAACTCGAGCGCGTGCAAGCCTATGCCAACTACCTCACGGATCTTCCGGCGCAATTCGGGATTTCGGGAGTTCCCCAGTTCACGGGCAACGGCGGCCTGCCTAGCATCGACGTGGGGATTTACTCTCCCTTGGGAAGCACTCCCTACACGCCCGCCATTGATTACAATGCCACTTATCAGTTCAGCGAGGGTTTCACCAAGACCCGCAGGAACCACACTATCATCGGTGGAGCTGAAGTCATGCAGGTGAAGAACGCGGTCAACCAACCACCGTATTCCCGCGGCGAGTTTGGTTTCTCAGGCAACTTCACTTCCATCTCCAATTCCCTCGACCCCTCCACAGGCGCCGCTCAGTTTGTTCTCACCCCCCAAAGCACCACTGTTCCTTTCGGGCGCGACGACGTGGGTGGGCCGAACCGGGTTTATGGCTCCAATATCAGTAGCATCGATAATTACAACTGGCGGCTCTATTACGCGGCCTACTTGCAGGACGAGTGGAAGTATCGCTCCGACCTGACCTTCACCATCGGGGGAAGGTGGGAATACTTTCAACCTTGGAAGGAGAACTTCAGCGCGGAGGCGAACTTTGTTCCGGGAAGCGCAGGGAATGCTCAATACCTGATTCCTGCCGGCCGCGGGTATGATACCCTGCCGTGCGGCGCCTTGTACCCCGTCACCTGCACATCCACTTATATCAACTCGCTTTCGACGAACTTCACCAGCACACTCACTAACGACAGCATTACACTCAATTACCCTCACCGCGGCGGCATCATCGATACGCAACGGCTCAACATCGGCCCCCGTATCGGGTTCGCCTATCAGTATAATCCGCGAATCGTGGTGAGGGGCGGATACGGACTTTTCTATGGTGGAATGATGAACGAGGGTAGCCAAGCCAACCTGAGCGGGGCCTACCCCTTCCAGGTCAATTACCAGTACACGAGCCTCGATGATGGCACGCCCATCTCCTACCCGTCGACTTTGGCTAACGCTACCCTGGAGCAAGGTCTCGCGCCTGTTCCGCTCACACCTCTGGCGGCTACGGCAACCGACCTTGTGTTGCGAGGCATCCAACGAACTTTCAAGAATCCCTATACGAATAATTTCAATCTTTCCGTGCAAGATCGACGCTCGAATAATGATCTTTTGCAGTTTACCTGGGTGACCACCGTGGCCCACCATCTCCTGATCAACCCCGGAACGAATGAGGTCGGAGAATTGCTTCCGCCCTCCGAGCAGGCCCAAGGCCATGAGCCCTACCTGAGCTTTGCCTACGGCACAAGCTATCTCGAGACGGAAGGAGACAGCAAATACAATGCCGGCCAACTGCAATATGTGCGGAATCTAGGGCACGGGCTCAGTTTCCTTGCCAACTATACGTACAGCACCACGCGGACGGATGCTTTGGATTTTTTCAATCTCAATGGCCTGCAAACGTACCGCGCTCCTTCGGTCCAGTCCATCGGCATCAGACGTGACTATCAGCAAGCGGATTTTGCAGTTCGGCACTTGGCTCACTTCAGCGGTGGCTATGACCTTCCCTTCGGGCCGGGAAGACAATTCCTGGCGCAGAAGGGCAACGTGATGGGGAAAATCGCCGGGAACTGGTCTCTCAACTGGATCTTCACTTATGCGAGCGGCCAGCCCTTGACCATTCCTTGTACCATTAACACCGCCGCGGGCCTTGGCTGCGACGCCCTGTTGGTTCAAGGAGCGCACCAGAGCGGCGGCCCTCACAACGCAAATCAGTACTGGAACCCTGCTTCGTTCTACAATCCCCCGCAGGTCGTCTCGGAGGCGCAGAGTAACACTGCCCCTCTAGGAGGCGCTCCCGCGCAGGTCTACGGCCCCAACCTTATCCGGCTGGATGCGGCTCTCCGACGGAGCTTCCAGATTAGGGAGAACGTTCGGGTCGAGTTCCGTGCGGAAGCTTACAATGTATTGAATCACCCGTTTTTTGCACAACCGACCAACCTGGATTTTCTTAACCTTACGAATTTTGGACAGATCAATTCTACGCGCGACAACCCGAATGATGCGCGCGCCGTTCAATTTGCAGTTAAATTCTACTTTTGAACCCGAAGGTGGCTATGCTGAGTATCTTTTCCTTACTGATTTCCATTCTGCTGACGGTGTTGAATCCTGGCGGCTACAGACCAGCCGGGAAAGCGTCGCCTGCGCAGCGCCCGCGGATGACCAAGGCTCAGGCTTGGAAATCTTACGGCGCTTTGCCTATGAGCTTTGAGGTGAACCAAGGCCAGGCGGACTCGAGCGTCCGTTTCCTGGCGCGCGGCCCTGGTTACACGATCTTCCTGAGTCCGGGTGAGGCGACGCTGGCGCTCGAATCGTCCCAGCCCGACCGACGGTTTCCGGAAAAGGCCCAGCCAAAGCCATCCACTCGCGTGTTGTCGATGAAGATTGAAGGAGCAAATCCTTCGGCTACTGCCGATGCTCTCGACCGGCTTCCGGGAGTTAGCAACTATTTTATCGGCAATGACTCTAGCCGATGGCATACCAAAATTCCGACCTACAAAAAGGTGCAGTTCGAAGAAATTCGCCCCGGCGTGGACCTTGTTTATTACGGAAATCAGCGGCAACTCGAGTACGACTTTCTCTTGTCACCGGGCGTCGCGCCGCAGTCTTTGGCGATGACCTTCCAAGGCAGCGAAGCCGCTCTCGACTCGCATGGCGATCTGGTGTTCAGCTCGACCGACGGCCAGATGACTTTTCACCGGCCGGTCGCCTATCAGACTGACAATTCGAATCCGGCGAAGAAGCGTTACCTGGAAGCGTCGTATGTCCTTCGCGGGCACAACCGAGTTGGCTTCAAGGTGGCCAATTATGACCCGCGTCAGCCGCTGATTATCGATCCCTCCCTGTATTATTCAACCTACCTGGGCGGAAGCGGAGGCGACACAGGGAATGCGATTGCCTTGGACGCTCTCTTTGACGCCTATATCACCGGCAGCACCTCGTCAAGCAATTTCCCCAAGGGCTCACCGAGCGGATCCTCACCCTACCAGGGCGCCTATGGGGGTGATACGGACGCGTTCGTAACCAAGCTGCGATATGACGGCGAGGCGATCATCTACTCGACGTACTTAGGGGGAAACAACTACGATATTGGTCAAGGGATTGGCGTCGATTCTTCGGCGGATGTCTACGTCGTGGGCAACACGTCCTCCGCGAATTTCCCAACCACGGCCAGCGCCTTCCAAACCACTTATGGCGGCAATAGTGACGCTTTTGTGTCCAAACTGGATCCCAACGGTTCGAAGCTGCTGTTTTCCTCATATTTGGGTGGCAGCGATATCGATTACGGGCTGGCCTTGGCCCTGGACCCCTCCGGAAACGTCTTTGTGACGGGCTCGACACAATCCACTGACTTTCCCACCGTGAAACCGGTTCAGTCCGGTAACGCCGGCAACGGGGATGCCTTTGTGACCGAGATCGACACGAACTTGCCGCAAACCCAGCAGTTGGTCTACTCGACCTATTTGGGGGGAAGCAGCGCTGATTCAGGACAAGGGATCGCCGTCGATGCCGGCGACAATGCGTACGTGACCGGCTTCACCTTTTCCACCAACTTTCCCGTCTACAATGCCTATCAGTCGTCCAACGCCGGCAGCGTGGATGCGTTCATCACCGTGGTGAGCGCGGGAGGGGGGAGCCTTGCGTTTTCGACCTACCTGGGAGGAAGCGGGGACGATCGAGCCTGGGCAATCGCCCTGGATAGTGTCAACAACATTTACGTCGCGGGGAGCAGCTACACTGCATGTACTCCGGCAACGGCGATCACGACGATGTGTGATCCCCTCTCGACTTTTCCCACGACGCCGGGTGCGTACCAGACCTTTACCACCAAGCAAGCTCCGGGGTACCCTGTGGCCTTCGTAACCGAGATGAACCATTTCGGCACGGCGCTTCTGTATTCCACGCTCCTGGGCGGCAGTTTGTCGGACGTGGCGTCCGGAATTGCCGTTGACACCGCAGGGGACGCCTACGTTACCGGATACACAACGTCGAGCGATTTTCCTACCGCCAACGCCGTGCAGGCGAGTTACGTCGGCGGTTCGTGTGGGGCCAATCCTTGCCAGGATGCTTTCGTTACTGAATTCAATCCGCAGGGAACCTCGTTGGTGTACTCCACCTTCCTTGCGGGAACCAATGGGAACTTTGGAAACGCTATCGCTGTGGACACCAACGCCAACGCCTACATTGCAGGGTCCACATTCTCTGAGAGTTTCCCCGCTATCGCCCTCGCTTATCAAGGGCAGTCGGGGAACACTACCGGTCTCTCCAGCGTTTTCGTTTCGCAGATTTCTCACAATAGTGTTCCGGCAGTTGCCTTGACCCCACAAAAAATAGCCTTCGGAAACGTAACCGAAAACACCACGGAGACTGTAACCGACGAAAACGTCCCCGCCGTTGTAACTGTTATGAACGCCAGCACCGCCCCGCTTCAGATTTCGGGTGTGGCGACGACCGGCGACTTTAGTGAGACGAACAATTGCGTGGGAACACTTCCGGCGGGTGGTGAAACCTGCACGATTAGCGTATCGTATACCCCCACGGTGCTGGCTCCCGAGACCGAGTTGCTCTCCATCACCGACAATGCCGCCGGCAGCCCGCATCTGGTCACGCTCACCGGCACGGGGGTCACGGGGATTGCGCAAGTGCAGTTTTCGCCGACCAGTTTGGTGTTCCCCGCCACGACCTTGAACACCACCAGTCCGTCCCAGACAGTGACCATGACCAACAACGGCGAAACTCCGTTGACGGTCACTAATATTGCGGCCACCGGCGACTTCGCGGAAACGAATACTTGCCCCTCCTACCCATTTACCATGGCTGTGGGCGGCAAATGCAGTTTCTCGGTCACTTTCACCCCGACCAACACGGGCGTTCGCAAGGGAAGTCTGACCATAACCGATAACGTGACCAGCGGCTCATCAAGTATCGCTTTGACGGGGACTGGAGACCCCAACTTTACTCTGAGCTCGCCTACTACTACGCAATTTCTGCCCATCGGCACAACCACAACGACCTTTACGATCAGTATGTCTGCTCCCCCGAGTTTGAACTTCACGGACACCATCGCCCTCTCCTGCTCGCCCGGCACGTGCTCCTTTAACCCCTCCAACATCGCTTTGAATTCAACCACCATTCCGAGCACGAGTATTCTGACGCTTTTGGGACTCTCCCCCACCAGCGCCAATCCGTACATCTTCGCAGTCAATGGCGCTGACGTCACGAGCAGCAATGAAACCGCGACGCTGTCATTGGCTGTATACTTCGGAGATTTTTCGGTTTCGGCCACTCCGGCGGTCAACACCATAACCTCTGGGGCGTCGTCCATCTACTCGGTCACGGTCTCTCCTGTGAATAGCTTTAACCAGGCGGTGACGATAAGCTGTCTCAAGCCTCTGCCGCAGGGAACGTTGTGTCTCGCCAATCCAGCCTCTCTGACGCCCCTGAATGGTGGGGCGGTCAGCTCGCAACTTACGGTGAGCACTACGGCACAATCAACGTCGACAACGGGGCACGTGCTCCCGCGCGCCGGCCCCCGCATGCCCCCGCCAACTCCCATGATGTTTGCTTTGTGGGGAGCGTGCAACCTGGTGTTGATCGCTGTCTTTCTCATCCGTGGAAAATTGAGGCGGCGCCAGCCGGGCGGCCGGCGCAGGCTGATCTTCGCGCAATTCGCTTTGGCTATGTTGGCTCTTGCCGCGGTGTTCTGGGTGAGCTGCGAGACTTCTATCTATACGAACGTCATTCAGCCGTCGACGATCAACGGCACTCCCACGGGGAATTACACCATAACGATACTGGGTACTTATACCGGGTCAACCGCGGGCGTAGGCGTAGTCAGTGGAACCCAGACGACGGTCATCCGCGAAACGACCGTAAACCTCGTTGTGCAATAGCAATGCTGTAGGGGCGGCCCTTGCGGCCGCCCCGCTTAGATGGGAGCGCGTGCTCTGCGCGTAGAGCCAACCTTCAGGACAGCACGCGCCGGACTAAGTTACTGCATTACGAACCAGATCATCGCCGCCCCGAGAGCAGTCAACCTGCGCATCCCATTTTGAGAGAGCATGTTTGAGAGGTGTGCTTGGAGTACGGCAAACTGCCGCTGCACTCCAAAGCGGGCCAATCCTGAAAACGTGGGAAAGTAAAATAGAGAGGCGTAGAGGCCGACGGCCGGGGATAGTCAACGCCGCCGCAGCCAGGGCGGCCACAAGGGCCGCCCCGACACACGTCAGAGCTAGAAGTTGAACGCTGCCTGAAGGTCGATACGGCGATTCGCCGCTGCCGAAGACCAGAAACCTCCCATCAGCGAATTCGACCGGCCAAAGTAGTTCGTACCGAGGGCTCCGTAAGGCGCCGAGAAATTTACGTTGTTAAAGACGTTGCGCGCGTTGACGCTGAAGGTGAGGGTGTAGCGCGCATTGCTCGGCGCGCCTCCGCCGAAGAAGCCGCCACCCATCCCGCCTCCTCCTCCGAGCCCGCGGGGTCCAAGGCCGCCGCCCGGCCCGCCTCGACCCCCACCGCCAGGTCCGCCTGGACCACCAAACGATCCGCTGCCGGCGCGTTCAGGCTTCTTCCCGAATCCAAACGTCTTGCTGACTCGGAGATTCGTGGTGAATTGGCCCGGGCCCGTTCCGTAGTAAGGCCCAATGAGCTTATCGGTCGCTCCAGGTGAGGTATTGAAAGTGCCCCATCGCGTACTATACCCCGCGCCGGGGCTGGTAAGTGCAGGCCGATCGTTGTAATTGTCGGTGCCGTAGAGATCGATTCCGGGAATGGTGATGTTGAACGGCGCACCGGAGTTGAGCACGATCATGGGGCTGAAGGCAAAACCGTGCTTCACGGTCCACGTACCGCCCAGGAAAACGCGGTGCCGAATGTCAAAGGACGCGCGCCCGTAATCCTCAGCAATGTCGTACGGGTCCATCACATTAGTTGTGTTGCCGTTCGCGTAACCGAGTGTGTAGAAGCCGAACAGGTTCAGCTTCGCTCCCATACGCATGTTGAAGTTCGCGATCAATTGATTCTGGTTAAAGATGCCGACCGACTCGAGTTGGTAGATGTTCGCCACACTGGTTACGTTGCCGTAGTTTGTATAGGGGCGCACTCCCAGGATGTTGGGCAGCGGCTCGGTGGCGGGTCGCGTGGGATCGTAGGTAGACGGAATGGGCGGATTGATATCGCGGTTCAGGATCTGGTGAACACCGTGCGAGCCAAGATAAGTAAAGGACACGGTGGCATTCTTGTTTAACTGTCTTTCCAGGCCCGCGCCGCCTTGGAGGGTATACGGGGTTCGCAGATTGGGGTCAAGCGGGCTCATGTTCGAAGCGCTCTGGCAGCCCACTTCGCCCAAAGCCGGAATGTCGGTTGGTAGATTCGGGAAGAAGTCGGGCTGGCTGTATGTATAGCTCTGCTGATTGCAGCCGTTCATGCGCTGTGCCGTAAACAAAGAGTTCTGTGAGATGCGGTCGTAGAAGACACCCCCGCCCGCGCGCAGCACTGATTTGGGCGTCTTTCCCCGGCCGAGACCCCAGGCCAAACCCACCCTTGGAGCGATGTCGGCGTGATCATGAATACCGGTCTGCGTCTCGAAGCGCAAACCCATGCTGAGTGTCATATTGGGGCGGGCACGCCAATCGTCCTCGCCGTAAAGTCCGAGGTCGGCGTAGTTGAGGCTCAGTGAGGGAGTGCCGCGGTAGATAGAAAACACAGTCGCTCCGCTCGCCTGGCACGCAGTCCCTCCGGCTACTGTACAAGCGTTGATTGACTGTACCGCAGCCTGATAAGCATTGAGATTAGGGAACGAAAACGCACCGTTGAAGTACTGCCTCGAGCCCAGGGTCTCATCGTTATCGCGTACGCGCCCGCCGAACCTCATGAAGTTCTTCCCCAGGTTGATCGACGTGTAGTTCTGGAATTCATAGTGATTTTCGCTGTCCGTTTGTATTCCCTGGGCATTCCCGCCCGCAGTGAACGCTCCCGAGACAGAAACCTGGCAGGGTTGCGCAAGTGAGAGACACCCCACGGGAGGGCCGATCAGGTTGTTGCTGCCGTTGAGCACCAGATTCACCGGCGCCTGGTAGTTGCTGTCGTGAAGGTACTGGAAGCGAGCCTGGTTCACCGTCCGGTCGCTGATCACGTGCGTATCGCCCACCTGGAAGGTGTGCTCTGAGCCATTGGCGTTGTATGCCTGCGAGGGGAGAGCGAACTGTCCAATTCCGTCGTCGGTGTCGTTGTTCCCCCAATACTGGTAGCGTACGGTCATGACGTTTTTCGAACTGAGCTGGTAGTCCACGCGCGGGCCGAGGTTCATGCGCATATGGGGATTCACCACGGCCTGGCTGTAAGGAATCTGCCGGGACAGATCCGGACTGAGCACTTCTGCGCTCACCACGGTCGCGTCGTCAATGTCCCGGCGAAATATACTGAAGAAGAAAGACGCCTTCTTGTTGATAGGCCCGCCGATGCTGCCGTTGTAGAACTCCGAATGGTAGTCCGGTTCCTGACTTACAAAAGGATTCCGCGTGTTGAATGAAACGGTGTTCCCGCTCACGAACCCCTGGCCGTGGAATTGGCTGGCGCCAGGCTTAGTGGTGATATCGACGCGGCCATATCCGAGCCGGTCGTATTCCGCCGAAAAGGGATTCTGGTTGACGCGGATTTCGAGGATTGAGGACTTGGGGGGAAGTTGGCCGCCGGTAAAACCGTCGATATAGATTTGGCCGCCGTTCGGCCCTGCTGACGGTCCCGCCAATTCGCTAAGCTCCGACTGCAATTCATCCGGATCGTCGGAGAGCGAATCGAGTTCCTTTCCCGAGATGACCAGCGAACTGGCATTGTTCTCGGGATTGACGCTCACGGTGGGCGCCTCGCCCGAGACTGTAATTTTCTGCACTTCCTCCTCGAGCTGAAGGGTGACGGCGAGCTTTTGAACCTGCCCGGCGCTCACCTCGACTCCCTGCTGCTCGTACAGCGCAAATCCCTTGGCAATGACTTTCACGTTGTACTTGCCCGGAGCGAGTCCTTTGAACTCGTAAACGCCGTCTTTGTTCGCTTGCAGGGCCTGGGTTTGTCCTGTTTCAGAGGTCACAAGAACCGTCGCCTGCGTCACTACTCCTCCGGACGGATCGTTCACCTGGCAGCGCAAGGTGCCGGCAGTGGTTTGCGCAAATAAATGGCTGGCAAAAACTGGCGTCAAAATACACGCCAACAAGATATAAAGACATTTCCCAAAAAACCGAAATCGCATCACGTCTCTCCTGAAGTCACACTACGCCTGCGGTCTCCGCGAATTCGGAAACCCAGGTCTTTCTGACCTTGTGCGGACCCCCCGCTGGTACGGGGTGACTACGACGGGCACTTGCTTGCCTTCTTGCTGCTTGAGTGGGGCCCAGGCCCCTGCTTACGAGAAACCAACTCCGATTCGATCCCATGACCGGCGCCGGGCCTGCGACCGGCGCTGGATTATTGCGCCCCTTCTTCTCCGCCTCCGCCGCCCGGCGCGCCTAGATTCCACGATCCCGAGAAAAGCGCTTGGCTGGCGGACGGTGAAGCGGTCAGGATTGGCTCCACGCCGCTCAGTAGCGTAATCGCCGTGACGCCGCCGGCATCCGTACCCTGGCTCGCAACCATCATCACGGCATCACCCTTTTTCAAATCGGCAAGCGTGGCGGTGGGCATGCGATTGAGAAGGCGCTGAAAATCAGGCGCTCCACCCGCTCGCGCGCCTCCGGGGCCACCTGGAGGCCCGCCGAAGCCGCCTTGCCCTCCGGGACCTCCCGGAGCTCCACCTGTGGCCGCACCCTGCGGAGCAGGGCCGCCGGATGCACCCGCAGCCCCGCCGGTTCGCGCGCCACCCGGCATCCCGCCCGGCGCGCCATTGCCGCCCCCCTTGAAAGCCATGGCGATCCTCTGGGCCAGCTGGGGGTCGAGCTTGCGCTGCTGGGAGTCCGCCGTAAGCTTCACCAGAAGCGGTTTCTTGGTTTTCAAGTCCGTGACCGTGAGCGTGTTCTGGGTGGTGTCTATTGATGAGACGGTGCCGGCAATATTCAAGAACGATCCCGAAACAATCTCCTGGGCGTCGAAGTCACTGCCGTCGGCGCTGCGCGTGCCTCGCGCCTTGAGCTGATCTCCGGATTGGATCTGGCTGAGCGGTGCGGGCTTTGCCTCTTCGTACTTCACCGAATCCGGTGCGTACCGGCGTAGAATGGTGTCCTTGGAAACGTGGACCGTAGTCTTCTTCGCCGCGCCGAAGCCTGATGTCGAAACGGTGATGGTGTTAGCTACAGGATCGACGGCGCTCACCAACCCCCCAACGCCTCGCTGCCACTGTGCGGTTTCCGCTGCGTGCTTCTGCGCAATGGCTGCCTTGCTCATATCAATCACGCGCACCGCAACGACGGTCTTCTGATCACTCGAAATCTGCCCGTGGACCGAAACGCGATCGCCCACAGCGATCTCTGCAACACTGATCTTGGTGGCGTTCTTCAGCGTCTTTTCTTCGGGAGCAACCCGGAGAAGGAGGGCATTGTTGGGGATCACGACGGCAAGACGAACTCCGGCATCGGTCTGGAGCGTGAAACCTGTCGGCTCGGTGCTCGCCACCGTGCCCGCGGCTTTGTAGAGGCTGCTCGGCGTCTGGCTCCATCCTGCCGTGGCCACGCTCATAACCAGCAGGCTTCCGCAAACCAAGGTAAGAGCCGATCTCATATAGCGGTCCCCAGAAAGCCGGCAAGCTATCATCCTCATTGGCAACCTCCACCGATATACACGGCGAGCGAGGCCCACCCTCAAAGAGGTCTAGCCCCGCTCGACCATTCAGATTTGCGAGTTGGTAAAGTTACGCGGCGGCAACTACCAACCGTGCATGAATGCCATCCCGATAATCTAGCAATGGGAATGCCATTCATATCAACACCGAGCTCGGACGGGAAAGAACCCCGTCTGCTTAGAACTAGCTCCTAAAGCTATGACGTTTCGGGTGAGAAGCGGGTTGCGGAGAGGATATTAAAATCGCAAAGAATCCGCCCGTTTCGGCCTATTTGTCGCCTTTTCGAGCAGCGCGCCAATACACACACCGTTGCGGACTCGACGCCGAAGGTAACATGTGCTTAAAGGCTCGTCAACGCCATGCCGGCCCCTTTCGAGCGATCGCCCCGGCGGTGGGTTTATGAAGATCGTAGCAGCACGCCACGGCGTGCCCCCACTCCTTGAAGGGGGGAGCGAAGGGGTTGCTATGTAGCCGACTTCTTGTCACATTCCGGGCCTGGGCTTGCGCCTTGCCAGCTTCGCTTCGTTTGGGCAGAATCTCCTGTTCTTGCTCGTTTCAGGCTCTAATCGGTGCTGATTTGCATGCAAAACGCGCATAATTTGCAGCACTCAAAACAGTGATGTCATTTGTTTTCAGGTACTTCGTTGAGTTCGTTCCCAC
>Ga0209415_10003740_pt1 | contig 28259 bp, 32 predicted proteins | sample PeaSoiSIISIP2007_FD_187696 | JGI IMG/M metagenome (GOLD analysis project Ga0209415, IMG submission 187696) | Peat soil microbial communities from Weissenstadt, Germany - SII-SIP-2007 (SPAdes) (version 2) | ecosystem: Environmental > Terrestrial > Soil > Wetlands > Peat | place: Germany... | reverse complement strand
AGCCGAAGCCGGTTCGCCTCGGTGTCCGGCATCGCGGTCTCGAGGAGCACCTCGTAGCCCGAGCCCGCGATCCGCGAGCGGAGCGGGGACAGGATACGGTGGACATCCTGGATGTTGGCCGCGGCGACGAGGATGAAGTCGCAGGGCACCCCGTCCACGCGCACCGCCGCCCCGCCCGACTGGGGGTTGCGACCGGTGATCGGGAACCGCTTCTCCTGCATCGCAGTCAGGATGTGCCGCTGCAAAAATCCGATGTGCGGAAGCTCGTCGATGAAGAGCACTCCCTCGTGCGCCTCGTGCACGGCGCCCGGGATCACTCGCTCGTACGGCAGGGTACCGAGCTGCGGATGGCCCCCGTACGGGTCGTGACGGACGTCCCCGAGTAGCTCCGTCTCGGTCGCGCCAGTGGCCATGAGGAAGGTGTTGCGGTCCAATTTGACGAGCACCTTGCGGGGGCTCTGGTGCTGCAGGGTACGCCGGCGCTCGAGCGCGCGCTGGTCGAGTACCTTGATCTGGTCGCCCGAACGCTCGTAGGCGACGACCTCCTCCACGCCGGAGCGCAGGCGCGTCGTTCGGACCGACTCCTGCGGGTTCCCTCCCGGGCTCACGGTGAGCTCGAGGATCCCGCCGACCAGGTCCCGGAACGGGTTGCCGCTTCCCGCAACGCCCGGGGGGGCCTGTTTCACGTTGCCGCAGCTCGGGCAGTACCGTTCGGTGGGAAGAGAGTAGAAGTTGCAGCGCGGGCACCGATAACCGAGTCGCTCGGCGACGGTGGCCGGTGCTTCGGAGGGCGGGATCAGCTCTCCTTCCACAGACCGGGCCGCTTCGCGCTCGCGGTAGACCTCCTCCCGGGAGACCATCTCGATACTGGGTCGCTCGGGGTTCTCGGGGTTGTGGACGACGCGAAGCTCGGTCCGGGGCCGTTCGAGGTGAAGCGCGAGAGCCTGGGCGGTCATCGACTTCCCGATCCCCGGCGGGCCGACGAGCAGTAGATGGCGTCGTTGGTAGGCGGCGATGCGGGCGATCTCGACCGCCTTTTCCTGGCCGATCACCCGTTCGAGGGGGTCGGTCGGGATGTGGATATCGTCGGTGGTCCCCACCTCGTCCAGGGCCGCCGGAGCGCGATGGGCGCCGTCGCTCGCCGGAGTCGTCACGGTCGCGGGAGAAAGCGCTCGGGAAGGTAATAGGTTCGTCGCGGAGCCTCGAGGGGAGGACTCCGCGACGTGGGGAGCGCGCCTAGCGGGCGCTGACGGGCGCCCCGAGGTCCGCCTTGGTGAAGACGCGGACCTTCTCGGGCATCTTCCCGATGGGTCCGAGTCGGGTCGCGACGATCGTGCCGATCCCCTTCTCCTGGGCGACGTCCAGGAGTCGCTGGCTCACGATTCCGTCGAAGACGACCGTCTTCGCGGGAGTCGCGAGGTTCGCAAGGGCCTCGATCATTTCCTTCACCGGGGCTTCGCCGACGACGACATCGCCCTCTCCGACGAAGAGGCTCTTCGATTGATTTTCGACGCCGTCCAAGAGCTCGAAGTAGTGCTGGAGCTCCGGAGTCAGGGGAGCTGCGGCCGGGGGCGGGGGAGGCGGTGGGGGCGGGACGGGCAGTCGAGCGGGCGGAGCCCGTTCGCGCTCCTCCCGTCGACCTCCGCCGCCCTGGGGCCGCTCGTCCCGGCGCTCGTCGCGCCGCTCGCCGCGACCTCCGCTCTCTTCGCCGCGCTCCTCTCTCGGCTCCCGGGTCGCGCCCGTGGACTCGAATCCGCTCATCTCGAGGTACTGGTTGAGCGGGATCTTGTTCCGTAGGCACTTCAGGAGCTGCTTCTGCGTGAGCTCCTCGACCTCGCTGCCGCGCGGAGCGCGGGCGACGAAGTCGATGTCCATCGTCTGCAGCATCTCCCGAAGGATCAGCTCTCCGGCGCGGTCGCCGTCCGTGAAGACGGTCACGGTCTTGCCGCGCGAGAGGTCTTTCACGGTCTGCGGGACGCTCGTCCCTTCGACCGCGATGGTGTTCTTGATCCCACAACGCAGGAGGTTCAGCACGTCCGAGCGGCCTTCGACGACGATGAGCGCGTCCGCCTGGTCGATGTTGGGGCCGGACGGCAGGTGCTCGGGTCCGTAGGTCGTGATCTCCTCGACCTGGACCGCCTTGCGGACGGCCTCGGTCAGGTCCATGCCCACGCCTTTCGACTCCTCTTGGAGGTGGGCGAGGATCTCTTTCGCGCGCTCAACGACCTTCTGGCGCTTCGAGATGCGGATGTCCTCGACGCTGATGACCTCGATCTTCGCCCGGCAGGGGCCGATGCGGTCGACGGTCTCGAGTCCCGAGGCCAGGATGGCGGTCTCGACCTGGTCGAGGGACGACGGGATCAGGATCTCGCCTTCGCTCTTTCCTTTGCGGCTGTCGATCTCGACCTCGATGCGGCCGATCCGGCCGGACTTCTGGAGGTCACGAAGGTCGAGCTCGTCGCCGAGCAGGCCTTCGGTTTGTCCGAATACCGCGCCGACGACGTCGGGTTTGTCGATGACGCCTTCGGCGGCAATGCGGGCTCGGATCTGGTATTTCGCGGCGTTAGGGTCGTTGGTCATGTTCGATTCTCCTCATGGTGGAAAGCGCCCGCACTTGCGGGGGTCTCCTCCTGGGACGATCTAGGAACGACCCGGGTCGCCGGACGATGCGCGGAGATTACGACAAGATCTTGGGCGGAACATGAGTCGTGATTCCGGATCTCCTGGCGACGTCGGGAGGGTTCCTCCTTTCGTCCCCGGAGGGGTGCTTTCCAACGCTGTTGAGCCGGGAAGCCTATTTAAGCGGGCTCCCCGCGAGCGCGGGCGTCGTAAACGGGCGTCCACCGGCGAGGCCCGATGCGAGACGAAGCTAACAGTCTTTATATCGGGCTCCGCTACGCGACCTCGGAGACTGCACTCATGGCTCGTAAATCTACACGCAAGGTGGCGACCGTGCCGGAACCCGGGACTCCCGCACCCGAACCTGCCTTGGCGGACGACGACTTTGTCTCGTCACTCAAGACCGAGTTGACGAAGACCCAGGAAGCGGCGAGCGCGAAGACGGGGGAGGACCTCTCGCAACGCGCGGAGATCAATCGCCGGCTGCTCCAGGATCTCTGGGAGGTCCACAACCAGTTCGAGGAGGTCTCGGTTCATCTCACCATCGACCCGTCCCAGACGCTCTTCGCCACGTTCGCCGAGTACCCGACCAAGTGGACGTTCAAGGAGGTCTTCGACTTCGGGGCGGTGAAGACGATCGAGCTCGCCGACCGCGCGGCCGGTTGGGGCGGTTTCACCCTCCGGTTCTGGTACTATCGAACCCCCGAGGGGAAGTCGCACATCCGCGGCATCTTCGAGTGGTGCGACGGCGAGAGCTACCACCGCTACTCCGGCTGGATGCGAATGATGAGCCAAGCGGTGCTCTACGATAGCGACGAGGACGAAGTCAAGATCGGGGAGCTCCACCGCGTCCTGAAGGACGTCGTCGTCCAGTGGTACTCCGCCCACCTCGCGCGCACTCCGGAATCGTTCGTCGCGCACCTCAAGGAGAAGTACCCGAAAGGGGCCTCCTACGCGAAGGAATCGTATCGGTAAGCGCCCGGTCGTCGGGCCGACACCGTCCGGGACTCCTCCCGGCGCCCCAGTCTTGAAATAAGCCGGGGCTGCTCGGCCGAAGAGCCACTCCGTCGCGGGCCTTCGGGCCCCGCGAGGTGGCCGGGGGGCACGTGGCGAGCGCGTTGCGCGAACACTTGGTCGCCTACTTCGAAGAGCACCACAAGCTCCTCGAGGCGGAAGCGCTCCAGCTCCTCCTTACCGACCGTCAGCCGCTGGCCCTCTCGCGGGAGGTGATCGCGCGGGCGGCGGAAACCTCCCCGTTCGTGACGCGCGAGATGGTCGCGGCCGAACAAGCGCGCCGACGCGCGCCGGCCCCCCACTCGGACGCGCTGACTCCGGGACTCGTCGCCCGGGACGATGGTCGTCGTACTGTCTTGCCTTTCGAACTCCTCTGCGAGGGGTTCACGGGGCCTCCGGTCGCGAGCCAGCCGATCGCGGCCTACGAGGCCCTCTTCCAATCCCGTTTCCGCCTGCTCGCGCGGATGCTGAGAGGGCGGCCGGAGTTGCCGAACCTACGACCCGTGCGAGAATTGCGGGCTTCCGAGGGCGCTTCGTCCGTGATCGGGATGGTCCGCGAGGTCCGGGAGACGTCCCAGCGACATCACCTGATCCTCACCGTCGACGACGAGACCGGTTCTCTCGAGGTCCTCGTCCCGAAGGACTCCCCCGGCTCGCGGCTCACGTTCCTTCCGGACGAAGTGGTGGGCCTCCACCTCACGTTCTCGAAGGAGCCCGGTAAGTTTCCCCGGGTCGCTCACGTGGAGCGGCCCGACGTTCCCTCGACCCGCCCCCTGGGCCGGGCCAGCTCATCCCGACGCGCGATCTTCCTCTCGGACCTCCATATCGGAAGCCGTTCGTTCCTGACCGAGAACTGGGCCTATCTGATCGAGTTCCTGCGCGGCCGGGGACCCCATCCGGAGCTCGCCGCCTCGATCGACTTCGTCGTGATCGCCGGCGACCTCGTCGACGGGATCGGGGTCTACCCCCGACAGGAGCGCGACCTCGCGATCCCGGACGTGGTCGAGCAGTACGCCGAGCTCGGCCGGCGCCTTTCCGAGATCCCGGACCGGCTTACCGTGGTCGTCATCCCGGGAAACCACGACGCGGTCTCCCCCGCCGAGCCGCAGCCCGCGCTCCCGGCCGCTCTCGCCTCGCTGCTCCCTCCGAACGTCCGACCTCTCGCGAACCCGTCCACGTTCGCGCTCTCGGGGGTGGTGGTCGAGGCGTACCACGGACGGAGCTTCGACGACCTGATCCCGGCGATCCCAGGGGCATCCTACGGGCGACCGACCGAAGTGATGAAGCGAATGCTCCAGATGCGGCACCTCGCGCCCATCTACGGAGACCGAACGCCGCTCGCCCCGCTCCCGCGCGACGGTCTCGTCATCGACCCCGCTCCGGATATCCTCGTCACGGGGCATGCCCACACCTACGGCGTCGACCGGTATCGCGGCGTGCTGCTGCTCAACGCCTCGACCTGGCAGTCCGAGACCGAGTACCAGCGGATGCGCAACATCTCTCCCGTTCCGGCGCGGGCCGCGGTCGTCGACCTCGCGACCCTGGGCCTCGCCACGCTCGACTTCTCGGCCGGGCGCCCGGTCGTCGGGGAACCGCCCGCATGAGCCCCTACCCGCTCGAGCCGCCCCGCGCGGTCGGCCCGATGCGCCTCGTCCTCACGACCTATCCGTCCCAGGCCGCCGCCCTCGAAGCCGTCGAGGCGGTCCTCCACCAGGAGCTCGCGGCGTGCGCGAACGTCCTCCCCGCCCATTCGCGATATTGGTGGAAAGGTCAGCTCGAGTCGGCCGACGAGTCGCTCGTCGTCTTCAAGACCGTACCGAAGCGAGTAGGAGCCCTCTTCCGGTACCTGGAGTCGCATCATCCGTACGACGTTCCCGAGATCGCCGAAGTCGACGTGCCGAGGGTGGGGAGTGCCTACCTGCGGTACCTCGCCGCGACCCTCGACCCTGCTTCGCCCCCGCCTCCGATGGGCGGAGGCGTCATGCGTCGGGGAGCACGGCGAGCCCCGGCAGCTCGATCCCTTGGACGAACTCGAGCGCCGCACCGCCGCCGGTCGAGATGAATCGGAAACTCCCGGTCACTCCGAGCTCTTGGGCGATACGCGCGGAATCCCCGCCGGCCGCGACGTGGTACCCGCCGACCTCGCCGAGACGCGCGAGGACCTCCTGCGTGCCGTGCGCGAAGCGGGGGTCCTCCGCGAGCCCGAGGGGGCCGTTCCAGAAGACGGTCTGAGACCGACCGAGGACCTCGTTGAACCGGGTCCGGGTCGCCGGTCCGATGTCCCGGGCGATGGCGCCGGGGGGAAGATGTCCGACGGCGTGGACCGTCGCGTCCGGACTTCCCGGACGCTCGACGACGACGTCCGATGGGAGCACCACCTCCGTGCCGGCCGCACTCGCCCGACGGAAGAACTCGTCCACCGACTCCCGGAGGCCCGGCTCGACCGGCGTGGCGCCGAGTCGCACGTTCTGGGCCGCGAGGAACGGGAACGCGAGCGCGCCGCCGATCAGAAGGGAATCGGCGCGTCCGAGGAAGCTCCTGAGCAGCGGCAGCTTGTCCGCGACTTTCGCGCCTCCTACCACGACGACGTAGGGCCGGCCCGGGGCCTCGACGAGCTTCGAGAGCTCTCGTACCTCGCGCTCGACGAGCAGGCCCGCGAACGACGGGAGTCGCTTCGGAACTCCCACGGTCGACGCGTGGGCGCGGTGGACGGTGCCGAAAGCGTCCTCGATGAACAGCTGGCCGAGGTTGGCCAGCTGCGACGCGAATCCCGGGTCGTTCGCTTCTTCGCCCGGATGGAATCGCAGGTTTTCGAGCATCAGGAACTGTCCGTTCTCAAGACGCGTCGCCCGCTCGAGCGCGTGCATGCCCACGATCTCCTCGACGAACCCGACCGGTTGGCCGAGCAAGCCGCTCAGATGATGAGCGACCGGTCGCAGGGACAAACGGGGGTCCGGGTGTCCTTCGGGGCGTCCGAGATGCGAGAGCAGGATCGTCCGGGCCCCGGCGGTTCTCAGGTGGTTGAGGGTCGGCAACGCCTCCTGCATCCGTCGGTCGTCCGCGATCCGTCCGCTCTCGTCGAGCGGGACGTTGAAATCGACGCGGACCAGCACACGGCGGTTGTGCACCGGCGCGGAGGCGATTCCGAGCTTCTCGACCATTCGGGAAGAGCGAGGGTTCGGCCACTATGAGGGTTGTGCCTCGGAGGCGCCCCGCGACGCGCGCGCGGTGATCTCCGCCACGATCGCCCGGGTGGCCGGAAGGTCGAGGCCGTGCCGCGCCGCTTCCCGCAGGATCTCTCCCGAGATCGCGTCGATCTCCGTCGGACGGCCGCGGTCCAGGTCCTGGAGCATGCTCGAACGGTTCGACGCGGTCGCGCGGGCGATCCGCTCGAAGTCCCGCGTCACCTCCTCGCTCGTGAAATCGAATCCCGAGCTCCGAGCGACCGCGAGGGCCTCTCCCAGAAGTTGCAGGGCCTCGGTACGTCTCGGTTCCGATAGAAGTTCCCCGTTCGTGACGCCGCGAGCTGCGCTGACCGGGTTGATCGCTGCGTTCACGAGCGCTTTCCGCCAGACCTCGCGCTTGAACTCCGGGACGGCTTCCACAGGCACTCGAGCCCCCTCGAGGACCATCCGGAAGAGGCGAGCTGCTCCGGCCGCCGGGCCCGCTTCGCCGGGCACCGGGAGCAGGATCTCCCCGACGCCCGTCTCCCGGACCTCTCCCGGCCCGACCCACGTCGCCGGAATCGAGTTGACTCCTCGAACGGCGTAGGTCGCCGGGTCGTGCCATCCCCCCGCCGCGAGCGCGCTTCGTGCGGCCGGAAGGATGCCGAGCCCGTTCTGGAGGAAGAGCATCGGACGGGGCGAAAGCGCTTGGGCGAGCTGCGCGGTCGCCCGCACGAGGCCAAACGTCTTCGTCGTCACGAGCACGACCTCGCTTTCCGTCCCGGGCGTCACGGTCGCCACCGCTTCGATGCGGACGAGCCGCGGTCGCGGCCCCGAGATCCGCAGTCCGTGCTCTCGGACCGCGGCCACGTGTTCGGGCCGGCCGACGAGGGTGACCGAGTTGCCTCCTTCCTGGAGCTCGGCTCCGAGCAGGCTGCCGACCGCCCCGGCGCCCAGGACGAGAATCTTCACGGTCGTCGCGTCATCCCATACGACGTACGATATCGGAAAGGCCGGCCGGCTTCCCGAAGTCCCGCCGTAGAAGGTTCAGGAGGCCCTCGTAGTACAGGACCTGCTCGCGCGCTTGGCGGACCTTGAGCAGGAGATACTCCTCCTCGCGGCGGAGCCGCCCGAGCTCGCCCAGCAGCTCCCGCTGGGTCGAGACGAGCTGCTCTTGTCTAAAGACTGGGGGGAGCGCCCGGGCCATGGCTTGCGTTCGTGCGTGCGGGAGTTCGGGTGAGGTCGAGCATGGCGTCCACGGTGACCCGGAGGCGGCTCAGTTCCTTCTTCACGCGCCGCAACCGGGCCTCGAGGCGCCGGCGATGATCGCGGACATCGCGCAAGGAATTTTCGAGGACCCCCAGCCGGTTCCGCCACTTGTCCCGTTCCTGGACACTGAGCAGGATCGAGTCGACGTCCACCATCGGAGGGCGAACGGGGGAGCTCGGGAATCAACCTTTCGGCGGACGTACGAAGGCCCCGGCCGCTCACGTTTAAGCCCGACGGCGGCTGGGTAGGACGGACGGGAACGGCATGAGCGCACTCGGCAAAGTGGTGGTGCTGGGCGCCGGGAACATCGGCGGCTCGCTGGCGCAGCGGCTCGCCGAGATGGACCTGGCGGCCGAGGTCGTGCTGGTGGATATCATCGACGGGCTGCCGCAAGGAAAGGCTCTCGACATTCAGGAGTCGGCCCCGATTCTCGGGTTCTCGACCCGGGTCACCGGGTCGACCTCGCTCGACGTCCTCCGGGACGCGGACGTGGTCGTTGAGACGGCCGGGCTCGCGCGCAAGCCGGGCATGAGCCGCTCCGACCTTCTCGAGAAGAACGCCGGTATCGTGAAGGGGCACGCGGAGGCGGTCCAGCGGTTTGCTCCGAAATCGGTCTCGATCGTCGTCACGAATCCCGTCGACGTGATGACCTACTATTTCCGGGAGGTGAGCGGCCTTCCCCCGGCGCGGGTATTCGGGGAATCCGGCACGCTCGACACGGCCCGCTTCCGCACGTTCGTGGCCGAAGCGCTTCACGTGGCGCCGCGGGACGTGACGGGATTCGTCCTCGGCACGCACGGCGACACGATGGTCCCGCTCCTCTCGCTCACGAGTGTCTCGGGAGTGCCGCTCACGAAACTCCTTCCCCCGGACCGACTGGCGGCGATCGTGGCCCGGTCGAAGCAGGGCGGCGCGGAGATCGTGAACCTGCTCAAGACCGGCAGCGCCTTCTACGCCCCGACCGCGAGCCAAGCGGAGCTCGTGCGGGCGATCGCCCTCGACGAGCACCGGCTCCTGCCGGTGGCCGCGCACCTCTCCGGAGAGTTCGGGGAGAAGGGCGTCTGCATCGGAGTGCCGGTCATTCTCGGACGCGAAGGCGTGGAGCGGGTGGTCGAGGTCGACCTCCTCCCCGCCGAACGAGAGGCGTTCCGGCAGAGCGTCGCCGCGGTGCGCGCCGACCTCGAGATCCTCGCCAAGTTGCCGAAGGGCGGGGGAGCGTAACGATGTCGACCCCCGCTCCGTTGCCCGCGACCGGGGCGCTCGAGTTCGTCGAGATCAAGCGAAGGCTTGGCACTCTTCGGACGACCACGGATTCCGCGGACCACGCCCACATCACGGTGAAGCCCGAGATCTGCGCCCGGTGTCCGCACTCGCTGTGCACGTACGTGTGCCCCGCAGCCTGTTACGAGCGGATCGACGGTCGCCTCGTGTTCCGATACGAGGACTGCGTCGAGTGCGGGGCGTGCGACATCGCCTGCGACCAGGGTTCGGTCACCTGGACCATGCCGCGCGGACCGTACGGCGTCCGCTACGCCTTCGGTTGAGGAGCGACCCTCGCCTCGGCCGGACCTCCGGTCCGCGCGCTCGCGCCTCCCGAGACGACAACTCATCACCCAGAATGGGTGCGAGTCAAGGCGCAGCTTAAAACCCCAGTCGTCCGCTCGGCGCGTCGGGAGGCCGATCACGCCCGCCGCGACGACCGCGCCGGAAGCCCCGCTCCTCTTTCCCTACCGTCCGAGGCCGGGCCAGGAATCGATCCTCCGTGAGGTCGCGGAGCTCGGACACCGCGGCGGGTCCCTGCTCGTGAACGCTCCCACCGGGAGCGGCAAGACGGTGGCGACGCTCGCGCCGCTCCTCGAGCATGCGGTCCAGGCTGACCACCGCATCCTGTATCTCGTCCGGACCCACTCGCAAGAGGTCCAGGTGCTCCACGAGACCCGGGCGATCGCGCATCGCCTCGACCGGCCGGTCCTTGCGATCGGCCTTCAGGGGCGCGCCCGTCGCTGCTTCCTCCTAGAGAACGTCGCCGAAGTGAAGGGCGCGACGGCGGAGGAGCACGGCAAGCTTTGTGCGGACCGCAAGCGGGCGACCGAGCGGGCGATCCAGGGAGAGGCGCCGCTGGTCCCGCCGCCGGAGCTCCCCGAAGGCGGAGAGATCGACCTGACCGACCTGGACGGCTGCCCGTACTACGCCCGAGTGCTGCAGACCGACCTGGAGGGGCTCATCGAGCGGTTCCAGACGAAGCTGCCGCTTCCGCACGAGTTCGAGAAGTACAGCCGGGACGAGAACCTGTGCCCGTACGAACTTTCGAAGAAGCTCGTCCCCCACGCCCGCCTCGTCACGGCGCCGTACGCGTTCTTCTTCCACCCGCACATCCGACGCTCGCTCCTCCAATGGATGGGGGTCGGGCCCGAACGGGTCGACCTCGTGATCGACGAGGCGCACAACCTGCCGAACCACCTCCGGGAGCTCACCACGGTCGCGCTTCCCCAGGAATCGGTCCGCCGAGCGCGCGCGGAGATCGCGGAGCGCGGGGACTTCCAGCTTCCCGACGGGCCGAGCGCGAGCCGGTTCTTCGACATCGTCTCGGCCGCCGTGGAGGAGCTGATCCACGCCCTCGTCCGCGAAGACGACGCGGTCCTTCCGCCCTCGGTGTTCGAGGATGCGTTGCTCACCGCGCTCGGAGGGACCTCGCACCGCCTCGACACCTGGCTCGGAGCGCTCGCGACCTGGGGGGAGAACCTTCGGGACGAGCGGAGACGGGAGCGCCATCTTCCGCGGTCGTGGGTCCACACGGTCGCTCTGACGCTCCTCTCCTGGCCCCAACTCGAATCTCCCACGTACGTCAAGGTCGCCACGCGCGTCCCCCGGCCGGCGCTCGAGGCGTTCGCCCTGGACGCGAGCGGTCCGGCTAAACCGATCCTCGATTGCCATCTCTCGGTCCATCTCTCCGGCACCCTCGCTCCCCTCGAGGAGTACCGCGACTCCCTCGGTCTCGGGTCCACGGCCCGCCTCCTGGACGTCCCGTCGTACTTCCCGCCCGAGAACCGGAAGTTCCTCTACGACCCCAGCGTCACCACGCGATTCGAGGAGATCCGTAACGACCCCCGGGCGATCCAGCGACTCGCGGACCGCCTGGTCGAGGTGCTCGAGACCCTTCCCGTCAAGACGGCCGTGTTCTTCCCGAGCTTCGACCTCCTCCAGAAGGTCCTCGAAGCGGGCCTCCAATCCCAACTTCCGGGGAACGTGTTCATCGAGTACAGCCGGATCCCCATGGGCGACCTCTGGCGGTCGATCGAAGGCTGGAAGAAGGACCCCGAGGGCACGGTCCTCCTGGGCGTGGCCGGCGGACGCCTTTCCGAGGGGATCGACTACCCGGACGAAGAGCTCGAAGCCGTGGTACTCGTCGGCATTCCCTACCCCAAGCCAACGGCGAAGCGGGACGCGCTGCGCGCGTATCTCGACGCGACGACGGGTCGGGGCTGGGAGTACACGGTCGAGGCACCGGCCCAGCGCGCGATCCTGCAGGCGTGCGGCCGCATGATCCGGTCCGAGAACGACCGGGGGATCGCGATCGTGCTCGACCGCCGAGCGACCACCTTCGCGAAGGTGCTCCCCGGCCTCGCTCCGGTCGGCGACCTCGCCGCGACCACGCGGGCTTTCTACGGCCGGCGCGCCCGATGGTCCCGGAGCGCGACCCCCGCCCCAGGAGCGGTCCGGGCGGCTCGCGACTCCGAGCCCGACGGCCAAAACGGATAAGTGGCCCTCCCGGAGCTACGGGGTCGTGATCATCACCCGGACGCCGCTTCGCATTAGTTTCGCGGGCGGCGGCACGGACCTTCCGAGCTTCTACCGGACCTTCGGGGGAGGGGCGGTGACGAGCGCCGCCATCGACCGGTACATCCACGTCCTGGTGAACGAGAAGTTCGACAAGGCGATCCGCGTCGCGTACTCCCGTACGGAGAACGTCGACCGACTCGACGACCTCCAGCACGGCCTCGTGCGCGAGGCGATGCGCGTGGCCGGCGTGCACGAGGCGCTCGAGGTGCACACGATCGCCGACATCCCTTCGGAGGGCACCGGCCTCGGCTCCTCATCGAGCCTGACGGTGGGTCTGCTGAACGCCCTCTACGCCCACCGAGGGGTGCTCAAGGACCCGGCCGAACTCGCCGAGGAGGCGTGTCGGATCGAGATCGACCGATTGGGCGGAACCCTCGGCAAGCAGGACCAGTACATCGCCGCGTTCGGGGGCGTCGAGTATTTCGATTTCCGCGCGGACGACTCGGTGCGCGCCTCGCCGATCCCCATCTCGACCGAGAACCGCATCGAGCTGAGCGACCACCTCTCGCTGTTCTACACCGGGATCACGCGCAGAGCAGAAGGGATCCTGAAGGAGCAGAACTCCCGGACCGAGGAGAACCGAGAATCGCTCGTGCGCTTGCGCGAGCTCGCCGGCATCGCCCGGTCGGCGATCGTCCAGCGGGATTGGCCGCGCCTCGGGGAGGTATTGGACGAGGGGTGGCGGTTGAAGCGCAGTCTCACCTCGGGAATCTCGAGCGACGAGATCGATCGCCACTACGCGGCGGCGAAGGCGGCCGGGGCGTACGGCGGCAAGATTACCGGGGCGGGGGGAGGCGGTTTTCTCCTGCTCCTCCACCCGCCCGAACGCAGCCATCAAATAGCGGCCGCCCTGTCGCCGATGACGCGATTACCCGTTCGGATCACCCCCGAGGGTTCGCGGATCCTGTTCGTGGGACGATGAGCGAACTCCCGAGCCTGGAACCGTATCTTCGCGCGTACGTTCAGGAAGCCCAGGCGGTCCTCTCCTCGCCGTTCTTTCTCGCGGGGATCGAGCGCATCGTGCCGATCCTGCTGCGAGCGCGAACCGAGGACCGAACGATCTTCTTCTTCGGGAACGGGGGCAGCGCATCGACCGCTTCGCACTTCGTGACCGACATCGCGAAAGTGGCGGGAGGCACGGAGGGGCGCGGGCCGGGCCGACGGTTCCGGTGCGTGAGCCTCAACGACAACATCCCGGGCATGACCGCGTGGGCGAACGACGTGGGTTACGCCGAGATCTTTTCCGGGCAACTCAAGGCGCTCGCGGTGCAGGGCGATGTGGCGGTGGCGATCTCGGGCAGTGGGAACTCCCCGAACGTCCTCGAGGCGGTCAAGATCGCTCGAGCGTTGGGAGTCACGACGATCGGTCTGACCGGGATGGGCGGAGGGAAGCTGAAGGACCTGGTCGACGTGGCGATGGTCGTCCCGTCGAACAGCATGCAGCACACCGAGGACACTCACCTGATCGTGCTGCACGTGCTCACCGCGTACCTGCGCGACGAGCAGGCCGTGCGCGACCGATGATCGTGCGCGTCCGGGACTACATGATCCTGGAGGTCGAGCACCTCCGCTCGACCACGACGATCCGCGAAGCAATCGGCAAACTGACCAAGAGCCGCCACCACGGCCTTCCCGTCACCGACGAATACGGCAAGCTCGTCGGCTTCGTGAGCGCGAAGGAGCTCCTGCGCCATTCGGGAGAAGGGGACACGCCGATCGCGAAGATCATCCGCCCCGGAACGTACACGGCCTACCCGGACACAGGCCTCGACGACGCCGCACGGATCATGTTCCGGTTCGGGCTCCGCGACCTTCCGATCATCGACGAGCGGGGCCGCCTCTGCGGGATCCTCTCCAACCTCGACGTGGTGCGCTCGCACTTCGAACGCGCCTCGCCAATGAAGGCCGACACCCTGAAGCGCCTCCTCTCGGAACGCTATGCGCTACCGTTCTCCTTCCGACGGGGTCTCGTCCCGATCTCCCGCCTCACGCCCACCCAGTGGAAGGTCTTCGAGGACGAGCTCGAGGGCCGACGCTACGAGCTCGAACGCGGATTTGCGGAGCCCGTGCTGGTGGTGCAGAAGGGAGAGGAGTGGATCCTCGTGGACGGCCACCATCGGGCGCTCGCGGCCCGCGAGATGGGCCTCACCCAACTTCAGGCGTTCATCCTCACGTGCGACCGGCCCGAGGAGTTCGCGACCAAGGAGACGGGGTTCGAGCGGATCGCGAAGGAGCATCACCTCACCACCGTCGCGGACATCGAGATCGACCGGGCGAGCCACCATCCGCTCATCGAGGTCACGACCCAGCTGATCCGCCGCTTTGAGGGCGGGAGCTCCTCGGATACCTCCTCGACCGCTCACTGAGAGCTTCCGCGCTCCGCCCCCTTCTCGAACCCTCCGGTCGGTACCGGGGGAATATGAGCAGGCCCGTCGTCGCACCGGCCGAACATGTTCCTCCCGATCCCCGCGCTCGTGTTCACGCCCGCGTTGATCCCGTTCGCGATCGTCGCGGTCTCGATGATCGGGGTCACCATCTTTCTCCTCGGCAAGGTGCTCCCAACGACCGGCCGGCCCCCGTTGCTCACCCAGATGGTGATCGCCCTCGCCGTCCTCGGCGGCGGGACCCTCCTCCTCCTCTCGCTGCTCGACGTGTTCCTGGACCCGAACGCCACCGAATCCTGGACCTTCGTGCTGCTCGCGTTCAACTTCATGATGATGTTCCCCGCCGGGATCTGGTTCGTCTCGCAGATCCTCTTCCGGGACCGGCGGGTCGATGCGGCCGGATGGTTCTGGCCGGTCACCCTCGCGGTGGTGACGACCGGTTCGGAAGCGCTCATGGGCATCCTCTTCGCCTACGGTGTGGTGGGGGGTCCGACGGCGACCCTTCCCGCACTGGCGGTCGGGCTCTCTTCCGTCTGGTTCTTCTGGTCGATGGCCGCGGTGATGGCGGCCCTCCTCGTTTGGGCGCCGCTCGGAAGGACCGAGCGCTGGGCGCTCCTCGCGCTCACCGGTTCGGCCGTGCTCGGGCCGTGGGTCACCGCCTATCCCACCGTCGGAGGCATCGGCATGACGGTCCTGATGGGCGCGATCTTCGCCGTCCTCGTGCGGGCACTTCTCGGGGGTCGAGTCCCCCGCGAAGAGGGGCCGCTGCTGGTAGGGCTCGCCGGAGCGTTCCTCGCGATGACGCTGGCCGGACTCTTCGTCGTCGCGTCCGGCGGAAGTGTGGTCGCGGACCTTACCTTTGGTACCGTGATGGGATGCGTGATGGGTGTCGAGGTCGCCTACCTCATCCGCCGGTACTACCAGGGAAGAATGGCCCGACCCTGGCTCTCTCGCGCGGACGATGCGACCGAGGTCCCGGCCGAGGTCGTCGAGGCACCGGTTCCGACGGTCCTGAGTTCCCGGCCCGCCGACCGGCCGGTGCCGGGTCGGTGAACGTACCCGTCGGTCCCCGGAGCGAGCAGGGATATTCGTACACTATCCATATCAACCGCACCCAGGTCAACGCGCCGTTAGGGGAATCCGTGACCGACGGCTCGTCCCGCGTGCCCCGAATCCTCCGTCGGGCTCTCCCCTGGTTCGTGGGAAGCCTCCTTCTCGCGTCGATCGGCCTTCCGTCGGTCGCCGGTCTTTCGCTGCTCCCGGTCGCCAGCGAAGTCGGAGTCGCTCACCCGCTCACGAACGCCGAGAACGTCACCGTGAACCTCACCGACAACCCTTCGTTCGCGCCGCAGTTCCTCGCCGTCCCGGCGGGCGATTCGATCTCCGTGCACCTCGTGAACGTCGGGTCGTACTCCCACACGTTCACGTTGAGCAAGACCTCCGGTGCCCGTCTCTCCGCGGCCCTCTCGCCGACCGGAGTGTACGCGTTCTTCGGCGCGAACGGCACGCTCGCGAACGTGTCGCTAAGCGCGGGCGAGCAGGGATGGGCGAACCTGACGTTCACCACTTCCGAAGGGTTCGACTCGTTCGAGTTCGCTTCCGTCGTCCCCTACCAATTCCAGTCCGGGATGTGGGGCTTCCTTAACGTCACGTCCGAAGTACCGGGCCTCGCCCTCAGCGAGAACACGACCGACAGCCTCTCCTTCGTGCCGAACGTCCTCTCGGCGAGCACCTCGCACTACCCGGTCGTCATCGCGGTGCTCGTCACGAACGAAGGGAGCTTCGGGCATACGTTCACCCTCGCGTCCCAGTCCAACGTCACGCTCTCGCCGACGAACTTCACGACCTACTTCGCGTCGCATCCGCCGCTCGTCAATTCGAACGTACCCGCGACCCCAGGAGGCACCGCCTGGGCGAATTTCACCGTCGCCGCGCCGGGAGTGTACCAGTACATCTGCGAGGTGTCGGGGCATTTCGCAAACGGAATGTACGGACTCCTTTACGTCGGCGTCCCGGTTCCGACTCTGCCGCCCGCCCCGAGCACGGCGATCGTCGAGGGCTGGGTGCTCGCGGGGTCGGCGGTCCTTCTTGGGATTGGCGTGGTGCTCACCGCGTCCGCGGCCCTCTTCGGACGCTTCCCGACGCGGCCGAATTCCCCCGGTGGCCATCCCTGAGCGCGGGCGAATACGACGGCGAGCGGAACGGCTCCTTGGCGGGGAGTTCTTTCGCCCCGAGGCGCCGTTCTCTGGCCGCGGGCGCCCAGCCTACGTGACGAACAGGAAGGAGCGCATCGTGCCGTGGAACGTGCCGCAGAATTCCGTGCACTGGATCAGGTACTCGGTGCCCGCGGCGGCGTTGGGCACGGTGAACGCGAAGTAGTTCACGCGGTCGGGGATCGCGTCGATCCGAACCCCGAGCTGCGGGATGTTGAACGAGTGGACGACGTCGGCACCCGTGACATTGATCTGAACGACCGCCCCGGGAGGGGCCCAAAGTCCTCCGCCGCTCACCGTGTTGGTGGCGGCGTCGTACGTGGAATTGAAGCAGGTGTCGTTCACGGGGTAGCAGAACTCCCAGTACCACTGGTGGCCGGTCACGTCGACGTACTCGGTCGGGTTGGCGGGCAGGGCGTCCAGGTGATAGACCAGGATCGTCGAATACACGGCCACTCCCGTGATGAGTACCACGGTCGCGAGGGTCCAGGCGACCTCGAGTTTGTTAACCATAGCGACGGTTCTTCACCTTCGGGTCCCGAAACTTCCAGAGCGCGTAGACGAGGAACGAGAAGGTGATGATCGCGCCGACGGCAGACAGGGCGATCATGACCCAGACGAGAGCATTGGTCTGCTGAAGGTTCGTCTCTCCCGAGCCCCAGAGCGCCGGCATTCCGACCGACGCGGAACCTACCGAGAGAATCATCGAACCAGGCGACGCCGGCACGAAGCCTAGGGGGAGAGTGCAGCTACATATTTCCCGCGTACGAACCGCACCGCCGGCAAGTCAGGGCTGCCGCGGGGCTCCTCGACGGTTCCGGTTCGTACAAAGGGGCTTTGAAGGCTACCCCCCGTCCCGCGGGCGGTCGATTGTTGTCCGGTGAGCGAATGAGACTGCGAGGTCATCGAGGGAGACTGTTCGCCATCGTTCTCGCGGTGGCTCTCACGGTCGCGGTGTTCGCCGGAATGGGCGGGGTCCGTCCGGTCAACGCACAGCCCGTCGACGAGGCCGGCGCCACAACGGTGGACGTCACGGCGACCACGACCTTCTCGTTCACGCCCAACACTGTTGAGCAGGTCGCGACCGGCACGAACGTCACGGTCTCCCTGACCGATGCCGGGTCCATCTCCCACTCGTTCACGATCATCGGCCGGGAGGGGTGGGTGATCCCGAGCACCATCACGGAAGCGAACTTCGAGCAGTTGGTTTACGGAAACGCCCCCGCGGTCTTGTTCAACTTGAACATCAGTTCCGTCGGAACGGACTCGGCCACGTTTACGGCTCCGGGCCCGGGTTGGTACGAATTCGTCTGCACCGAGCCGGGGCATTTCGCGGAGGGGATGTACGGCTTCATCGCGTTCGGGATGAACCTTCCGTCCAACCTCACGGTGTCGAGCGGGCTGCCCGGCCCGGGCGCGGCGCTCTTCATCATCATCGGAACCATCGTTTCGCTGGTCGTCATCGCGCTCGTCCTCGGGTTCGTGGTCGGGCGCCGCAAGGGCGCGATGCACGAGATGCCGCCCGAGCGACTGGGCTATGCGGAACCGACGTCTCCGAGCGCGCCGCTACCGCCGTCCTCGGACGACCATCGGGGCTCCTGACCTCGCGGCCCGCCTTTTTTCGCTTCCGCAACGTTCAAATGGGAGGCCTCTCATGACCTACGGAACCTGTAGTAGGTTTGGAGCGGTCGAATGGCGTGGGGGACACCGAATCGGGAGCGTCGAGTGCTGAAGGCCGGCCATTCTTCGATCGCAGTCACACTCCCCAAGCCTTGGGCGGAGGCGATGAACCTTCGACCGGGCGACCTCATCGTCTTCGACCAGAATGACGACGGCACCCTCTACCTGAAGCCTGCGCCGGCCCCCGGCGGCGACCCGCCCAGCGCCCCGTTCCTCGTCCAGGCCCGTTCGTTCGATACTCCCGGGGTTCTCGAGCGTCTGATCGTCGGCGCCTACCGCGTCGGCCACGACGCGATCGAGATCCGGGCCGACGTGCCCCTTGCTCCCGAGCGCATCGAAGAGCTGCACCAGACCGCGCGCAGCCTGCTCGGGGTCTCGGTGGTTGCCCAGGAACCGAATCGGGTCGTTCTCCAGAACTTCATCGACCCATCCAAGTACGGGCTCCCCCAGCTCGTCCAGCGCGTACGGATGATCCTCGTCGCCTTCCTCGAAGAGATGGAAGAGGTCCTGCAGCGCCGCGTGCGCAGTCGTCGCCTCGCGACCCTCGAGGAGGAATCCGGCAAGGTCCTCGCCCTCCTCGTCCGCCAGCTCTTCCTCGCGAGCCGCGACTGGTCGCTCGCCCGCCGCATCGGCAGTCCGGACCCCCGCCAGCTCCTCGAGTGGCGGGTCGTCGTGCACGCCCTCGAGGAGCTGGCCGACCTGTTTGGGGCCACGCTGCGCACCCTCAACGAGGACGCGGCGCACATCCCCGACGCCGGCACCTCCGCGCTGTCGGTCTACCTGCCCGAGCTCAAGGGCCAGATGAAGTCGGTCGTCGACACGCTCATCAAGCCGTCGTTGGACCGCGCGTGCGACGTCTACCACCAGGGAAACCTGCTCGGAGGCGGGAACCTTCTCGCGCCGGGCCGGGGCCGCTCGGGGCGTTTGCCGGCCTCCGTTCGGACCGCGACCTTGCTGCTCGAGCGCGGCGCCGGGTGCCTTTCGCTGCTCGCGGAGATCGCCATCGACCGCGCTGTCGCCGGCGGTACCGAGACGATCCTGGTCGAAGCGGCGTGATGGGTCCGACCGCTGCTTATCTGCACTGAGTACGCACAACCCCTACCGGTAGGGTCCTCCCGTACGAACGCCATATCGGACCCACCCGGGTGCTCGGTCGGGGGCAGTCGGTGTTCGATTCTATCGACGATTGGTTGATCATTGCCGTGGTGGCGGGGATTCTGTTCTATGGGTCCTCCAAGATCCCGCAGCTCGCGCACAGTCTCGGGCGTTCGGTGGGCGAGTTCAAGAAGGGTCGTCTCGAAGTCGAGCGGGAACTGAAGGCCGACGCGGCCGCCAACGCGAACGCAGCTGCCCCCACGGGCCCGGCCCACTAGAACGGACGGCGCGAGCCGGCATGCCCGAGGGACCTCCACAACGAACCGAAGCGTCCTGGGAGGACCTCCCGGCCCCGGGGCCGCACTAGAGGAGCCCGTGAGCCATGGGCGACCTCGACCGGATCCTCTCCATCATCTCGGAAGTACGGCACCGGGTCGTTCGGATCGCCCTCGTCCTCGGGCCGCTCTTCGGCTTCCTCCTGCTCTTCGAACTCAAGCCCATCTCGATCCCCGTCGCCGGGGTTTCGGTGCCGTTCGCGATCCCGTGGCCCAACCCGTTCTACAACATCACCGCCCAGGTGTTCCTCGCGATGGTCGCCTGGATGCTCCCTCCGGGCGTCCAGCTCCTGAACGTCGGGGTCGGCGACTCGATCTTCGCGCAGATGGAGATCGGACTCCTGCTCACGCTCATCCTCGGAATGCCGTGGATCGTCCACGAGGTCGGCGCGTTCCTCGTTCCGGCGCTGCGCCGCAACGAACGGGCCCTCCTCCGCCAGATCGGAATCCCGGCCACGGCCCTCTTCGCCCTCGGGACCGGCATCGGGCTCTTCTTCCTGACTCCGTTCACGTTCCGCCTGCTCTTCCTCTACGTCGCGGCGATGCGGCTCGAGCCGGTGCTCGGAGTCCAGGACTTCGTCACCTTCGCGCTCGTCTATTCCCTCGCGTTCGGGGTCGTCTTCGAGCTCCCGGTCTTCGTCTACGCGCTGACCCGGCTCGGAGTCGTCAAGGCCGCCGCCTGGCGGAAGCACTGGCGCGGCGCGGTCCTCGGAGCGCTCGTCTTCGGGATGATCGTGACGCCCGACAACTCCGGGATCACGATGCTTCTCATCGCGACCCCGATGATCGGGCTCTACCTCGGAGGAGCGTATTTCGCGAGCCGGTGGGAGGCCCGCCGGGACGCAGCCCGGGACCGCCCTCGCGGCGCGGTGGGAGCGGGGTGAACTGATGGCGCTCTTTTCCGACCTCGACTGGGTCATCATCGCGGCGGTCGCCGTCTTCCTGCTCTTCGGGAAGGAGAACGGCCAGATGCTGCGGACCCTCGGGCGCTGGTACGCCCGAGCGATGAAGGTGAAACAGGAGCTCCTCGGCGAGCTCACGAAGGCCGCGGACCTTCCGATCGCTCCGGGCCAGCAGCTCTCGATCCGGGGGGCGATCCTCGGCCTCGATTCGCCCGTGACCCACGTGAGCGGGATCCCCGCTGCCGTGCGGGTCGCTCCGACGGTCCCCTACACTCCCACGTACGAACCGACGTTGCCCTCGACGGGAGGTTACCCGGTCCCGACCTGGTCGACGACCGTGCCGAGCGTCCCTCACAGCCGGGAGAACGTCCGATGAGCACGCTCACCCCCGACGAGATCGTCGACCTCACCGAGATCTTGGTCGTTCTGATGGGGATCGGGATCATCTGGGTCGTCTACCACGGAAGCGAGCGCGCGGAACTACCGGGAGGCGCGCGCATTCCGGACCCCCGTCAGGCGGACGACACGCTCCCCGACACGACCGGGAGGACGCTCTGATGGAGGGCGGGTTCGACTGCCGCGAGAGCTGCCCCTGGTCGGTGAACCGGGACCCGGCGCTCGATTTCCCCGTCGGGCAGGTCCGTCGGTTCGCCACCTCCGAAGAGGACGACATTGGCGACGTTGACGAAACCAAGCGCAACGTCCTGAAACTGCTCGCCGTCGGAGGGCTCATCGGTGCGGGAGCGGGCGGCCTCGTAGGGGGCTCGCTCCAGTTCCTGCAGCCCCCTGCGATCGGACTTTCGAGCTACCCCCGCGTCCAGCTGTTGGACGTGGACGGAGCCGCGCTCACGGTCGCGAAGGTCGAGGCCGAGTACAACGTGGGAACCTCGGACCTCTACCTGTTCAACTACCCGCTCCGGAACGAGCCGAATTTCCTTCTGAACCTCTATCCGGCGAACGGAAATCCCCCCAGCGCGAGCAATCCCGGTGCGGCCAACGTCCCGGGAGGCGTCGGAACCTACGGGTCGATCGTGGCGTACAGCGGGATCTGTCAGCACCTCGGTTGTCCGGCGCCCGCCATCGCCTTCTACCCGCCGGGAACCTGCCCGAACACCCCCGGCGGGAAGCAGTTCTACCTCCACTGCTCCTGCCACGGTTCGACCTACGACCCGTCGAACGCGGCCTCCAACCTGACCGGGCCCGCGGTCCTTCCGCTCCCGCAGGTCATCCTCGTGCCCGACTCGAACGGGAACCTCTTCGCGACGGGGATCACCCCCTCCAGCCCGCCGGTGAATGGTCACATCAACACCCTGCAGGGCGATTACGGGGTGGGCACGACGAGCCAGGTCGTGAAGGAATCGCCCGTCATCCTCTGTAATTTCCCGAGCTAGGAGGGGGGCGCGGTGGGACTCTCGGGCTGGTACAATCGATCCCTGAACAAGGTCTGGGGGTTCGTCGAGAACCGCACCGGAATGCGAAAATGGGCCCTCCGGCCCCAGCCCGCGTTCACCTTCAAGCCGTCGTACTGGACCGGCGCGTTCGTCGTCACGGCGTTTCTGTACCAGGTCGTCTCGGGCGCGCTTCTGCTGCTCTATTACCAACCCAGTACCGCGCCTACCCTCACGGCGTGCGGTCAGGTGGTCGGTCAGTACTCCGTCGCGCCGGCAGCGTGGTGCTCGACGTACTACATCATCAATTCCGTGCCGATGGGTCAGCTCCTGCTCACGACCCACCTCTACGGCGCCTACGCGATGATCTTCCTGATGTTTGTCCACTTCTTCCGGGGCTACTATCTCGGCGTCTACAAGGCGCCGCGAGAGTTCTCCTGGATGGTCGGGACCCTCCTCATGGTCATGACCCTGGGGATGGGTTTCACGGGCTACCTGCTCCCGTACACCCAGCTCTCGTATAATGCGACGAACGTCGGGATCGTGCTCGCGCTGCGCCTCCCGACGTTCGGCCCCCTGCTAGGACCGTTCATCTTAGCGGACGGAACCTCGCAGGGACTTCTGTCCCGAATGTTCGACGCGCACGTCGTGCTGATCCCCCTCGCGCTCGCAGCGCTTCTCTACGCCCACATCGCCCTGTTCGAGTCGCACGGGATCGCCCCACCGGCGACCTCCGACCCGTTGCAGCGGCGACGTTTCACCGCCAAGGAGGACGAGGACCACGTGCCGTTCTTCCCGCACATCCTGTGGTACATGATCAAGTGGGGTCTCCTCTACGTGGGCATCCTGTTCGGGATCGCCGCGCTCTGGCCGTGGAGCCTTCCGACGTATGTCGGGAACGTCGCGGCCGTCGGGGTCGTGACCGAGCCGGATTGGTACTTCCTCTGGCTGTTCAAGTTCGTGGACTTCGCGGGAGTGACGCCCGTTCTCGCGGTGGGGATCTCGACGGCCCTCCTGCTCTACTTCCTGTTCCTGCCGTACCTGGACCGCTCGAAACGAACCCACCCGCGCGACCGGCCGCTGTTCATCTGGGCGGGGACCTCGCTGCTCGCGTTCTTCATCCTGATGACCGTCTGGGGCGGCGAGACGCCCGGCGTTGAGATCACCACGCCGACCGTCGCGCTCACGCTCGGCCCGATCTTCCTCGTGAACGCCGTCGTCATCGCCCTGTTCCACTGGCGGTACCGAGCGTCGTACAAGCGACGTCTCGCCGCCCGGGCGTCGTCGTTCCCGGGGGCCTACGGGGTTCCCGCCTCGCCCGCACCGGCACCGCGCGCGACCACGGAGGCGAAATCGAGTGAGTGAGACGGACGATCGTCCTCGCTGGCAGACGGGCTCCCTCTGGGGCGTCCTCGCTGTGTTCCTCGTCCTCGGGAGCGTCGGCGTCGCGACGTTCGTCTACGGACTGACCTGGCTCTTCGTCGGGGATTGGCGCGGGATCCTCATCGCGGGGTTCGGGGCGGTCGTCGCGTTCCTCGCCTTCCTGTTCATGGCGGGCGTTCTCTACCGGGTCGACCGCTACCGGGGCGCGAACGGTCGGAGGATCGAGCTCTTTGAGTAGCCCGCCCCCCCCGGCGGAGGTCCGCCGTCTGAGAAACCGCCTCCTCGACCTCTACACGGCGGTCACGGTCCTGATGCTCCTCGGGATCGCCGTGCTGATCCTGTACGCGTTCGAGCTGGGCCCGCTGACGAGCCCGGGCGCGGAGCAGTCGTTCGGCTACGCGCTCGCGCTCATGTTCCTGATGGGCGCGGTCATCTTCCACCTGGTCGACAAGACCTACCGGGTCTGGCCGCTCGGCCGCCGCTTCCGACCGGCATGGCCGGGGTATGTCACGGTCGACGCGGAGATTCGGTTCTTCAAAATCCTCATCGTGGTCGCGGCCGGGGCGGCGATCGCGTACGTACTAGGGGGACTTATCGCATGAACGCGCGGGGGTATCGATGACCGACCTGACCGTACCGGTCACGATCGTCGCGATCATCGCCGGCCTCGCCGGCTTCTTCCTGTGGGCGTTCAGCTACCACGGGGCCTGGCTCGTCCCCACGATCAAGAAGTGGTTCTTCACCACGGACCACAAGCGGATCGGCCTGATGTACATCACGACCGGCTTCGTCTTCTTCTTCATCGGCGGGATCTACGCGAGCCTGATCCGGACCGACCTCGGGTTCGTCCAGGGGCTCGGGCTCAACCCCGAGACCACGCTCGGGATCACGCCGGACGTCTACTCGACCCTGTTCACGATGCACGGGGTCCTGATGATCTTCATGTTCGTGATCCCGGTCCTCGCCGGATTCGGCAATTACCTCGTCCCGTCGATGATCGGCTCGCGCGAGATGGCGATGCCGAGGATCAACGCGATCGCGTTCTGGCTCGTGCCGCCCGCGGGGATCATTCTGCTCTGCTCGAACGCGAACGTCGGCTGGACCGGCTACGTCCCGCTCTCCGTACAGGCGCCGGGCATCGGGGTCGACCTCTGGATCCTCGGTCTTCACGTCCTGACGATCTCCTCGATGCTCGGTGCGGTCAACTTCTTGGTCACGATCCTAAAGCACCGCGCGCCCGGCGTCCACTACTGGAACATGCCGCTCTTCGTCTGGGCGACGCTCATCAATTCCGTCCTGCTCATCTTCGCGCTCCCGTCGCTCTCGATCGGTCTCACGATGGTCCTCTCGGACCGGAACTTCGGGACCCACCTGCTCGCCGCGGCCAACGGCACGCCGCTCGGCGGGGCGCTGCTCTACCAGAACGTCTTCTGGTTCTTCGCCCACCCCGAGGTCTACATCATGGTCTTACCGGCGTTCGGGATCATCTCGACCGTCCTCCCGAAGCTCGCCCGCAAGGACATCTTCGGCTACGGGGCGATGGCGGTCGCGCTCGGGGTCTTCGCGGTGCTCTCCTTCGCCGTCTGGGAGCACCACATGTTCGTGACAGGTATTTCGACGAACGTCCGCTTCGTCTTCATGCTCGCGACGATGGCGATCGCAGTCCCCTCGGCGGTCAAGACGTTCAACTGGGTCGCCACGCTCTGGGGCGGCCGCATCTGGATGGCGCTTCCGATGTGGTTCTGCGTCGCGTTCATCACCGGTTTCGTCATCGGCGGTCTCTCCGGCCTGATGCTGGCGTCCATCCCGATCGACTACCTCTATCACGGGACGTACTTCGTGGTCGCCCACTTCCACTACATCATCCTGGGCGGGACGTTGATGGCGGTTTTCGCGGGCGTCTACTTCTATTTCCCTATCATCACCCGTCGCTGGTACAACCAATCGCTCGGACAGGTCCACTTCGTCCTGACGTACGTCGGGGTGAACCTGATGCTCTTCCCGATGTTCCTGCTCGGAGCGGAAGGGATGCCGCGCCGGGTCTACACCTACCTCTGGGCGGGGAATTTCCAGCTGCTCAACTTCCTCTCCTCCGTCGGCGCCCTCATCATCGGGCTCGGCCAGCTCGTCTTCGCCTACAACATGGTCTACAGCTACTACGCTGGAGACCCCGTCACGACCGACGACCCGTGGGGCGAGGAGCTCGCCGTGAAGATGACCGGCCCGGTCGCGCAGCCCACCCCCCTGCGCAGCCCGACGCCCATGCCGACCGCCGCCGGGACCGAGGGTCCGTAGGAACACGACAGTGCGCGGTCAGGACCTCTTCCGCTACGCCGGTATCGTCGCCTGCGTTCTCTGCTACACGACGATCCTGCTCGGCGGGAACGTGATGGCGAGCGACAGCGGTCTCGCCTGCCCCGATTGGCCGTCGTGCTTCGGGAACGGGAACTTCCTGCCCGCCTTCTCGGGGGGCGTAGCCCTCGAGTGGAGCCACCGGGTGAGCGCGTTCTTCCTCTCGAGCGCGATCCTGCTGCTCGCGCTTCTCGGAATCGCGTACGAGCGCCAGCGAAAAGCCCTCCTCGGCCTCGCGCTCGGCGCGCTCGGCCTGGTCGTGACCGAGGCCCTCCTCGGCGGGCTCGTGGTCGAGAGCCAGCTGCAGGTGAGCTTCGTCCTCATCCACCTCGCGATCGCGACCGCGCTCTTTGGTCTCCTGCTCATCCTCGTCCTCCTCTCGAACCTCCGGGAGCTCCCGCGCCGCTGGATCGAGTGGGCCCGCCGGGCCACGGACGAAAACGCCGTGACCCCGGCCGCCGAGAACGCGGCGTTCCCGAACGACCCGAGGCCGGTCCCGGGAACGCCGTTCGAATCGTTCCGGGAAGGCTAAGCGCTCCCCCGGGCTCCCTCGAGCGGCCATGGTCGTTGCGAGTGCTCCTCCCGAGCCCGCTCCCACGCGCCCCCTTGGGCCGGCGGACTACCTACCCCTGGCCAAGCCTGGCATTACCGCGCTCATTTGTCTGGTCGCGGTCGCGGGGTTTCTGCTCGCGAACCCGCGCTCGGTCGACCTCGTGCGCCTCGGGATCCTCGTCGCCACGGGGGCTTCCGCGTCGGCCGGTTCCGCGATGTTGAACCACTACCTCGACCGTGACATCGACCGACGCATGAAGCGGACGCGCGGGCGTCCCCTCGCCGACGAGCGCATCATCTCGGGGGCGGCGGTCGCGGTGGTCGGGCTCGTGCTGCTCGGGTCCGGCATCGGGGTCGCCACCGTCCTGCTCAATCCGCTGACCGGGTTCTCCATCTTCCTCGGCGGATTCACCTACGTCGTCATCTACACGCTCTGGCTGAAACGTCGGTCGAACTGGAACATCGTCATCGGGGGGTTCGCGGGAAGCGCCCCGGCGCTCGCGGGGAGCGCCGCGGCCGTCGGAGGATGGACGCCCGGTGTCCTCGCCTTTGCCGTCCTCGTGTTCCTCTGGACCCCTCCGCACTTCTGGAGCCTCGCTCTCCTCCTGAAGGACGATTTTGCCCGGGCGAACCTCCCCATGCTCCCGCGGACGGAGGACGTTCCGTACTCGGGGAAGGTGGTGGTGGTGTCGGCCGCCCTCCTCATCCCCGCGGCGCTGCTCATCGGTTGGTCGGGCGCGGTGACGTGGCCGGTGATCGTCGTGCTGGCGGCGCTCGGGGCGCTCTTCGTGGCGATGACCGCTCCGCTCTGGAATTCGGTGACGCCCCGCAACGCCCGTCGGGGGTTCATCTTCTCCGGCCCGTACCTGCTCTTGGTCGTCCTCGCGATCGCGGCGAACCTCGCGTTCGTTCGGATCGGGCTGCCGGGGGGCTTCTGAGCCCGATTTCGCCTCCCGCCGCGCGGTGACCTTATCTCAAGGACCCGGCTTATCTCGAACGATGTCCGAATCCGACCGGGTCGGATCGACCCCCGAGCGGCAGCGCGACGCCGAGAACGTCCTGAGGAAGCTCGGGTACGCCAAGGTCTCGAACCCTCGCCGCGGACCGGCGGGCGAGCCGTCGTTCTGGGTCCAGGAGTCCGGCGTCCCGCGACGGACGTTCCCGGTCTACGTGCCCCACGGGGAGCCGGCCGCCGTGGAGGCCGGCATCGAACGGTGGGTCACCGGGGTCCGGGGCGCGCGACCGGCGCAGCGTCGGGCAATCTTCGTTGTCCCGACCGACGAGACCGCCGAGGAGGCCTGGCGCCGGTTCTCCCGGACGGCCGGAGGTTCCGCGCTCGACCACGAGGTCTCCATCCTGGTCGTCCCGCCCTCGGGAGGGGCGAAGGACATCCCCCACTTCCATCTGCGGGTCGCCGAGCCGAAGGAGATCCTCGCGATCTCGACCGGCATCGTGGTGGGTCTGTTCCGGCGGGCCGCCGCGGGCGACGGAGGGAACCAGATCGATTTCGAAGAGCTGCTCGCGATCCTCACGAGCCGCTTCGGGATCGATGTCCAGCGCTCCCTCGGCGTCCGCTCGGACGAGGACGCGCTGTACATCCTCTACCAGCTCGCGTCGCGCGACTCCTACGCGCCGGGCGACTCCGGGGCGAACCTGCACCTGCTCGTCCTGAAACCGACCGGACCCGCGGCGCGGCTGCCCTGGTTCGCGGCGTAGACCCCGCGGTCGAACCGAGCCGTTAAGAAGGACCACCCGGTCGTCCCGCGCGACCATGAGCGCCGGGGAGCCCTATCGGACTCCGTACACTGCCTACCCCGGTGGGTCGATGCCACCGGCCGAGACGACGCCCGAGGAAGGAACGCGCGACCTCTGGACGTTCTTCTGGCTCGCGCTCCTCAACACGACCATCATTGCGGCGGCGGGCATCCTCACCTGGTGGCTCGTTCACTGACCCCGGCCGTCGCGGCCGGGCAAAGGATTATCTAAGACGGCCGGGTCGATGCGCCACCGGCGTGGCGTGGGGCCGTGGGGTAGCTTGGACCATCCTTCTTGCTTGGGGTGCAAGAGAC
>Ga0209415_10003738_pt1 | contig 28266 bp, 22 predicted proteins | sample PeaSoiSIISIP2007_FD_187696 | JGI IMG/M metagenome (GOLD analysis project Ga0209415, IMG submission 187696) | Peat soil microbial communities from Weissenstadt, Germany - SII-SIP-2007 (SPAdes) (version 2) | ecosystem: Environmental > Terrestrial > Soil > Wetlands > Peat | place: Germany... | reverse complement strand
GACTTCATGGAGATGTTCGTCGGCGTCGGCGCCAGCCGCGTCCGCGACCTGTTCCAGACGGCCCGCAAGCAGGCCCCCGCCATCATCTTCGTGGACGAGATCGACTCCATCGGCCGCAAGCGCGGGGCCGGCCTCGGCGGTGGCCACGACGAGCGCGAGCAGACCCTCAACCAGATGCTCTCGGAGATGGACGGATTCGACCCGGCCGAGGGCGTCGTCATCATCGCCGCCACCAACCGGCCCGACATCCTCGACCCCGCCCTGCTCCGACCGGGCCGCTTCGACCGGCAGATCGTCGTCCCCCTCCCCGACCTGGAGGAGCGGCTGCCCATCCTGAAGGTCCACTGCAAGGACAAGCGGATCGGCCAGGACGTCGACCTCGAGATCGTGGCCCGGGGCACCCCGGGCATGTCCGGGGCCGACCTCGCCAACCTGGTCAACGAGGCCGCCCTCCACGCCGTCCGCCGCGGTTCGCACCAGGTGGACATGCGCGACTTCGACGCGGCCCGCGACCGGGTCCTCATGGGCCAGCGCCGCGAGAGCCTCGTCCTGTCCGAGCTCGAGAAGGAACGGGTCGCCTTCCACGAGGGCGGCCACGCCGTCCTCGCCTACGTCCTCGAACACGCCGACCCCGTCCACAAAGTCACCATCCTCCCCACCGGCATGGCTCTGGGCGTCACCCAGCAGCTGCCCATCGAGGAGCGCCACATCTATCCCCGTGAGGTCATCGAGGACTCCCTCGCCGTCCGCATGGGTGGTCGCGCCGCCGAGCTCCTCGTCTACGGCGACCTCTCCACCGGGGCCTCCAACGACCTCGTCGGCAACACCGAGCTGGCCCGGAAGATGGTCCGCGAGTGGGGTATGTCCGAAGAGCTCGGTCCCATGGCCTGGGGCTCCCAGGGCATGGTCTTCCTGGGCGAAGACCTCATGCACACCCGGGACTACTCCGAGGACACCGCCCGCGTGGTCGACTCCGAGGTCTCCCAGATCCTGCGCCGCCAGGAGCAGCGCGCCATCGAGCTCCTCTCCCGTCACCGCGGTGGTCTCGACGCCGTCGCCCGGGGACTGCTCGAGCGTGAGACCCTCGACGGCGAAGAGGTCGGCCGGCTCGTCGACACCGCCTACGGCGGTCCCGTCCACGTCGCCGGCTCCGCCATGGTCCCCCACTTCGCCCCGTCGGAGCCGGTCCCCGGCGTCGACGCCCCAGCCTCCTCCGACGCCCCCACCCCCGCCCCCACACCGGGCGGCCCGCCCACAGAGACGAACGGCGGCTACGTCCCGGCCGACGCCGGGCCCGCCGCGTCCCCCGGGGCCGCGCCCACCGACTGACGCACACCGACTGACGCACACCGGCCGACAGCAGGCGCCGGTTCACGGCAGGCGCCGGCTTACGGCAGGCGCAGGGCGGGGAACACGACCACACCGGCATTGCCGACGGGCGCGGCGTCGCAGGCCACGGCCACCGGTCCGGTGGCCATCACCACCAACGGTTCGCCCCCGATCACGGGGCCGGTAGCCGAGGCTGTACCTGAGGCTGTACCCGGGCCCGGCCGAACGACGAGCGGGATACCCGGCCGAAGTCGCCGTTCGCCGAAGCCGGCCACCACAACCGGTCCCGTGGCCGACACCTCGGCCAGTCGCACGGTGACGGCGGCGGCGCTCATATCGACGACAGCCAACGCCGACACACTCGTCGCCGGGTCGTTGGTGGCGGGCACCAGCCAGCGGTCGCTTCCGCCCGGCACACCGGCGACCTCCCCGACCTGGGGTGCGGGCGACCCGGCCACCGACGACAGGGAACGGCTGACCACGATCCCCGGTCCCCCACGCGACGAGAAGGTGGCCGAGAACGGCGTGTTGCTCGGTATCCGGGTGACCCGGCCGGCGTCGAGCACGGAGACCGACATGGCCGGAACGGAGATCGCCAGAGGCTCGGCCGCACCCTGCTGCAGTCCGATCGTGAGGGTCACCCGGGCCCGTTCACCAGTGGGGTTGAAGAGATGGAACATCGTGTCCGCCCCGGTGACGTCCATGTTCTGGGCGAAGCTCCACGCCGGTGAGGGTTGCGGCGCGCCGAGCACAACCGACGGCCCGCCGTTTCCCGGTTGGCCGGCCGACTGAAGCTCGGCCGCCACCACCGTTCCCGACAGCGTCGTCACCACGGTGGCCACGTCGGAGGCGTTGCGGACGTGGTCGCCCACGTTCTCGAACACGAGCGACCCGCCCGGTATGTCGACACCCTGATAGGCGGGGGGCGCCAGGAGTCCGTTCGTGGGGGTGACGAAGGAGACGTCGACCACCGACGTCGTCCGGCCGGGGTTGAAGAGCGAGAGCGACAACGTGTCGTTCCCGGCCGTCGATCCGTCGGCGAAGTACCAATTGCCGGCGGTCCGCGACGCACACGGCGCGACGCTGTATCCGAGGGGCCCCGTCACCACCTGGGACACACCCACCCCTCCGCCGTCGAAGACCACCGTCGAGGCGAGCCCCCCGCCGCTCACCCCGGGGGCGGGATCGACCGCGGCCTGGTCGTAGCGGGGAACGGTCACCGGGATCGACCGCGCCCCGCCCGACGCTTGGCCGCCCGTTGCCGCCGCCGTCGTCGTGACCGTGCCGGTCACGGCCCGGGGGGTGGGATTGGTCAGCACGAGCGTGGGCTTGGCGTTCCCACCGGCGCCGGTCCCGCCGGTGCAGAACCACGCCGACGACTCGGCATCGTTGTGGCCGACGCCGTCGGCCGAGGCCGACGAGCCACCAGGACCGGCCGGCGACCCGCCGCCTCCGCCCCGACCGGCGTCGGCCAGACCCACTCCCACGATCACGGCGATCACCACCACGAGAAGAACCGCTCGTCGGATGGCGTCACTCATGCGACAGCGTCCCGCTCGGCACCGTCGTCCCGGGCGACGTGTCGGACGGACGCGGCACCGCCTCGCCGTTCGTCTCGGCTCCGGTGACGTCCGTCGAACCGTCGCCGGTCTCCGTGTCGTCGCCCACCGTCTCCGCGCCCGCTCCGTCGACCGCTCCGTCGCCCGGCGCCGGCGGGCCGGAGACCACGCGCCGGGCCCGGCGGGCGGCCCGTCGCCTGATCCGCGACGACCACAGCGCCCAGGCGCGGCGCCGGCCGACGAGCAGGCCCAGGGCCACCAACCACAACAGCACCTCGGCGGCGATCTCGAGCCCGTGGACGGCGGACCCGCGGTACCGGACGGTGACGACCTCCGGTCGGGCCACGTCGAAGCCGGCGGCGTAGCCGAAGCGCGTCGTCGACCGTTCGACCCGTCCCCCCGGCGCCACCAACTCCCACGACGACGACGGCGCCACCGCCGCCAGCACCGTCCCGGCCGGCACGGGCCCGGTCACGGCCGTGGCGCCGCGCGGGGCGGTCAGCACCGGTGTCCACCCCGCCAACGCCGAGTCCGATCCGATGACCGCCGACCCCGGCGGTGACGAGGACGACGACCCCGACGGTGCTGGTGACGGTGTCTTGTGCCCGCGCACCAAGACGGCGTGCTCGGGAAGAGCGGCATCGTCGACGAACACCTCGAATCCCCCCTGGCCGATGATCTGGCGCAGGTCCAGCTGGGACAGAAGGGCCGGCTCGACGTCGGTCGGCGGCAGGTACTGCGGCGGCGACTGGAAACCGGGGATCGAGGGAGCGAGCGTCTCCACCACCACCACGTACCGGATGGCGTAAGGGGCGAGCAGACCGCCCAGACGAACGGTGGAGCCGGCGCGCGCCGATCGCACGGCGTCGCCGACGGCGGCGGCGGCCCCGGGCGACGACCCCGACCAGATCTCGGTGCTGTCACCCAGCCCGTCCTCACTGATCGAATAGGCGAGCCCTGTGCCCACCGGCCACCCCCCACCGGGCAGCACCCGCGGATCGGCCAGCCACAGGACCCGGAAATTGCCGGCCGCAGCCCCGCGCGTCCCCATCCACGCCGTGGCCTGGCCGTAACCGGTCAGGGGCAGATCCCATCGTCCGCCGGAGCTGGCGAGCAGCACGGGCAGGACACCGACGGCAGCCGCCACCGCCGCCAACACCGTCGCCGCCTGCCGCCACCCGAAGTTGTAGCCCGGTAGATCCGACTCGAACGAGGCGGCACCGAGACCCACGGCCAGGGCCACGCCGACGGCGGCGGGGGCCAGGAGCACCTCGGCCGAGGGGGTCAGCGCGCCCAGCCAGCCGTGGCCCGTCGCCCAGGTCAGCACCCATGCCACCAGGGCCAGGATCCAGGCACGACCGGCCCATCCCAACCGCCAGCGGGACCCGATCACCAGGGGAAGCGCGGCCGAGGCCAGGAAGGCCCAGGAGAGAGGCGTGTTGCCGATGGGGCCGACGGCCAGCCGCAGGATCGCCCCCCACCCCGGAGCGTTGCCGTGCGACGTCGCCAACCCGGTCAGTGCCTGCCAGCGATCGGGGCCGGCCACCAAAGACACCGACCACGGCATCAGCAGGACAAAGGCCACCACCGTGGCACCGAGGCCGGCGGCCACGATGCGTCCGGCCGGTCGCAGGCCGACCCGGCCGGCCGTCACCACCGATCCCACGGCCAGCCCGGCCGTGATCACGACCACGAGGAACGCACCCGACGGCGCCGCCGAGGTCAACACGGCTTCGAGCACGCCGAGACCGAGGACCTGGCCCACCGCCGACCTCCGCCAGCGCGGCGTCAGCGCTGCCCGTCGGGCGGCGACCGCGCCGGTGGCGCCCCCCGTGTCATCGGCTGCCCCCCTCGCTGTCATGGTTGTGGCGGTGGTGATGGTCGTGACGGTGGTCGTGGCGGCGGCCGCCGGCGGCATGTGGGGGCCCGGTGCCGACCCATTGCCGGGGGGCGTGTCGCCGACGTCGCTCCCGGAGCCGGTCGCCGTTCCCGCCACCCCGGCCGGCGCGCCGGCGTCGTCCAGTGATCCGAAGGGGGCGAACCTCGACGCCCGGGCCAGGAAGCCGACGATCCAGGGGCACGCCGCGTAGGCCAGCAGTCCGTCCCAGCGTCCCGTGGCCAGCGCGTCGTAGGGCAGGGGAACGGCCAGGTAGACGAGGGTCGAGGCCAGGCGGGCCCGGGGGGACCCCACCGGGCGCACCAGCCGGGCCATGCCCCAGGCGCCCACGGGAATGCATCCGAGCACCACGATCTTCTGGAGCAGGCCGACGCCGCCGAAGAGGATGACCCCGGCCACACCGAGAAGCCCCGAGGCCGGGCTCGTGGGGTCCGTCGTCCCCACCCCCGACGGTTGCCAGCCCGAGAGAAAGCGGTGCAGCAACGATCCGGCCGACGGCATCGGGAGCAATTGGCCCACGTAGGGAAAGCCGGAACCCAGTAGCTGCCGCGTCCCGAACAGAAGGACGAGGACCACGACGATCCACGCCATCACCCGCAGCGACAGGGCATCGGCCCGCAGCCGTCGCCGATGGGCGCGGTCGCGCGCGGCCTCGCCTTCGCCCACGTCGCTCTCCGCCCCCAGGTGCGCCGCTTTCAGACCCTGGTTCACGGCACGTCGGATATAAGCGTTCAGCCGGGCGCTGCCGTGCAGCTGCAGCCGACGGACTTCGCCGTCGTCCAACAGCCGATGGGCACGCACCGAGACCCGCTCGGTGCGGATGGCCCGCCGGCGCACCAGATTCCACCGCCACGCATGGGCCACGGCGGCGGCGCGGTCGCGGTGCCCCGACGCCCGGGCGATCCCGTATTCGGCCGTGGCCAGCGCCATCAACTGTGGCAGGACGCGCACCAGATGGAACCAGCCGTACGACTTCAGAACGGTGTGCAATTCATGGCGCCGCTGCAACGACTGCAAGGTGATCGCCGGCACCGGTCGTTTCGTCCGGTGCCGTCCGTGGGGCTCGCGTCGGTGCCGCGTCGCGTCGGCGTCGCTCCCCGCGACGACGGCCGCCACCGACCCGTCGTCGACAAGGTCGCCACCCGGTTCTGCGCCACCCGGTTCTGCAGGATCAGGCACGACGGGGCCCGGCGGCGGTGCCACCGCCTGGACCGGGATGTCGACGAGCACGGAGTCGGGAAGCTGACGGCGCCCGCTCGCCAGGACCTCGAGATGCCGGACCCGCGCCTGGGGCGCCACCACCACCCGGGCACCGGCGATCTGCGCCCGCCAGCACAGGTCGAGGTCTTCCCCCATCACGAAGATGTCGGGATCGAATCCGCCGAGCTCGGCGAAGAGGTCGGCCCGGACGAGGGTGCAGCCTCCGGGGGCCAAGAAGACGTCGCGCACGGCGTCGTGCTGGCCGTGGTCGACCTCGCCCGGTTCGACCCGGTCGACCACGGCTCCGCCCTTGTCGACCGCCATCCCCACGTGCAGCAGACGGCCCGGGTCGTCCCAACTCACCAGCTTGGGAGCGACGACACCGGCGTTGGAGCGGTAGGACTCCTCCACGAGGAAGTGGACGGCGTCGGGAGCCGGGGCCACGTCGTCGTGGCAGAACAGGAAGTGTGATGCCCCCTCGACCATGCTGAGCACTTCGTTGGCGCTCGCCCCGAAGCCCCGATTGACCCCCAGCAACCTCACAAATGCCCCAGGAAGCTCACGAGCCACAATGGCGGTGGGGTCCTGGGCGCTACCGGCGTCGAGAACCAGGACCGACAGCTCGGGATACTCCTGGGCGGCGAAGGCACGTAGCGCCTCGGGGAACCACGGTCCGGGATCGCACGTCACGATCACCGCGACGACCGGAGGGGCCAGGGTCTCCATCAGGGGCCCGAGGCTACCTTCGCCCACCCCTGGTCCCCCGGGGGCCCGTCCGGAGGCCGCTGCTTGCTATTGTTAGCACTACCCGCTACACTTGCTAGCAGATCGCCGAGGACACGAGCCCCGCCGACAGAGCCTCATGACCATCCCCCACACAGGAAGGACCACCCGATGCCAGAGTTCAAGGACATCAGCCAAGAGATCACCAAAGCCGTTCGAGATGCCGCCTACGTCGTGGTCGGCCTGGGCGTCCTGGGCGTCCAGCGTGTCCAGGTCCGCCGCCAGGAGCTGGTGAAGCGCCTGGCCGAGCCCCGGACCCAGATCGAGGGCCGCCTCGGCGGGGCCCGCGGCGAGATCACCAAGCGGGTGAAGGACGTCGACACCGCCGTCGAGCAGGCCATAGGCCGCATCGAGGCCTCGTTCGAGCCCATCGAGGAGCGCCTCCCGGCCCAGGCCCGTGACCTGGTCAAGCAAGCCCGCACCCAGGCACGCGAGGCCCGCCAGCAGCTGCGCACCCTGCTCCACAACGTCGCCGCCTGATCTCCGGCGCCCCCACCCCCGGGACACCCCGGGTTTCGTCAAAGTCGTCCGACCCCCCCGGACTGTGCGAAGACCCCGCCGCTCACGCGGCGGGGTCTTCGACGTGAACGGCCGGGTGTGACCGCTGGCGGCGTCGCCGCGTCAGGCCACCCGCTCCTGCCACTGCTGCAGGACGTCGCTCAGCGTCGTGTCGAGATCGAGCTGCGGTTCCCAACCGGTGGCGGCACGGAGCTTTGCCGGATCACCGCGGACGACAGGGACGTCGACGGGCCGCATGAGCTCGGGGTCCGGTGTCAGTTTGAGCTCGGCCCCCGCCAGATGCAGCAGCCGATCGGCGACCTCCGAGATGGCCACGTCACGGCCGGAGCAGACGTTGTAGACCTCGCCCGGCGTTCCCGACTCGATCAGCAGCCGGTAGGCGCGGACGATGTCGCGGACGTCGGTCAGATCCCGACGGGCCTCGAGGTTGCCCACCGGGATGCTGGGGGTCCGGGCCCGGGCCGCCTCCACGATGCGCGCCGCCAGGGCGGGAACGACGAACGTCGACGACTGGCCGGGCCCGACGTGGTTGAAGGGCCGCACCCTGATGACGGGCAGCCCGTGCGCCAGATGGGCTTGGACGCCGAGGTACTCGGCCGCCACCTTGCTCGCCGCATAAGGCGTCACGGGGGCGAGGGCTGTCTCCTCGGTCACCGGCAGCTGCTCCTCCCCCACCCACCCGTACACCTCGGACGAACTGGTGAGCAGGACCCGGGGCGGCGACGGGCAGGCGCGGGCGGCGTCGAGGAGATGCAAGGTCCCGACGGCGTTCACCTGGAGGACGGCGTCGGGATTGATCCACGACTCGCCCACGTGGGCGAGCGCGGCGAGGTGGTAGATCGCCTCCGGTGCCGCCGCCACGACGGCGGCGCGCAGCGCCGCACCGTCGGTGATGTCGACCTCGTGATCGATGCCGACGACATCGTCGCCGCGTTGACGCAGATGGGCCGTCAGCCAGGTCCCCACGAAACCGTTGGCACCGGTGACGAGGGAGCGCACGCGTCGAACCTTACCGGTCGCCGCCGTCGGCGCCCGGGCCCGGTCCGTCGTAGCTGTCGGCCGCCCACCGGTACGCCTCCAGGTGCCGCTCGGCGCACCGCTGCCATGTGTACCGGGCGGCGACGTCGAGGCCGAGGCGACGGCGGGCGTCCACCTCGGCCCCGCCGGCCACCTGGGCCTCGAGCGCCGCCGCCAGCTCGTCCACGGAACGGGGGGCGACGAGCAGCGCCGCCTCCTCGCTCACTTCGGCCATGGCCGTCCCCGCCGTGGTCACGAGCGGTGTCCCACAGGCGAGCGCCTCGAGGGCGGGCAGGCCGAATCCCTCCTCGATGGACGGATAGGCGGCCACCGCGGCGCGACGCAGGAGCGCCGGCACGGCCCCGTCGGGGACGTAGCCGGTCCTCCGTATCCGCGGCGCGTGCCGGGCCCCGGTGATCGATCTCTCGATGTCGGGCAGACCCCAGCCGGGACGACCGACGAGCACGAGCGACAACTCCGGACTGGCGTCGGCCATCCGATCGAACGCCGCCACCAGATCGGGCACGGCCTTGCGCGGCTCCAACGTGCCGACGAAGACGATGTAGGGCGGCCGGATCCCGAGCGCCAGGAGCACATCGTCGTCGGCCCCCGGCGCCGGTTCGTCGGGACGGAACGTCGCGTGGTCGACGCCGTGGGGGATAACGAAGACCCGGCCTCGCGGCTGACAGAGCGCGTCGAAGCGCGCCGCGGTGACAGAGCTCACGCAGACGAGGGCGGTGGCACGACGCGCGGCGCCGTGGATGGCGCGTCGGAACACCTTCACCTTGCTCCGTTCGTGCCATTCGGGGTGTTCGATGAAGGTGAGGTCGTGGATCGTGACCACGGTGGCGAGAGCCGCCCTGTCGGGCATGGTGTAGTGCGGCGCGTGATGGACGACCGCCCCCGACCGCGCCAGCAGGCCGGGCAGACGCGTCTGCTCCCACACGAGCCGCAGGGGCCGGCGGGTGGGGACGACGGCTCGCACCGGGGCCGACGGGAGACCGGTGATGGCGCGCCACCGACCACCGTCGCGGCGACGACACCACAGACACAGCGTCACGTCGTCGCGTCGCGCCAGGGCCTCGGTCAGGTGGATCGTGTACTGCCCGGCGCCCACCGGATGGTGGGGAACCGCACTCACGTCGACCGACAGCCGCACCGGTTCGCCCACCGGTTCGCCCACCGGATCACCCACCGGATCACCCACCGGTCCGGTCTTCGGATTACCCACCGGTCCGGTCATCGGAGCGACTCCCACAAGGCCAGGTGCGCCCGGGCCGAGGTCGTCCAGGTCAGGTCGGCCGAACGCTTCGTCCCCGTGGCCACCAGCGCGGCGCGCGCCGCATCGTCGGTGGCGGCACGGACGAGGCCGTCGGCGATGGCCTCGACATCGCGTGGATCGACCACCAGTCCGGCACCGCCCACACTGGGAAGAGCACTGGTGACGACCGGGACGCCCTGGCGCATGGCCTCGACCGGCGGAAAGCCGAACCCTTCCGTGAGTGGGACGTAGGCGAGGAGGCGGGCCCGCGCGTACAGGCCGGCCAACGTGGCGTCGTCGACCGGGCCCACGGCGACGACACCGGCCTCGGCCCCACCGGTCGCAAACGTCTGCGGCGTCCGCCATCCCGTCGGACCCACCACCACGAGCGGCCAGGGTTCGGGGAGCTTCGGCCGGGCGCGGCCGTACGCCTCGACCAGGCGTGCCAGGTTCTTGCGGGGCTCGAGGGTCCCGACGGACAGGAGGAACTCTCCGTCCACGCCGTGGCGTTCGAGCAGCCGGGTCACCGACGGCGTATCGGCGGCCGGCAGGTGATCGGCACCGTGGGGGATGACGACGATCGAGGAGTCGTCGACACCGGCCTCGGCCAGGTCGCGGCCCACCGCGTCCGACGGGACGACGATGCGGGCCGCCCGTCGCCGGGCGCGCCCGAAGGCGGCCTCGTGCCACCGTCGTCCGCGTCGGGGAAACGTCTCGGGGAACTGACGCCACGACAGGTCGTGACACATGAGGACGAGCGGCGCCGACCGCGAGGGTGGAGCAGCCAGGGACACCGAGTGGACGAGGTCGGGATGGCCGGGGACGTCGACCACTCCCCGGTCCCACGCCCGGGTGAGGAGGGGCCCGGGCAGGGGCGAGGAGATCAGCTGGAGCCCGAAGGCGGCGAGGGGGTCGGGTCCCGCCGGCGGCCGGCTGGCGTAGAGGACCACCTCGGGGACGGCATCGCCCGCCCCGGCCACGGTCGACACACCCTGGAGCAGGCCCGACGCATAGCGGCCGATGCCTCCGGGGACCGCCCGGCGCAGCTGCTCGACGGCGAGAACGACGCGCACCGGACTCACCGCGCCCGCGCCGCCATGGCATAGAGCTCGGCCAGCCCCTCGGCGCACGATTCCCACGAGAAGGAGGCGGCCCGCGCCCGTCCCCGGGTGACGAGCGCCTCGCGTACGGACGCGTTCTCCAACACGTCGACGAGGGCGCCGGCGAGGGCGTCGGCGTCGGAGGGCGCCACCAGAATCGCACCGTCCCCGGCGACCTCGGGCAGGGCCCCGACGGCCGTGGCCACCACCGGCACCCCGCTGGCCATCGCCTCGAGCGGCGGGAAGCCGAATCCCTCGTACACCGACGGGTAGGCGAGGACGGCGGCGGCGGCGAGGACACCGGTGAGGGCGTCGTCATCGACGTAGCCGAGCCGGACGATCCGGGCCGCCGACGCCGACGCCGAGACGGCCCGGCTGAGCGCGTCGTCACCCCAACCGGAGCTCCCGGCCACAACGAGCGCCACGTCGGGAAGAGCGGGCGCCAACCGGTCGAAGGCGGCCACGAGCCCCGGCAGATCCTTGCGGGGCTCGACCGTGCCCAGGGCGAGCACGTACCGGCACGTGCCCGGGGGGAGCGCCAGACCGGGCGGCGTCTCCGTCCCCGTGACGGCGCCACGGTCGCGGTGGGCCGGCGAGCCGTGGCCCGGGATCCCGTGGTGGACCACGCGGACGCGCTCGGGCGCGGCGCCGAACTCGGCCACCACCTCGGCGGCGACGAAGTGCGACGGGGTGTGGACCCAGGCGCCTTCGGCCACGGCACGTCGGACGATCTCGGGGAACATCCGGGTGGAGTCGTCACACATGTCGGGAAACCGGACGGCGGTCAGATCGTGGACGGTGACGACCCGCGCCGCGCGCCGCGCCGGTGGCACCACGAAGTTCGTCCCGTGGACGACGTCGGCCGGGCCGACGAACCACTCGATGGGCGGAACCGGGTGACGCGCCCAGGCCCGGTGCAGAGGACGGGCCGGCATGGCCCGCCGCACCACTCTGATCCCCGGCGGTACCCGGGGCCCGAGCAGATGGCGACGCCGCCAGGTCACGGCGAAGGCGGCCACGTCGAGGTCGGACCGCGCCGCCAGGGCCCCCAGTGCCCCCTCACAGAACATGCCGACGCCGGTGCGGATGCCGAGGAGCGGTGTGGCGTCGACGGCCACAGCGAGCCGGTCGCGCACCAACGGATCTCCGAGCGACACCCGGGGAGCCTTGCACACCGGGGATCGGGGCCTGGGTCCCGGGCCGGCCCGTTAACCTGGCTCGATGATCACCGCCCTCGCCGGAGGAGTGGGTGCCGCCCGCCTCTTGCGCGGTCTGGTGCGCGCCGTGAACCCCGCCGACGTCACCGCCATCGTGAACACGGGCGACGACACCGTCCTGCACGGGCTTCTCATCTGTCCCGACCTCGACACGGTGAGCTACACGCTGGCCGGGCTGAACGACGACGAACGGGGCTGGGGCCTCGCCGGAGAGACGTGGTCGGCCATGGAGGCGCTCGATCGCCTGGGAGGCGAGAGCTGGTTCCGGCTCGGTGACCGGGACCTGGCCACCCATCTCTACCGGACGCAGCGTCTGTCGGAGGGATCGTCTCTGTCGGAGGTCACGGCCGAGATCACCCGGGCCCTCGGTATCGGGGCCCGGCTGCTGCCCATGTCGGACGACCCCGTCCGGACCCGGCTGAGGCTCGTCGGCGGTCCCGAGATCTCGTTTCAGGAGTACTTCGTCCGGCGCCGCCACGCCGTGGCGGTGACGTCGGTCCGCTTCGAGGGGGCCGATCGGTGCCGGGCCGCTCCCGGTGTCATCGAGGCCATCACGTCCGCCCGCGTCGTGATCGTCTGCCCGTCCAATCCTGTCGTGTCCATCGGTCCCCTTCTGGCCGTGCCGGGGATCGCCGATGCCCTGCGGGAGCGTCGGGGACAGGTCGTCGCCGTCTCCCCCATCATCGCCGGTGCCGCCGTGAAAGGTCCGGCCGACCGGTTGATGGCCGAGCTCGGTCAGGAGCCCTCGGTCGTCGGCGTGGCCCGCGCCTATCGCGCCATCGCCGGCACCCTCGTCATCGACGACGCCGACGCCGCGCTGGCCGACCGGGTCGAGGACAGCGGCATGCGCTGTGTGGTGACGTCCACCATCATGCGCACGGCCGATGACGCCCGCCGGCTCTCGGCCACCATGCTCGACGCCCTGTCCGGTACCACGGTCACCGATGCTCCGGTGCGATGACGAACGGGGACGCCGGTGACCGACGGTGACGATGCCGGATAGCGCGGCGGCCCGGTCCCTGACCGTCGTACCGGTGACCGGGATCGCAGAGGTGGAACCGGGGACCGACCTGGCCGGACTCATCGCCCGGCACGCGGCGCTCGACCACGGTGACGTGGTCGTGGTCACGCAGAAAATCGTCTCCAAGGCCGAAGGTCGCCTGGTGGAGGTCGACCCCGACGACCCGGCCGACCGCATCCGGCTGGTGGAGGCGGAATCGGTCCGGGTGCTGCGCCGCCGGGGGGAGCTGCTCGTGACCGAGACCCGTCACGGCTTCGTCTGCGCCAACTCGGGGGTGGACTTCTCCAATGTCGCGTCGGGCTGGGCGGCGCTGCTCCCCGAGGACTCCGACCGGTCGGCCCGGCGGATCCGCGACGGCCTGCGGGCCGCCACCGGGATCGAGGTCGGTGTCATCGTGTCCGACACCTTCGGCCGGACGTGGCGACAGGGTGTCATCGACGTGGCCATCGGCTGTGCCGGGGTGGCCGGTGTGGTCGATCTGCGCGGGAGCGTCGACGCCCTCGGGCGCGAGCTGCAGGCCACCGAGGTGTGCGTGGCCGACGAGATCGCCTCGGCCGCCGAGCTCGTCATGGGAAAGGCGTCGGGGATACCGGTCGCCATCGTCCGGGGGGTGAACCCCGAGTGGCTCCGACGGGCGTCGGTGGCCGACGAGATCGTCCGCCCTCCGGCCGAAGACCTGTTCCGCTGATCGGTCTCCGGCCCCGCCGCCGGGTCAGCGCCCCTGGCCGGCGCGGAGGTGGTCGAACACGGCCCGGATCCCCTCGGGGAGCTCGGTCCAGGCCGACCAGCCCAGGTGGATCCCGGCCCGTTGCGGGTCGAGGGCCGAGCGTTCGAGCTCACCGGGCCGGGCCGGTGCGTAGACGGCGGGCACCGACGAGCCGGCCACGTCGGCCATGACCCGGGCCAGCTCGTTGACCGAGAGCTCGCGGCCCGTGCCGATGTTCAGCACGAGACCTCCCCCGCGCGTGGCGGCGCGGACGAACGCGTCGACGACGTCGTCGACGAAGACGAAGTCACGGGTCTGCTCGCCGTCACCGAAGATGGTCACCGGTTCTCCGCACAGCAGACGCTCGGCGAAGATGGCGACCACCCCCGCCTCCCCGTGCGGGTCCTGCCGGGGTCCGAAGACATTGGCCAGCGCCAGCGCACAGAACTCCACCGCGTGCAGCTCGCGATAGGCGACCAGATAGTCGATGGCCGACTTCTTCGACACACCGTACGGGGAGAGGGGCCGGTGCGGATGGGCCTCGCGGACGGGGAGGTCGGCGGCGTCGGGCTCCCCGTACAGCGTGCCTCCGCTGGCGGCGAAGACGACGCGGGCCGAGGAGAGGGTGCGGGCGCCCTCGAGAACGCGCAGCGTCCCCAGGATGTTGACGTCGGCATCGAAGACGGGCCGCTTGACCGAGACGCGGACGTCGGCCTGGGCGGCGAGGTGGAAGATCACCTCGGGCTGGCGGCGGGCGATCATCTCCACCAACTCGCCCGACCGGACGTCGAGTTGGTGGAAGGTCATCTCGTGCGTCTGGCCGGCGCGCGCCGAGGCCAGATTGGCCAACGATCCGCTCGAGAGGTCGTCGACCACGTCCACCGAATGGCCTTCGGCCAAAAGCCGGTCGACGAGGTTCGAGCCGATGAATCCGGCCCCGCCCGTGACCATGACCCTCATACCGGCACCCGGGCCTCGCTCAGGTGCAGGCCGCGACCGAGCACCTCGCCGTCGCCCACGACGGTGAGAGCGGCCACGACGCAGTCCTCGGCCACGACGGCGTTGCGGCCGAGGATGGAGCCGGTGACCGAGGCGCCGCCGTCGACATGGACACCGGGCAGCAGGACCGAACCCTCGACCACGGCGCCGGCCTCGATGACGCTCCCGGCGCCGACCACGCTGGCACTCACCCGGGCGCCGGCCGCCACCACGGCGCCGTCTCCGATGAGCGAGAAGGGCCGGACGTCACCGTCCACCCGCGGCGTGCCGAGGACCCAGACGCCGTCGTCGAGGGGCACGGCGCCGGGAGAGGGGACGCCGCTGCGGGTGCCGTCCAAGAGGTCGGCGTGGGCCCGGAGGTAGGCGGCCGGCGTGCCGGCGTCCAACCAGTAGGCCCCGCTGGCCACGCCGTAGACACGTCCGTCGGCGGCGAGCGCAGGGAAGGTCTCGCGCTCGATCGACACCGGGCGGCCGTCGGGGATGCGGTCGAGAACGTCCGGCTCCAGGATGTAGGTGCCGGCGTTGATCAGATCGGACGGCGCTTCGCCGGGCGGCGGCTTCTCGACGAAGGCGCGCACACGGCCGCTCTCGTCGGTGGCGACGACCCCGAAACGCGACGGATCGTCGACGGCGGTGAGATGGAGGGTGGCCGCGGCGCGGTGGCGGCGGTGACAGTCGAGCAGTGACGAGATGTCGACCTCGGTGAGCACGTCACCGTTGACGGCGATGAAGGTGCCGTCCACCGCTCCGTGGAGCGCAGCGAAGCGGATGGCCCCGGCCGTGTCGAGCGGTTCGGGCTCGACTGCGTACACGAGCGCGATGCCGGCGGCCCGACCGTCGGGATAGGCGGCCACGAAGGCGTCGGGCCGGTAGCCGAGCGACAGGATCGCTTCGTCGACGCCGGCCGCCGCCAGGTGGGCGAGCACCCGCTCGAGCAGCGGGACCTCGACGATGGGCAGAAGTTGCTTGGGTGTGGTGTACGTCAAGGGACGAAGCCGCGTCCCCTCGCCGCCCACCAGGACGACGGCTTTCACTACCCCGACTTGGTCGTGCTCGTGCTGGGCGCCACGGTGGTGCCGGTGGTCGCGGGCACGGTGGTCGGCGTCGTGGAAAGCGGGACCCCCGTTGTCGTCGTCGTCTGACCGGCCGTCGACGCCGCCTGCAGCATGGCCGTGATGGCGGCCGCCGGGGGCTTCGGGATCGGGTTGCCGGGCGGGACGAAGGCCACGGTGATCAGCTGGTCGTTGCCCAACTTGATGGCCGTGGGATCGCTCGTGGTCGTGGCCGCAACCGACCCCGGCGGCTGGGCCGAGGGCCACACCTTGATCTGCACCTCACCCTTCTTGCCCGCGTCCGGCGTCTGTTTGGGACACGTCTGACCGTCGGTGCGGGCCTTCTCCCCCGGAAGGGTGAGCGACCCCGGTGTGAGCGCGAACTTGGGGTAGTCGCTCACGAAGCGGGCGAGGGTGGCGTTGTTGCCGGCGTCGGCGCTCTTGGTCGGTTCGATGCGGATGACGCCGTCGCCGTCGGTATGGAGCCCCGGATTGGTCGTCGAGTTGGGATTGGTGGCCAGGCTCGGCTGCACCGTCCCGCAGACGTCGACGGCGAAGGCCGCATACCAGTGGGTGCCGATCGCCGGCGGGGTACCGGCCACCGGGTTCTGACGCTCGTAGCGGCTGTAGACGATGGAGACGATGCCGATCAGGACGATGAGGAAGAGGCTGCCGTACCACTTGACCGGCATCTGGCCGCGATAGCTCCGTCCCCCTCCGGTGGCCGCCGCGCGCGCCACCCATTTGCCGGAATCCTGTCGCGCCATGGTCAAAAAACCCTAGTCGCCCTGGCGCTCGTTCTTGTGCCGGGTGCCGAGTGCCTGCCTGGCACAGGCCACCAGCAGCCGTGCCCCGAGCGCCACCACCACCGCCGGCAGCGTGATCCGGCGCCACCCTTCGGTTCTCCTCGCCGCGAAATGCAGGGCCGAGCGGTGATGGGCCAGGAGCATCCGGTAGGGGCGGTGGGCCGTCGACTGACCCTGGAGGTGGGTGACGGTGGCGGCGGGCACGTAGGCCACCGCCCAACCGGCCCGGTGGGCCCGCCAGCACAGATCGACGTCCTCCACGTACATGAAGTACGACTCGTCGAAACCCCCCAATTCCCTGAGGGCGCGGTGCCGGGCCATGAAGCAGGCTCCCGACACCCAGTCGACGGCCACGGTGGGCGACAACCCGCCGGCCGACGTCGGCGGTGCATCGAGGTCGGCCATCCGGTAGCGGCGGCTGAAGCGGTTCCCGGGCGAGAGCATCCCGAGGAGGACGTGACCGGCGGCCACGGTCATCGAGGGGAAGCGGCGGGCCGACGGATAGAGCGATCCGTCGGCCTCGAGGATGCGGGGGCCGGCGATGGCCAGGGTGGGATCGGCGGCGAAGGCGGCGGCCAGGGCGGCCACGGCGCCGTGGTGGACGACGACGTCGGGGTTCGAGACGACGACGAGCTCGGCGTCGGTGGCGGCCAGACCCCGGTTGGCGCCCGCCCCGTAGCCGCGGTTCTCCCCGGTGTGCACGACCCGCACCGTCGGATCGTCGTCCACCCCGTCGCTCGAGCCGTCCGACGATGCGTTGTCGACGACGATCACGTCGTCGACGTTCTCGGCCCGCAGCGTCGCCAAGAAGGTTCCGAGCGATGCGCCGGCGTCGTGGTTCACCACCACGGCGGCCACCGTGGGCGGCGCCGCCTCTTCACCCTCGCTCGGCATCGGCTTCAGTGTCACGCGCCGTTCAGATCCGCCGGGTGAACCGGTAGCGGACGAGGGCGATGATGGCGCCGATGCCGTCGCGCCACGAGATCTTCTTGCCCTCCGATATCTCCCGGCCGGCATAGGAGATGGGGACCTCGTAGATCCGGTAGCCGCGGCGCAGGACCTTGGCCGTGATCTCGGGCTCGAATTCGAAACGTTCGCTCCGGATGGTGATCCCCTCGAGGACGCGTCGGTCGAAGAGCTTGTAGCAGGTCTCCATGTCCGACAGCGTCGACTGGTAGAGGATGTTGGTGGCGAGCGTCAGGAAGCGGTTGCCCAACCAGTGCGAAGGGAACATGTTCTTCCGCTCGCCGGTGAACCGGCTGCCGTAGACGACGCGGGCCTTGCCTTTCAGGATCGGATCGATCAGCCGTGGCCAGTCGTCGGGGTCGTACTCGAGGTCGGCGTCCTGAACGAGGACGAGATCACCGCGGACGTTTTCGAGTCCGGTGCGGATGGCCGCCCCCTTGCCCTTGTTGCCGCTGTGGTTGATCACCCGGACGGTGGAGTCCTCGAGCGCGGCGAGCACCTTGTCGGTCCCGTCGGACGAACCGTCATCGACCACGACGACCTCGAGCTCCATGTCGTGGGGCAGCGTCACGGCCCGCATCCGCCGGATGATCTCGGCCACGGTGTTGCGCTCGTTGAAGACGGGGACGATGACGGACAGGCTCCGGAAGACGTGCGGTTCGTTCCCGGCGTCCATCATCCTGGGCTCCCTTCGGGTCGTGGTCGGCCGCAGTCGCACCGGCGGGGTGCCGGCGGGCCAGGACGCCCCATCATGGCTGCTGTGGCCGCCGGGGTCCGCTTCCGCGGCCGCACCTCAGCCGGGCGAGAACGAGGCGGCCGTCCGCCGGAGCCCGTCGGGGAGCGCCACCACGGGCTCCCAGTGAAGCTCCCGGCGGGCCAGGGAGATGTCGGGGCAGCGGCGGGTGGGGTCGTCCTGCGGGAGCGGGCCGTGGACGATCTCCGACGCCGAGCCCGTCACCTCGAGGACGATCCGGGCCAGCTGGAGCATGGTGTGCTCATCGGGATTGCCGATGTTCACCGGTCCCACCAGATCGGAATCGAGCAGGGCCAGGATGCCGGCCACCTCGTCGCTCACGAAGCACAGGCTCCTCGTCTGGCTGCCGTCGCCGTAGACGGTGAGGGGCCGGCCGCCGAGGGCCTGGGTCAGGAAGTTCGAGACGACCCGTCCGTCGCCGGGCCGCAGCCGCGGCCCGTAGGTGTTGAAGATCCGGACGATCCCCACGTCGGTGCCGTGGGTCCGGTGCCAGGCCATGGTGAGGGCCTCGGCGAACCGCTTGGCCTCGTCGTAGACGCTGCGGGGGCCGACGGGGTTGACGTTTCCCCAGTAATTCTCGACCTGCGGGTGGACGGCCGGGTCACCGTAGACCTCGCTGGTGGACGCCAGCACGAAGCGGGCGCCGTGGTTCTTGGCCAGGGCCAGACCGTGCCGGGTCCCGTCGCTCCCCACGGCCAGCGTCTCGAGAGGACGGGCCAGATAGTCGGGCGGCGAGGCGGCGCTGGCGAAATGCAGGACGGCGTCCACAGGACCGTCGATGTCGTAGGGCACGCTGGCATCGGCCACCATCAGCTCGAAGGCGGGGTTCCCGACCAGGCCCGAGACGTTCTCGGCCAGGCCTGTGGACAGGTCGTCGACGCAGACCACCCGGTCGCCCCGGGCCACCAAGGCATCGCAGAGATGGGACCCGAGGAACCCGGCCCCCCCGGTGACCACCACCCGCCGGCCCCCGGGGCCGGACGAGGTCACGGCCGGCCCACCCCGCTGTAGGAGAACCCCATCCGGCGCAGCGCCAAGGGGTCGAGGAGGTTCCGGGCGTCGATCACCGACGGCTCCTCCAGCAGGGTCCGGACCTTGGCGAAGTCGAGCCACCGCAGCTCGTCCCATTCGGTGAGGACCACGACGGCGGCCGCCCCGTCGCACGCCGCGTAGGCGTCGGCGCAGATCTCGACGCTCTGGGGGAGCTCGGGGATCGCCGCCGCCACGGTGGGGTCGAAGGCCCGGACGAGCGCCCCCTCGGCCACCATGCGGCGCACGATCTCCACGGCCGGCGAGTCGCGGCGGTCGTCGGTGCGGGCCTTGAAGGTCAGGCCCCAGGCCGCCAGCCGACGGCCCTGCAGGGATCCCCCCACGGCATGGCGGATCTTCGTCATCACCGTCGACAACTGGGTCTCGTTCGTCTGGATGACTTCGCGCAGCAACGGGAACTCGTAGCCGCCGGACTCGGCCATGAAGAGTAGGGCCCGGGTGTCCTTGGGGAGGCACGAACCCCCCCATCCGGGCCCGGGTCGGAGATAGTCGAAGCCGATCCGGTGGTCGTAGGCCATGCCCAGCAGAACGTCGCGGACATCGGCGCCCACCGCCTCGCACATGTTGGCCACGGCGTTCACGAACGACAGCTTGGTGGCCAGAAAGGCGTTGGAGGCGTACTTGATCGTCTCGGCCGTCGCCGCGTCGGTGACGATCAGCGGTGCCTGGGTGGCGGCGAAGAGCGCGCCCACCCGGGCCGCCGCCGCCTGGTCGTCGGAACCCACCACGATCCTCTCGGGATGCAGGCAGTCGTGGACGGCCGTCCCTTCGCGCAGGAATTCGGGATTGGAGACGACGGAGATGCCGGGCCGGTCGAGAAGCTGTTCGACCAGAAGGGCCGATCCCACCGGGACGGTCGACTTGTTCACGACCACGGCGCCATGGGCCAGATGGGGTCCGATCTCCCGGGCCACCGACTCGAGGACGTCGACGTCGGCCGATCCGTCGGGCCTCTGGGGGGTGGGGACACAGAGGAAGACGAAGGAGGCGCCCTGCACGGCGGCTTTCGCCCCGGTGACGAAGCGCAGCCGCTTCGAGGCGAGGCCTTCGCGGAGCAGGTCGGCCAGGCCGTCCTCCAAGATGGTGGGCTCGCCGCGCTGGAGGTGCTGCACCTTCTCGTCGTCGAGCTCACCGCAGCAGACGCGATAGCCCAGATGGGAGAGGCAGACGGCCGTAGTGAGCCCGACATAGCCGGCCCCGATGACGGCCACCACCAGGTTGGTCGGATCGGGGGCGTCGGAGAGGGGGGCCACTAGCGCGTCACCGGGGCGAGCGCCGACACCAGTCGGTCGAGCCCGTCGTGCCAGTCCGGGAGCAGGTCCATCCCCGCCAGCCGGAGCGCGGCGTTGTCGAGGACCGAGTTGGCCGGGCGGGGCGCTGGCCGGGGCGGGTCGAGCTCGGCGGTGGAGATCGGGACGACCCGCGCCGGATCGAGGCCGGCGGCGGCCAGCACGGCGCCGGCGAACTCGTACCACGTCGCCACCCCCTGGTTGGTCACGTGGAACACGCCCGGTCGTCGCTCGGTGGCGAGCAGGGCCACCGTCGAGGCCAGGTCGGCCGTGAACGTGGGGCAGCCCCGTTGGTCGTCCACGAAACGAAGCGCCCCGTCACCCGCCGCCAGCCGCAGGACGGTCCCCACCATGTTGGCGCCGTGGGCCCCGCACACCCACGACGTCCGGACGATCGTGTCCCGGCTGTCGAGCTCCTGCTCGCCCCCGAGCTTCGACCGCCCGTAGACCGACAGGGGGTGGGGGGCGTCCCACTCGAGATACGGCCGCGCCGAGGTGCCGTCGAAGACGTAGTCGGTGGAGAGGTAGACGACGTGGGCGCCGTGGCGGTGCGCCGCCTCGGCCACATGCCGGGTGCCCAGCGCGTTCGTGGCGAAGGCCCGGTCGGGATCGCCCTCGCAGGCGTCCACCGCCGTCCACGCCGCGCCGTGGACCACGACGTCGGGGCGGACCTGCTCCATGACGTCGCCCACGGCCGTGCGGTCGGCCACGTCGAGCCGGCCGTGGTCCGTCCCCACCACGTCGATGCCCGGCCCGACGGCGAAGGCCCCCCGGTCCCGTCCCCCGGTGGGGACGGCACCGCCGAGGACGTCGACCAGGTCGCGGCCCAGCTGGCCGCCGGCCCCGGTGACGAGGACGCGCACGCGCGGTCGGCCTCAGGCCGGGTCGGTGCCGGGGGCGGCACCGGTGCCCCACGAGCTCTCGACCACCGGCGCCCGGTCCCGCAGCGGCTCCCACCAGGCGCGGTTGGCCGCATACCACCGCACGGTCTCGGCCAGTCCCTCACCGAAGGAGATGGAGGGCTCCCAGCCGAGCTCGGTCCGGATCTTCGTGCAGTCGAGCAGGTAGCGCCGGTCGTGGCCGGGCCGGTCGGGGACGATCTCCTTCAACGAGTCGGGCTTCCCGAGCGTCTCGAGCACGGCGTCGGCGATCTCCTCGATGGACGCCTCCACCCCGGAGCCCACGTGGTAGGTCTCGCCGATCCGGCCGCGCTCGAGGACGGCTTCGATGGCCCGGCAGTGGTCGACGACGTGAAGCCACTCGCGCCGGTTCTTCGTCGAGGCGTAGAGAGGCAGAGGTTGGTCGTCGAGGGCCCGGGCGCAGAACAGCGGGATCACCTTCTCGGGGAATTGATAGGGGCCGTAGTTGTTCGAGCAGTTGGTGATGGTGGCCTGCATCCCGAAGGTCTCGATGTAGGCCCGCACGGCGTGATCGGCCCCCGCCTTCGACGCGTTGTACGGCGTCCGCGGCCGGTAGGGATCGTCCTCCGAGAAGGAGTCGTCGGAGTCGAGGGGGAGGTCCCCGTAGACCTCGCAGGTCGAGATGTGGTGGAACCGGGTTACCTCGGCGTGGCGGGCCGCCTCGAGCAGGGTCTGGGTGCCGAGCACGTTGGTCCGGAAGAAGAGGCCCGGGTCCAAGATGGCCAGGCTGTTGTGGGACTCGGCGGCGAAGTGCACGACGGTGTCGATGGCGTGGGCCCGCATGGCCCCGAGGGCCTGCTCGGCATTGCCGATGTCGCCGTGGACGAAGGTGATCCGGTCCTCCACGTCGGCCAGGCTGGGCCGGTTCCCGGCGTAGGTGAGGGCGTCGAAGGCCACCACGGAGTCGTCCGGATGGTGCTCCACCCAGTAGCGCACGAAATTGGAGCCGATGAATCCGGCCCCCCCGGTCACGAGCAGATGCACGGGGCGACATCGTAGAGGCCCTCTCAGCGCGACGCGCGCAGATGGACCACGTCACCGGCCGTGATCGTCCTGATGCAGGCACCGACGTCGACCAACAGGTGCCCCTCGGTGGTGATGTCCAGCACCGACCCCGTCACCGTCTCCCCCGGCAGCGTGACCAGGACGTCTCGGCCCAGCGTGGCACAGCACGACCGGTACTCGGCCGCCAGCCGCCGCCGCCCGACGGCGCTGTCGAGCTCGTCGAGCCGCCGGTCGAGATGCCCAAGGAGCGCGGTCAGGAGCTCCCCGGGCTCGAGCCGCCGGCCACTCTCGCGCCACAGCGACGTGACCGGTCCCAGATCGTCGGGCAGGTCGTCCGCCCCCGGCTCCCCCTCGGGGGCGGGCCACCCCACGTTCAGCCCGAGCCCCACCACCACCGCCCGGCCGGCGCCGTCGGGCACCGTCTCGGCCAGGATGCCGGCGAGCTTCCTCTCCCCCACGACCAGATCGTTGGGCCACTTGAGGCTGCCACGCACCCCTGTCGTCTCGGCGCAGGCGGCCCGGGCGGCCAGGGCCATGCTCAGCGTGCACAGATGCAGCTGGTCGGGGGCGAGCGTCGGACGCAGGAGCACCGAGACGAGGAGGTTGGCACCGGCCGGAGCCGTCCAGCGCCGTCCCAGTCGCCCCCGGCCCGCCGTCTGGTGCTCGGCCACGACCACCGTCCCCGCCTGCGCCCCCGCCCTGGCCTCGTCGAGCACGTACCGGTTGGTCGAGTCCAACTCGGCAAAGTGTCGGACGGCACCGAACCTCGTACCTGGGCACATGGCGGTCACCTTACGGGCCGTGCCAGTGTGGGGTTTCGTCGTTCGCCGGCGTCCGAGCGGAGGAGAGTGCGTGCTCCAGAAGGTCCTGATCGCCAACCGCGGTGAGATCGCCGTCCGGGTCATCCGGACGTGCCGGGAGCTCGGGGTGGCGAGCGTCGCCGTCTACTCCGAGCTCGACCGCGACGCGCTGCATGTCCGGCTGGCCGACGAGGCCTATCCCCTCGGGGGCCAGACGGCGGCCGAGTCCTACCTGAACACCTCGGCCATCCTCGAGGCTGTCGCCCTCTCGGGGGCCGACGCCGTCCATCCCGGCTACGGCTTCTTCTCCGAGAACGCCGACTTCGCCCGGCACATCACGGCCGACGGGGTCACCTTCATCGGCCCTCCCCCCGAAGCCATCGAGGTCATGGGGGACAAGATCAGCTCCCGGCGGGCGGCGGAGGCCGTCGGCGTCGCCGGCGTCCCGGGCCAGACCGAGCCCGTCACCGACCCGGCCGAGGTCGTCTCCTTCGGCGAGCAATTCGGCTGGCCCGTCGCCATCAAGGCCGCCCACGGCGGCGGCGGCCGGGGTATGAAGGTGGTGGCCGCAGCGGACGAGGCGGCCGAGGCCATGGAGTCGGCCCAGCGCGAGGCCCAGGCCTACTTCGGCCGCTCCGAGGTCTACCTCGAGCGCTACCTGTCCTGGCCCCGCCACATCGAGATGCAGGTCTTCGCCGACACCCACGGCAACACCGTCTGGTTGGGCGAGCGCGACTGCTCGGCCCAACGCCGCCACCAGAAGCTCATCGAGGAGAGCCCGGCTCCCGACTTCCCCGACGAGGTCCGCCGGGCCATGGGTGATGCGGCCGTCACGGTGGCGAAGGCGTGCGGCTACGTGAACGCCGGCACCGTCGAGTTCCTCTACGAGGACGGCGAGTTCTTCTTCTTGGAGATGAACACCCGCCTCCAGGTGGAGCACCCGGTCACCGAGCTCGTCACCGGTCTCGACCTCGTCGAGTGGCAGCTCCGGGTGGCCTCGGGCGAAGCCCTCGGCTTCAGCCAGCAGGACCTCGTCCCCCGCGGCCACGCCATCGAGGTCCGCCTGAACGCCGAGGATCCCACGGGCGGACGCTTCGCCCCGTCGCCAGGGACCATCACCGCCTTCCGCCCCCCGGCCGGTCCCGGCGTCCGGCTCGACGCCGGCTACGAGGCGGGCGACACCATCTCCCAGTTCTACGACAACCTGATCGCCAAGCTCGTCGTCTGGGGGCCCGACCGCGAGGCGGCCCGCCGCCGGATGCTCCGGGCCCTGGGGGAGACCGAGATCACCGGCGTAGCCACGACCATCCCGGCCGACCTGGCCATCCTGTCGCACCCCGACTTCATCGGGGCCACCCATTCGACCAACTGGGTCGAGGAGCGCCTCGACCCGACCTCCTTCTCTCCACCGACACCCGCCGTAGGCGGACCTGCCCTCACCGACGCCTCCGAGCCCCGGGTGCTACGCGAAGTCACGGCCGAAGTGGACGGCCGCCGCTACGCCGTGAAGCTGTGGGTGCCCGAGACCGGTGCCGCCTCGGCCGGCGGCGGACGCGCCGGCGCGCGGCCCACGAAGCCCCGGACGGCCATGACGGGGACGGGCTCGGGAACGGTCGTCGTCCCCATGCAGGGCACCATCGTGAAGGTCCTCCTGGCCGTGGGCGACGCCGTCGACGTCGGCCAGACCGTCTGCGTGCTCGAGGCCATGAAGATGGAGAACGCCATCAACGCCGAGAAGGCGGGCACGGTGAAGGAGATCCGCGTCTCGGCCGGAGACTCGGTCGGCCCCGGCGACGTCATCGCCGTCATCGAGTGACAGCCGGCCGCGAGACCGCGGTGAAGGCGCAGGCGCGCCGCAACGTCGAGTCGGCGCGCGCCGACCTCGTGGCCCTGAGCGAGCGGATCCACGCCCGGCCCGAGCTGTGCTTCGAGGAGGTGGCGGCCTGCGCGACGGTATCCGAGACGCTGGCCGCCGGCGGCTTCGAAGTGACGGCCGGTGTCTACGACCTCCCCACCGCCTTCGAGGCCCGGGCCGGATCGGGTCCGCTCTCGATCGTGATCTGCGCCGAGTACGACGCCCTGCCCGGCATCGGCCACGCCTGCGGCCACAACCTCATCGCCGCCTCGGCCGTCGGGGCCGGCCTCGCCCTCGCCCCCCTGGCCGACGACCTCGGGCTCAGCGTCACCGTTCTCGGCACCCCGGCCGAAGAGGGCGGTGGCGGCAAGGTCTTCCTCCTCCAGCGGGGCGCCTTCGACGGCGCCCACGCGGCGATGATGGTCCACCCGTGGCCCGAGGACCGGTTGGAGGCCACCTGCCTGGCCGTCGACCACATCGCCGTCCGCTACCACGGACGCGACGCCCACGCCTCGGCCTCGCCCGAGAGGGGCGTCAACGCCGGGGACGCCTTCGTCGTGGCCCAGGTGGCCATCGGCCTCATCCGCCAGCACCTCGACCCCGGCAACCAGGTCCACGGCATCGTCGAGAAGGGTGGCGACGCCCCCAACATCGTCCCCCAGGAGGCTTCCGGTCGCTGGATGATCCGGGCCCGCTCCCTCATGGACCTGGCCCGGCTCCGGCCCCGGATCGAACGCTGCTTCGAGGCCGGCGCCCTCGCCACCGGGGCCTCCCTCGAGATCTCCGACCTCTCCCCCACCTACTCCCACTTCGAAGGCGACCCCGACCTCACCGCCGCCTGGCGAGCCAACGCCGAGGAGCTCGGTCGCCGCTACATCGCCGACGAGGACGGCTCGGCCAAGCCCACCATTTCGACCGACATGGCCAACGTCTCTCTGGCCCTGCCCTCCATCCATCCCATGATCGGCGTCGACGCCCACGGGGCGGTCAACCACCAGCCGGAGTTCGCGGCGGCCTGTGTCGGCCCGTCGGCCGAGCTCGCCCTCACCGACGGCGCCCTCGCCATGGCGTGGACGGCCATCGACGCGGCAACCGATCCCGCCCTGCGCGACGGCCTCCTCGCCTCCCGCTCCTGAACGTCACGCGTACGTCCTGAACTTCACGCGTACATCAGCGATCCCGGCGTGGTGAGAACCTCGCCCGTCTCCAACCAGGTCTTCAGTCCCGACAGGATCATCGGCCAGCCGCCGTAGATCTGGGGGTTGGCGCCTTGGCGGAGCTGGTCGTGGGTCACGAGCAGCCGGCACGAGTCACCGACCGGCTCGATCTCCCAGGTCACTCTCGATGTGCCTTCGGCCTTCACCTCGTCGCTCCACAGCGCCACCATCGTCTGGACGAGCCGCCGGGGCGGGTCCACCTCGAGGTTCACCCCTTCGCCGAGCAGTCCCGGCGCTTTCGGGTTCGTCATCTCCATCCGCGAGCCCACCGTCCAGTCCGAGTTGACCCGGTTGCCGAATTGAAACTTCCCCCTGATCTCGCTGTCGGTGATCGCCTCCCAGAGCCGCTCGGGGCTCGTCCGGATGTAGATCTCGAACACCTTCTCCATGGGACTCTCCAGTTCTCTCTTGAGACCGCTCAGCGCCGCGGCCCAGGGTTCTGCGTACTTGCTCACCCACCGGTCGTGGACGAGCCGGATCGGGACCGGGTTCAGGAAGTGCAGCTTCTCCCGTCCCCTCTTCTTCGTGACCACGAGCCCCGCCTCCTCCAGCTGCTTCAGGTGCTTCATCACCCCGAAGCGGCTCATGGCGAAGCGCTCCTCCAACGCGCTCAACGTCTGGCCGTCCTGCCGGTACAGCTCGTCGAGCAGCCGTCGGCGGGTCGGATCGGCCAGGGCCTTGAAGACCTCGTCCATCTCCTCACCGGCGACCACCCTTGGACAATAGGTGACTATTTAGGGGGATTATCCCTTCTCGGTAGGTACCCGGTGAGGTATTCTTGGAAACCTCGGCGGCGTGCTATCGGGGAGGAGCAACCCCTCTTGGTCCGGTTGAACGACTTCCTTCTGAACACCGTGGTCTTTCTCGGTATGGAGGAAGACGTTCTCGGCACTCCTGTGCGCGTGCCGAGGGCAAGCGCATTCATTGTTGGGATTGATGACGAGGACCCCAGTCACGTCTTTCCCTACGTCGTCACCGCCCGCCACTGCATTGAGGAGACGGCAGGGCGAGAGTTCTTTGTCCGTGCCAACTACAAGGATGGGATCATAGATAAGCCCACCACGGCGGATGACTGGTTTTTGCACGACGATGCGGATGTAGCCCTGGCCCCGTTCCACCCATATGGGAAGGATCATGCCATCGGCTATCACATGCTCACCAAGTTCGTTCCGGGGGATTACAAGGTAGACCCCGCTATATCTCTAAACGCTCCCCCTGGCTCAATGCCACCCGTTGATGTCATGCCGGGAGATGGGGTGGTGTTTCTAAGCCTTTTCGTCCAGGCACCGGGTAGGGACATCAATCTTCCAGTTGCCCGTTTCGGCCATATTGCCCGGATGCCAGGAGAACCCATTTCGTTCACGCGCACTGGCGGCACGACCGTGGATCTGGTTGCCTACCTAGCCGAGTGTCATTCGTGGGGTGGTCATAGCGGAGCACCAGTGCTTTGGCACTTTCAGAGCACTGTGGTTGAGCCTGCTCCAACACCGGCTGGTGTGTTTCCTGTGTCACGGCCCCAAGAAATCACCGCTCTTTTGGGTCTTGTGTCGGGCCATTTCGATATAGAGCAAGAGGCGAGAGTTGAGGGAGACATACTTGGGTCAGTCATGGCAAAGAGCAACGCTGGCATGGCGCTTGTCACGCCAGCCGAGGCGATTCGGGAGCTGCTTATGAGAGACGATGTCGCGGAAGAACGAAAGACGCGAGTCGAACGAGCCCAGGCTGCCAAGCCAACGGCCACGTTCGACTCGGATTTTCCGCCTCCTCCAGACGGTGGTTTGACGCGTGCGTCATTCGATGACGCCCTGAGCCGGGCCACCCGGATCACACCACCGGCCGAATCCGCTCCAGAAGGCTGAGGAACATCGGGTGGGCGCTGTGACGGCGGTTGTAGCGCCACGCGTACTCGTTCAGGTAGCCCTGGAGCCACTTCTCGGAGACGTG
>Ga0209415_10003737_pt1 | contig 28271 bp, 19 predicted proteins | sample PeaSoiSIISIP2007_FD_187696 | JGI IMG/M metagenome (GOLD analysis project Ga0209415, IMG submission 187696) | Peat soil microbial communities from Weissenstadt, Germany - SII-SIP-2007 (SPAdes) (version 2) | ecosystem: Environmental > Terrestrial > Soil > Wetlands > Peat | place: Germany... | reverse complement strand
CGAGTCGCCGGCCAGGGCGTTTATCGCCACGGTGATGCTGTCGTTGCCGCCGCCGCCCAACAGCGTTTCGACGCCGCTGCCGGCGATCAGGCTGTCGGCGCCGCTGCCGCCGGTGACGGTCAGTCCGCTGGTGAAGGCCGAGGCGTCGACGGTGATGGGGCCGCTGCTGGCCGAATCGTCAATCGTGGTGATGCCCGCGGCCTGCGCATTGGCGCCCAGGACGACGCTCTCGCCATTTGCCATCGAGAGCGTCTGTATGTCGTGGATATTGGTAAAGGCGCCGTCACTGACCGCTCCCGAACCGGTCAGGTGCAGGCTGTTGGCACCAGAGCCACCGTCGATCGAGTCTTGACCAAGGACGGACGCCGCCACGGTGAGGCTGTCGTCGCCGCCGCCGAGGAGGAGGGTCATGCCGTGGGTGGTGATCGCCGAGGCGTCGATGCTCACCCCGCCGCTGTTGTTCGAGCCGTCGATGATGGTGATGCCGGCGGCTTGCGCATTGGCCCCCAAGTCGATGCTGCCGGAGAAGGAGGCTTCGAGCTTGAGCGTGCTGAAATTCGAAATATGGGCGAAGGTGGCGTCGGTCAGCGTCGAGGGATCGGTCAGGTCGAGGGTGTTCTGCCCGGTGCCGCCATCGAGCACGTCGCCGGCCAGCACTTTCGCGCCGATGATGAAGGTGTCATTGCCGGCGCCGCCGATCAGCGTGTTGTTGGAACTGAGTTGCGCGTCGATGGTGATCGCATGGGCGGCATCGTAAGCCGCCGCATCGACGACGGCCGAACCGCCGGTGGTCAGGAGAGCGACGCCGTTCACGCTCGCCGCCTCGGCCGCGCCGCCCAAGGTGACGCTTTGACTGTCGCCGAGAATCACCTTGGTCTGCGTGCTCGAGATGCCGGCAAAGAGGCTGTCGGTCAGATGCGCCGCGTCGGATGGGGCCAGAGCGAGTTGGCCGGTGCCGCTGTAGGTGATGTGGTCCTGGGCCAGATCGGACGACAGGCCGCTCACCACAAGGGAGCCGGGGCCGCCCACCGACAGGTCTATTCCAGCGCCGAGCACGATCGCCGTATCCGCGGTTACCGTCCCGCCCAAGGTGATATGGCTGCCGTTCTGCCCAACCGTGAGGGTGGTGCCTCCAGGGAGGGTGATTGCCTGGACGTTCAGCGCGGTGACGGTGTGGGTCGAGATGTTGCTGCTGAGCAGCAGATGTCCGTTGGAGACGGAAACGGTCCAGGACGGCGTCGCGCTCGATGCGGCATTCAAGAGAAGAATCGTGTTGCTGGCGCCGATTCCTTGCAGCGTCAGCGCGCCGCCGCCATGCGGATCGAGGGCGATCAGGTCGGCAAAGCTGGTCGCCCCGGAGGCGGGCGGCGTCTCGATGACATAAGTGTGCGGCGGCGGCGTCGGACTCTGCTGTTCCGTGTTGACGATGTCTTGCGCGATTTGCTGGGCGAAGGTGGAAACCGCGGCCGCATTGGATCCGCCACCGGCCGGCGCGTTGTCGCCATGGGTGTTGGAATTGTCGTTGGAGTGCGGCGTTTCGGTGGGCCCGGTGGGCTGGGTCGGGGTCGACGGTTCGCCCTGCGTTCCGGGCGGCTGCGCCGATCCCGAGGGCAGCGAGCCGGCCAGAACGGTGAGCGCTTCGACATTGACCGGCGCCGGCGTCAGCGGTCCGCCGGTGTAATGCGACAGGCCAATCCCCGGTGAATTGATGGTGGCGATCGAGCCGTCGGCGCTGCGAAGCTCGATTTCGCCGACCCCGCCGCCGCTATCGCGCAGCAGGGCGATGACCAGGCTGCCATCCGGCATCACTTCGCCGGCCACCGTCGTGCCCCGGATGCCGATGGTCAGCGTGGGCGCGCGGATGACCTGGGCGCCGGGATGGTCGTGGGCGATCTGCCCCGATGACATGGCGAAGGCGCCGGTGATCACCGAGGTCACCGACTTGGCGCCCGCCGCCGGGTCTTTCGGATCGAAAATCATTTCGTCGAGCACCATCTTGCCGTTGGAGCTCAACAAAAAGGTCGAATGGTCGAGAAACACCAAGCCGATCTTGGACTCGGACCCGGTGCGGATTTCATCGCCCTGGAGAACGTTGTCGCCCTTGTGCAGGACGCCGGTGCTGCCGTCCGCGTGACGGACGTTCGCCGTGCCGTCCAGCTTTTCCACCCAGCCGATTTGTGTCTGGGGCAAAGGCGGCGACGGCGCGGGGCGGGGATCAGGCATTTAGATCTCCCGACCAAGTCGATCGCAGCAGCAGGGCGGTGACGCAGAGCAGCGGAGCGTACATCGGTGTCCTCATCACATAACAACAAAGGTGGGCGACGTGGACGCTCTACGAAATGGACATGATCATTCCATCGAGAACGATCGCAACGTCACACGCAGATCGCCCTGACAACGCTAGACGATCAACATACGAGAGTACGGCATTTTGCGGCCCGTGTCGCCAGGGTTGTTGACGCTTTGGCCGGGAAAATCCCTCTTTCTTCCGGGGGTTAGGGGGCATCGTAAGAGGACAAAAGGGAGGGCTTCACTCTCAAATCCCTCGCCCCTCGTGGGAGAGGGAGGGACCCGCGAAGCGGGAGGGTGAGGGGGAAATCGCAAAAAACATGAGCTTTTTCCTCCGCCTGTCGGCGTCCTGCCCCCTCATCCCAACCCTTCTCCCACGAGGGGAGGAGGGCTTTTGTCCCTGTTACGGGGCATCCAGTTTTTCATTTGATCCCCTCGGACGCGGGCGACAGGGAGACCCCATGGAATGCCTGATCGAGCAACCGATCATTTCGGAGCAACGGTTCCAGCACCGTCCGCAGGATGGATTTGCGGCCGATGACGATTGCCGCATTGCCGACCATGCCCGGACGAATGGCATATTCTCGGTTCCGGCTATCGCGGAGAGACGACTGGTGAACCCGGATCACCGCCTTGTAATAAGGGGCGCCGGTGCGGGCGTCGTCAATGGCGTCGGCGCCGACCATGGTCACTTCCCCCTCCAGGCTGCCGAAACGGAACTGGTCGAAGGCGGTCAGGCGCACCGATGCGGCAAGTCCTTCGCGGATATGGCCGATATCCTGGGGGGGCAGGCGAGCTTCGACGACCAGGGTGTCGTCGACCGGGACGATGTCCATCAAGGTTTCTCCGGCTCGGGCGACCTGGCCGACACTGGTCACGGCGCTCATCTTGACGATGCCGTGCACCGGTGAACGCAATTCGCTGCGTCCTTCACGGTCGTTGGCGACGGCCATGGTCATCGTCAGGGCGCGAATTTCCGTTTCCGCCTTGCCGATATCCTCCATGACCTGGGTCTGCCAGCCTTTTTCGAATTCGGTCAATTTGGCGTCGGCTTCGCGCAACTGGGCGCGCAGGCGTTCGACCGACAGGCGTGTCGTCGCCAGTTCTCCTTGCAGCGTGAGTTGATCGCGCTCCAGACGGACCAAATCGTTGCGGCCGACCACACCGGCGGCGAACGCTTTGGTTCTGATCGCCATTTCCTCGCCGATCTTTTCGGTGGTGCGGGACAGGCCGGCGACTTTGCTTTCCATCTCGGCGATTTCGTTCTGTCGGCGCTCGATTTCGCGGTTGATGACGCTGGTCTGATCGGTGTGATGGGCCATGTGATCCAAATGCAACGCCATTTCGCTTTTCTTGGTGTCGTCATCGATACGCGTGTCGGTCGGCCACAGGATCTGCTTGCTGCCGGAAAGATCGGCCTGCAGTCGCGCCACGCGGGCCTTCTGTGCCGCCATGCGGGCGAGACGTTCCGCGTAATCCGTAGCCCCTTGGGAGTTGACCAGACGGACCAGCACGGTGCCCTCCGTCACTTCGTCGCCCTCATGCACGAGGACGTCGTGAACCGTTCCTCCTTCGTAATGCTGAATATGGCGGATTTGGCTGGATGGTTCGACACGCACCGGGGCGTTCACCACGTCGTCGATGTCCAGGACGGCGCTGCCGCCTACCATGATCACCAAGGCCAGTCCCGACCACACCAGCAAAGGCGTTGCCGACGCCGAGGTCAGCGTTGGAGCGATCCCATGGACCGGACCGCGAAACGCCGCCAGAGTGGGGGACAACGCCATGGACGGCGGAGCGGCGGACCACAGTCGACGAACAGCCAACGCCTTGAAACAGGCGCAGGCGCAGGCTTTCACCCGGTTGAGAGCCGTCATGACGCAGGCCCCGCGAGCAACTCGGCGGTTGCCGCCAAGCGGGCCACCCGACCGCGCGACAGAATCGCCGTGCGCTCCGCCAGGGCCAAGCCGGCAGCGCGATGGGTCAGGATGATCAGGGTCCGACGATGGGTCAATTTTTGCAGAAAGCCGATGATTCGCCGCTCGCTGACGTCGTCGAGTCCATTGGTCGGTTCGTCGAAGACCATGACCGGGGCTGGACGCAAACAGGCTCGCGTCAATGACAGCAATTGCCGTTGGCCGGCCGAAAGATTGCGGCCGGCATCGGCCAGTTCGTAATCCAATCCCATGCCGGACGGCATCACCTGTTCGGCCCCCAGGTCGGCCAAGACGCCAAGGATCGCCTCGTCCGTGATCTCCTTGTCCAGCACCAGATTGTCGCGCACAGTGCCGCTGAACAACATGGGCACTTGCGGGCAGGTGGTCACATGACGACGCAGATCGGCCGGATCGAGTTGGGCAAGATCCACGTCGTCCAGCATAACACGACCGTTCTCCGGCGTGAGGATGCCGGTCACCAGTTTTTCCAGGGTGCTTTTGCCTGATCCCGGCGGACCGACGATGGCGAGGTGCTCGCCCGGTTCCAGGGTCAGGGTGATGTCCGCGATCGCCGGCAGGGGAGCACCCGGATAGCGGGCCGATGCGCCCTCGATGGCCAAGCGCCCGCGACAGGTCGGTTTATGGATCTGCCGCCCGTTCGCCCGTTCCGTCGGTTGTTCGGTCAATTCCCGTACCGACTGCAAGGCGACCATGGCCGAGAGGGCCTGCGGCACCACTGACAAGATCTGCGTGGTGGCGCCGGTGAATCGGGTCGCCAACATCGTCGCGGCGAGAATGACGCCGGACGATAATCCGCCTTGTACGGCATGCCAGGCGCCCAGTCCTACCGCGCAGAGGACGGCCATATTCTGTGCCAGCAGCGCGACGTGACCGCGCAGCGCGGCCAGACCGCGAATGGCGCGCGTGGTTCCGGCGTGGGCGAGCGCGGCATGCCGGAAACGCGCTTGCAGAAGGCCGGAGGCGCCGATACGGCGTACCGTTTCGGGGTCGGCAAACCCTTCCCAGGTGGCTTGATTGCGGCGTGCGGCGGCTTGCGACAGCGCGCCGTACAATTGCCGTTGACGATGCAAGTTCAGCAGGCTGATGACGGTGATCACGATATTCATGGCCACCACCACCGCCGCCACCAGGGGGTCGCAGAGCAGCAATCCGATCAGGAACAGGCCGAGAAAGGGCACATCGGCCAACAGAGACACCGCTGCCGCGCCGAAGCCGTCGCGAATTGTGTCATAGTCCTGCAAGAGACGGAGGAGTTGGCCGGGGGGCGGCGTTGCGCCGTTGAACCGGGTGGCCAGGACGCGCCGGTGTGTTGCCGTGGCCAGACGGATATTGCCCTCATGCAAGGCGTCTTCGATAAAAAGTGAACGAAGGCGGCGGAACACCTGTTCGAACAGCATGGCAGCGAGGAAGGCGATGACCATGACGGCCAGACTGTGCAGCAATCCATGCGGCAGAACTCGATCGTAAACCTGCGCGGAGAAAATCGGCGTCGCCAGCGCCAGGATGTTGGCCAGCAATCCGGCCGTGGCGGCACGGATGACCGTCGGTCGCCAGGAAGCCATCAGGGCGTTCAAGGAGGTGGGGACTTCGGTTTCGTCGCGATCGAGCCGGGGGCGAATAAAGAGGATTGCCGCCGCCGGCATGCCCGGTGACGTCCGGGTCAAAACCCGTGCGTCATCGTCACTGAAGATCACGCAAGGCAACAGATCTTCCGGCAGCAGCTCCGGACTGGTCACCATTTCGATATGAGCGGCCAAGCCGAAACGGCTCAACGCTTCCACCCAAGGAGAGGAATGCCCCTCCGCCGAAGCGGCGCTCATCGCGTCCGCGATGGCCAAAGGGGATATCGTCTGTCCCTGCTGTCTCAGGCAGAGCGAAATCACCTTGGCAACCTGCTCGACCTTGCCCGCCTCCACCGAATTCGTCACCGGATTTTCTTTCTTACGACTTCTCTGGTTGTCTTCCTTCGTCTGATTGCGCCGTCGGTTTTTGCTGTTTCACGTCATCCCAGGGATTGCGGCCCAGAGCAGCATCCATGCGCGCCCTGGCGGCTTCCAGTTCGGCGTAAAGCTGCACGCGGCGCAATTCGGAAAGGATACTGGAGGCCAACGCTTTGGTTTCCTCCATTTCCGAGCCGTAGCCGGTCTTGTGCGCTTCTCCCGACAACTGGCTTATGCGACCGTCCACCTGCGCCAACTGCTCGGTCAGACGATAGTTCCGATAGGCATGCCGATAGAGGTCATCGGCCACATGCACTTGCGTAATGACCGCCATTGCCGTCACCATGCCGCGGGCGCGGGTCAGTTCGCTGGCGTTGCGGGCGTTGCGGGTCCGTGTCGGAGCGGTGATGATGTCGTTCAGGCTGGTGATCAGATGGATTCCCGCATCCGCCCAAACATTTTGCAAAAGATAGCTGGTCGAATCGTAATGTCCGCCGAGAAAGGGACCGACTCCGGGGAGCGTCTTCAACATTTCGGCGCGGACTTCATCGACATCGATACGGAACTGAATTTCGTCCGAATGCGTTTCCGGCCGATCGCTGAGAGCCTGACGTTCCAAAGCGTCCAGATCGTCGGCCGGTGGCGACACGTCGAGCGATGTTTCTTCCGTCAGCGGGACCAGTTGGAACGCCATCGAGGAGGAAACGCCCATCAATCCGGCGAGTTCGCTGCGGGCGGTGGCGGTCTGGCGTTGCAGTTCGGTGATCTGGCGCATGGTTTCGATGATGGCGCGCTGATGGGTCAGCATCTGCACCGGATCGCCGATGCGGTTGGCTTCGGCGTCGCGGGCCGCGGTTACCGACGCCTCCAGCCGTTTCTCCAGCGAATGGTACCGCATTTCGGCGGTTTCGTTGACCACCGCCTTCCAATAGGCGGTGCGGGCGTCCTGGACCAGCAGATGGACGGCGCGTCGGCGTTTCTCCACCGCCAGGATGACTCGGTCGTCTTCCTCTCCGGAGCGTAAGACGGCCAATCCCAGATCGACAAGGTTCCAAGACAGGGTCAAGTCGGCCGTCATGTTGTTTTTGTCTTCGGAGGTGCTGTATTGACTGCCGCTCGCGCTGCTCGTCCCGTTTGCCGCGTCGCTGGAGCGGTATTCGCTGGGGGCGGACCGCATTGTCGCGCCGGCGCGCACCGACATGTCCGGCATCATGGCGAAACGAGCCAGTTCAGCCTTGCCGGAGGCGAGGCCCTCCTCCATGGATTTGACTTTTGCGTCGAGATTATGTTCCACCGCCAGGCGAATGGCGTCATCGACGGACAGCGGCTTCTCCAGCACGATGGGGCGAACCGCACGCTCTTGGCGCGCGACCGATTCGTGGATATCGGTCCACGGCATCGGCAGCGTCGTGATGTCAACCCAGGACAAGGGCGAGGTGCATCCCGCTAAAACGGACGTCGAAAGAAGGCAAAGGAATTTTGCTGGCAACCCCACTCGCCGAAACATGCTTGCCCCCCGGCATTGTCAGAAAATTTCTGATTTAAGTGAACAAATTTTCAGCAACGAGCATCACAACGCTCAAGCTTTAGACGTTATAAAAGGCATGGCGTGCAAAAGCAACCGTGGAGCAAGTAACTCATCGAGCAATGTTAGCCGATATCATGACTCCGAAAGATGATTTGGACTTGAGCGGGGAGGCATTTTGGGCCGGCGAATCGCCAATGGCTACAACTATGGCGTTATTTCCCCCTTTCCCGCGAGAGTCAAAATACGGGCAACGATTTTCTCTTCGATGGAAATTTGTAACAATCGGCGGCATGTTTCATATTGAAATTGGCGGTTGTGGATCATTTTGGACAATTGCCGTCCTGACCATAGGAAACTTTTGGTTGTGGCGATCCGCGCCGTTGCGTCGGGGGAGAGGGTGAGGCTCGTCGCGAAGGTGTGGGGGGCCGCAATCATCGCGACGGGCGTCCACGTCGTGTCATCGTCGCAGGAACGGCAACGCCGGCACCAAGGCCGGCGTCACCGAAGAGGCGTGAGTTTTTTATTTATGCACCGCCACCTAATACTTTGTAGAGCGTGATCAAGTTGGAAAGACGCGACAATTCGACGCTGATTTCAGTTTGCTGTGCACTGTAAAGAGACCGTTGAGCGTCGAGTACGTTGAGATAGCTGTCGATGCCCTTGTCATAACGGAGATGAGACAATTGGTAACTTTCCGTTGTTGAAGAGACCAGACTTTTCTGCGCGTCCAGTTGCTGGCCCCAGGTTCCATAGGCCGCCAAGGCGTCGGCGACTTCACGGAAGGCGGTCTGAATGGCTTTTTCATATTGGGCGACGGCGATGTCACGGCTGGCCTTGGCTGTGTCGAGATTGGCCTCGTTGGTTCCGCCATCAAAGATCGGCAGGCTGATTTGCGGGACGAAACTCCAGGCCATCGAACTGCCCATGAACAGATCTGTAAGATTGGTGCTTTCCGTTCCAGCCGTTCCGGTCAGGGTAATCTTGGGGTAGAAGGCGGCGCGCGCGGCGCCGATTTTGGCATTGGCCGCCTTCAGCGTATGTTCCGCTTCACGGATGTCGGGGCGGCGTAACAGAAGATCGGAGGGCATTCCGGCGGGCAGATTGGTGACGAAATCGTTGGTGCCGATCGATTCTCCGGTCAGTAGTTCCTCGGGAACGGCGGCGCCGACCACAAGTTCGAGCGCATTGCGATCCTGCGCCACCTGGCGGGTGTAAAGGGCGAGATTGGCCTGCGCCGTATCCACCGAGGTTCTGGCCTGGGTCACGTCCAGTCTTGACGCCACGCCGCGTTCGAACTTGCGGACCACCAGATCATAGGATTTTTGCTGGGAGTCCAGCGTCTCCTGGGTGAGGGCCAGCAACTTGCGATCGGTCAGAAATGTCAGATAGTCGTTGGCGACTTCCGCCACCAGCGAGATTTGTGTGACCGCTTTCGCCTCCTCGGTGGCGAAGAATTGCTCCAAAGCTTGCGCTTCCAGGCTGTGGACGCGACCGAACAGATCCACCTCATAAGAGGTGACGCCCACGCTGGCGCTGTATTCGGAACCGATCTGGGTGCGGCCGGTGGAACTGACCTCTTTGGGCGTCCGGCTCCGGGTGCGCGAGCCGTCGGCGTTGATCGACGGCAAGGATGCGGCCTCGCTGATTCGATAGCTGGCGCGCGACGTTTCGATATTCAAAACGGCGACGCGCAAGTCGCGATTGTTTTCCAGGGCCAGCGCAATGACCTGGCGAAGCTTGGGCGAGCGGAAGAAATCCTGCCATGTCTGGTCGGCGATCAGGTGATCGCCGGAACGCGCCTGTTCGGCAACGGCGTCATAAGCCGGCCCCTTTGGCCAGGCTTGCGAAACCGCAGAGGCGGGAATCATCTCGTCGGGGATTAGCGAGCAACCACCGAGCAGGAGCGTCGCCGCGATGGTGGTGAGAAATGTCTTGTTCATAGCTCCGCCTCCACTGCGCGGCTTATTTTTTCTGGCTTTTTGCCGAACATTTTTTGAATGGCGATGAAGAACAGCGGGACGAAGAAGATCGCCAGGAAGGTGGCGGAAATCATTCCGCCGATCACGCCGACGCCGATGGCGTTCTGGCTTCCCGAACCGGCGCCATTGCTGATGGCCAGAGGAAGCACGCCGAGAATGAAGGCCATCGACGTCATCAGGATCGGACGAAGCCGCTGCCGTGCCGCCTCGATGGTGGCTTCGAGCAGGGGGGTGCCTTGCTCATGCAGGGATTTGGCGAATTCGACGATCAGAATGGCGTTTTTCGCCGACAGTCCGATGGTGGTCAGCAGGCCCACCTGAAAATAGACGTCGTCGGAGAGGCCACGCAATGTGGCGGCGGCGACAGCGCCCAAGATGCCGAGCGGAACGACCAGAATGACCGACAGCGGGATTGACCAGCTTTCGTAAAGCGCAGCCAGGCAGAGGAACACCACGGCGATGGAAATGGCGTAGAGAGCCGGGGCCTGCGATCCGGCCAGACGTTCTTCATAGGACAAGCCGGTCCATTCGTAGCCGATACCGGGCGGCAGCTTCTGGGCCATTTCCTCCATGGCGGCCATGGCGTCGCCTGAGCTTTTTCCGGGAGCCGGTGCGCCGAGGATCTCCAGCGACGAAGAACCGTTGAAGCGTTCCAATTGCGGGGAACCGAAGGACCATTTGGCGGTGGCGAAGGTGGAGAAGGGGATCATGTCACTGTTGGTATTGCGGACGTACCAGCGATTGATGTCGGAGGGCAGCATGCGATAGGGCGCGTCGGCCTGAACATAGACTTTCTTGACGCGGCCTTGATCGATGAAGTCATTGACATAGGACGAGCCCCAGGCGGCCGACAAAGTGGTGTTGATGTCGGAGATGGACAATCCCAAAGCCTTGGCTTTTTCGCGGTCCACGCTGACGCGATATTGCGGAACGTCTTCCAAGCCGTTGGGCCGCACCATGGCCAGCGTCTTGTTCTGGGCGGCCATGCCGAGCAGCATGTTGCGGGCCGCCATCAGTTTGTCATGGCCGACGCCGACGCGGTCGATCAATTCGAAATCGAAACCGCTGGCGTTGCCCAGTTCGATCACCGCCGGCGGGGCGAATGCGAAAATCATGGCGTCCTTGACCTGCGACAAGGCGCCCATGGCGCGCCGCGAGATGGCGGCGACCTTCTGGTCGGGCCGGCCACGGTCCGACCAGTCCTTGAGGCTGAGAAAGGCGATGGCGGAGTTCTGGCCGCGGCCGGCGAAGCTGAAACCGACCACGCTGAAGATCGACTGAACGTTTTCCTTTTCGTTTTCCAGGAAATAGTGCTCGACCTTCTTGACGGCTTCCAGGGTGCGTTCCTGGGTGGCGCCGGGGGGCGTCGTCGCCTGGACAAACATGATGCCTTGGTCTTCGTCGGGCAGGAAGGCGGTGGGCAGGCGCAGGAACAGGGCGATCAAGACGCCGACGATGACGCCATAGACGACCAGATAACGGATGCCCCGATGCACCACATGGCTGACGCTGGACTGGTAGAGGCTGCGGCCGCGATCGAATGTACGGTTGAACCAGCCGAAAAATCCCCGATTGCTTTGGCCATGTCCTTTCTCGACGGGCTTCAGCAACGTGGCGCACAAGGCGGGAGTAAGAACCAGGGCCACAAGGACCGAGAGCACCATGGCGGAAACCACGGTTAATGAGAATTGGCGGTAGATGGCGCCGACGGAGCCGCTGAAGAAGGCCATGGGAACGAACACGGCGGACAGCACCAGGGCGATGCCGACCAGGGCACCGGTAATCTGTCCCATGGATTTACGGGTGGCGTCCCGGGGCGGCAGGCCTTCTTCGCTCATCACGCGTTCGACATTTTCCACCACGACGATGGCGTCGTCGACCAAGAGGCCGATGGCCAGCACCATGGCGAACATGGTGAGCGTGTTGATGGTGAATCCGCAGGCTGAAAGAATGCCGAAGGTTCCCAGCAGAACCACCGGAACCGCGATGGTGGGGATCAGGGTGGCGCGGAAATTCTGCAAGAACAGATACATCACGCAGAACACGAGGGCGATGGCCTCGGCCAGCGTCTTGACCACTTCGAGAATGGAAAGACGCACGAAGGGCGTGGTCTCGTAAGGATATCTGATTTCCATACCGGACGGCATGAAGCGGGACAACTCGTCGAGTTTGGCATGGACGGCGGCGGCGGTGTTCAGCGCGTTGGCGCCCACCGCCAGTTTGACGGCCAAACCGGAGGCCGGCATGCCGTTGAAACGGCTGATGATTTCCGAGTCCTGCGCCCCCATTTCGACGCGCGCCACGTCCTTCAGTTTGACCTGGGACCCGTCGGTGTTGACGCGGAGCAGGATGTTGGCGAACTGTTCGGCGCTTTCCATCCGGGTCTGAGCGATGATGCTCGCATTCATCTGCTGTCCGGGAACGGCGGGGGCCCCACCCAATTGCCCGGCCGTCACGTCGGCGTTTTCGCCTTCGATGGCGGTGACCACGTCGCTGGCGGTCAGCCTATAGTTGATCAGACTGTCGGGATTGAGCCATATCCGCATGGCGTGTTGCCGGCCGAACAATGTGGTGTCGCCGACGCCGTTCACCCGGCTGAGCGGCTCTTGGACCTTGGAGGCGATATAGTCCGAGAGGTCGTTTTGGCTGAGCGAGCCATCCTTGGAGACGAAGGCGACCACCATCATGAAATTCTTGGTGGCCTTTGAAACCTGAACGCCCTGTTGCTGCACGGCCTGGGGAAGCAGGTTGAGCGCCAGTTGCAGCTTGTTCTGCACCTGCACCTGGGCGATATCCGGGTCGGCAGTGGGGTCGAAGGTCAGTGTAATGGTGACGCTGCCCGACGAATCGCTGGTCGAGGACATATAGCGGAAGTGATCGATACCGATCATCTTCTGCTCGATCACCTGGGTGACGGTATCTTCCAGCGTCTGGGCCGAAGCGCCCGGATAGCTGGCGTTGATCGCCACCGAAGGCGGCGCGATGCGCGGATATTGTTCGATGGGAAGAATCATGATGGCCAGAGCACCGGCCATCATGATGACGATGGCGATCACCCAGGCAAAAATAGGGCGATCGATGAAGAACTTCGACATGGCGATATTCTCTTATTGCTGGCGGTCGGCAACGGTTGTTGCCGGTGCGGCGGAGGCGGTAACGGTCTTTACCGTCGCCCCCGCGCGGATCTTCTGAAGACCTTCGACGACGATCTGTTCACCAGGTTGCAAGCCCTCGGACAGCATCCACTGGTTGCCGAGAACACGGGATGTCTTGACCTGGCGCAAGGCCACCTTCGAATCGGCGCCGACCACCCATACCGTGGTGGCCCCGTCGCTGTTTCGTGTTACCGCCTGCTGCGGCACGACGATGGCGTGATCGAAGGTTCCTTGATCGATGCGGGCACGGACGAACAGGCCGGGCAGAAGGTCATGCGTCGAATTGGGGAAAATGGCGCGCAGAGTAACGCTGCCGGTGGTCTGGTCGACCGTCACATCGGAAAACTGCAATTCGCCCGGCTGGCCAACGGTTTGCGATCCGTCTCTCTGCAGGAGAATGACGGGTGTATGCGACCCGTCGGCCCCTTGAATCTGTCCGGCGGCAATGTCTTGGCGCAATTTCAGCAGATCGTCGCTGGACTGGGTCACATCGACATAAATCGGATCCAACTGCTGTACCGTGGCCAGCGCCGTTGTCTGACTGGCCGTCACCAGCGCTCCCTCGGTGATCGAAGATTTGCCGATTCGCCCCGAAATGGGGGAATAGACCTTGGTATAATCAAGATTGATCTGGGCCGTGGTGACCGCCGCCTTGGCCGAGGCGACCTGCGCCGCGTCACCCTCCAACGTGGCGATAGCGTCGTCATAGTCCTGCTTGCTGATGGCGTTGAGAGCGACGAGCTCGGCGTATCGATCGGCTTTCGCCTTGGCCGTCTTCACATTGGCCAGAGCTTTGGCCAGATCGGCCTTGGCGCTATCCACAGCCGCCTGATAGGTGGCCGGATCGATCTGATAAAGCTGCTGGCCGGCCTTGACGTCGCTTCCTTCGCGAAACAGCCGCTTGGTGACGATGCCGTTGACCTGCGGGCGGACCTCGGCGATTCGAAAGGCGGAGGTGCGTCCGGGAAGATCGGTAGAAACGGCGATCTTCTGAGGCTGGATGATCAGGGTTCCGACCTCCACGGCGGGCTGCTGCGGGGACTGGGCTTCCTTCGCCTTGTCGCAAGCGGCGAGAGAGAACAGCAAGAGGGCGGCCGCAGCCGTCCGAAGGATGGGTTGGTTTTCTGGTTTCATGGGATTTCTCGCCAAAGCTCTGCCAAGGGTGGTGGGTCGAATAGGAAAAATGCGCCACACAAACATTCTTTTTTGTATGTAAGTGTGGGAAAGGGCGTCATTACGACATATCGACGTGGGGGATGAGACTCAATCTTCCACGAAATATGAAATAATACATTGATTTTCCACATGTATATATCGTTTGTGCATGATCCGCGATCTGCGCGCCAAATCTGCTCTGTACCGTATAGTCCAGTTTTTGTTTACATACAATAAGAAATGTATATGAGCTTATATGGCGATATGGCATCGGAATGCGTCAAAATTTTGGCATATTTTTTTTGGTGAATTGGCAAAAACGCGAAAATCACGGTTGCGAAGATACGTCATTGAAGTCTCGTGATGAGGAATGACGTCGAATAAATTTTATAAAACAATATGTTATCGTAACATAAAAATATACATTTGAAACTGTATGTAACCTAAGATAGGCTTGCTGCGAAAGATGCGTGGGGAGGTGGTATGGCGCGCAGAACCAAGGCCGAAGCGGAACAGACACGGGCGTTGTTGCTTGATACGGCGGAAAAAGTCTTTAGTGAAAAAGGCGTTGCGCGCACGTCTCTCGACGATATCGCCAAAGCGGCCTCCATGACCCGAGGCGCGATCTATTGGCATTTCGCCAACAAGGAAGAGCTGTTTGACGCCATGCAGAGCCGCGTCCAGTTGCCCATCGAGCAACTGCGCGCCGATGTGGTTTCCCAGGCGAATCCGCTACAGGCTTTGCAGGACTTTTGGGTTCAGGCCTTGATTCGGGTGACCGAGAGCGAATCGGTGGGGCGCGTTCTCAATATCATGTTTCACAAATGCGAATATGTCGGCGAATTGGAGAAGTTTCGCCGTCGGCGCATCTGTATGGGGCAGACCTTGATCGATCTGATGACGCATGCCTATGCGGAAGCGGCCAGAAAAGGCCTGCTGGCTGTCGGCGTCGATCCCGCGTTGGCTGCGATCGCAACCCATAATTTTATCGGAGGAACGCTCAGCCATTGGCTTTTGGTGCCCGAACATTGCGACCTCAAGGCGCAGGCGGGTCCACTGGTGGAACTGTTCATGCGGGGATTGCGGGCTTAAGTCCGCATAGCTCTCCCCCCTTCTTTCTATCTTTGGTCGTTCCCCACAAGCGGTCAAAGAGTGAAGGGGGGCGACTGGCGGCGGCATTTTTCGGATCCCCCCTCCGAAAAAAGGCGCGGACTCCCCTGTCCCGTCGCCATGCCGCCGCCAGACCATTTATTGGTTTGGCCGTGAACCCGATAGACTTTCCCTGGCGTCGACCAGTTCGCGCCATGTCGTCTCGTCAACCTCGATGCCGCGGGCCAAGCGTTCGCTTTTCTTGCGTTGTTCGGGCTCGCCTGGGAAGAGCATCTCGCCCTCGATGGTGCGCGACTGTCGGACCCAAGGGAAAAAGTCCTCGATTTCAGCGGCAAAGCTGTCTGCTCCGCCCATCCTGGCCGGATCGATGATGATCGATAGGATGCCGTTCACTATGCGTTTGTCGCCGGGTTCGGTCACGCGTTCGGTCGGGCTGCCGGTCAGGGCGCCGCCAAGCAGGGAACAGATTAACGCCAGACCTCCCCCCTTGTGTTTGCCGAAGGGGATCAAGGCTCCGTAAGGCTGCTCGATCATGCAGGCCGGGTCGGTGCTGGGCAGGCCGTCGGCATCGACGACAACGCCGGGGTCCAAAGGCTTCCCGGTGTTATAGGCCACCCGGGCTTTGCCAACGGCGATGGCGCTGGTGGCGAAATCGAGAACCACGGGCGTATGGTCGGCCCGGGGGATGCCGACGCAGAAGGGATTGGTGCCGAATTTCGGGTCGACGCCGTTGAACGGCGCGACCAGCGGGCGGCAATAGGCGTTGACGAAATGAATCGAGACCAAGCCGGCGGCGGCGCATTGTTCGGCCCAGGCGCCGACGCGTCCCAAATGATGCGCATATTTCAGGCTGGTCACGCAGACTCCGGTGGTTTGCGCGCGCGCGATGCCGGCGTCCATGACTTGCCGGGTGACCACTTGGCCGTAGCCGCATTGTCCATCGAAAACCAGGATGGCATTGTGATCGGCGACGAGTTTCGCCGACGTGTTGGGTTTCAGCCCCCCATAGTTTATCGACGCGACATATTGCGGAATCATGCCAACGCCATGGGAGTCATGACCTTGCAGATTGGCTTCGACCAGATTGGCGGCGACGATATCGGCTTCTTCTTGGGAGCTGCCGGCCAAGCGGACGATCTCCGCGGTGATGGAGTGGAGTTGCGGGGCGGAAAAAATCGGCATGTTTCTTCTCGGACACTTAAGGGAAGACAAGGTGTGGTCATGAGCGGCCCCGAGAGACGTCGGGTCCGTGACGACAACGGGCGGCGGCAACGGGGCGCGATGGTCGCTCACTGTAACGAACTTTTTCGGACCGGCAATGACTTAGGAGCCGTGCATTCATGATTTAGCTCCTCTCTCCTACCGCTGGCTATCGCTTGCACATCGTTATCCGCGATGGAAAATATCAAAGATTTTGGGGGCTTGGCGGCTTGCAGGGAACACCGATGAACACAGATGCGCGCTTCGCGGCTCACAGATGGGCAATAGATAGGCCTGATCCTGTTTATCGGGTCTTTTGTCACCCGAGATCGTCTCGATTGCCTGTGGCGTTCAGGAAACTTCATCCCCTGTCATCTGTGGGCCGCGAAGCGGCATCCGTGTTCATCGGTGTTAATAATATCCTGTGCTGTGGATCGTCTTACCGGGGGGCTGTCTTCACCGGCGCGGTTGTTAGGGGAATGCCGCGACTTTCCTGGAGTCATCACGGAAATTCCCATAATCAATCAAAAGTTAAATTAACCATAATTGAGTTAATTGTTCATTGTGCATTGCAAAACAACAGTTTAAGTGACGCGTGCGGCTTGCGCTCGTGACGTTTAATCGCTACCTGTTGGGCACCAAACGACCTTCCTGGAGGGGAAATCATGGCCTTGAGCAGGCGCAAGACGAAGTCGGCGGACACCGCTGTGAACGCCGAGGATCTCGTTGCGTTCTATAAGAATATGCTGCTGATCCGGCGATTCGAGGAGAAGGCGGGACAGCTTTACGGCATGGGCTTGATCAATGGTTTTTGTCATCTCTACATCGGGCAGGAAGCCGTGGTGGTGGGGATGCAGTCGACGATCAGCAATGCCAAGGATTCGGTGATCACCAGCTATCGCGATCACGGGCATATGCTGGCCTGCGGCATGGATCCCAAGGGGGTCATGGCGGAACTGACCGGTCGCTCGGGCGGTTATTCCAAAGGCAAGGGCGGCTCCATGCATATGTTCAGCCGCGACAAGAAATTCTATGGCGGCCACGGGATCGTTGCCGCGCAGGTGCCGCTGGGCACCGGTTTGGCCTTTGCCCATAAATATTCCGAAGATGGCGGCGTCTGTCTTTGCTATCTGGGCGATGGCGCGGTCAACCAGGGGCAGGTCTATGAATCGTTCAACATGGCCTCGCTGTGGAAATTGCCGGTGATCTATGTCATCGAGAACAACAAATATGCCATGGGCACCTCGACCGAACGGTCTTCCGCCGGCAACGACCTTTGCAGGCGCGGCGCGGCTTACGATATTCCCGGCATGCAGGTCGACGGCATGGACGTGCTGGCAGTCAAAGCCGCCGGCGAGGAAGCGGTCGCCAAGGTGCGAGCCGGCGAGGGGCCTTATATCCTTGAGATGAAGACCTATCGGTACCGGGGACATTCGATGTCGGACCCGGCCAAATACCGGACCAAGGAAGAAGTGGCGAAGATGCGCGAACAGCATGATCCGATCGACCAGTTGCGTAAAAAGCTGCTCGACGGCGCTATCGTTACGGAAGAACAGCTCAAAGAGATCGATCGCGACGTCAAAGCGGTGGTCAGTCAGGCGGCCGATTTCGCGCAAGCCAGCCCGGAGCCGGATGCTTCCGAACTGTTCACCGATATCTTGATCGAAGCCTAAGGGGAACGGACATGCCGATACAAATTCTCATGCCGGCCCTTTCGCCGACCATGACCGAGGGGAAATTGGCCCGTTGGCTGAAAGCCGAGGGCGACGCGGTGAAATCAGGTGACATTCTGGCCGAGATCGAGACCGACAAGGCGACTATGGAGATGGAAGCCGTCGACGAGGGAACGCTGGGACGAATTCTGATCGCCGCCGGAACCGAAGGTGTCGCCGTCAATACGCCGATCGCTTTGCTGCTGGAAGAGGGCGAGGAGAAATCCGCCTTGGATGCCGCCGCCGCTCCGGTTGTTCCGGCGTCTCCCGCCATCGCCGCGCCGATCGCCGCCGCCGCCGCCCTGGCGCCGCCCGCGCAAAGCTTCGCCGGCGCCGATCTGCCTGCCGAAAAGACTTACGCAAAAATGGTGCGGATGACGGTGCGCGAAGCCTTGCGCGACGCCATGGCCGAGGAAATGCGCAACGACCAGAACGTTTTTCTGATCGGCGAGGAGGTCGCGCAATATCAAGGCGCCTACAAGGTCAGCCAAGGGTTGCTCGATGAGTTTGGGGCAAAACGGGTGATCGACACGCCGATCACCGAAATGGGCTTTACCGGTCTGGCCTCCGGCGCGGCTTATGCCGGCTTGAAGCCGATCGTCGAATTCATGACCTTCAATTTCGCCATGCAGGCCATCGATCATATCGTCAATTCCTCGGCGAAGACTCTGTACATGGGCGGCGGCCAGGTGTCGTCCTCGATCGTCTTCCGTGGTCCCAACGGCGCGGCGTCGCGCGTCGGCGCCCAGCATTCCCAATGCTATGCGTCTTGGTATGCCCATGTTCCCGGCCTCAAAGTGGTGGCCCCCTATTCTGCGGCCGACGCCAAGGGGTTGCTGAAGGCGGCGATCCGCGACCCCAATCCGGTGGTCTTTCTGGAAAACGAGCTTTTGTACGGTCAGAGTTTCGATGTGCCGGACGATCCTGATTTCGTGGTGCCGATCGGCAAGGCCAAGATCGAACGCCCCGGGAGCGGCGTCACCGTGGTCGCCTTCTCGAAGATGGTGCAATCGGCCTTGGAGGCCGCCGAACTCCTGGCCAAGGAGGGGATCGACGTCGAGGTGATCAATCTTCGGACCATTCGGCCGCTGGATGTCGAGACGATCGTTCGTTCGGTACAGAAGACCAATCGGATCGTCACGCTGGAGGAAGGTTGGCCGTTTGCCGGCATCGGCGCTGAAATCGCCGCCGTCGTCCAGGAAAACTGTTTCGATTGGTTGGACGCGCCGGTCACCAGGGTGACCGGCAAGGATGTGCCGATGCCCTATGCCGCCAATCTGGAACGACTGGCGCTGCCGCAGATCGACGACATCGTCGCCGCGGTCAAAGCCGTCAGTTATCGTTGAGGAGTCCCGTCCATGCCGATCCAGATTTTAATGCCCGCGCTGTCTCCGACCATGAGCGAAGGCAATCTCGCCCGATGGCTGAAGAAAGAAGGCGATGTGGTGAAGGCCGGCGATGTGCTGGCCGAGATTGAAACCGACAAGGCGACCATGGAATTCGAAGCGACCGACGAAGGGACGTTGGGCAAGATTCTGGTCGCCGCCGGAACGCAGGGTGTGAAGGTCAATGAGCCGATCGCCCTGTTGTTGGAAGAGGGCGAGGACGCCTCGGCGCTCGCCGCAGTTTCGCTCAAGCCGGATTCATCTCGTCATTCCCGCGAAAGCGGGAATCCAGCCGTCGCTATGGATCCCCGCCTGCGCGGGGATGACGAAAAAAAAGAAATCGTTCCAGCTCAACCTCTTGTCACCGCCCCGTCGAGCCAACGCCTTTTCGCAACGCCCTTGGCCAAGCGGGTGGCCAAGGACGCCGGTCTCGATCTCAAGGTGATTGCCGGTTCGGGGCCGCATGGCCGCATCATTCGCGCCGATGTCGATAAGGCGATTGCCGGCGGCTCTCATCAGGCGGTGGCCCCCACGCCGACGGTCGCCGCCGCGCCCGTTGCCAAAGCGGCGCCGGCGCCGCTTCCCGAATTCGGCCCGGCTTATACCGAGGTGCCGCTGTCCTCGATGCGCAAGGTGATCGCCAAGCGTCTCAGCGAGGCCAAACAGACGGTGCCGCATTTTTATCTGACCGTCGATTGCCAGCTCGACAAGCTGCTGGCGTTGCGCGCCGACTTGAACGGTCGTTCGGATGACTACAAATTGTCGGTCAATGATTTCGTCATTCGCGCGGTGGCTTTGGCGCTTCGGAAAGTGCCGGCGGCCAATGCCTCCTTCACCGAGACGGCGATCCGCCTCTATTCGGATGTCGACGTTTCGGTGGCGGTGGCGACTCCCAACGGCTTGATCACGCCGATCGTCAAGCATGCCGATCAGAAGGGGCTGGCGGCCATTTCCGGCGAGATGAAGACGCTGGCCGTCAAGGCGCGCGACGGCAAGCTGAAACCCGAAGAATTCCAAGGCGGTGGGTTCACCATCTCCAATCTCGGCATGTATGGCGTGCGGGAGTTCGCCGCCATCATCAATCCGCCGCAAGGATGCATTCTGGCCGTCGGCGCCGGCGAACAACGGCCGGTGGTCAAGGATGGCGCATTGGCCATCGCCACGGTGATGAGTTGCACGCTGTCGGTCGATCATCGCGTTGTCGATGGGGCCATCGGCGCCGAATTTTTGGCGGCGTTCAAAAAGCTGATCGAAGAACCGCTGACCATGCTGCTGTAGAGAGGGCCAACTTATGTCCGACACGTCTTTCGATATTATCGTCATCGGCGGCGGTCCCGGGGGCTATGTGGCGGCGATCCGCGCCGCCCAGCTGGGACTGAACACCGCGGTGGTCGAGCGTGAACATCTGGGCGGCATCTGCCTCAATTGGGGCTGCATCCCGACCAAGGCTTTGCTGCGTTCGGCCGAAGTCTTTCGCAATATGAAACATGCCGAATCCTACGGTCTTTCGGCGCAGGGCATCGGATTCGACCTGTCGAAGGTGGTGGCCCGGTCGCGGGGCGTCGCCGCCCAATTGCAGGCCGGCGTCAAGCATCTGCTGAAGAAGAACAAGGTCACCGTGTTCGACGGACAGGGAAAGCTGGAAGGCAAGGGCAAGGTTTCGGTCACCAAGGACGGCAAACTGGTTTCGACCTTGGCCGGCAAGCATATCATCCTGGCCACCGGCGCGCGGGCGCGGGCTCTGCCCGGTCTGGAGCCCGACGGCAAGCTGGTCTGGACCTATAAGGAAGCGATGGTTCCCGACAGCCTGCCGAAGCGCCTTCTGGTTGTCGGTTCCGGAGCGATTGGCATTGAATTCGCTAGTTTTTACAATGCGCTGGGGTCAGATGTTACCGTTGTCGAGGTGATGGACCGCGTGTTGCCGGTGGAAGATGCGGAAATATCAACATTTGCCCGTAAGTCATTCGAAAAACAAGGTTTGAAGATCCGTACCAGCGCTACTGTGACATCTCTCGTCAAATCGGCCAACGAGGTGACGGTCACCGTCGAAGCGGCCGGCAAGAGCGAGAGCATCACCGTCGATCGGGTCATCCTGGCTGTCGGCATTGTCGGTAATGTCGAGAATCTCGGCCTGGAAAATACCAAGGCGGTGGTCGAGAAAACCCATGTGGCGATCAATGAATGGACCGAGACCGCTGAGCCGGGCGTCTATGCCATCGGCGATCTGGCGGGACCGCCCTGGCTTGCCCATAAGGCCAGCCACGAAGGGGTGATTTGCGTCGAGAAGATCGCCGGTCTCAAGGACGTCCATCCGCTGAACACCCGGAACATTCCCGGCTGCACCTATTGCCATCCGCAGGTGGCATCCGTCGGCTTGACCGAAGCCAAGGCCAAGGAGCTCGGTTATGCGGTGAAGGTCGGGCGCTTCCCCTTCGTCGGCAATGGCAAGGCGATCGCCTTGGGTGAGACCGAAGGCGTGGTGAAAACGGTGTTTGACGCCAAGACCGGCGAATTGCTGGGGGCCCATATGATCGGCGCCGAGGTGACGGAGTTGATTCAAGGGTACATGGTCGCCAAGACGCTGGAGACCACCGAGGTCGATCTGATGAATGCCGTCTTCCCGCATCCGACGCTCTCCGAGATGATGCATGAATCGGTTCTCGACGCCTACGGTCACGCCATACATTTTTAGGGGAATGACGCCACTTACAGATCGCACGCGAAGACGCGAAGACGCGAAGAGGGACGATGAATATTGAAGACTTGGCGCGTATCGCTGTGGATTGCGGCCTTCGTATCCATCGTGAACTGGGGCCTGGCCTGCTCGAGTCGGTCTATGAAACCGTTCTGTTTCGGTCGATCGAGAAGACCGGATTGCATGTCGAACGTCAAAAGGCGATTTCATTTACCTTCGATGACATGCGATTCGAAGATGCTTTCAGGGTTGATCTGCTGATTGATGGAAAATTGCTCATTGAGTTGAAGTCGGTCGAAAAAGCGGCGCCCGTACATGGCAAGCAGGTTTTGACATATTTGCGGCTGATGAATTTGCCCTTGGGCCTGCTGATGAATTTTGGTATGGCGACCTTCAAAGAGGGCGTTCAGCGTATCGTCAACCATCACAAAGACTTCGCGGCTTCGCGTGCACGAGGAGCAGTCATCCTCATGACGCCGGAGTGTGGTAACCCTGTTTCTTATAAAGGTGGAATAGATCGGTGGACGAGGATCACCTTGACCTCGCCGCCGGCTCGTCCAATATCGATGCCATGAGTGAAAGCACCACGATCCGTCATCCGGAAAAGATCCATCGGCCGGACAATCCGTCACCGCGCAAGCCGGATTGGATTCGCGTCAAGGCGCCGACCTCGGCGGAGGCCGCCGATGTGCGCCGGCTGATGCGCGAGAAGAACCTGCACACGGTTTGCGAGGAGGCGGCTTGTCCGAATATCGGCGAATGCTGGAAGCATCGCCATGCCACCTTCATGATCCTGGGCGACACTTGCACCAGGGCTTGCGCCTTTTGCAATGTGAAGACCGGCAAGCCCGGCGCCGTCGATATGTTGGAACCGGAAAATCTCGCCCAATCGGTCAAGGCGATGGGCTTGAAGCATGTGGTGATCACCTCGGTCGACCGTGACGATCTCGACGATGGCGGCGCCTTCCAATTCGTCGCCAGCATCGAGCGGGTGAGGGCCGTCTCACCGGGTACCACGGTGGAGATTCTGACGCCTGATTTTCGCGACAAAGCCGGCGCCATCGATCTGGTGGCCAGGGCCAAACCGGACGTCTTCAATCACAATCTGGAGACAGTGCCCAGGCTCTATCCGACCATTCGTCCAGGCGCCCGTTATTTTTCCTCGCTTCGCCTGTTGCAACGAGTCAAGGAGGTCGAAGCGGAGACCTTCACCAAATCGGGGATCATGCTGGGACTTGGCGAAACCCGCCAGGAGGTCATGCAGGTGATGGACGATTTGCGGTCGGCCGATGTCGACTTTTTGACCATCGGGCAATATTTGCAACCGACGCCGAAGCATGCGGCGGTCGAGCGTTTCGTCCCGCCGGCCGAATTCGACGACTATAAGAGTTTTGCCCGCGCCAAAGGATTCCTCGTGGTGTCGGCGTCGCCGCTGACCCGGTCATCGCATCATGCCGATCTGGATTTCCTTGAATTGAAGAGCGCGCGCGCTCGACAACTGGGCCGCGCCTGATTATGCCGACCCATGCCGAAAAGCGTCATCTGCCCTATACGCCCGAACAGCTTTTCGACTTGGTCGTCGACATCGAACGATACCCTGAATTCCTGCCCTGGTGCGTTGCCGCGCGTATTCGGCGCCGGGACGGGAATGTGTTGTTTGCCGATCTGATGATCGGCTTCAAGATGGTGCGGGAACGCTTCACCTCGAAGGTGACGCTGGGAAACAACCGGCTCGACGTCATCTATGCGGAAGGCCCGTTCAAGCATCTGAACAATCATTGGATCTTCGAACGCGCCCCCGACGGAGGGACGATCATCGACTTTTATGTCGATTTCGAATTCCACTCGAAAGTCCTGCGGACATTGATCGGCGCCTTGTTCGGTGAAGCGGTTCGTTTGATGGTCGCCTCTTTCGAACGCCGTGCCGGACAGCTTTATGGAAGGGAGGACCATCATATAATCGGCCACGCCGGGGCCCACCGGTAACGGGGCGCGCGACGCAACTCCGGCGTCGGAAGTGTGGGAAATGCAGGTTAATTCAGGCTGGCGCGGGAAGCGCTTCGCTCAATGATTTCGGTAAATTTGCGAAATAGGAATGGATCCAACTTTACCGTTACCTCGGAATGCATGGTCTCCATAATTTCGCGATGATTGATGGCCCCGTGGTAGACGCGCGGCGTGGCCATCGCGTCATAGGCGTCCGCAATCGACAGGATGCGGGAAAGCGGAGGAATGCTTTCTCCCGCCAAGCCGTCAGGGTAGCCGGAACCGTCAAAATGCTCATGGTGGTGGCGGACGATGGTTCCGATCTCCACCGCATTCGTCAGATGCGCCGCGCCTATGATGCGTTGGCCGCGGATGGAATGGGTCTTCATGATTTTCCATTCATCCTGATCAAGGGTTGCCGGTTTCAACAGGATCACGTCCGGAATGCCGATCTTTCCAATGTCGTGCAAGGCGGAGCCGATGCGCAGCATCGTGATGTCGGATGAGGCCAGGCCGCAGGCCATCCCGAGTTCGTGCGCCAGGAGATCAACCCGGTCGCAGTGCAAATGCGTGTGAGGATCGCGTTCGTGCAAAGCAACCGAGAGCGATTTTATAAATCGGACCAACCCTTCGAAATCTGTCAGATCATTCATGTCGGCTCCCGCGCGGTCGCTGGGATGCCCCTGTCCGCGCCGAAATTTAAGAAACGGGATCCGAGCTCAGATCGTCTCGGCGGCGACGGGGAGACGTGCCGACGCCTGAGGAAGGATCGGATCCGCCGTCGTTCTCGCTTTGAGGCTCGTTTTTGCGGCGTTCCGCGCGTTGCCGCCGGGTGGCGCCAAGGCGCTGTCGCGTTTCGCCGATGAGTGAGCGCAATGATGCCAACGGGATGCCGTCGCCGTCCAACAGGGTGTGAACGATGGGATCTGTCAGCACCTCGGTCAGTGGCGGTTCCATCCCGCTGAGGCTTCTCTCGGCGTCTCCTTCGGCGGGCGGTGCCGGTGGAGAGGGCGGGCCCGTATCCTTCAAATCCGGCATGACTGTTCCCTGTGCTGCGGAATATGCGCGCGGGTTCGGTGTGGGAGGCGATCTTCGAGACGTGCTTGCTATTACATTGTCCGCCTGGACCCGTTTCGCAACTCGGGTGATCGCACAAAAGTGCAGGCGTTGCGTCGGTTCGTCTCCGTTGGTCATCCAGAATTTCGCCGGAATGGCCTTGTTCGTGTAATGGCGCATGTCGCTGGAATCATTGACGCCAGGAAGATGGCCGATGCCGAAATGATATTTCGCATGACTCCTCCTCTCGCATTTCGATTCGTGACGACGGTATGTTTTTTTTGGTTCCGCGTCTGTGAGCCCAGGTGGAAAACAGGAGACCTTGGACGCGCCGGGGGTGCCGGCGCGTCGGGTCGTCTCAGTTGGACATCCAGAATTTCGCTGGAATGGCTTTGTCTTCGTCGGACAATACGGGATTGGGGATTTCAATGCGCACGCGCTTGTCCAGACCGGCTTCCTTGAGCGTGTTCTGAATGAGCGGACTCTCGTTGAACAGCTTCATGAAGGAACCGTCCTCATAAGCCGCCAGCAGTCCTTTCTCGATGGTGGAGGCCAAGGCTTCGTTGGCCTTGTTGGTGTAAAAAATGATGTCGCTTTTGTAGACGATGTCCAGATGGCTATCGACCATCAGGTTCGGTTCCGTCTTCTGATGGAGAGCGAGTTCGGCAAAGGCTTCGTTGGCGCCCCTGGGGAAATAGTCAACGCGATTGGCGTCGAGCATCTTGTAGGTGCTATCGAATTTCGCCTCTTCGACCTTGAGTCCGGCGCTGGAGAGAATTTTCACATCGCCCCATCCCAAACCCTGGATGGCGGTGAGCTTTTTGAGATCGTCAAGGCTTTTGACCGCTTCGAATTCGGCCTGCTTGCTCTTGTTGATCAAGGAGATTCGGTGCCCCAGCAAACCGCGGAAAATCGGGATGCGGATCGGCCGCAGGGTCTTCTCGATCTCAGCGGACATCGACGTCCAAACCAGATTGATTTCTTCGCCAGCCGCGATGGCCTGCAGGTAACGGCCGCGCTCCATGGCCGCGTCGGTCGATTTGACCGAGTAATCGGCGCCGCCCTTCTTCATCGCCAGATCGAGAACGGCGAGGAAATAGGGGTCGCGCGGGTCTCCATTTGCTGAAATCTTCGGATAAACCACGTCGAAATGCGCCGCCATGGCGCTTGCCGGAAGCACAAAGGCCAAGCAGACGACCACTGCAGAGATAATTTTTCTCATGTCCCCTCCCTATTGCTTGCTGTCCATTACGACCGCATGCTTTGTTTTTTCCCGAGGGCTCAGTCCCCTTCCTATAAAAAGGGGAGGGCTTGGTGGCCCCGGGCAGTATATCGTTTTGATATTAAGGGATATATTGCCTTTCCTTAAGGAATATATTTATCGCCAGTGCGGTTATCCCCCCGATTATGCGTGTTCGTGGGCCCCGACCGCGTTCAACGCCATGCTGGTGTAAAGCGCGACCACCTGATCGGCCGTCATTCGGCCCTTGGGGCGGAACCAGGTGCAAACGCCGGTCAGCATGGCCAGCAGGCCATAGGCCGCCACCGGCGCGTCGTCGCTGAAGAAACATCCCTCGGCGATGCCTCGTTCCAGGATGGCGATCAACCGGCCTTCGTAGTCGCGGCGCATGCCGACGATCGTCTCGTAATGATCAGGGTCCAGGCTGCGCAGTTCCGAGTAGCAAATAAACACCTCGCGCTTGCGCGCGATGTGATAGCGGACGTGGAAGGCGATGAAGGTCCGCAATTGCGCCTCGGCCCCTTCGACGGGAGCCAGGGTGTCGTTCAGATGACCCAGCAGATTTTCCATATGCATCCGCAACAGGCCGAACAGCAGATCCTGTTTGGTGCTGATGTGGTTGTAGAGCGAGCCGACCTGAATCCCGACCTCGGTCGCCAAATGGCGCAGGCTCATGGCCTCGTAACCATGCTCATAGATCAGCCGCAAGCCGGCCTTATTGATGGCCTCCATCGTCTTCGGGCCATTCGATCCCGCTGTTCGCGCCATTTTTTTTCCTTAAACGCCCTTACGTCTTGTTCTCGTGTCCCGATAGGTACGTTCGGGGTTGAGGCTCCTTTGCCCTTTTAGGCCATTGATGGGAAAAGTAGGAGGAATTTTGACCACGAAGAGCACCAAGGACACGAAGCGGGAGGCGTGGCGGCTGGACCGCACCCCTTGGCTGAGACACGAAATTAGGCACAGTTGTTCTGTAAGGCGTCTTGGTGTCCTTGGTGTGCTTTGTGGTTCATCAATATCTCGATTGCACCGGAATAGTGCGCAAGAGCCACAGCAGAGGCCCGGTCTGGGATCTGACCTTTGGATAGTGCTGCAAATCTTGGTTGCACGCCAATTATAAAAACGTATGATCGTTTTTATAATGAACGCTGAGCTCTTCAAAAGGCGTTGCGGAAAGGGAGGTTTGCATGGCGTTGGATGGATCGGCCGTTTTCGATTTCGATTTGGGAGAGGATATCGACATGCTGCGCGACAGCGTGCGGGCGTTCGCCGTCGACCGCATTGCTCCGCGCGCCGCCGAGATCGACAGGACCGACCAATTCCCGCGCGATCTGTGGCCGGAGATGGGCGCCTTGGGTCTGCATGGCATCACCGTTGGCGAGGCCTATGGCGGATCCCAGATGGGCTATCTTGCCCATTGCGTGGCGATGGAGGAGGTCAGCCGCGCTTCCGGCTCGGTTGGGCTCTCCTACGGCGCCCATTCCAATCTGTGCGTCAATCAGATCCATCGCTGGGGCACGCCGGAGCAGAAGCGGCGTTATCTGCCCGCGCTGGTCTCGGGCGAGCATGTGGGGGCGCTCGCCATGAGCGAGCCGGAGGCCGGCTCGGATGTGGTGTCGATGCGTCTCAAGGCGGAGCGGACGGGCGATCGCTTTGTCTTGAATGGCACCAAAATGTGGATCACCAACGGCCACCAAGCCGACACTCTGGTGGTTTACGCCAAAACCGATCCGACCGCCGGAGCAAGGGGCGTGACCGCCTTTCTGATCGAAAAGGGTTTTGCGGGGTTTCGTCCGGGCCAGACGCTGGACAAATTGGGTATGCGCGGCTCGCCGACGTCGGAACTGATCTTCGAGGACTGCGAGATTCCCGAAGAGAACCTGCTG
>Ga0209415_10003736_pt1 | contig 28272 bp, 25 predicted proteins | sample PeaSoiSIISIP2007_FD_187696 | JGI IMG/M metagenome (GOLD analysis project Ga0209415, IMG submission 187696) | Peat soil microbial communities from Weissenstadt, Germany - SII-SIP-2007 (SPAdes) (version 2) | ecosystem: Environmental > Terrestrial > Soil > Wetlands > Peat | place: Germany... | reverse complement strand
TGATCCTGTGGGGCCCGCCCGGCTGCGGCAAGACCACCCTCGCGCGTCTCATCGCGCGTCTTTCGCGCTCGGAATTCGTGGCGTTCAGCGCGGTGCTCACCGGCATCAAGGAAATCAAAGAAGTAATGGCGGCCGCCGAGCGCTCGCGGCACTCCGGCAAGCGCACCATCGTCTTCATCGACGAAGTGCATCGCTTCAACAAGACGCAGCAGGACGCCTTCCTCCCGTACGTCGAGTCCGGCAGCATCACGCTCATCGGCGCGACGACGGAGAATCCCTCCTTCGAGGTCATCGCGCCGCTGCTTTCGCGGACGAAAGTCTACGTGCTGGAAGCCCTGGCGACGCCGGACATCGTCACGCTGCTCAGGCGGGCGCTCGCAGATTCCGAGCGCGGACTGGGCCGCGAGGCGGTCCAAGCCTCGGACTCCGAACTCGAACGCATCGCAATTTTTTCCGGCGGCGACGCGCGTGCCGCGTACAACACGCTCGAGGCCGCCGCGCGTGCCGCCTCGCCGAACTCGGAAAGCATGCGCGTCATTTCCCCGGAGCTTCTGAACCAAATCTTTCAGCGCAAGTTCCTGCTGTACGACAAATCCGGCGAGGAACACTACAACATCATCTCCGCGCTGCATAAGTCCGTGCGCAATTCCGATCCGGACGCCGCGCTCTACTGGCTCGCTCGGATGCTGGAAGCCGGTGAAGATCCGCTGTACGTCGCGCGCCGCATGGTGCGCATGGCCAGCGAAGACATCGGGCTCGCCGAACCCGGCGCTCTCGCCGTCACCATGGCCGCGAAGCAGGCCGTGGAATTCGTTGGCATGCCGGAAGGCAATCTCGCGCTGGCGCAGGCCGCGGTCTATCTTTCCCTCGCGCCGAAATCCAACGCCATCTACACCGCCTATGGCGCCGTCACCGCCGACCTCGAACAAACGCGCACGGAGCCCGTCCCACTGCATCTGCGCAACTCCGTCACCGGCCTCATGGCTAGCGTCGGCTACGGCAAGGGCTACGAATATGCGCACAATGACCCGGACAAAGTGACCGGCATGACCTGCCTGCCCGATAGTCTGGCCGACCGCAAATACTACCTGCCCACCGACCAGGGCTTTGAGCTGCGGCTCAGGCAACGCCTGGAGGAGATCCGGCGCATCCAATCTCAGAGGAAGCCCAAGGCCTGAACCGTGCCCATTTCGAGCAACCCATCTCACTCAATTCGGCGTCACGTGGAAGCGGAATCGATCGGCGGCGCGCCTCTTCGCACATTCCTGCGCCGGGGTGCCGCAGCACGAATCCTCGTTGCTTCGGCGCTGTTCCTCGCATTCGCGGTTGCCCTGCGCGCCCAGGAGGAGCGGCCCCTGCTTCGCGTTCAGGACGATTGCACCGCCTTTGGCTACGCGCCGGATGGCCGCATCGCCTACTCAACACGCCAGATCTTTCACATCAAAAAAGCGACGTATGAGCGCGACGACATTTGGATGATGTTGCCGAACGGAAGCAAGCGGCGGCTGCTCGAGGGCGAGAAATTCGTGCGCGGCGACACGCCTCTCAGTTACACGGTGCGCGCGTTCCACTGGTCGCCGGACAGCAAGCAGCTCGCCGTGGAACTTTTCATGACGAAATTCACGAACGCGCATGGCGACGTAACGCAGGGCGCGCAGACGCTCTTGCTCGATGACGCCGGCCGCGAAATCAAAGTTCCTGGATTGGACAGTCTCGTTCCCGGAGCGACGGACGCGCAGTGGCTTCCCGACGACGACACGCTCGTCTATCTCACGCAGGCCATGTCCGCAATCGGCCCGTACAGCGTCAAGGAGCTTCGCACCACTTCCGGCGCGGCAACTCCGCTTTTCGAGGGCCACGGGTTCGCCACGGTGGCGTGGTCGGCGCAGCTTCGCGGCGGTATAGCCATCGAAATGCCCAATTCGCGGGCGGGAACCATCAGGCTGGAATGGATCGATCTTGAGAAGCAGACCGTGCGCGAACTCGCCAATCTCGACGCGTTCGTCTCGGGCCTCTCCATTTCGCCTTCCGGCCGCCGCGTCGCGTATTTCATCGATCCGGAAGTGATCGAAGTCCGCGATCTCGATTCGCCGCAGCGTGTGGCCCGCGCGCACGTCGCTGTGGGAACGTTCTACTGGGCGCCGGACGAGTCCCGCATCCTTCTAAAGCGCGGGCCGGAGCGCGTCTCACGGGACATTGTCTGGATCGAGCTTCCGCCGCTGGCCGTTGCCGCTCCCCGCAGTCCAATCCCGATTCCGGAAGTGATTCCCCAACCAATTTTTCACGATTTGGAGTATCCCGAATTTGCGATTTCGCCGGACGGCCGCAATCTTGCAATCATCGATCCCGGCAAGGGGAATCTCAGCGTGTATCCGCTTCCGTGAGGGCGGTAGCGTTCGGCAATTCTCTCTACGCCGAAGTGGCAAGACAAGCTACTTGCTCTTCGATTTCTTCGATGGCTTCGTGGCTGCCGCCGGCGGCTTCGTTCCCGGCTTCGGCCGCAAGGACGCCAGCAGCTTTTCCAGCGGCTGCGTGTTGATCACGTCGCGCTTTTCGAGCCAGCCGCGCCGCGCCATGCCCACGCCGTAGCGCATCCAGCCGAGCGACTGCGTCGAGTGCGCGTCCGTGGAAATCACGATGCGCACTCCGCGCTCCTTGGCCATCCGCAGATACGAATCTCGCAAGTCCAGCCGGCCGGGCGCGGCGTTGCATTCCATCACCACTCCGTGCCGCCGCACGGCGTCCATGATTTTCTCCATGTCGTACTCGAAAGAGTCGCGTCGCAGCAGGATTCGCCCCGTCGGGTGCGCCAGAATCTGCAAGTAGGGATTTTCAATCGCCGCGAGAAGGCGATCCGTCATTGCCGCGCGGTCGATATTCATGTACGAGTGCACCGAGCACAAAACGACATCCAGTTGCGCCAGCACTTCATCATCCAGATCGAGCCGCCCGTCTTTCAGGATGTCCACTTCGCAGCTCGCCAGCAGCCGGATCCCCTCGATGCGTTCGTTGGCCGCGCGAATCTTGCGGATCTGCTCGAGCGTCCGCTTCTCGTCCATTCCGTTCGCGACGGTTACCGCCTTGCTGTGATCCGTCAGCGAGATGTATTCGTATCCGAGCGCCAGCGCGGCGCGCCCCATCTCTTCGATCGAATTGGCGCCGTCGCTCGCCGTCGTGTGCATTTGCAGATCGCCGCGCATATCGCCGAGCTCGATGAGCTTCGGCAGCCGGTGTTCCTCGGCCGCTTCGATCTCGCCCGTGTTCTCGCGCAACTCGGGAGGAATCCAATCGAGCTTGAGCTTCGCGTAGATCTCCTCTTCCGTCGCGCTGGCGACGTTGCGTTCGCCCTTCAGCGTGGCGAGCGCGTATTCGTTCAAGGTCAGCCCCATCTTGTTCGCGCGGCCGCGCAGCGAAACGTTGTGCTCCTTCGAGCCCGTGAAATACAGCAGCGCCGCGCCAAAGTTTTCCTTTTCCAGCAGCCGCACATCCACCTGTAGGCCGCTCGCGAGGCGAAAGCTCACTTTGTTTTCGCCGCGCGCGAGCAATTGCTCGATCTCCGGAAACTTCAAAATGTGGTCCGCGATTGCTTGGATGTCTTTCGCGCTGCTGCCGCCGCGCGGCAACGTCACCAGCAGATCGAGATCCCCGATCGTTTCTTTGCCGCGGCGCAACGATCCCGCCGGCGTCACGGACTCCACCCGCTTCCCCATCTCACCGATGAAGGCCACAAGCCTCGCCGCCGTGTGATCCGCCTCGTCGATGTAAAAACGCCCCGCGGATTTCTTGTGCACCTCCACGGCCTTCAAAATGTTCTGTTCGCTCTTTTCGCCGAACCCCGCCAAATCGCGCAACTTCCCTTCCCGCGCCAACTTTTCCAATTGTTCGACGGTCCCGGCCTTAAACGTCTTCCATAGCACCGCGACTTTCTTCGGGCCGAGCGATTGCAGCGTCAACAGGTCGAGAATCGAGGCCGGATATTTCTTGAGCAACTTTTTGCGCAGGCTGTAGTCGCTCGTCTTGACGATTTCCTGGATGTGCTCCGCCATGCGGTCGCCGACGCCGGGAAGCGCGGTGAGGCGGGCGGTATCTGAAGCGAGTTCGCTGATAGGATCGGGGAGAGAATCCAGAAGCTCGGCCGCGCGCTCGTAGCTGCGGTAGCGGCCGATCATCGCTCCGTCAATTTCCAGAAGATTGGCAGTTTCGCGCAGGACGCGCGCCACTTCGCGGTTTTCCATGACGGTGCGCTCCGCCTACTGACCGAGCACGTAGGCAAAAAGCAGCGGCGCGACGATCGAAGCGTCCGACTCGATCACGAATCGCGGCGTAGTGGCTTCCAGCTTGCCCCAGGTGATCTTTTCGTTGGGCACCGCGCCGCTGTACGAACCGTACGACGTGGTGCTGTCCGAGATCTGGCAGAAGTATCCCCACTTGCGGACTTTCTCGCGCAGGTCCTGCTCGATGAGCGGCACGACGCAAATGGGAAAATCGCCGGCGATGCCTCCGCCGATCTGGAAAAACCCTATGGAGTGTTTCGGAGAAGTTTCGCGGTACCACTCGATCAGCGCCGCCATTTGCTCGACGCCCGATTTCACCACCTGGTAGTTCGACACGTCGCCGCGCATCACGTTCGCGACGAAGATGTTCCCCAACGTGGAATCTTCCCATCCCGGCGAAAAGATGGGCAAGTTACGCTCGCACGCCGCGATCAGCCAGGAGTCCTTCGGGTCGATCTCGAAGTATTCACGGATCATGCAGCCCCGAATCAGCTGGTACATGTATTCGTAGGGGAAATAGCGCTGCTTTTCCTGATCGGCCTTCTGCCAGAGCTTCAGCACTTGCCGCTCGATGCGCCGCATCGCCTCTTCTTCCGGGATGCACGTATCGGTCACGCGGTTCATACCCTTCTCGCGAAGGGCGACTTCCTCCGCATCCGACAAGTTCCGGTAATTCGGCACGCGCCGGTAGTGATTGTGCGCGACGAGATTGAAAATATCCTCTTCGAGATTCGCTCCGGTGGTGCAAATTGCGTGGATCTTGTCCTGCCGGATCATCTCCGCCAGAGACAATCCCAATTCGGCCGTGCTCATCGCGCCGGCCATCGCCAGAAACATCTGCCCGCCGCTTTGCAGATGCGCCAGATACGCATCGGCGGCGTCGCGCACGACCGCCGCATTGAAGTGGCGATAGTGATGCTGCACGAATTTTGTGATGCTCATGTCCTCACACTCGCGCGATTTGATTTCTTTGGCTGAGCCATCACGCGCCATCGTAGTCTAGTGGCGTCCGCGATTCAACAAAAAGACGCACAAAATAATCTCCCGTGGACCATTTCAGATGAGCGGTCGGCTGCTTCTCGACCGCAAGAACGCGTTTTCATTTTCGCCGAAGGAATTTCGCATAGAAAAGAATCCCCGCGACCGACTTCGCGTCGTGAATTGCGCCGCGTCCGATCATCCCCAGCACCTGCTTTAGCGGAAAGCGTCGCGCCGTAATGTGCTCGTCCTCTTCCGGCTGCGCGCGGCCCGCGCTCAAACCTTCCGCCGCAAAGATCCACATTCGCTCGCGCACAAATCCCGGCGTCGGAAAAACCTTCAGCATCTCCCTATAGCGTTTCGCGCGGTAACCCGTCTCCTCCAGCAGCTCGCGCTTCGCCCCCGCTCGCGGGCTCTCGCCCGGCTCCTTGCGGCCCGCCACCAATTCCCACATATACTGCTCGGCGGAATGCCGGTACTGTCGCACCATCAGCACGTCGCCGTTCGGGAACACCGGCATCACCACCACGGAACCCGGATGCGCGATGAACTCGCGCGTCGCGAGCAAGCCGTCCGGCTCAACGACTTCGTCCCGCCGCACGCTGAAGACGCGCCCTGTGAACACCGTCTCCGACGAAATCACTTTCGCGACTTTTGTGGCCACGAACCGCCTCCCTTTTTCTTGCGCGCGCGATCATCATCTTAGCAAACCCCGCTCACGGAAGATTTTCGCCGGTCTCCACATCCTTCTGCATCTCGGCGAGATGCCGTTCCCGATGTTCATCGAACTGCTGTGTCAGCTTGGCGGGGTCGGAGTAGTCCGGCCGGAAACGGCCATCGCAAAGCGAACACGCATACTCGCCGCTCCAAACGCGCTTGCCATTCCGATCCACCATAACGGCCTTCAGAAAAATCTTGTTCTCCGGCATTCTCGGAGTCTACACCGGCGCGCGTCTTGCCGCTTCGCAAGCCCTTTGCGTATACTTCGCGTGTCTGCTCCCGGCGCACAAATCATGCCCATCTCCACCTTGATTGTGGACGACGAAAAACCCGCGCGCGACGAGCTTGCCTTCCTTCTGAAAAGTTTTCCCGAGATTCGCTTGGTCGGCCAGGGCAAGAACGGCGTCGAAGCGCTTTCGCTGATCAAGGAGCACGCTCCGGATCTCGTTTTCCTCGACGTGCAAATGCCCGGCCTCGATGGTTTCGGCGTCTTGAAGCGGCTCGTCGATCGCAAAGCCAAGCTTCCCCACATCGTCTTCGCCACCGCCTTCGACAACTACGCCGTCCAAGCCTTTGAAGTAAATGCCGTGGACTACGTCCTCAAGCCCTTTGACCGCGCCCGCCTCTCCAAGGCAATCGCACGCGCGAAAAAACTGCTCGAGGCGGACAATTCCCCAGCGATTCAACTCCAGCTCGAAACGCTCGTGAATCAGATGGGCGCCGCGAAAACCACTCAGCCCGTGAAACTGCTCGTCAAGACGCAGCAGCGCCTGCTCCTCGTGGACGCCGACGACATCATCTTCGCTTCGATCGACGACGGCCTGATCTCCGTCGTTGCCAAGGACGTAGAAGGCAGCTCCAATTACCGCACGCTCGACGAACTGGCGGCGTCTCTCGATTCCGAACGCTTTTGGCGGCCGCACCGCTCTTATCTGGTGAACATCAATCGCATCAAGGAAGTTGTGCCGTGGTTCAAATCGAGCTACATGCTGAAGATGGCGGATAAACGCAATTCCGAAATTCCCGTCAGCCGCGGGCAGACCAAGCGGCTCCGCTCGCTGCTCCGAATGTAGCCCGCGCTAATGGACTTTTCTCTCACCGACGATCAGCGCCTGCTTCGCGACACCGTTCGCCAATTTATGGAGACCGAGGTGCGACCGAATCTGCGCGAGCGCGAACGCAACGAAACCTTTGCCGCATCCGAGCTGCGCCGCATCGGCGAACTCGGCTGCTGCGGCATGCTCGTTCCCGAATCCTGGGGCGGTGCCGCCATGGACACCATCTCCTACGCCGTCATGCTCGAAGAGGTCGCGCGTGTGGACGCCGCCATGGCGGTGGCGCTCTCGGTCACGAATTCCGTTGTCGCCATGCCGCTATGGAAGCACGGCACCGATGCGCAAAGAGAGAAATATCTGCGCCGCCTGGCGAGCGGCAAAATTCTCGGCGCGTTCTGCCTCACAGAGCCGCAAGCCGGTTCAGACGCCGCCGCCATCGCCACGCGCGCCGAGCGTTCCGCCAATGCCTACGTCCTGAACGGCACAAAAAACTGGGTCACGAACGGCGGCCAATCCGGCGTCTACCTGATTTTCGCGAAGACCGATCCATCGGCCGGCGCGAGCGGCATCACGGCGTTCCTGGTCGAACCGGATTTTCCCGGTTTCCGAGTCGCCCGATACGAGGATAAAATGGGCCTACGCACTTCGCGCTCGGCCGAACTCACGCTGAGCGATTGCCAAGTGCCGGAAGCGAATCGCCTCGGCGACGATGGCCAAGGGCTGAAGATCGCGCTCGAAGCGCTCGACGGCGGCCGCGTGGGAATCGCGGCGCAGGCCGTGGGAATCGCGCAAGGCGCGCTCGAAGCGTCGGTGGCGCACGCGAAACAGCGGCGCGCATTTGGAAAGCCGATCGCGGAGTTTCAAGCGATTCAGTGGATGCTAGCGGATATGCAAACCGAAATTGAAGCCGCGCGCGTGTTGGTATATCAGGCGGCGTTCTTGCGCGACCAGTCTTCGTCACGCGGAGAAGGCGCCTCGCGAGTTGGCCCGTTCGCTTCGCGCGCCAAACTCTACGCCAGCGAAATGGTGAATCGCGTCGTGTACAAAGCCGTTCAAATTCACGGCAGCATGGGCTATTCGCGCGAGTGCGATGTCGAGCGGATGTATCGCGACGCGCGCGTCATCTCCATCTATGAAGGGACCAGCGAAATTCAACGCATGATCATCGCCCGCGATCTTCTCTCCACAGCCGCCGCCCACGCGGGAGGCCGCTAGGGTGGCCACCGCGAAGCGCCAACGCGTCATCAGCGGCATGCGCCCCACCGGCAAGCTGCACATCGGAAATTATTTCGGCGCTTTCCCCAACTGGCTCAAACTCCAGGCCGACGATTCCAACGATTGCTATTTTTTCGTCGCCGATTGGCACTCGCTCACGAGCGATTACGCCGACACCTCCCAAATCGCGCAGAATTCCATCGAGATTGCCACGGATTTTCTAGCATCGGGTCTCGACCCAAATCGCTCCACGATCTTCCAGCAATCCCAGGTCCCCGAGCACGCCGAATTGCATTTGCTGCTCTCCATGGTCACGCCGCTAGGCTGGCTCGAACGCGTCCCAACCTACAAGGAAGCGCTCGATAACATCAAGGAAAAGGATCTGCACACCTACGGCTTCCTCGGCTATCCCGTTCTCCAGACAGCCGATATCGTCATTTACGGCCAGCCGGAGTTTCCGCTACTCGTGCCGGTTGGCGAAGATCAAGTCGCGCACGTAGAACTCAGCCGCGAAATCGTCCGCCGGTTCAATTTGTTCTACGAATTATCTATCGATGACCGGCTCTATAAGAACGAGGCTGCTTGTATCCAACTGTCCGTGCGCTCGGTCGGACTTCATATTCTTAACCAAATAAATGAGAAAACGCCCGAGGCCGAGTTCGCGCTGCGCAGTTATATAGCAGACGTTGGGACGGAGAATTTTATGGCGATGTGGGCCGACCTAGCCAGAGAGAAACGATTCCCACCATATTTCCATATTCAAAAATCATTGGGAGAGCCCTCGGTACTTCTGACACAAACCCCCCGCATCCCCGGCACCGACGGCCGCAAAATGTCGAAGTCCTACAACAATTTCATCGCCCTCGGCGAATCCGACGACTCCATCCGCAAGAAAACGAAGACCATGCTTACCGATCCTGCCCGCAAACTCCGCACCGACCCCGGCGATCCCGATGTCTGCCCCGTCTTCTCCTGGCATAAACTGTTCTCGGACGAACAGGTACAACAGCGCATCCGACGCGATTGCACGACGGCGGCGATCGGCTGCGTCGATTGCAAACAGATCATGGCCGACGGCCTGATAAGATGGATCGAACCGGTTCGCGCGCGCCGCAAAGAGTACGAAGCGAAGCCGGCCGAAGTGCTCGAAATTCTGGACGCCGGCTCGAAAAAGGCGCGCGAAGTGGCGAAGTCCACCATGGCCCGGGTGCGCGAGGCCGTCTTCGGCTGGGACAAATTGCGGGCCAACATTTCGCAAGCGCAAGAGGCCGCGCGAACGCGGGGGACTAAGGTTTGAATGTAGCGCCGCCTTTTAAGGCGGCATTCGGTTTGGCGGAAAATTCAAGAGTCGGATGCCGCGCTGAAGCGCGGCGCTACATGAAGACCCTTGAATCGCCGCTACGAGGTAGGACTTGAATGTAGCGCCGCCCTTCAGGGCGGCATGTTTGTGGGACGCAAGCGATGGGAGAGAACGTGGCATCACCGTACAAAATTCAATTGCAATTCTACGAAGGCCCCCTCGATCTCCTGCTCGATCTCATCAAGAAGCAGGAGATCGACATCCACAATATCCCCATCGCCCAAATCACGCGCCAGTATCTGGACTACATGCATAAGCTCGAGCAGCTGGATATGGACATCTCGGCGGAATTCATCTACATGGCCGCGACGCTGATCTATATCAAATCCAAAATGCTTTTGCCGCCCGATCCGCTGGCCGGCCCGGAAGGCGAAGAAGACCCGCGCACGGAGCTGGTGCATCGCCTCGTCGAGCACGAGAAATTCAAGAGCGCCGCGCAACTCCTCAATCAGAAGCAACAGATCGAACAGCACGTTTGGTCGAAGCCGGACCGCAGCCTCTACGAAAGCGAAGGCACGGAAGCCGAACTCGTCGTTTCGCTCGTGGATCTCGTGCGCGTGTTCCAGAATGTCCTGGAACGCCGCAAGGAGATCACCCGCATCGAGCTGCGCCACGAAACTATCACCGTGCCGCAAATGATGGATTTGCTGCGCAAGGAATTGATGACCTCTGCCGAGGGCATCAGCCTCATCCAATTCTTCGAATCCTGCGCGTCGCGCCAAGCGATGATCGTCGCCTTGCTGGCCGTCCTCGAACTCGTCCGCTTGCAAGCCGTTTTGCTTGCCCAGGAGACGCTTTTCGAGGACATTCGCATTCGCAAGCACAAAATGTTCGATGTAGTCTTTTCCGGCGACGACGCGCTCGGCCAAATCGCCAAAGAATATGAATAAGGAATTCGCATCCGAGGAACCGAAGGAAAACCAATGAACCCTGCTGAATTGAAAGGCGGCCTGGAAGCGATCATTTACGCCGCCGATGAACCCGCGACGATCGAACAACTCGCCTCCGCTTTAAGCGTCGAGAAAACGGAATTGCGCGCCGCGCTCGACGAACTCGTCGCCTCCTACGCCGCCGAAGACCGCGGCATCGAAATCCGCAACGTCGCCGGTGGCTACAAGTTCTACACCAAAGCGCAGCACCACGAAGCCGTGCGCCGTTTTATTAAAGCCCTGCGTCCGCCGCTGCGGCTCACCATGCCCGCGCTCGAAACGCTCGCCGTCATCGCCTACAAGCAGCCCGCCACGCAACCGGAAATTCAGGAAATTCGCGGCGTGAATTGCGCGGGCGTCATCCAGACGCTCCTCGAAAAACGCATGATCACCACCGCCGGGCGCAAACACGTTCTCGGCCGCCCGATTCTCTACCGCACGTCGAAAGAATTCCTCATTCGGTTCGGTCTTTCCGACGTGGACGAACTGCCCAGCCTCAAGGAGTTCGAGCAACTCGCCCGCGAGGCCCTCGGCACCGACGAAGGCCTGGCCCCTGTCGAGCCTGAAGATGCCGCGGCTCCGAGCGAATCCGATAGCGTCGCCAATCCCGAAGCCGCTTCTTCCTTGCCTGCCGAAGAATCACCGGCAAGCAGCGCGCCTCCCGAAAAAGCGGCGGCCGCCGATCACTCGTCCTGACGAAAACCATGCTCGAAAGATTGCAGAAAATTATTTCGCGAGCCGGACTCGCTTCCCGCCGCCATGCGGAGCAATTGATTCGCAGCGGTCAGGTGACCGTCAACGGTGTGGTGGTCACAGAGCTTGGCTCGAAGGCCGATCCGGAGCGTGATCGCATCGAGGCCGCCGGGCGCGTCGCTCGACTTACCGCTGCTCCGGCGTACATCTTGCTGCACAAACCGCCGCAAGTTGTCTCGACGCTCGCCGATCCCGAGGGCCGGCGCACATTGCGCCATCTACTCCCCGGCGTCCCAGAGCGCGTATACCCCGTCGGTCGCCTCGACTATTCCGCGAGCGGCCTGGTGCTGCTCACCAACGACGGAGAGCTCGCGGCGCGCGTTCTCAAGGCGGCGTCGCGCCTACCGCAAACCTACTGGATCAAGGTGAAGGGCCGCCTCTCGGAAGAACAGATGCGCGCCATCGGCGCGGCCGCCCACGTCCGCATTGATCCCCTCGGCTCCTCGCGCGGCTCCAAAGAAAACCCGTGGTACGAGGTCCAGCTTTCGAGCGCCCGCCGCGATGCGTTGGGCAAGACGCTCCTCGATCTCGGCCATCGCATGGAAAAGATGAAGCGCGTGCGTCTCGGCCCGCTCGATCTCGAGCGCGTTCCGGAAGGAACCTATCGCCGCCTCGAAAAGGAGGAGGTGGCGGCTTTCTCACGCGCCGTCGAGCGCACCCTCAAAGAAGACGTCGCAAAGCCGGTTGCAAAAATAAACGGCAAGCCCCTCCGCAAGCCGCGTTTCATCTCGCGGCCAAAAACAAAATGACCTCGGACGTGATTCGCGACTTGCTCGAATCGTCCAAGGTCATCGCCGTCGTCGGACTCTCTTCCCGCACGTCTCGCCCGAGCTACGGTGTTTCGCGCTACATGCAGTCCGCCGGCTATCGCATCATTCCCGTCAATCCGGCCGAAACCGAAATCCTGGGTGAACGCTGCTACGCACGTCTCGAAGACATTCTTGAAAAAGTGGACATCGTGAATATCTTTCGCCGTCCGGAAGCCGTACCGGAGATTGTGGAGAGCGCCATTCGCATCAGTGCCCGCGCGATTTGGATGCAGGAGGGAGTTGTGAACGAAGCCGCCGCCGAGCGGGCGCGTCAGGCCGGACTCATCGTCGTGATGGATCGTTGCATCTTCCGGGATCACCACGCGCGCTTCGCCGCGTAACGCGGGCCAGGGCGCCCGCCGGACCGCTTTGCAGGATTACTGCTGCTCTTCGAGATTGATCGTTCCCACGCCGCCTTCGACGGTCAAATCCAGGGTCACAGGAGATTTTCCCAGGGCATCGTTCACGTAGTCATCGCCGTCGCGCTTCAATCCGCCGGCATTGATCGTTCCAATCCCGCCGCTGGCGTGCACACGCACGCCGACATCCTTCGGCAACTTCACCGTCGCGGTCCCCACGCCGCCTTGCACGTCCGCGTGGAAACTTTGTTTCCACGCCCCGTTCAAATCCAGATTCAATGTGCCGGCGCCGAGATTCAGCTCAAGGCTCGTAAGGTTCAAATCGCTTAGCCGCAAATTTCCAGTTCCTGCTCCCATGTCAACACTCAGTTCCGTCGGCAAGGCCGGATTCAGCCGCAAATTCCAATAATCCCCGGAGGAAGTAGTCACGAAATGCACGTTTGATTTTTCGGTGGCAACCTCCAAGTCTCCGTGGCTGCTCGCGACGTTGTACTTCACAATCGGCACTGAGTTCGCGCCCGTGTAATCAAACTCGCCCTCGAATAGGCTGCTGGCCCCGCTCGACAAGTCCAGCGTCCCCGCCGGCATTTCGATGTGCGCCTGCACGGACTGCGCCCCCTGCGCGTCCACTTCGCGGCTCATGTGGCTGCGCTGGCGAAAAACCGGAGGACGCGCGAGACCGATAATGAGCAGCATGCCGAGGATCAAAAGCCCGGTCATCACGCCGTAGGATCGGGCGGGCTGGTCCGGGTGCGAATTCGCCCAGAGGTAGTCCACCAATTTGCCCAGACCGACAAGAATGAGAATCAGCGGCCAGTAGCGGGCAAACAGCAGCCACGGATCCGCGTTCGGCACAAAATGGGCCACCAGAAAGACAATGCCAATCACGATCAAAACGATCGCGCCGGCGGGAGACCGCCTCCTCGTCCTACCGCTCTCCTGAGCCATATTGACCCTCCCTGCAAGGATGGTACGCGCTCTCCGTCAAGAAAGTTCCATTTTCCCCTTTGCCCGCCTACCCAGGCTAAGTTCCCGCCAATCATCTTCGTTCTCAGTCAGGAAGAACGACAGAAACCACGCAGACCCGGAGTTAGCTCATGCCTTGACAGAAGACAAGATATGTGACAAGACATCTATCTATGGCTCACCGACAGGCAAGTATCCGGTGCCCGAAGACGTTAGCCCGGCCCAGCGAAGGCGGCGCGCGTCGCAAGAAAATTGAATCCCTGTTGCGCGCCCGCAAGGCTCCCGTGCAAGGCAGCCATCTCGCCCGGCAATTCCGGGTCAGCCGTCAGTGCATCGTCCAGGATCTGGCGATTTTGCGCGCCGCCGGGGCGCAAATTGAGGCTACGCCCCGGGGCTATCTGGTTTCCGCGGCCGCCGGGCCAGCCGTGCGCGCTGTCCTCGCCTGCCGGCACAAGCCCGAGCGCACCGAGGAAGAGCTCCAGATTTTGGTCGATCATGGCTGCAAAGTGCTGGACGTCATTGTCGAGCACCCGCTGTACGGCGAGTTGCGCGGCTCTCTGATGCTGGAATCTCGCGCCGACGTCGCCGATTTCTGCCGCAAATGGCGCGGCTCCCACGCCCAGCTTCTCTCCTCCTTAACTGGCGGAATCCACTTGCATACGATCGAAGCTGCCCGCCGCGATCGCATCGCGCGCGCGAAGTCCCGCCTGCGAGCCCGTGGTTTTCTCCTGCGGTAGGACAACACCCATGCCATCCGCTCGCATTCAACTCGTCAAGCAGTGCCTCTTCCGGGGCGAACAGCTCATTCTCTCCAACTCGTTCTACGAAGAGGCCGTCCGCACACTGACGGACAGCCTGCTCCGCCAGGATCTCGCCAATCGCGACCTGACCACCGAGCTTTTCGATCTGGAAAACCGCCGCGGCACCGCCGAAGTCAGCGCGAAGGAGCACGGCGTGGCGGCGGGCCTGGCGGAAGCCTCCTGGCTCTATGGCCGGTACGGAGTTCGCGCGAGACTCCATAAGAACGATGGCGACGAAGTTCACCCCGGCGATTCCCTGCTTTCTGTCGAAGGCGACGGCGAACACGTCCTGGCCCTCGAGCGCCTCGCTCTGAATCTCCTCCAACGGATGAGCGGCGTGGCGACGATGGCTCGCCAGTTGCAAGCGCAGGTTCGCGCGATTTCATCCTCCGCCTGTGTGGTTGCCACGCGCAAGACTCCCTGGGGCTTGCTCGATAAGCGGGCCGTGCATCTCGGCGGCGCGGGCACTCATCGACTGGGTCTGGGCGATGCCATTCTCCTGAAGAATAATCACCTCGCTCTGCTGGGCGCCAACGAAGAGAATGCGGCGCGCCTCGCCATCGAGCGCGCCTGGGAGTCGCGTCACCTGTGCGCGTTCATCGAAATTGAAGTTCGCACCTCGGCGGGCGCGCTCGCCGCGGCGAGAACGTTTCGCCGCCTGCGGGATTCTGCAGTCGAGCCCTATCCCGGTCTCATCATGCTCGATAATTGGGAACCTGCGGCGATCGGCCCGCTCCTGATCGCGCTTTGCGAAGAGCGCCTGTGGGAGCATGTTCTGCTCGAAGCGAGCGGGCGCATCACCGATTCCACTTTGCGCGCCTACGCCGAATCCGGCGTCGACGCCATCTCCGTCGGCGCGTTGACGCATTCCACGCGCGCGCTCGACATCAGCCAAACACTTTTCCTGGAAGAAGGGACCTCCCATGTCAATCGCTCCCGTGCCGTTCGAGACGCGCTACATCCTCCCGCCAATTGAAGTTGTCGAGGACTCCGCCGCTGAAGTCCGCGCCAAACAGGATCGCATTCGGGCGCTCTGCGCTGAGACGAACGCCGTTCTGCTCGCGCATCATTACCAGCGGCCGGAAATTCAGGACGTCGCCGATTTCGTGGGCGATTCGCTTCGCCTCTGCCAGGCCGCGGCGAAAGGCTCCGCGTCCGTCATCGTCTTCTGTGGCGTGCACTTCATGGCCGAGACGGCCTGCATTCTCTGCCCGGATAAGACGGTTCTTCTTCCCGACCCGAACGCCGGCTGCTCTCTCGCCGCGGCGGTCACCGCAGCGGAGCTGCGCTCCTGGAAAGCGCGTTTCCCCGACGCCGTCGTCGTCGCCTACATCAACACATCGGCCGAGGTAAAAGCCGAGAGCGACTACTGTTGCACTTCCGCAAACGCCGCCAAAGTCGTCGCGGCGATTCCCAAAGAGCGGCCCATCCTCTTTCTTCCCGATAAATTTCTTGCCAGTGTGATCGCACGCCAGACTGGCCGCGCCAACATCATCGCCTACCCCGGTTACTGTCACATTCACAAGATGATTCGCGCCGAAGACGTTGCCGCCGTTCTCGAAGAGCATCCGGACATCGAACTTCTCCTTCATCCTGAGTGCGGCTGCGTCAGCTCCTGCATGGAACGCGCGCTCGACGGCACACTCCCGACCAGTCGCACCTTTTTCCTTTCGACCGAAGGCATGCTGCGCCACGTCGCCGCTTCTCCCGAGAGAGAGTTCGCCGTCGGTACGGAAACGGGTATTCTCCACGGTTTGCGCCGCGCGCACCCGGAGCGGGAGTTTCACGCTGTGAATTCTGGCGCCGTGTGCGCGTTCATGAAAACCATCACGCTCGACAAAGTGATTCGCTCGCTCGAATCGATGGCTCCGCAAGTGCGCGTTCCCGCCGAAACTGCCGGGCGCGCCCGCCGCGCGATCGATCGCATGATGGAGCTCGCCTGATGACGGCGCACTCCTCACCGCTGAGAATCGGCATCTTCGGCGCCGGCGCGATTGGCCAGATGGTCGCCCGTCACATTGACGCGGGCCATCTCAACGCCGTTCTCTCCGGCATCACGGACCAGGACGCGCCCAAAGCTGCCGCGCTTGCCGCGAGCTTGCAAACCACTCCGCCAGTTCTCACTCTCGATGAACTTCTCGATCGCTCCGATTGGATCGTCGAAGCCGCGAGCCAAGCCGCACTCCCTGCGCTAATTCCGGAAGTTGTGGCGCGTGGCAAAAACGTCCTGGTCATGAGCGTTGGCGGCCTACTGAATCACGAAGATTGGTTTCGCGAGGCCGCGTCACGCGGCTGCCGCATCCTCTTTCCCTCCGGCGCAATCGCCGGCCTCGACGGTCTCAGTGCCGCCTGCGTCGGACGCATGGAGAGCGTCACCCTGACGAGCCGCAAGCCCGTTCGCGCGCTGGCCGGCTCTTCCTTCATCGTCGATCGCGGCATTCAACTCAATGCCTTGACCCAAGACACAGTAATCTTCGACGGTCTCGCCGCCGACGCCGCGCGCGCCTTCCCCGCGACCTCCAACGTCGCCGCGACTCTGGCGCTCACGGTCGGCGATCGTTGCCAGGTCCGTGTGCGCATCGTCGCTTCGCCCACGGGCACTCGCAACGTCCACGAAATCGAAGCCCGCGGCGAATTCGGTTCCTTGCGCATGACCGTAGAAAATGTCCCCAGCGAAGCAAATCCCAAGACCTCCAAGCTCGCCGCGCTCTCCGCGCTCGCCACTCTCGCGAGGCTCGCCGACTCGCCCCGCGCGGACCAGGCCCCGCGTCTGCGGCAAGTGCCGTCGCAACCCTTGTCTGTCCCCGCGACGGCCGCGAAATGATTCCCGTGCCCCGCATTCGCTTTGCTTCTTTTTTTGCCTTCCGCTAGTCTGTAGCCGCAATGGAAACGGCTTTTTCGAGCATTGTCTTCGCCGAGCCGCAGCGCGCCCGCGCCAATCTCGAACAGGTGGCGCCCCGCCTCCCTGCAAGTCTTTGGGCCAAGTTGCCCGCCCTGCTCGCGCAGGTCCCCGATCCGGATGCCTCCCTCGCCTATCTCGATCGTTTTCTTTCTCCCGATCTTTCCCCCGCCGCATCCGTCGAACACGGCGCGCAAAGTATCAGCCAGCGTGTCCGCTACCTCGAGGAACATCCTGTCGCGCTGCATCACCTTCTCGTCCTGTTCAGCTACAGCCGCTATCTCTCCGAGTTTGTCTTGCAACAGCCGCAGATGGTGGCCTGGCTGCACGGCCCCGCGCGCCACTTGCCGCCCAGCGCTTCCGGACTGGAAGAATTGAAATCTCCTGAGGACTTGATCGAAGAGTTCGCGCGCTTCGAGGCCATGTCCCGCGAAGCCAACCCCGCTTCGCTGCTCGTCCGCTTCAAGCGCCGCGAATATCTGCGCATCACCCTGCGCGACGTCCTCGGCCTCGCCACCCTGGCCGAAACCGCGCTCGAGCTTTCGCATCTCGCCGACGTGCTCCTCGAGCGCGCGCTGCGCATGGCCGCGCTCCGCATCGAACACGATTACGGCTCCCCGCAATACACCGATTCCGAAGGACGCACGCACCCTACGCGCATGTCCATTCTCTCCCTCGGCAAGCTCGGCGGCCAGGAACTCAATTACAACTCCGACATCGATCTCTTCTTCCTCTACGGCCACCACGGACACACCACCGGCGGCCCTCAGGGCAAGGCCACAAACGCCGAATATTTCACGCGCCTCGCGCAGGAAGTCCTGCACATCATCACCGAACCCACTCCCGAAGGCGCCGTCTATCGCGTGGATATGCGCCTCCGGCCGCAAGGCGGCGAAGGCGATCTCGCCAGCCCTCTCTCCAGCGCGCTCGAGTACTACCGCACACGCGCGCGCGAATGGGAATTACAGATGCTCATCAAAGCACGCGGCTCCGCGGGCGATCACGAATTAAGCCGCAGTTTCTTGCAGGAAGTTCAGCCGCTCGTCTATCGCAGCGAATTCCATCTTGCGGTCGTCGAAGCTGTACTCAACGCGCGCGAGGAGATGACGCGCGGCCTGCGCAAACGCGCCGCCTCCAGCAATCGCTCCCCCAGTTGGAACGTCAAACTTTCTCTCGGCGGCATCCGCGACATCGAATTCCTCGCGCAATGCTTGCAGCGACTCTATGGCGGCTCCGATCCCTGGCTGCGCTCGCCTTCCACTCTTCTCGCGCTCGGCCGCCTCCACGACAAGGGCCATCTCACCGGCCGCGATTTTTTCCGCTTGAGCGCCGCGTATCAATTCCTGCGCAAGGTCGAGCATCGACTTCAACTTCGCGACGGCCTGCAGCGCCACACGCTGCCCGAAGCCGCGGATTCGCTCGAGCGCCTCGCCCGGCGATGTGGCGTGGAGCCCGGCCCGGCCGATTCCCGCTCGCCGCGCGAAATTCTCCTCGATCGCGTCGCTCAGCATTTCAGCGATGTCCGCGAAATCTACGACCGCATCCTCACCGGCCCCGGTCCCGAGCCTTCCGCCGGCGAAGACGCCGCGCGCTCCGATCCGAGCACCGGTTCAATCCTGCGCCGTTTGCGCTCGGAGTACCCGGCCGTCTCCGCCGCCGCGGCTGCCGCATCCGAAGAACGTCCCGAAGCCGAAGCCACGCTCGTGCGCCGCGGATTGTTGCGTTTTCTCAGTTCCGCCGCGCTGCAGCCCACATTGATGGCCCAACTCGAAAGGCATCCCGAGTGGGTTTCCATTGCCGCCGAAGTTCTCGCGCGCAGCGATCTCGCCGTGGATTTGCTTTCCTGGAATCCGGAAGAAGTCTCCGCCGTCGCCGATCCTGGGCTCGCCGGCTTTCGTGGCGCGCTTCCACATCTCGAATCCGGCCAGCCGCTCACCGCGTCGGAGGCCGACGAGGCCATGTCCGCACTTCGCGTCGCCTATCGGCGCGGCGTGCTCGCCACGCTCGTTCGCGCTCTGCTCGGCACGGGCCAGCCCTTCGATAATTTCCGCGCGCTAACGCAACTCGCGGAGGAAGCGATTCAGCGCGGCCTCGATCTCGCTTCACTGATGAATCAAAACACTTTGGATCTCGAAAGCGCTCCGTTTTCCGTTCTCGCCCTCGGCCGGCTCGGCACCGGCGAAATGGATATCGGCTCCGACGTGGATCTGATCTTCCTGGTGGATGAGGGCCTCTCCGTCGAAGAACGCGAGCGCTGGCGGCTTCTCGCCGAGCGCTTCATTCATATCGCCAGCAGCCAGACGCGCGAAGGTCTCCTCTTTCCCGTCGATACACGCCTTCGCCCGCGCGGCGCCGAAGGCGAAACGCTGCAAACCGTTGTTTATCTCAAGGAATATTTTCAATCCGAAGCGCAGGCCTGGGAGGCCGCCACGTTTCTTAAGGCCCGCCCCGTCGCTGGTAATCACTACCTCGGCATGGAAGCGTTGCGAAAGGTCCACGAGTGCATCGTCCGCCGCTTTTCCGAACCCAAATCGCTTGCGCGCGATCTTGCCCGCACCCGTCAGCGCCTCGAACGCGAAAGTAGCGATCCCGATCGTCCTCTCGGTCAAAAGGGAGAGTTCAAAAAAATGGCTGGCGGCTTCTTCGACATCGAGTACGTGCTCGCGTTTCTGTTCCTCACGCGCGTTCTGCCCAATGAACAGCTCACCGAGGCCGTGCTCTCCGAACGCCGCGGTCACGTCTTACGGCAAATTGCGTTGCTCGAATCCTTGGGCCCGAAAATTTCGGGACTTGGCTCCACGGAAGCCCAAACCCTGCGCGCTGGCGCCATGCTCTACCGCTGCATTGACCACGCCCTGCGCCTGGTCACCGGCCGCGCCGCGAATCATCTCCCCGAATCCGGCATGGCCAATCGCGTCCAGCGGCTCCTCGAACAGTGGCAATTCCCCCTTCCCGAAGGCATCGAAGCCGCCGTCGAGACCACCCGCCGCCACGTCCGCAGCCTCTACGACCACATCGTCGTCCGCGCCGCCGAATCCTAACTTCAATCTCCGCAACCTAGCGGGACAAGCATTCTTGCCTGTCCTCTCCTCCGCTGCCCTCACCAGCTCCCCGCATTTGCCCCGATGCAACGCTCGCCGGGACTGTGTTATTGTCGTTAGTTCGAGCACGCTCTTTCATCCCGCGTAAGAGGAGTTGGTACCCATGAAGCCCTCGTACAACGGCAAGCCCGTGCCCGCCGATTGTGAAGCCATCGAGTATTCCGGCGGGACAATGCGCGTCCCCGATCGCCCCATCCTCCCTTTCATCGAGGGCGACGGCACCGGCCGTGACATCTGGAAAGCCTCTGAGCGCGTCTTCGATGCCGCAGTTGCGGTTGCCTACGGCGGCAAACGCAAAATCGCCTGGTTCGAGGTATTCGCCGGCGAGAAAGCCTTCAACACATTCAAAGAATGGCTGCCCCAGGACACCGTAGACGCCATCCGCGACTTCCGCGTCGCCATAAAAGGTCCGCTCACCACGCCGGTCGGCGGCGGCATCCGCTCGCTAAACGTCGCGTTGCGTCAGCTTCTCGATCTCTACGCGTGCGTCCGGCCGGTCCGCTATTTCACCGGCGTGCCTTCGCCCGTGCGCAATCCCGAGAAAATGAACGTCGTCATCTTCCGCGAGAATACCGAAGACGTTTACGCCGGAATCGAATGGAAATCCGGGACGCCCGAAGTGAAGAAGCTCATCGACTTCCTGAACAAGGAAATGCTCGGCGGCGGTCCGAAAAAGATCCGCGAGGATTCCGGCATCGGCATCAAGCCGATGTCGCCGTTCGGTACGAAGCGACTGGTGCGCCGCGCGATTCGCCACGCCATCGAGAACCAGCGCCGCATCGTCACGCTGGTTCACAAGGGCAATATCCAGAAATTCACGGAAGGCGCATTCCGCGACTGGGGCTACGAACTCGCCAAAGAGGAATTCCGCGCGGAGATCATCACCGAGCGCGAGAGCTGGATGGTGGACAATAAAGATCGCAATCCAGCCCTCACCGTCGAGCAAAACGCCGCCGCCATCGAGCCCGGCATCGAGCAAGCCACCGACGCCTTCAAGCAGAAGCTTTATGCCGAGATTAAAGAGGTCCACGATTCCATTTACGCCACGCACGGCCAGGGACGCTGGAAACAAAAAATCATGATCAACGATCGCATCGCCGATTCCGTCTTCCAGCAAGTCCTCACGCGCGCCGATGAATATCAGGTTTTCGCCACGCCGAATCTCAATGGCGACTACCTTTCCGATGCCTGTGCTGCGCAGGTCGGCGGTCTCGGCATCGCCCCCGGCGCAAACATCGGCGACGGCTTCGGCGTCTTTGAAGCCACGCACGGTACAGCGCCCAAGTATGCCGATAAAGACGTCATCAACCCCGGCTCGGTTATGCTCTCGGGCGCGATGATGTTCGATTACCTGGGCTGGAGCGAAGCCGCTCGCCTGATCGAAGACGGCATCGCGCGCACGATCTTGCAGAAGCGAGTAACATATGATTTGGAACGCATGATGGACGGTGCAACCAAACTCCGCACCTCAGAGTTCGCCTCCGCCATCATCGAAAACATGCAACACAAGGCCGCCGCAGGGTAGCCGCCACAAAGATTGAAGCGCGAGGCGCGGCGTGAATGTAGCGCCGCCCTTTAGGGCGGCATCTCCCGATCTTGGAAAACGAGGAGCAATCGCATGCGAAAGAAAGTCACAGTAGTAGGCGGCGGATTCGTCGGTTCCACCACCGCGCAGCGCATCGTCGATCTCGAACTCGCCGACGTCGTCCTAACCGACATTCTCGACGGCCCGCCCGCAGGCAAGGCCCTCGACATGATGGAGTCCACGCCCATCACGGGCTCGGATTCGCGCGCCGTGGGTATCTCCACCGCGTCCGGCGATTATCGCGAATCGGCCAATAGCGACGTCGTCGTCATCACCGCCGGCTTCCCGCGCAAGCCCGGCATGAGCCGCGATGACTTGCTCAAAGCCAATTACGACGTCATCAAGGGCGTCGTCGAACAAGTGGTGAAATATTCGCCGAGCGCGATTCTCATCATGGTGACCAATCCGCTCGACGCCATGGTGCAGGCCGCCTACAAAATCTCCGGCTTCTCGAAGAACCGCGTCATGGGGATGGCGGGCGTTCTCGATTCCGCGCGCATGAGTTCGTTCGTGGCGCAGGAACTGAATGTGAGCGTCGAGAACGTGAACTCATTCGTTCTCGGCGGCCACGGCGACGACATGGTGCCGCTGCCGCGCTACTCGACCGTGGCCGGAATTCCCCTCCCCGATCTTCTGCCGAAGGAAAGAATTGACGCCATCGTGGACCGCACGCGCAAAGGCGGCGCCGAAATCGTCAATTTGCTGAAGACCGGCTCGGCCTACTACGCCCCGTCGGCCGCAGTGGTGGAAATGGTGGAAGCGATTCTGAAGGACAAAAAGAAAATCCTGCCCTGCGCCGCCTATCTCGAAGGCGAGTATGGCATCAAGGGTCTGTATGTCGGCGTTCCTGTGAAACTCGGCGCGCGCGGCGTCGAGCAGATCATCGAAATCAAACTCACGCCCGAAGAAAACGCCGCCCTTCAGAAATCCGCCGCCTCCGTGCGCGAACTCGTCGGAGTTCTCGGCGTCGGCTAACGCACTAGCTCGCCACTTCGCGCGCGCCGTTTCGCGAATACCCCGGACCTTCTAATCCACAGCCGTGCCCGGTGGTGGTGGGGCGGGCTTCGGAGTCGCTTTCGCCGTAGGCTTCGGCGCAGGTTTGGGAGCCGCCGCGGGCAGCACAAGTGTCGCCGTCTTGATGCTGTCTAATTTCGGATAATTCTTGTCGAGGTAGGCGCGGCCCTTGCTCGCAACAGCGTCCTGAGTCGGCCCGTTCCCGTCCGGCGCGCCTTCACCGTAGCCGGTGTAAAGCTGGTTCACAACGTCCATTCCCTCGGTCACTTGACCGAACGGCGCGAACCGCTCCGAGTCCAGCCGGGAATTGTCGGCGAGATTGATAAACACTTGTGTGCTTCGCGAATTCGGTGCGGATGTTTGCGCGTAGGTGATGTAGCCCGCGACATTCGATTGCTTGACCGGATCGTCGGCAATGTTCGCGTCTTCCCACACTCGATTTACCTCCGGATACGCGCTCAATCCGAACTGCACCATGAATCCCTGGATGGCGCGGAAGAAGCTGGCGTTGTCGTAGTAGTGGTGCCGCACCAAATTGTAGAAGCGATCCGCGCCGTTGGGCGCCCACGCCCGCGTGACGGTAACGACGAACGCGCCCTTCGTCGTGACGAACTTGACTTCATACGTGTCCGGCGCCTTGCGCGTCAGCAGCGACGGCGTGAGCAGCGCGCGATCGAACGCCGGAGCCGGAGCCGCATGCGTTGCCGGAGCGTGCGTCGGGTGCTGCGGCGTACCCGGTGTCTGCGCCAAAAGGAGCGCGCAGGAAACGGAAAGTGCGAGAACAAAACCGATGCTTGCGATCTTCTTCATGGATTCTCCTTTGCCAATGCGGTTCGCGGCGCGATTCTGAGCTCACGCGCTCGCGCCGGCCGCGATCTCCCGCGCCACGCCTTCGGCGTCCGCCAAAACGCGCAGCACATTTTCCCCCAAAATCCTCCGAATGTCGTCGTCCGAGTATCCTCTGCGCAGGAGCGCTTCCGTAATTCGCGGAAACATCGAGGCGTCGCGCATCCCCTCCGGCATGAACGCGCCGTCGAAATCCGATCCCAAGCCCACATGTTCCGCGTCGGCGAGCTGCACCGCGTGGTCCACGTGCTCGACGATTTTCTCCCAACTCACGCGGGGCAACTTCCCCTCGCGCATCATCTCCGCGCTCAAACGCTCGTCTTCCCGGAGCGTCCGCGCCTCATTCTCCACAAACGCTTCGTTGCGGGCGCGGCTGCGCGCCTCGAATTCCGCGAGCGCGGCGCGCATCGCCGCATGGTACTCCGCGCTCAGAAATCCAATGTGGAACACGATCTGCTGCAACCCGCCGCGCTTCGCTAGGGCGCGAATCATATCGTCGGTGAGGTTGCGCATGGCGGGGCAGATCGCGCGGCAACACGAATGCGAAGCCATCACGGGGGCACGGCTGGTCTCCAGCACGTCTGCAAATGTTTGATCGGAGACATGCGAAACATCCACCACCATTCCGAGACGATTCATCTCGCGCACCACTTCGCGGCCGAAATCGGTCAAGCCCTTGTTCCCGCCCGCGCTCACCAGCCCCCCGGAGGAACCCGCCCAGTCAATATCCGCGAAGTGCGTCAGGGTCATGTAGCGGACGCCCAGCGCGGCGAAGGTGCGCAGGATGGCGAGGTCGTTGTCCATCATGTGCCCGCCCTCGACGCAAAGCACGATGGCGATTTTGTCGGCGCGGTGCGCGGCGCGAATCTCTTCCGCCGTACGCGCGAGCACAAGATCGGCCGGATGAGATCGCCCCTGCTCCCGCAAGGCGTCGAGCAGATCGAGCGCGCGCTTCACGGCCAGCGCCCCGGTTACGTTCGCCGGAACCCACGCAGCGCAGAACAGCGCGCCGACGCCACCTTCCCGCAGCCGGGGGATATCCACGCTGCCTTCGGAATCGCGGCGCGCCATGTCGAACTTCTCGAAGAGCAGGCGCTGGGCGACGTCCACGTGCGTATCTACGACGAGGCAACGGGAATGGAGCTCGCGAGCGCGGACCGCAATCGAGTCGGTGGGATCGGCGGCGGTAGCAGGCGTGCCGCCGACTCCAGCCAGTGCGAGCAGCGGGAAGGACCACATCGCCTTATCCGAACAGCAGGCCGGTGACGGCGCGGCGAATCGCCTGGCGATTCACTTCGGCGATGGACTCGGTGAGAGGAATTCCCTTCGGACAGGTCTTCACGCAGTTTTGCGCATTCGCGCAATCGGCGACGCCGCCGGGCCCCATCACCGCTTCGAGCCGTTCGCGCGCGTGCATCTTGCCCGTGGGGTGCATGTTGAAGAACCGCACCTGGCTGATAATCGCGGCCCCGATAAAGTCGCTGCGCTCGTTCACCTGCGGGCAGACTTCCAGGCAATTGCCGCAGGTGATGCAGCGCGAGAGCGGGTAGGCTCTCTCCTGCTCGTCGGGCGACATGCGCGGGCCTTCGCCGATATCGTACGTGCCGTCGATGGGGATCCAAGCCTTCACGCGCTTGAGATTCTCGAAAATGATCGAGCGGTCCACCGCGAGATCGCGCACGACGGGAAACTTGCTCATCGGCTCGAGGCGCAGCGGTTGCTCGAAACTATCCACGAGCGCCGAACACGCCATGCGCGCGCGGCCGTTGATTACCATCGCGCAGGAGCCGCACACCTCTTCGAGGCAATTGGAATCGTAGCTGATGGGAGTGGTCCGCTTGCCGTCGCACGTCACCGGATTTTCGGCGATGTCGCGCAGGCAGATGATCACGTTCATGTGCGGCCGCCACGCCAGCTCAAACTCTTCCCAGAGCGGCTTCTCTTTCGGCGCTGCCTGCCGCTTGACGCGAACGATGATGGATTTTTTCTCCGCCATTTGTCCTCGGGCTACTTGGTTGCCGTGTAGCTTCGCTTGCGCAACGGAATCAGGCCGACGTCCACCGGCTCATAGTTCAATTCGATCTTGCCGTCGCGCCAGGAAGCGCGCGTGGTCTTGAGCCAATTCGGATCGTCGCGCTCGGGGAAATCCGGCTTGTAGTGCGCGCCGCGCGATTCATTGCGCGCCAGCGCGCCGAGCGTGATGACCCGCGCCAGCAACAACATGTTTTCCAATTCGCGCGCGAAATTCAAGGTTTGATTGGACCATTGCGTCCGGTCCGACAAATTCACTTTCTTAAAACGATCCTGCAATTCCTGAACCTTCGTCTCGGTGCGCTCCAGATTCTTGTTATAGCGCACGACCGTGACGTGCTCCGTCATCCAGTTGCCAAGTTCCTTCCATATCGCGAGAAGGTTTTCCGTTCCGTCCTGGCGCAGGAGCTGCGCGTTGCGCTCCTGCTGGCGCTTCACTTCCGCTTCCGGCACCGAGGAAGGCGTCGCGTCCGAGCCGTCCTGCAAACCCTGCGCGTATTTTACGGCGGCCTGCCCCGCGACGCGACCGCCCCAGATGCAGGAGAGGAGCGAATTGGCCCCGAGGCGATTCGCGCCGTGATACTGGTACTCGCATTCGCCCGCAGCGTAGATTCCCGCGACGTTCGTGGCCTGATTTTGATTGTCCACCCAGATGCCGCCCATGGTGTAGTGCATGCCGGGGAAAACCTTCATTGGCTGGACGCGCGGGTCCACGCCGAGGAATCTCTCATAGATTTCGAGAATGCCCTCGAGTTTGCGATCGAGAACTTCCTTCGGAATGTGCGTCAGATCGAGATAGACGGCTTGTTCGCCGCTGATTCCCTGCTTCAGCTCAAAGACGACTTTGTGGATGGCGCGCGTCGCGACGTCGCGCGGCACGAGGTTGCCGTACTTCGGGTACCACTCTTCCAGAAAATAGAAACGCTCGCTCGAAGGAATATCGAGCGGCGCCCGCGCATCGGCCGGATTCCTCGGCACCCAGACGCGGCCGCCCTCGCCGCGCGCGGATTCGCTCATGAGGCGGAGTTTGTCTTCGCCGGGAATCGCGGTGGGATGAACCTGAATAAATTCTCCGTTGGCGTAGTCCACACCCTGTTGAAAGAGAGCGGATTGCGCCGAGCCGGTGCAGACGACGGAATTCGTCGAGCGGCCGAAAATGGCGCCGATTCCACCGGTGCAGAAAATTGCCGCATCGGCAGGAAAGGCGCGCACCTCCATGGACTTCAAATCCATGGCGCAGATGCCGCGGCACACACGCGCTTCGTCGAGCACCGCCGAGAGAAACGTCCAACCTTCGTATTTCTTTACTTTGCCGTCCGCCTCGAAGCGGCGGACTTGTTCATCCAGCGCGTAGAGAATTTGCTGCCCGGTCGTAGCGCCGGCAAACGCCGTCCGGTGATAGAGCGTGCCGCCGAAACGCCGGTAGTCGAGCAAACCTTCTCCCGTGCGATTGAACATCACGCCCATGCGATCGAGCAGATCGATCAGGTGCGGCGCGTAATCGCACATGGCCTTGACGGGAGGCTGGTTGGCGAGGAAATCGCCGCCGTAAATCGTGTCGTCAAAATGGATCGCGGGGGAATCGCCTTCACCCTTGGTGTTTTTCGCGGCGTTGATTCCACCCTGCGCGCAAACGGAATGCGAACGCTTCACCGGAACGATCGAAAACAGATCCACCGCCACGCCCATTTCCGCAGCGCGTATCGCGGCCATCAAGCCCGCTAGCCCACCGCCCACAATGACGACTCGAGGATTTTTCATGGCCGGTAGAATTGGAACGGATGCCAGTCGTAACGAAAACTTACGGCGACTGCCAGGCCGACGATCGTGAAGACCAACGCGACACCGATTCCGAGATAGCCCGCAGCGCGCTGCGAACGCGCCGTTGCGGCCACTCCCCACTTGCACAGGAAATTCCAAACGCCCGAGCCCAGGTGCACCGACGCCGCCGTGACTCCCACGACGTAAATCCAGAAATAAAGCGGGTGCGTCAGGCTCTGCTGCACCCCGGCGAACGTGGAATTGCCGTGTGGCAGAAATCGCTCGGTGTACACGTGCCAACCGATAAAAATAAACGCGATCAGTCCGGTGTAACGCTGCACCACAAACATCCAGCTTCCCACCCAGACGTATTGCGAAGCGTTGCTCTGGCCGCGGAACCACACGTACAGGCCATAGAAGCCGTGATAGAGGATCGGCAGCCAGATGCCGAAAATCTCGGCGAAGATCAGCCACGGCGCGGATTCCAGGTCGCCGGCGGCCTGATTGAATCTGCCGGGACTGACGAGCGCGGAGCTATTGGTCCAAAAATGCTCCAGGAGGAAAAAACCAATCGGCATGATGCCTGTTAAGGAATGGAACTTGCGCAGGTAAAACTCTGTTTGACTGGAGGACGCCTCAGCCGAAGACATGAACGCTCGGACCCATCCTGTCGAGTGAAGATTCGCGCACGTACTGCGTCTCTAATTTCGATGCAGCGCGAAGAAAAAACAGTATAGGCACAACAGAAAAGCAATGCAAGGAGGGTAAAACTCCTAGCTGGATACTCACACTTTCGCAGCCATCTTATTTCGCAGTA
>Ga0209415_10003735_pt1 | contig 28273 bp, 38 predicted proteins | sample PeaSoiSIISIP2007_FD_187696 | JGI IMG/M metagenome (GOLD analysis project Ga0209415, IMG submission 187696) | Peat soil microbial communities from Weissenstadt, Germany - SII-SIP-2007 (SPAdes) (version 2) | ecosystem: Environmental > Terrestrial > Soil > Wetlands > Peat | place: Germany... | reverse complement strand
CGCACCCCCGGTGGGCCGGTAGATCAGCGGAAGATCGCTACCTTGGCAAGGTAGAGGTCGCGAGTTCAAAGGGCCGGAGGAACGTCCCTCCCGGCCGGAAATTCTCGCCCGGTCCACTCTCCTCGATTCGAGCGTCGCACATCGGCAAGTGTCGAGACCGGCCACCGACACGAACCGAGCCGCTTTATACCGCCAAAATCCTCGACCCCGTTCGTGGAAGGGGAGATCCGCGAGAAGATCGCCGGCGAGGTCGTGCTCTCCCCGCATCCGGGTCGCACGATGCGCAAGTGGCGGGAAGACTTCGGCGTGTCCCAGCGCGACCTCGCGAAGCAACTCACCACCGTCCCTTCCGTGGTCTCCGACTACGAGTCCGAGCGCCGGGCGAGCCCGGGGGCCGGGTTCATCCGACGCTACGTCGACGGACTGCTCGCGATCGACGCACAGACGGGCAGCAAGGTCGGCCAGCGCTTGGGCGTGCGATCGCACTCCGACGGGATCCTCGGGTTGCGGGAGTTCGCGGTCGCGATCCCGCTCCGGGCGCTCGCCGACCGCTTAGAGGCCCGGCCCGTCAGCCGGGTCGACCTGCATCGGGACATCCATGGGTTCACGGTCCTGGATGCGCCCCGCGCGATCCTCTCCATCGACGCTTCGCGGTTTGTCGAGGTGTACGGCTGGACGACCCAGCGGGCCCTCGTGTTCGCAAATGTGAAGTACGGGCGCTCCCCGATGGTGGCAATCCGCGCTCACCCCCTCAAGCCCGCGGCCGTCGTCTTTGCGAACCCTGGCCGGGTCGACGCGCTCGCGGTCCGCCTCTCCGAGGTGGAGAATATCCCGCTCCTCACGACCTCGCTCGCCGCCCCGGCCGTTCTCGAACGGCTCGAGGAGCTGTAGGGAGGTCGCGGAGGTACAGATGGACGCAGGGATCGTAAGCTACGGGGCGTACGTGCCGAGGTTCCGGATCACGCCGACCGAGATCGGGCGGGTGTGGGGGACCGACGGCGAGGGGATGGGCCAGGCGCTGAACGTCATCCGGAAGAGCGTGCCTGCGCCCGATGAGGACACGATCACGATCTCTACCGAGGCCCTACGGGTGGCTTTGATCCGGGGTGCCATCGACCCTCAGCAGATCGGGGCCCTCTACGTCGGATCGGAGTCTCATCCCTACGCCGTCAAGCCCACCGCGACGGTGGTCTCGCAGGCCGTGGGCGCCACGCCGAACCTCACCGCGGCGGACTTCGAGTTCGCCTGCAAGGCCGGCACGGCCGCGATCCAGACCTGCCTCGGCATGGTGGGCTCGCAGATGATCCGCTATGGAGTCGCGATCGGGACGGATACTTCGCAGGGAGCTCCGGGCGATGCCCTCGAGTACTCCGCGAGCGCGGGAGGCGCCGCGTTCGTGATCGGACGCGAGAACGTGATCGTGCGCGTTCACCGAACCCTCTCCTACACGACCGATACTCCCGACTTCTGGCGCCGCGAAGGCCAGCGCTATCCGAGCCACGGCGGCCGTTTCACCGGTGAGCCCGCCTACTTCCGGCACGTCACCGAGTGCGCGAACCGGATGTTCGAGGCGGTGGGGTCGGCGCCGAAGGACTACCAGCACGTCGTCTTCCACCAGCCGAACGGAAAGTTCCCGCAGCGCGCGGGCAAGCAGCTCGGCTTCACCGAGGTCCAGATGCGGTATGGACTCGTGACGCCGTACATCGGGAACACGTACTCCGCGGCCGCCCTGCTCGGTCTCGCGAACGTGCTCGACCACGCGAAACCGGGCGAACGGATCCTGATGGTCGGGTACGGGTCGGGAGCCGGGTCGGATGCCTTCGACATGGAGGCGACGGACGCGATCGCATCGTACGACCGTTCGTACGGCCGGCCGATCCAGGCCTACCTCGACGGAGGGGTCGAGATCCCCTACGCCGTCTACGCCAAGTTCCGGGGAAAGATCCACATGGGAGATACCTAGCGATGCGCGAAGTCGCCGTCCTCGGCGTGGGCCAGACGAAATTCGGTGAGCTCTGGGATCGATCGTTCCGGGAGATCGGGATCGAGGCCGGTCTAGAGGCGCTCGTCGACGCCAAGCTCGGGAGTGGAGACCTGGGCGGGCTCTTCCTCGGCAACATGGCCTCGGGGACGCTGCTCGACCAGGAGCACATCGCTCCGCTCATCCTCGACTATGCGGGCCTCGCCGACCGCCACCTTCCGGCGGTCCGTGTAGAAGGCGGAGGTGCCTCGGGGTCGCTCGCGCTCCACCAGGGGTTCCTCGCGGTCGCGAGCGGCCTCTACGACTTTGTCGTCGTGGGCGGGGCCGAAAAGATGACGGACGTTCTCGACACCACGGCGAACGAGATCATCAGCTCGACCGCGGACCATGAGTGGGAGGTCGTCTTCGGGGCGACGTTGCCCGCGTTATGGGGACTCATCGCCCGCCGTCACATGCACGAGTTCGGGACGACCCGCGAACAGCTCGCCCGCGTGGCGGTGCAGATGCACGAGAACGGCTCGAAGAATCCGCGCGCCCACTACCGGAACAAGCTCACCCTCGAGCAGGTCATGGGCGCCGGAGGGGTCGCCGAGCCGCTCGGCGTGCTCGATTGCGCTCCGCTCTCGGACGGCGCGGCCGCGGTCGTCCTCGGCCCGCTCGACGTGGCTCGGAAGTACACAGACACGCCCGTCCGGATCGCCGCGAGCGAGGTCGCGTGCGACACGATGGCCGTTCAGCACCGGGCCTCGGTCACGACCCTGGAATCGACGGTCGTGGCCGCACGGCGCGCGTTCCAGCGGGCCCGTCGGGCCCCCGCCGACGTGCGCGTCGCCGAGATCCACGACGCGTACACGATCAGTGCCCTGCTCGCTCTCGAGGACCTTGGGTTCGTCGAGAAGGGCCATGCGGGTCCGGAGTTCGCGACCGGACGGTTCGCCGCCGGCGGCTCGCTGGTCATCAACCCGTCCGGGGGGCTCAAGGCGCAGGGCCGGCCGTTCGGGGCCGTTGGGGTAGCGCAGGTCGTCGAGCTCGTCCGTCAGATCCGCGGAGACGCGAAGGAACGCCAGGTGAGCGACGCGACGCTCGCGCTCGCGCACGACGTCGGAGGGACCGGCGCGACCAGCGTCGTGCACCTCCTGGAGAGGGCCGACTAGGAGGGACCATGTCGATCGCACGATTCTGGCGCGAAACGCCCCGACGGTACAACCTCGGCGGGTCGAAATGCACGATCTGCGGGACGGTGTATTTCCCGCCCCGCGCCGTCTGCCCCACCTGTCCCCACCACCGGCAATCGCTCGAGAAGATGGTCCCGTTCCAGTTGGTCGGCGACGGAGAGGTCTTCTCGTTCACGGTCGTCCACGACGCCGCGGAAGGGTTCGAGATGCAGGTGCCCTACGTGATGGCGCTCGTGAAGACGGTCGAGGGACCGATCCTGACCGGCCAGGTGGTCGATGTCGAGCCGGGACAGGTTCAGATCGGGCTCAAGGTCCGCGCCACCTTCCGCAAGCTTCGGGAGGAGGGCAAGGCCGGCGTGATCCACTACGGCTACAAGTTCAGCCCCGCCCTCGAGTCGGACGTACGTCCTCCGGCCCGGGGTCCGGCGGTCCCGGCCCCCGCCGACGCGCCGACTTCGACGGACCGGGCCTCCGCGTGAGCGCCCCGTTCCGCCGGAACGGCGCGCCCCATCTTCCGGCGGAGGAAGGCCCGAAGGACGAGGAGTTCGCACGGACCTACGCCGCCGGCTACGAGGAGGGCGTTCGCAACGCCCTTCGCGAGGTCTTGGGGCACGCCTCTCGGGGCCACACGACCGCCGAGCTGCGGATGCTGATCGAGAGCCGGCTCGCCCGCCTTCCTGAGGAGGTGGAGTTGAAGCGACGGAGCATGCTCGCTCCGCCGCGGCAGCCCGCCTGGGCGTCCTTGCTGCGCCCTCCGGCCGGTGCGCGGCCATGGCTCGCGCCCCTCGGCTCCCCATCCGCCGTGAACCTCCGGCTCACGTCGGGGGGCAGCCTGCTCATCCGGGAAGAGCGTCCGCGCCGTGCCATCGACCTCCTCCGAGAGTCCGCGCCGCAGTTCCCGCGGGTCGTCCTCCTCTCGCTCCACCCGCCGGAGCTCACCGAGATCCCACCCGAGCGGCGGATCGTCATCCCGCTCGTCTCGGGAGGGGACGCACCGGACCGGGCGGCCCTCGCTCCCGGCGAGATCGGAGGACGGCTCCGCGAACCGACCGAGGCGCCCGGCGGGGCCCTGGTCTACCTCGATGCGCTCGAGTTCCTCGCGACCGAGCATTCCCTCGAGACGACGCTGCGATTCGTCCAGTGGCTGGGCAACCAGGTCAGCTCCACCGGCTCCGCCCTGCTCGCCTCCGTCGACCCGCGTTCGCTCGAGTTGAAGGACCTGAGCCGCCTGGAACGGGCCTTCCAATCGGTCGCGTAGCGGACCCGGGTCGCACGGGCCCCCACCGCCCGAGCACCGATAGGCATAGGAACCCGGGGCGCCACGGGAGTCCGAGGAAGGTTCCCCGTGCAGGTCGTCTTTTTCACCGACTCCTACCCGCCGATGCGCGACGGGGTCGCCGAAATCACGGGCGGCCTCGCGCGCACGCTCGTCCGGCTGGGGGTGAACGTCCGGGTCATTGCGCCGCAGATGAAGAACGGCGCCCCGTCGGAGGAGACCGAGGAGGACGGGATCCCGGTGCGCCGGATCCGGTCGCTCGCGGTGCCGCTCTACGGTCAGTACCGCTGGCCGATCTTCCCGTTCGGCCTGGCCCGCGAGGTGGTGGGGCTCTCGCAGGCCGACGTCTTCCACGTGCACTCGCCCGGGGGGATCGGGAGCGGCGGTTTCCTGGCCTCGCGCCGGTTCGACCGTCCGCTGGTCGGGACGTTCCACACCAACATCCGCGACATGGAGGCCTCCGTCCCTTCCAAATTCCTCGTCCCTCAGTTCTTCCGGATCGCCTGGTGGTGGAGCCTCGGGCTCTACTGGCGGTGCGATGTCGCGACGGCCCCCTCCGTGGCAGCGCGGACCGCGCTCATGGAGAGCGTGCGGAAGCCGTTCCGCCGCCCGGTGGAGGTCGTCCCGAACGGGGTCGATGTGAGCCGTTTCGGCCCGGGGATGCAGGTTCCCGACTGGCGGACCCGCTGCGGGTTTCCCTCCCATCCGCTCGTGACCTACCTCGGGCGGCTCACCGTCGACAAGGGGGTGCACCGGTTCCTGGACGCCGTGGCCGAGGCGGCCGACTCGACCCAACTGGTCGCGATCGTCGGAGGGGCCGGACCCGAGGAGCGCGCGGTCCGCGCCCGCCTCGCGGAGGACGATCGCCTCCGGTCCCGGGTTCGGTACATCGGTCCGGTCGCGGAGGAGGAGAAGCCGGCCCTCCTGAGCCAGAGCGACGTCTTCGTCCTCCCCTCCACCAGCGACACATCGAGCGTGGCGCTCCTGGAGGCGATGGCGTGCGGCACGACGGTCGTCGCTCCCTCGACGGGCGGAGCGGCCGAGCTGGTCCGGGACGGGGTGACCGGGCGGACGGTCGCCGTGCTCGAGGGCGGTGCCCTGTCCCGAACGCTGGTCGAACTGATCGAGGATCCCGCCCAACGGCACGCGCTCGGCGCGCGGGCCCGCGACGAGGTGGCGCGGAACGCCTCCCTCGAATCGATGGCCCGACGGTTTATCTCTCTGTACGAGCATGTTCTAGATTCCCGGAGGTCCAATGTCGGTCGTCCCGCTCCCTGAGCTCGACAAGCTCGCGCACAGTCTGGCCCAGGAGCGTCACGACACGTTCTCCGAGCGAGCCCTCGGGCGGGCCTACGAGGAATACCTGGCCCGGCGCCGAACCCCCCTCGCCCCGACCCGGACGAAGGCCGACGGGCGGGAGTTTTCCTCGTTCTACGACCTCGTCGCCGACCTGAAGGCGGGAGCGGAAACGATGGAGGTACGCTTGGACCCGCCGCCCCCGCCGGGGGCCGCGTGGGAATTCCTCCGCCCGTTCGAGCGGATCCTCTTCGCCGCCGACGGGAGCGCGGAGGTCTACCCCATCGGAGGGGGAGCCCCGACCCGGGTCATCGCCCGGTTCCTGTTGCGGGAGCATTACCTATTGCGGACCCAGGCCGAGGAGGACCAGGCCGCCGGAGGAGGGCGACGGATCTCCCTCCCGACCACGATCCGGTCCTGGCACGACGGCATCGTGGCGTGCCGGACTCTCGGCCTCATTCCATTCTCCGTGGCCATGGTGATCTACTATCCGGACGAGCGGATCTCCTACGAGCTCGACCTCGTACGGGGCTTGCTACAGGCCGACGTGAGGGCCGGCCGCTTGGCGCCGCCCCGGCGGGTCCACCGCACTTCCCGGCTCAGCTGGAAGGTCGACCGAGTGATCGGGCGCGGGGACATGCCGCTCCTGGCCGCCCGCGCGCTCACGGTCCTCGTCGAATCGCAGGGTCTTACGGCGTTGGAGATGGCGCATGTGTTCGGCGGGGTCCGCGAGACCGTGGACTCGGCGCTGCAGGGGCTGGCCGCCCAGGGCTTCGCGACCTACGACCGACGGACGGGAACCTACCGGCCCAGGCTGGACGCCTTCGCCCCTCCGGTGCTCGTTGCCGACGGCTCCCCCGCACCGTCGACGGGTGGGTCGAATCCCGCGCTCCGCACGAGCGTGCAGGAGCTGATCGCCGCCGCGGACGCCCGCGCGTCCTGCCCCCTGTGCGGCGATCCGTTGCCGCCCGGCAACCACGGGATCCTCTGCGCCCGATGCGCCGCGGAAGTCAACGCCGGGTAGGGAATGGGCCGGTCGGTCCTTGGGCGGAGTGTATTGGAAGGTCCTCCCAGATGGATGGCCACATGGCCCATCTCCGCTCTAAGCGGGTGGGTTCCCTAAGCCAGGGCTCTCGGTTCAGGTTGTAAGACTAGGAGGACGGTCCATGGAATCAGGTACCCGCAAGGGTCCCCCGTCAAGATGATCCGCCCGTCTTGAGGCCGGGAGCGCGAGGGATTTCCCCGGGGTTTGTTTCCTGGAGGAATTCCTTCTCTTCCCACATGTCGTAAGCGATGGCCGTCGCAGCCATCTGGGTGATGATCCCGAAGGCGGTCAGCACATGGATCAGGAGAATGAGGTTCCAGATGGTTACTCCCGTGATAACCGGCCAGCCGGCTCCCACGTTAAACACGAGGAGAGGGCCTAGCACGGCCATCATCACCGCCATGGAGAACGTAGCCGAAACGATGCGCTTGACTCGACCCGGGACCGTGGTCTGTCGCAGCGCGTGATAGTTGTAGTAGGCGATCCCGACAATCAGGAAGCCCAAGAAGAAGTGGGCGTACAGAACCCAAGGCCTCCCTTGAGGGACCATCGAGAGTAGGAATTCTAAGAGGACAATCCAAATGGCTCCATAGAGTGCAGACCACAGCCGCATCGACAAAGCTCAATCGCCGGAACCGATGAGGGTGGGGTCAAACCTCCGTGCACTTCGCTTTACTCCTAACACCCGTCATGCGCCTGGGGGTGGGTTAGGGAGGGTAGGGATTCCCTGCCCCCGTCGGGGGTCAACTTCGACCCAAGTGGGCGTTTGCGTGAGTATATACCCCTCGGCCTCCTCGAGCCGCTCATGCCGGATGGACCAGGGGCGATTTCGATGGAGCAGGAGAGAAGCGTCCTTCGTTGGGGCGGTCTGGCCGGATTGCTGGGCGGCGTCATCTTCGTCGCTTCCATCGTCTACCAAGTGGCGTTCATCGGAACTGGGACAACCGCCCCCGGATCGGGACCGATCATGCGATTCCCCGGCCTCCAGACGCAGATCATCGTAGGACAGACTCTCTTCTTGGTGGGTACGATCCTATTGGTTCCTCTCTTCCTGGCCCTCTACCGGTCGCTCCGGGGCTCGAATCTCGCCCCGGCCCTCTTCGGCGTCGGACTTAGCTTCCTCGGTCTCGCGGTGCTTGCGGTGGAAAGCGAGCCGAACGTCGCGATGGCCCAGATCTCCGCGCAGTATCATGCTGCGGGGGCGACCGCTGCGCAACAGGCTGCGGCCGTGATCGCATGGCAAGCGGCTCAGGGCATGTTCAACGAGTACGACACCTGCGCGTACATCTTCCTCTCGGTTGGCTTCATCATCCTCGGGCTAGCGATGCTCAAGGCCTCCGGGTTCGGCAGGGCCTACGGAGGGCTGACCACCGCCGTCGGGGTCGTGGGGCTCATCGGGGTGGCCGCCACGCCCGTCACGTCCGCGATCTTCGCCATTCCCGCCGCACTGACCTTCGTGGTTTTCCCCCTGCTCTTGGGATGGAAGGTCTACGCGTTGTCGAAAGCGCAGGCGGCCTCTGCTACAACTGTAACCTCCTAGGCGGAATCCGGCTTTCTGCGTAGCTATAGGCTCGCTCGCCGCCGGCCCGGACCTTATTCTGCAGAGGAGGTTTTCTAATGACCCTCTGCAGGCCCTCAAACAGGAGTTCTCTGAAAATCCTCAGCACACCCCGATGCCGGCTTGAGGTAAGCGAAGGCACCTCCCCGGCCATTACGAAACGGATCGGTTTAGAACCCTCCGAGGTAGCATATCCCTCCGGGCTCGTGAACCGGTATTCTTCTCCCCGGGGTAGGCGGGCCTGTCGGGAGTTTCCGCCTCCGGCGGGAACCGCCGGAGGCCTTTGAACCCGAGTTCTCTGGCTTAGAAGGCCAGTGCTTGGTCCGGGCTAAGCTACAGGCCCGAGGGCCGACGGGCGCCCGGGCCCATAATCCTTCGGTTCGGTTCGGCACTCCAGGAGCCCGCCGCGGAGGCCACCAGATGGGCGATCCGGAGGGGTTCCGGAACGTGGCCACGGACGACCGTTCGGCGGATGAGCTGGGCGGCGTCCACGCGCCGGCACCCGATCGCGGTCAGGAACAGGGGAGGACCCGGACGGGGCATCGGGGTTAGTCGGTGTCGGCGCAGGAGTTCGTAGCGACGGGACCCGTCGCGGGGAAACCACTTGGTAAGGGCGGCCCGGATGGCCGGGAACTCCGGACGAGTACGGGTGATCGCCACGATCGGGACCCCGAGCCGCCGATGGAGGCGGTCCAGGTCGAGGACGTTGAATCCGCCGACCACCGCGCCGTCCAATAGGACCGCGTGAAGGCTCTCGAGGCCGCCGGTGGCCCGCACGAGACGGAGGACCTCGGTGGTGGCGTCCCGCCCGTCCACCCGTACGCGTCCGAGCCGGATGGTCTCTACGCGGTCCGGAGCCGCGACCGCTACCGCTGCCACCGGGGCCCAACGGTCGTCGCGCCGGAAGCTCCCGTCGTCCACGCCGACGACCCGCACGTGCAGCTTCGAAAATCTCGGACGCAACGCTAAGACCCCGGAGGGGGTCGGCCCGACCGAATGGCGCCGCCGGTGATCAGCGTGCGATGTCCGGCCTGCGGCGGTCCGGTCACCGTTCTTCCGGCGCCCTCGCCCCCGACGCAATGGTTTCCCTGCCCGCACTGCCATGCCCCGGTGCCGGTGGTCCTTCCCCGGGAGCCGCCGCCCCTCTACACTTGGGAGGTCCTCCCCCTGCTTTACCCCTACCTTCCGACCCCGAAGGTCCCTCGGTGGCGCGCCCACCGAGCGGCCGCGGGGGCGCTCGTGAGCGTCGCGGTCATCGCCGTGGTCCTCGCCGCGGTCCTGGGGTACTATGCCATCGCCGCGAGCGCGCCGGGTAGCTTCTCCGTGACCGGCTCGGTCAGCCTCCAGCCGAACTCCGTCTCGACGCCCTACGCGGCGATCGGGGCGGTGGTCGTGGCGACCGACGAGGCCGGACACACCTACCCGACCAGCACCGGCCTCACCGGTGGGTTCGAGCTGGACGGTCTACCGACCGGAGGGATCTCCCTCAACGTTTCGTACCCGGGGTATGCCCCGGAGACGGTCGACCTCTTCCTGTCCACCGTCTACTCCGCCGGAGCCAGCGGCGTCGACGTGACGCTCGTCGCCGGCAACAACTCGACCGGCACTCTGGGCTCGCTGACGCCCTTCGTGAACCTCGAGACGTTCGTCGCGGCCATCGGAGGCGCCGTCGTGCTCCTGGGGCTGGTCGCCGCCATTGCCGGAGTCGCGGCGATCCTCACGCTCCGCTCGGACCGGCCGGCGCTCGGCGTGGTCGGAGGCGGCGCCGGACTGTTCGCGCCCCTCATCCTGGTCCTCCTCGACCTGGGGAACCCGTTCCCGATCCTGCTCGTGACGACCGCGCTCTTAGCCGGGGTGGGAGGGTTCGCGCTCGGGATCCGTGCGATCGAGATGGGGATGGTCGACCCAGCCCCGGATTGAACGGGCGCCGGGGGCCGAGAGGTTTAGGTCCCCCACGCCGTCCCTCCCCGGACCATGGAGCTCCGCGTCGGGTGCTCGTCCTGGACCTCCGAGGCCTGGGCGGGCCGGGTCTACGCCAAAGGGTTGCCGGACGGGGAGCGTCTGTCGGTCTACGCGAAACTGTTCGACACGGTCGAGGTCGACTCGACCTACTACCGGAGCCCGCCGGCGGCGATGGTGGTTGGCTGGCGCCGGAAGACGCCGCCCGGCTTCCTCTTTACGCTCAAGTTCCCTCGGGACCTTCTCGACCCGAAGACCCCGGTCGATGCGGACAAGGTGGCGACGTTCGTCGACGCCGCGCGCCGCCTCGACGAGAAGCTCGCGGCGGTCCTCCTCCAGTTCCCTCCGTGGGTGCGACCCGGTCGCGCCCAGACGTTCCTGACCTCGCTTCTCGATTCGCTCGACCCGGGGCTGCGCTACGCGGTCGAGCTGCGCGATGCCGGCTGGTTCCGGGGGGAGACCTGGGACTGGTTGGTGAAAACGCTCACCGACCGCCGGATCGCCCTGACTTGGTCCTATCTCACGTACGTCGACGTTCCTCCGGAACGGACCACCGACTTCGTCTACCTTCGGTTCATCGGGGACCACGACACCATTCCCGCCGAGACGCACGGGGAAGTTCGAGTCGACCGGTCGTCGGTGACCGCGCTCTGGGCCGCACGCTTGCGCGACCTCCGGGACACGGCGCAGATGGCCTTCGTGTTCTTCAACAACCATTACGCCGGTTTCGCCCCGGCCTCGGTGAACCAGTTCCGGGTCGAGATGGGCCTAGCGCCGATCGACACGGGAAGGCTCGCCCGAGGGGCCCGTCGCCTCGACGCCGACGAGACGCCTTAATTCGAGCCGCCGGGCCCGGTCGGGGCGGCGTGGCGTGCCGAGGGGAGGGGACGACGCGCGCGGAAGCCGCTGGTGAGCGTGTGGTAGTGCCCGACCTCCGGTTCTCCCCGGAGCCAGCAGAGGAAGACGACCTCGCCGCCCACATACCCGTAGAAGTCGACGAGGCCGGAATCGACGTCCCGTAGCTCGATCGCCTCGCGTTGGAGCGACGAGACGGCCTCCTCGAGGCGTTGGGTAAGGTTCGCCCACTCCGAATCGAGCTGGGACTTGCGTTCGTGGTCCGCGTGGTCCGGCGCGTCGAGCTCCTTGCCCCAGAATTCCTGGAGCCGATGCAGCTCCGAGTGGACCTCGCCCATCCGCACGGTCCACGCCCGGAGGCGCGGGAGGAGCTCCTCGAGCTCGGGGACCCGAGCGTTCGCCTCCTCGACAGTCCACAGCCGCGGTGGGTCCACCGCAGAGGGATCCGTGGGCGGTACGACGCGCACCATGATTCTAGGAAATACGTTGTAGAGTATTTACGCACGTGATGGGGGGCGGGTAACCCCGCCCGACCCTCGCCGGGAGACTCCGGCAGGGCCGGGGCCTCGGCTCGGCACCCAAGGACGGGTCGGGTTCGCCGGTGGCGCCAATCGTTAAACTCGCTCTCCTCTGTGCCGGGCGAGGAGATCCGTGCAGGCAGTTGTCAAGACCCACCGGGGCCCTGGCGGGGAGGTCACGACGGTTCCCGACCCGACCCCGGCCGATGACGAGGTCCTGGTGCGGGTGCGAGCCTCCTCGATCTGCGGGACGGACGTTCACATCTGGAAATGGAACGAATGGGCTCAGGAGCGCGTCCGAAAAGTTCCGATGATCTTCGGGCACGAACTCAGCGGAGAGGTCGTCCAGCTCGGCAAAGGGGTCCGCAGCCTCGAGGTAGGGGACCACGTCTCGGCGGAGACCCATATCGTGGACGGTACCTGTTACCAGTGCAAGACGGGCAAGATGCACATCTGCGCGAACGTGCAGGTCCTGGGCGTCGACCGCGACGGGATCTTCGCGGAATACGCCGTCCTTCCCGAGCTCAACGCGTGGAAGAACGACCCCCAGCTCGACCCGGCCATCGCCGCCATCCAGGAACCCCTCGGCAACGCGGTCCACTCGCTCCTTCCCGAGGACAGCATCGAGGACCTGGCGGGGAAGACCGTACTCATCAGCGGGTGCGGTCCGATCGGCCTCCTGGCGATCGCCGTGGCCAAAACGCTCGGCGCGGAGAAGGTCGTCGCGACCGAGGTGAACCGCGTCCGGTTCGACCTCGCCCGCAAGATGGGAGCCGACCTGGTCCTCAACCCGGTGGAGGAGGGGGACCGGATCGTCCAAACCATTCGAGACGCGACGTACGGCCGCGGGGTCGACGTGGCGTGCGAGATGTCCGGCCACCCGAGCGGGTTCTCCCTCGTCTTCGACGCCCTGACCCCCGGGGGCCGCGTTTCGCTCCTCGGTCTGCTCGACCGGCCGACCACGCTCGACGTGGATTCGGCGCTGATCTTCAAGGCGGCCCGAGTCCACGGCATCTTCGGGCGGCGGATGTTCGAGACGTGGTTCCAGGTGAAAGGCCTGCTCGCGGTCGGCGCGTTCCGGGAGAAGGTCGCCCAGATCATCACGCATCGCGTCCCGATCCCCGAGCTCGCCCGGGCCATGGACCTCATCGAATCGACCCAGGCCGCGAAGGTCTCGCTCGAAGCGAGGTGGTGAGCGCGTGAGGCGCGACCCCGACGGCTTCCTGCGAGAGGAGGTCGGCCAGCTCGTCGCCGCCGAACTCGACTGGAAGCTGCGGGTCCTCGGCGGTCCGAGCACGCCCTGGTGCTCCATCGACGGGAAGAAGGTCCTCATGTTCTGCTCGAACAACTACCTCGGTCTTTCGAACCATCCCAAACTGAAGGAGGCCGCCGTCGAGGCGATCCGGACGCACGGCGTCGGGTCGGGATCGGTCCGGCCCATCGCCGGTAACATGGACCTCCATATCGAGCTCGAGAATCGCCTTGCCCGGTTCAAGGGGGCGGAAGCCTCCCTGGTCTACCAATCCGGTTTCGCCACCAACTCCGGACTCATCCCGCAGCTCGTGGGCGACGGCGACCTCGTCGTCAGCGACGAGCTCAATCACGGCAGCATCATCGACGGCGTCCGCCTCTCGCGCGCCGAGCGGGGCGTCTACAAGCACTGCGACATGACCGACCTCGCCCGGGTCCTGGACGAGGCCGAGCATCACGCCCCGGCCTACCGGCGCCTCCTGATCATCACGGACGGGGTCTTCTCGATGGACGGGGACATCGCGCCCCTCGACCGCATCGCCGCACTCGGAGCCGACCACGGGGCGATGGTCTACGTCGACGACGCGCATGGGGAAGGGGTCCTCGGCGAGGGTGGGCGGGGGATCGTCTCCCACTTCCATCTCGGACGAGACCGCGTTCACGTCGAGATGGGAACATTCTCCAAAGCGTTCGGCGTCGTGGGCGGCCACATCTCCGGGTCGCGCGACCTGCGCCAATTCGCGTTCAACAAATCCCGCACGTGGTTGCTCAGTGGGTCCCACCCCCCGGCCGTGGCGGCCGCGTGCATCGCCGCGCTGGACGTCCTCGAGCACGAACCCGAGCACGTCGAGCGCTTGTGGCGTCACACGCGACGGTTCAAGGCCGCGATGCACGACCTCGGGTTCGACACCGGAAAGAGCGAGACGCCGATCACCCCCGTGATCGTGGGCGAGAGTCCCAAGGCACGGCGGATGAGCGAGCGGCTCTTCGAGCTCGGGGTGTTCGCGCTCCCGATCGTCTTCCCGATGGTCGCCAAGGATCGCGCCCGTATCCGGACGATCATGAACGCCGCGCTCACGGACGACGATGTGACGTTCGCCATCCAGGCCTTCGAGAAGGTGGGCCGCGAGCTCCGGATCATCTGAGCCGCGCGCAGCCGCGGGCGGCGGGCTCCCGGAGGTCCGTCGACGCGCCGTTCCGCGCATGAGTCGGAGGGTCGGAACGCGACCGTTCCCTCTACGCGCGCGTTCGGAGCGAACGGGCGCGGGCGGCTCCCGCACGCCGAGACGACGGGTCGCTCCGGCGAGGTTTCGCCGAATTTCGTAGGTGGGGTTATATAGGGTACCTTTCTCCCCCGTCCCCACTGGAGGCAGGACCCCCTATCGACTCATGGCCCGTCATCGTCCACGGCGAGGTTCCCTCGCCTTTTCTCCTCGTTCCCGTTCCGCCCGGCCGGTCCCCCGGATACGCTCCTGGGCTCCCGGGGCGAAGCAGCCTGCGCTCGAGGGGTTCGCCGGGTTCAAGGTCGGCATGACGCACGCGTTCATGGTCGATTATCGAAAGCGTTCGACCACGGCCGGCCAGGAGGTCTCCGTGCCCGTGACCGTCATCGAGGTCCCCCCCCTCCGTGCCGCGGGGGCCCGGGTCTACGCCAGCACCCCCTACGGTCGTCACGTCGTGGCGGAGGTCTGGGGCGGCGGGCTCATCGAGGAGCTCGGCCGGCGGATCCCCACCCACCCCGAGAGCGGCGCCGAGGCGCTGGAGGCGTTCGGCAAGGCGTCGGGGAACGAGGTCCGGCTGATCGTCCACACCCAACCCCACCTGCTGACCGGGATGGGGTCGAAGACCCCCTCGCTGTTCGAGATCCGGATCTCCGGGGAGAAGTTCGACGAGCGTCGCGCCTTCGCCTTGGCCTCGCTCGGGAAGGAGATCCCGGCCGAGGAGCTCACGAAGGAGGGCGAGTTCCTGGACGTCCTCGGAGTCACGAAGGGGTTCGGGTTCCAAGGCCACATCCAGCGCTGGGGCGTGAAACTCCAGCCGCGCAAGAACTCCAAGCACCGGCGGATGATCGGAACGCTCGGACCCCACAACCCGAGCTTCGTTACCTACCGGATCCCCCAGGCCGGCCAGCAGGGATACCACCGACGGACCCAGTTCAACATGCGGGTCCTCCGAGTCGTCCGCGACCCCCGGGTGGACCCGGTGACGCCCGCCGGCGGTTTTCCGCACTACGGCGAGGTTCGCGCCAGCTGCATCCTGCTCCACGGGTCCGTCCCGGGCCCGGCCAAGCGCCTCCTCCGCTTCCGCACTCCGATCCGCAGCACGGTCGCGACCGTGGAGAAGGTCGACATCCGCTACCTGAGCACGCGTTCGAAGCAGGGGGCCTGATGACGAGCCCGACCGCGGCGGACGACCCGGCCCCGGTCGAGCCGACGACGCCCCACCATCGGGTCCACCTCATGGGGCTCGACGGGAAAGCGGGCACCCACCAGATCACCCTACCGCTCGCGTTCTCCCAGACGATCCGACCGGACCTGATCCGGCGCGCGGTCGTGGCCGCCCAGTCCCACCGACGCCAACCGTACGGCACCTCACCTACGGCGGGTCTCCGCCACTCGACGCGCTGGTCCGGGAAGGGCAAAGGGGTCTCTCGAACTCCTCGACTCATGGACTCGATGCGCGGGGCCCAGGCCCCGAACACGGTCGGAGGTCGACAGGCCCATCCGCCCCGCGTCGAGCGGATCTGGACCAAGAAGATCAATCGGAAGGAGTCGCGCCTCGCCTTCGCGTCTGCCCTCGCCGCGACCCGCGAGACGGCCCTCGTGACGTCGCGCGGGCACGACCTCCCCGAAGGTCTCCACCTCCCTCTCATCCTCGAGGATCCGGTCGAGAAGATCCAGACCACGAAGGAGGCTCGGGCGCTGCTCGAGCGCCTGCACCTGTGGGCGGACATCGAACGGGCGCGGGACGGAACCCAGCTCAAGTCGGGCCGGGCGCGACGCCGAGGTCGCGGACGCCGGGTCCCTCGCAGCGTCCTCGTCGTGACGAGCCTGCCGAACCAGGCCCTCGGGTTCCGGAATCTCTCCGGGGTCGAGGTCGTCTCTGCGCTGCGTCTCGCGACCGAGGACCTGGCCCCGGGCGGCGACCCGGCGCGTCTCACGCTCTACTCGCACGCCGCCCTCGAGTCCCTCCGGACCCGCCTCAAAGAGGTGGCCGCATGACGCAGCTCCGCCACCGGATCATCCTTCATGCCTACGTCACCGAGAAGTCGATGGACGAGATGGAGCGACTCAACAAGCTCGAGTTCGTCGTCGACTCCCGGGCCAACCGGGCCGAGATCCGGCGGGCGGTCGAGGAGACCTACCAGTGCAAGGTGGAGAAAGTCAACGTCAAGATCGTCCGCGTCGGTAAGATCGCGACGGTTCGTTTCAAGAAGGAATACTCGGCCGAGGACATCGGCAGCCGGGCGGGAGTGTTCTAGCGATGGGAAAACGGATCATCTCGCGGCGCCGCGGTGCGGGGGCCCCTACCTATCGTTCTCCTAGCCACCGGCATCACGGCCCGATCTACCATCCTTCCGAGGCGATGGTCGGAGATGGGAAGGTCATGTCGATCGAGATGGCGCCCGGCCGCTCCGCCCCGGTCGTCGAGGTCACCGGACCGGATGGCTCGACCGTCCGGATGCTCGCCACGGCCGGAATCGCGACCGGCGATACCGTCGCTTTCCACGAGGGGAAGGTCGACCGGGGGTCGATCATGCCCCTCTCCCGCATCCCCGACGGCACGCTCGTCTGCAACATCGAGGTCAAGCCGTTCGACGGAGGTCGGCTCGTTCGAGCGGCCGGCGGCAGCGCCCTCGTCACCGCCCACGCGGCCGGCGAGGTCACGATCCAACTCCCCTCCGGGGATTTCAAGCGCCTGCTCGAGACCTGCCGTGCCCAGGTCGGTGCGGTCGGGGGCGGCGGCCGTCTCGAACGCCCGATCATCAAGGCGGGCAAGAAGTTCCATATGACACGCTCGCTCGCGCGCGCTCCGCTCAAGGTGCGGGGCGTCGCCATGAACCCGGTCAACCACCCGTTCGGTGGGGGCGCGCACCAACACGTCGGCCGGCCCAGCACCGTGTCGAGCGGTACATGGCCGGGCGCGAAGGTGGGCCGCTTCTCCCGATCGATCCGCAAGAAGCGCCGGAAGGACCGCGAGCGGGGGGCCTAGATGCCGAAGGGACGCAGGACCAAGAAGGTCGAGGCCCGCCGAAAGCGGGAGTTCACCTACCGGGGCCTGACGCTGCCCGACCTGCAGAAGCTCTCGCTGGAAGAGTTCGCCAAGGTCGCCGGGGCCCGCGCCCGTCGCTCGATCCGACGCGGGTTCAACGTGGAAACCAACCATTTCTACGAACGGATGCGCACCACGCCGGCCGGCAAGGTCGTCCGGACGCACTGCCGCGACGCGCTCGTCCTCCCGGAGCACGTGGCCCGCCGCGTGGCAATCCACACCGGGAAGGAATTCAAAGAGATCGAGGTGCGACCCGAGATGGTCGGCCACTACTTCGGCGAATTCGCCCTCACCCGACGGTTCGAGAAGCACTCGGGTCCGGGCGTGGGCGCCACCCGGTCGTCGAAGTTCATGCCGCTCAAGTGAGGTTCACCATCCGATGCGAGGCTACACCTACCAGGGCGAGGCCGGCACGAACGTCGCCCGGGCCCGGGGGATCGAGATCCCGATGTCCCCGAAGAAGACCTACGAGGTCTTGAACGCGATCCGCGGGCTCCCGCTCGACCGGGCCGAGACGTTCCTCGAGGAGGTCGTCGAACTGAAGCGGGCCGTCCCGTTCCGTCGGTACAACCAGGAGGTCTCGCACAAGAAGCGGATCGGTCCTGGCCGCTACCCCAAGAAGGTCGCGAGCCAAGTGCTCCAGATCCTCCACAACGCTCGAGAGAACGCCGAGTACGAGGGCCTCGATTCGGACCTTCTCTACGTCAAGGTCGCCGCCAGCGCCCGTGGCCGCATTCGGAAGGCGTCCATGCCCCGGGCCCACGGCCGGGCCACGCCCTGGAACGAGCAGACGACGAATGTGGAGATCGTGCTCGTCGAGCGGAAGGAGAAGGCATGAGCTCGGAACGGAAGGTCATCCAGGAGGCGACGCGTCGCGTCCTCCTCAAGGATTTCCTGGTCAAGGAGAGCGCACGGGCCGGTTTCGGCGGGCTCGAGATCACCCGCACTCCGATGGGGACCCGCGTGACGCTCATCTGCGAGCGGCCCGGCATCCTGATCGGCCACCGCGGCGAGCTCATCAAGCGCCTCACGGAGGACATTCACGAGCGGTTCCAGCTGGACAACCCCCAGATCGAGGTTCAGGAGGAGCGCGCGCCGAGCCTCAACGCTCAGCTCATGAGCGAGAAGCTCGCCTCGACCCTCGAGCGGGGATGGCATTTCCGCCGCGCGGGTCACTCGACCGTCCGCCGCATCATGGAAGCCGGGGCGCGCGGCACGCAGGTCGTCCTGTCGGGGAAGCTCACCGGCGAGCGGCACCGCACCGAGCGGTTCAAGGCCGGAACGATCAAGTATTGCGGTGAGGCCGTTCACCTCTGGGTGGACAAGGGATTCTACCAGGCGCGCCTCAAGCCCGGCGTCATCGGCGTCAGCGTGTGGATCATGCGCGCCAACTCCAAGCTCCCCGACGAGATCGTGGTGAAGGGCGTGGAGACGCGCGCCGTCCTCCCGCCGGTCGAGCTGCCCCCGATCGAGGAGATCCCGGGCGTGCCCCCGGTGGACGGGGCCGTCCCGCCCGAGGCGTTGTGACGCTCGCCCGGATGAAGGACCTTCGGGCCCTTTCGGATGACGACCTCCGTCGCCGGATCGGCGAGGTCGAGAACGACCTCCTCCGCGAGCGCGGAATCGCGGCGATGGGCGGTGCGCCACCGAGCCCGGGCCGCATGCGGGCCCTCCGTACGAACGTGGCGCGATCGCTGACCGTCCTTCGCGAGCGGGAGCTCGCGGCCGGCGGTGCGACCCCACGGTAGGGGGGCCGGGAGTGGATCGATGTCGAGCCCAAGCCGCACTCCGGACCTTTCCATGGCGGACCGCCTGGCCCTCGCGGGCGAGATCCTTGGGGCTGTCGTCCGCTTTCCCGCCGGCCCGGGCCTCGCGGCGCCGGTCGAGGGCGTCGTCGTCGACGAGTCGATGTCGCTCTATTACGTCCGGGTCGCGGGCCGGGGCCGTCCGCTCCGGATCCCCAAGCGCGGCGTCGAGGGGACGATCCTCCTCGGCGGAAGAGAGTTACCGTTAAGAGGCGAGACCCTTCGCGTGCGTCCCGAGGACCGGACGAAGCGGCTCCTGGCCGGCGGTCCTCGGAGGTTCCGATGACCCCAGCACGTACGACGGCGGCTCGCCGGGCTCGGGACATCGGTCTCGACGTTCGGGCGCCGAAGGCGCGCTGCGACGACCGCCACTGTCCGTTCCACGGCCGCCTCCCGGTGCGGGGCCAGGTCCTCGAGGGAACGGTCGTATCGACGGGCATGCAACGGACCGCCGTCGTCGAGCGCATCCTGCTCCACTTCGTCCCCAAGTACGAGCGGTACGAGAAGCGGCGCCGCCGCTACCTCGCCCACGCTCCGCCCTGCCTCAACGTTCCGGTCGGCCACCGCGTGCGGATCGCGGAGACCCGCCCGCTCTCCAAGCTCGTTTCCTTCTGCATCGTCGAGGACCTGGGCGAGGCGGCCCGTCGCGTGAAGGCGGAAGTGGTGGTCGCGACCGAGGTCACGCCGCCGGAGGAACCGGAATGAAGGGACTCGCCGGACGTCGCGGGCGCGGGTTGCCGAAGGGCGCCCGACTCGACTGCGTCGACAACACCGGCGCGAAGATCGTCGAGATTATCGCGGTGCGCAACTGGCACGGAACGCACCGCCGCTACCCGCGTGCGGGGATCGCCGACCTCGTCATCGTCTCGGTGAAGAAGGGGACCCCGGAGATGCGGCGACAGGTCCTGCACGCCGTCATCGTCCGCTCGCGCTCCCCGATCCGTCGGGCCGACGGGACCCGCCTGCAGTTCGAGGACAACGCCGCGGTCATCACGACCGAGACTGGCGAGATCAAAGGCTCTCAGATCAAAGGGCCGGTGGCGAAAGAGGCCGCCGAGCGCTGGCCGCGGATCGCGGCGGCCTCGTCGATCATCGTGTAGGAGGTCCTCATGTCGGTTCTTTCTCCCCACTCCCCCCGCCGTCAACGAAAGGCGGTCTACGAAGCCACGACGTTCGAACGCCACATCCTGATGACGGTCCCGCTCTCCCGCGAGCTGCGACGGCGGTTCCACCGCCGCTCCGTTCCCCTTCGCAAGGGCGACACCGTGATGGTGATGTCGGGTAGCTTCGTCGGGCGGGAGGAGCGCGTGGCGAAGATCGACCGCCGCGGCTACAGCGTGACCCTCGACAACGTCACCCTCAAGACCGGGGAGGCAAAGCTGAAGCCCCTCGCGATCAAGACGAGCCATCTCGTGCTCACCAAGCTGAACCTCGCCGACGCCTGGCGCCGCCGGACGCTGGCGGCCCCGGAAGCGGACGTCACCCCCGAGGAACGGGGCGAGGCGCCCGAGGCGGCCGAGGCGGAGCCGGTCGAGACGGTCCCGGCCCCGGCGAAGACCAAGGAGACCGTCGCCTCGAAGGACGACGACGCGCCGAAGAACACCCCCTCCCCCCGAGCGAACCGGAAGCGCACGACACCGGAGCCCAAGGAGGCCGGGCCGTGACGTTCCGTCTGAAGCGCCGGGCCGCGCCCCGCGCCTGGACGATCCCTCGCAAGGGCACGAAGTGGATCAAGCGCCCCGGTCCCGGTCCTCACGCCCAGGACCAGTCGATCCCGCTCCTCCTCGTGCTCCGCGACCTTCGCCACATCGTCCGGAGCGCCCGCGAGGCGAGCCTCTTGCTCCGTTCGGGGGCCGTTCGGGTCGACGGAAAGGTCTCCAAGGACCTGGATCGCGGTTTGGGTCTCATGGACACGATCTCGTTCGCCGCCCCCCTCGACGCCCACTTCCGCGTGGTCAAGGACCGACGCGGTAAGCTCGTCCTCATCTCGATCCCGTCGACGGAGGCCGGCCTCAAGGTCGCGCGGGTCCGGTTCAAGCACACGGTCCCGACGGGCAAGGTCGAAGTGACCCTCCACGACGGGCGCAACCTCCTCGTGCCCGCTACCTCGGCCTACCGGGTCGGGGACTCCGTGAAGATCGAGGTCCCGACGCAGAAGGTCCTCGACCACCTCAAGCTCGCTCCCGGGGCGCTCGCGTTCGTCGCGGGCGGCTCCCACGTGGGACAGCTCGCCCGAATCGAGCGGGTCGAGGTGCGCAACTCCTCGCAACCCAACCTCGTGCACTTTGCGGAGGGGTTCTCCACGATCAAGGACTACGTCTTCGTCGTCGGACAGAAGACCCCCGAGGTCACGATCGCCGAAGGGGTCGAGCGATGAGCGCGCCCCCCTCCGCCGTTCCGACACCCTCCGCGGCCGTCCCGCCGACCAACCCCTACCGGGCCGTGCGCGTCATCAAGGTGGTCTTGAACTCCGGTGTGGGCGAGTCGGGCGAAGCCCGCACGAAGGCCGAGCGCGTCCTCAAGATGCTCACCCGGCAGAAGCCGATCGCCACCCGGGCCCACTCCACCAACCGCGACTTCGGCATCCGGGAGGGCCAGGAGATCGGAGCCAAGGTCACGCTCCGAGGGACCGTCGCGGTCGAATTCCTCCAGCGGGCCTTCGAGGCCCGCGACCGCCAGCTCGACGGCGACTCCATCGACCGGAGCGGCAATTTCTCCTTCGGCGTCGCCGACTACACGGACTTTTCCGGCATGAAGTACGACCCCCAGATCGGGATCCAGGGCATGGACGTCTCGGTCGAGGTCGGCCGAGCGGGCTATCGCGTTCGGAACCGGCGCCTCCAGTCCCGTCCCCTTCCCCGGTCCCTCCGCTCCTCGCGCGACGAGACCCGCGCCCTGCTCACGAGCACGTTCGGAGTGACGCTGCTCGACTGATCGGAGGAAGCGTTCATGAAACCCAAGAAGTTGTTCGGACGGAAGGTCGGCTGCCTGCGGTGCGACCGCAAGCGCGGGATCGTCCGCCGCTACGGGCTCCATCTGTGCCGTCAATGTTTTCGTGAGGTCGCGATGGACCTCGGGTTCAGAAAATACCAGTAGGAGGCGTTCCCGATGCAACACGATCTACTGAACGATGCGCTCGTCACCCTCCGTCACGCCGACGCCGAGGGCCAGCCGCACGTGCGCCTCGCCCCGACCTCGAAGCTGATCGCCGAGGTCCTCCGGATCTTCCGCGAGCACCAGTTCATCGAGGAGTTCACCTTCGTATCGAACGGACGCGGGGGCGAGTACGACGTCAAGCTCTCGCGCCGGATCAACTCCTGCGGGGTCATCAAGCCCCGAATCTCCATTCCCGTGGCCCGACTCGAGCGGTACGAGGCTCGTTTCCTCCCCGCCCAGGACTTCGGCCTGCTCGTCCTCTCCACCAACCAGGGCGTCCTCTCGCACCGCGAGGCGCGAGAGAAAAAGATCGGAGGTCGGCTGCTCGCCTATGTCTACTGACGCGGACCGTACCCATGCGACCGTCGACGTCCCGAAGGGCGTCACCCTCACGGTGGACGGTCGACACCTGAAAGCGAAGGGCCCGCTCGGCACGGCCGAGCGCCCGTTCCCGGCGGACGTGCTCGGCCTCGAGATCAAGGACGGCGTCGCGACCCTCACGCTGCTCCTGCCTCCCGGCCGGCGCGCCTCGCAGGCGCTCCTCGGCACGTGGGCCGCGCACCTCCGGAACCTGGTCGCGGGGCTCACCCGCGGTGTCGAGGCCCGTCTCAAGGTCGTCGCAGCCCACTTCCCGATGAAGGTCTCGGTTCGGGGCAACGAGCTCCTGATCGAGAACTTCCTCGGCGAGAAGTACCCCCGGTCCGCGCACCTCGTCCCGGGCACGGTCGCCCAGGTCGAGGGCGAGTTCGTCATCCTGAGCGGCATCGACATCGAGCAGGTCGGTCAGAGTGGCGCGAACATCGAGCGCGCGACGCGGATCCGCGACTACGACCCGCGCGTCTTCCAGGACGGCATCTACCTCACCGAGCGGTCCCACTTCAAGGAGGCCAGCTGATGGCGGACGAGGAGACCGAGTCGAAGCCCGCCGCCCCCTCCACCTCCCGGCGCTCGAAGGCGGCCCCCCGCAAGGAGGCTTCTCCGACGGACTCGAAGGAGAGCGCCGCCTCCCCTTCGACCTCCCAGGATACGCCCAAGCCCCGGTCCAAGGGAAAGTCCGAGCCCGAGGTGCGGATCCCGAAGCGGGCCTCGTTGCCTCCCGCCCGGGCGGCCCACCTTCGCCTGCGCAAGGTCATCGACGGCCGGCGCCCGGTCTTCGGCCGTACGGCCGCGAACCGGTACTGGCGGATCGGCCGCGACCTTTCTTGGCGCCGACCCCGGGGCGTCCAGTCGAAGCAGCGCCGCCATTACGGCTACCGGGCCAAGGTCGTCCGTGTGGGGTATCGCTCCCCCGCGGACGTCCGCGGGCTCACCCCGAGCGGATACCGCCCCATCCTCATTCATCACGTCGACGAGCTCCACCGCCTCGACCCGAAGCTCGAGGCGGCTATCATCGCCCGGACGGTCGGCACCCGTCGCCGTTTGAGCCTCGAGGAAGCGGCGCGCAAGCTCGGCATTCGGGTCCTGAACCCGATCGCGACGCCCGGGGAGGTGTGACGATTCATGCCCGACCTTTCGAACCAGCGGCGACTCGCCGCCGCCCTGATGAAGTGCGGGGAGGGACGTGTGTTCCTCGACCCGGCCAGTCAGGAGGACCTCGCCGACGCGGTCACCCGCTCGGATATCCGCAGCGCGATCAAGGCCGGCGTCATCCGGCGCAAGGCGATCATCGGGACCTCCCGTGCCCGCGCGCGGCGCCACGCCACCGAGGTCGCGAAGGGCCGACACCAGGGTCCGGGCTCCCGCAAGGGAACCCCCTCCTCCCGGCTCCCTCGCAAGTCCCGTTGGATCCGCCGGATCCGGGCGCAACGCGCCCTCCTGGTCGAACTCCGTGCCGACAAGAAGATCCCGCCCGCGGTCTACCGCGCGTTCTATCGCCGGGCCAAGGGAGGGATGTTCCGAAGCCGGGCGCACCTCCTACAGAACCTGAAGCTCGCCGGCCATCTCCCGGGGGCCCCATGAGCACCGGTCCGCGCTTCCGGGTCCACTTCCGCCGTCGTCGCGAAGGGCGGACCGACTACCGCGTTCGCTTGAAGCTGCTCAAGTCCGGGCGCCCCCGGGCGGTCGTCCGCCTCTCCGAGCGCCGCGTCCGGGTCTCGCTGGTCGAGTACGACCCGAGCGGCGACCGGGTCCTCGTGACGGCCGACTCGGCCGAGCTCGGCGGGATCGAATTCCCCTCGGGCAGCTTTGCCTCCACCCCCGCTGCCTACCTCACCGCCTACCTCGCGGGCCTGCGAGCGAAGGCGAACGGCCGCGAGGAGGCCGTGCTGGACGTCGGGATCCGCCGACCGACCTCGGGCGGCCGTCTGGCCGCGGCGCTGAAGGGACTGCTCGACTCCGGGCTCGAGATCCCGCACGGCGAGGGGGGATTCCCGTCCGCCGACCGGCTCGAGGGGACGCATTTGCCGAAGAAGCTCCCCCACCCGCTCGAGACCTACCGGGCCAAGCTCTCCACCATTGTCCAGCGCACGGAGGCGTCGTGAGCGGCCCTCCTTCCGGTCCTCCGCGCGAGCGGAGCAGCTACGGCGGCAGTGGTCCGCCGGCACCTCCGCCTTGGGTTCCCCGCACCGAGCTCGGCAAGCGGGTCGCCGCGGACGAGATCAAGACGATGAGCGAGGCTCTCGCCACGGGCCTACCCCTCCGTGAGTCCCAGATCGTCGACAAGCTCCTCCCCGGGCTCCACGACGAGGTCCTGGACGTCAATATGGTCCAACGGATGACCGATTCCGGTCGCCGGTTCAAGTTCGCGGTCACGGTCGTGGTCGGCAACGGCGACGGGTTCGTCGGCCTCGGTCGCTCGAAGGGACGCGAGGTCGGTCCGACCATCCGTCGCGCGATCGACCGCGCCAAGCTCGAGGTCGTCGAGATCCTCCGCGGATGCGGCAGCTGGGAGTGCGGGTGCGGCCGGGCCCACTCTCTGCCGTTCCAGGTCCAGGGCCGTTCGGGATCGGTCATCGTGACGTTCCGGCCGGCACCGCGGGGCGTCGGGTTGGCCGTCGGGGATGTCGCAAAGCCGGTCCTCCGGTTCGCCGGTATCACCGACGCCTGGGGCTATACCGACGGCCACACGAAGACGACCGTCAACTACGCCCAGGCGGCCTACGGCGCGCTCGTCGCGCTCGCCCAGTTGAAGGTGCAGGCGGCGGATGCGGAGCATTTGAAGATGGTGCGGGGGCCGACCGGGACCTCGATCCTCCCGCCGAAGGAGGAGGGCGTCCGCCCGATGCGGGGCGGCCGGGGCCGTGGGCGCGGCCGTGGCGGTCCGGGACGGGGAGGTCCCGGTCGGGGTCCTCCCGGCCGCGGCGGTCCTCCGGGCCGGGGCCCCCCACCGGGCGGGCCGGGCGGTCCGCGCCGAGCCCCTCCGTCGGGGGGTGCCTAGTCATGGGGTGGATGGTCGTCCGGGTCCGGGGCACGATCCACGCCCGGCACGACATCGTGGATACGCTCCGCATCCTGCATCTCACCCGGGCCAATCATGCGACCGTCGTCCCGGAGCGACCCGAGTTCCGGGGCATGATCACGCGCGTCCAGGGGTACGTCACCTGGGGCGAGGCAGACCCGAGGACGGTCAGCCTCCTCTTGGAGCATCGCGGCGTCACCGACGCGGGCGGGTCCCTCACTCCCGAGACCGTCCCCACCGTGGGGGGAGCGAAGGACCTCAACGACCTCGCGGCGCGGGTGACGAAGGAAGGGCTCCCGCCCATCGCCGGCCTGCGGCCCCTGTTCCGTCTCACCCCGCCGAGAGGGGGCTGGCGGTCGACCAAGAAGCCGTTCGCACGCGGGGGCGCCCTCGGGTACCGCGGCACCAAGATCAACGACCTCGTCCAACGGATGGTGTGAGAACGATGCCGAGCCGCACGCGCAAGTTCCGGGGAAGCCGCACGCACGGCCGCGGGATCAAGGCCGGCCGCGGCGCGGGCAAGCAGGGCGGACGGGGCAACGCCGGGCTTCACAAGTACAAGTTCAAATCGATGCTCATCTACGCGCCCGACCACTTCGGCCGGCACGGCTTCAAGCGCCCACCGAAGATCGTCGCCCGCCCGATCTCGCTCAATGTCGGCCAGCTCGATGCGTTCCTGCCCTACCTGCAGGCCGCGGAGGCCGTCGAGCAGAAGGGGGAGGCGTACGTCGCGAACCTCGCTAAGGCGGGGATCGACCGGCTGCTCGGGGCCGGTACCCCCTCGGGGAAATGGACCGTATACGTGGCCCACGCGACCAAGCACGCGGGCGAGAAGGTCACCCTGCTGAAGGAGCCCCCCGCGGGAACCGCGGGGGCGGCGTAGGTCCCGTTCCGACGGACGCGGTGCCGCTCCTCCCGTAGACTATATTAATCGGGCACCGGGTGCAACTCGACTTCATGGCGGACGACGAGACCCCCCGCGACCCGCGGTGGGCGATCCCTCTCGCGGTCCTCGGTGCCATCTTACTCGCGGTCACCTGGTATTGGGTGCAGCCGACGCCCATCGCGTTCGGCCTCATCGCGGGGGTCCTGTTCATCATCCTCGGCGTGTTCTACCTCGCCCTCTCCTACACCGGTTCGGGGTCGAAGCTCTACGGACTGAAGCCGCTCACGACGCGGATGCCCGCGGTCTCGCAGCCCAAGGGCCACGTGCACTTCCGAACGAAGCTGTTCTGGACGATCGCCGTCCTGCTGATGTACTTCCTCCTCACGAACATCTTCCTCTTCGGCGTGGACCAGGCGACCGTCATCGACCTGTTCGCGAGCTACCGCGCGATCCTCGCGGGCGCCCAGGGGACCCTCATGCATCTGGGCATCGGCCCGATCGTCACCGGGTCGATCATCATGCAGCTCTTCACGGGCGCGAAGATCATCAATCTCGACCTCACCGACGACGAGGACAAGGGGACGTACCAGGGGACCCAGAAGGTCCTCGTCATCGCGATGATCATCGTCGAGGCGGTGCCCCAGGTCTACGGGTATCTCACCCCGTCCGCCTCCATCGTGACGAGCCTCGGCACCGCCTCGCCCGGGAACGGGCTCCTCCTCGCCAACACGATCATCATCGCGCAGCTCGTGTTCGGGAGCTACCTCGTGTTCCTGATGGACGAGGTCGTGTCGAAGTGGGGGATCGGGAGCGGGATCTCCCTGTTCATCGCGGCGGGGGTATCGCAGCAGATCGTGCAAGGGACGCTGAATTGGGTGCCCCAGAATCCGTCCCTCTCCATCTCGGCCACGAATCCACCGAGCGGCGCGATCCCGAAGAGCCTCTGGTTCTTCACCCATTACAGCGCCAGCCAGATGGCGAGCGGCGGCTGGGAACAGGTGCTCTTACGTCAGCCCAATCCGATCGTGGCCCTCATCGGAACGGCGGCGATCTTCTTCCTCGTCGCCTGGACGGAGTCGACCCGGATCGAGCTGCCGCTCTCCCATGCCGAGGCCCGCGGGGCGCGCGGGCGGTATCCGTTGCGTCTCATCTACGCGTCGAACATCCCCGTCATTCTGATGAGCGCGCTCCTCGCGAACGTTTCGCTCTTCTCGATCCTTCTCTGGTCGAATGCCACCCTCTCGCGCTTCCCCGTCTTCGGCCATCAGTGGTGGGTCGGGTCCTACCCCTCGGCCGCCCAGGCCACTCTGTTGGGGGTGAGTCAGACCCAGCCCTTGACCGGAGGTGCGTACTACCTGTCCACGGTCAATGGTCTCGAATCGTGGTTGCTCCCCATCCTCAACTTCCAGACCTATGGCGGATTCCTCTACGGCCACATGTGGTGGCAGGGCCTCATCCACGTCGCGGTCTACTTCACCGCGATGGTCACCGGCTCCATCCTCTTCGCCAAGTTCTGGATCCAGACCACCAACATGGGACCCGAGGCGGTCGCCCGTCAGATCGAGGCGTCCGGGATGCAGATCCCCGGCTTCCGTCGCGAACCCCGGGTCCTCCGTCGGGTCCTCGAGCGGTACATCCCCGTCATCACGGTCATCTCGGGCGCCGCGGTCGGCGCCCTCGCCGCGGGAGCGGACCTTATCGGAACGCTGGGCAATGCCTCCGGGACGGGAGTGCTGCTGATGGTGGGGATCATCATCAACCTGTATGAGGCGATGGGCCGGGAGCAGCTGATGGAGATGAACCCGCTCCTCCGCCGCTTCCTCGGAGGCGAATCGTAGGATGC
>Ga0209415_10003734_pt1 | contig 28275 bp, 23 predicted proteins | sample PeaSoiSIISIP2007_FD_187696 | JGI IMG/M metagenome (GOLD analysis project Ga0209415, IMG submission 187696) | Peat soil microbial communities from Weissenstadt, Germany - SII-SIP-2007 (SPAdes) (version 2) | ecosystem: Environmental > Terrestrial > Soil > Wetlands > Peat | place: Germany... | reverse complement strand
CTCAAGGAGGCACTGTCAGGGTCGGGCTACCCGGAGTTTGGAGCTCCCTCGGTGCAGCCACAAACCTGAGTCGTTACGCCCTACCGTGAAGAACGGTGGAACGAGGGTGCGCCTTCCGTCTCCCGCCAGGGCCGCTCGACATGACCTCCAGGGGCGCCGGAACTCTGAGATTCGTGACCGGCTGGGGCCCGCCGAGAGGCAGTAGAGTGCTGGCCGTCACCAAGAGCGTGACCGGCCCTGCCGGCGCCCTCATTCCACTCGTCAACAGCGAAGGCAGGCTTCCCGCGCATCGAGGTGCCACGAGATTTCGGAAGGTTGATATCGTTCGATGCAGTGCGTCGTCGCGTCGGCCGTGGGTGCTCCGGGAGCCCAGGGTCGATCCGAGAAACTGTGCCCGACCCGGAGCGGACCGGCGATCTGACGACCTCGAAAGACCGAACCCTCGGCGGAGCTGCCTGCGGTGCCGCTTGTTCGAGGCAGGTATCTTCGGACACGAACGCAGTCAAGTATCGTCGTCGCTCGAGGTGGCCACGACATCTCTCCCGCTGGACAAGCCCCCGAGTGGGCGCCATCTCGGTGTTTGCCGTGGGCCTGCTCCTCCTTAGTTCGGTCATTCCCACTTGTGCTCGAGAAAACTCCCAGCCGGCGTCCGCCGCCTTCTCGCCGTTCGTGAGTTCACCCAGCACCTCTCCTCCCGAGTACCCGTATGTTGTCCCGACGGCGCTCTACCCTGCTCCCTCCATCTTCGCTCCCGCCAATTCGCCATCCTTGGTTCAACTAGCGAGTGCCCTGACCGGCTCCGACTACCTGCTCTTTGTGAACGCCTCCAGCCAGAAGCTGTGGCTCTCCACCGGAGGCTACGACCCCACCGATGCTCGGGCCTCGTTCCTCGGTCTCTCCTGCTTCAGCGGGAGCGGATCCACCTGCGTTCCCACGCGGTCGGTCTACGTTACTTGGGGCCAGCCGGTGAAGGTCTATTCGGCCTCCGGGCAGACCGAGATCACTGCCGACGCGCTGGCGATCAGCGGCACCAATCTTGTCTTCGGGGCGACCGTATCGGGTCAGACCACAGTCCTATCCTCGCCGAACGGAGGGGGAACGGTGACCGCGCTAGGGACCGTCGCCGGGACCCTCACGAGCCTTTCCGAGACGCCCGAGAGCGCCTTCGCCACCACCATGAGTTCGGGGTCGCTCGTCGCTTCCACGTTCTCCCTGAATGGGGGGGTCGTGGCTGATCCCACGATCGCCTCCGGCGTCCAGAACGCTAGCGGGACTTGGGTCGCCACGCCTTCGGGATACGAGGAGGCCGTCGTCGCGAGCCTCCCGGGTTCGGACGCAGTCTCAATCTACACTTCCACCAACGGCGGCGATTCGTTCAGCGCCGCGACGAGGGTCGCGACGTTGAACGAGTCGAGTCCGTCGGCAATCTTCAACTCGATAGGCGAAACGCGGCTGGTACCCCCGGGAGGGCTAGTCGGACAGGTCGCGACGGCCTCGGTCGGGGGCGAGCTCTTCGTCCTCTACACTAACCGTGTCGACGGCCGCGTGCTCGTAGAGACAGAAGTATCGCCCAACGGGGGTACTGTGTGGGAAGGTCCGTACCTCGCTGCTCCCGTGCGCGGCTCGGTGCAAGACCCAACACTCTCCGTCGAGCCGGACGGGGACCTACTCGGCTCCTGGCTCGACAACGCGAACGACAGTTGGGAGGTTGACCAGGCGGTCTTTTCCCCACAGGGGACCCCAATCTCGTCCGTGAGCCCGCTGCCGGCGAGCGGGGGTAACGCCAACCCTTCGTTCGCCGCAGCGAGCCCCGCGGCGGCGGTTGACTCGTTCGGCCGGCCCCTGTATGCCTGGGTCGCACCTTCCAGCGGCGGAGGGACTCAGATCGATTACTCGGGGGCGTTCATCTCCGCGGCGAACTCCTTGGAGATACTCGAGCGTCTCGTCAGCGACCCAATCGAAAAAGCCGACGTAGCCGTCGGTACCCTTCCGTCGTTCGTGAGCACCGCAGACTCAGACCTCAACCAGACGCTTTCAGATATCAACCCGACCAACCGAACCGTCGGCCTTTCGAACGCCCAGAACTCGACAGTCAAGACGATCGTGCCCGAGGTGACCGCCCTCGCGCTTCACGTGACAACGACTGGGTTCCCCGCTGTTAGCGCGACGACGACCCCGCTCCAGCGGGACCTCGGAGTGTTCTCGCCGAACGTCTACCTCGGAGTCACCTCGGCGCAGCTAATCAACGCGCTCGGGGGCAGCCTAGCTGCCTCGCCGTTCACAGGTGTGCCCTCGTACGGGCTTGCCCAAGGCCCCATGCCACCGTCCGCTGTGCGAGTCTCCTCGACCCAAGACGGGGACACCGGGACGGTGACCGTGACCCCCACGCCTCAGAGCCCGACCGCCGTGGAACTCATTACGGCAGGGAGCTTTCCCGAACTCACCTCTACCGTCAAAACAACCTGCGTTTACGGCGGGGTGAAGTATACCGAGACAGTCTACCGCTGGACCGAGCTGACTTCGTATTGGTCGAACGTCACATTGGTTGGCGGGCCGACGGCGCATTTCTCGAGCAGCTCCGCGCTGCCCTCGGTCTACCTGACGAACCTCACGCCGCAGTCGAACGTCTCCTGGAGCGGGGTCTTTGCCGCGGATTACGTCGAGTACATGACGGTCACCTGCGACACCCAACAGACTACTACCCAAGTGACGCCGGTCACTCTCGGGGTTAATCCGTTTGACGTCACCGTGAGTGGCAGCGTGACGACGTCTCTCGCGGTCGTCCCGGGTCAGCCGTATCTCCTGAACGGGGTCTGGAAGGGATCCACCGTCCCCGCCAGCCTCACGGCCGACTGGAACGACTCGATGCTGGCCCGCGGTGGTATCTGGCTGAACTACTCTTCGAACGGGACCCTCGCCGGATCTTCTACCAACTCCTCGTATCTCATCGCCCACTCGGCGTCGTTCTCAGGCCTCAAGGCCGGGGAGTATACCGCACAACTGATAGCCCGGAGCGAGGCTGGCGGCTATAGTTCGTCGGAGAAGCCGGCTGTCTCCGGTGGCGACACGAGCAGTTACCCTGCCGAGTTCGCCTCCGACAGCTGCACGTTCAGCCTGTCTGCGCCTAGCTACCACCTTTGGTGGAGCGCCGCCTCGAATGTGTCGGGCATCACCGGCTCGAGCGTCCAGCTCCAGTGGTCGGCCAACGTCTCGGGGATCGGCTCGGCGACGTACTACGAAGCTGGAACCGGCGTAAACTATACGATTGTTGACGTCTCAGCCGTACAGAACGAGTCCGTAAACGACAGCACTTGGACGTACTCGATCGGGCTGCACAATCTGGACCCGCTCGCCATCTACGCAGTCACACTTGGCGTTGCGGTCGGCGGCGGCTGCCTGCAGAAGACGCTCACCCGCGGCTTCGACTTCCAGACCCTCGGGGTCCTCTCTCTAGGCGAGTTCGACGAGCCTTACGACTCGATCACAGACGAGGGTGGAGGAGCCTCCGTGTGGTGGGAACTGCCGCTCGCCTCTGCCGCCCAGTTCGTCAGCGGCGTGCTGTTCTGGCAGAACGCGACCGCGACGGCGCAACTCCCGCTGACCACCGCCTACGCCTTCGAGAGCACTCCTAGGTCGGTCGGGATGGTCAACCTCTCCCTTCCTCAAGGCAATACCTCGTACAAGGTCTGGGCGATGCTGAACTACTCGTTCGGCAACCAAGCGATCAACCTCACCAGCGCCCCGACTACGTTCGTCTACCAACGGGGCACCTCGGGAGACGGGCTGACCGACCTCGAAAAGGTCAATGGTTGGACTGTGCCTGTGACCAACGTCTCGGGCACGGTGGGCGATCAGTGGGTTCAGGCGAACCCCCAGGATTACGCCACGAACGGCCTTGCCAGCGACTTCGTCGAGAAGGAGTTTGACCTGAACCCGAACACCGTCGATACTGCGGGCAGCCACATGCTCGACACTTGGAACTTGACGTTCAATTTGGGACCTGGCTCGGGGAAGCTTCCGTCGGGTTCGAACTTTCGGGTCTGGTACGAAAACACAACCTACAGCCCGTTCGCGAAGTCCGTTGCGTATACTCCCGGATCCAACGAGACCGGCACGCCAGTGCTCGCGAACCTCTCCTCCATCGCCGCAGGTCCCCTCCCGACAAGCGGGGATGGATCGTCCGCCGCTGCGACCTACCTCTGGAGCTACACAGCACTCGAGGCGTTCGTCAACCTTACCGGTGTCAGGAGCGCAGGCTGGCTCCGAGCCGTAGAGGGGAGCTGGCAGGGGTTGCCGACTCTCACCGTCTGGGGCAAGCTATCCTGGGGCGCGAACCCTCTGGCCCAGAGCACAAGCGGAGACGGCCTCCTCGATGGGACGCAGGCGGACCCCCTCGAGCCGGAGATTGTCCAACTGAACGTCACCTCATGGTCTGCGACGCTAGCGTCCGGAAGCGACGAGGCAGCACCGTATGTCGAGGTGTCGTCGGGGAGCAGCGGGTCCGGCACAGTCTACTATCAGGGCTACGGTCCAGCCGCCGGCGACACCGGGCAGCAGGCTGTCACTTACACAGGGCCGTACCTGGTCAGCGTCCCCGTTGCCTCACAGTCTCAGTTTGTCTACTTCAACGTCACGCTAAACGACGCCGAGAAGTCTGGTGTTGCGACGCTAGCGACCGTCGCTTCGACCCAGGTCGACCTGCTCGGGCCGTCGGGCACGCACGCATTGAGAAGCACGGGCTCTGGCAGTCTTTCGGGCAGCTACCAAGTGGTGCGGGTCCCAGAGGTGGCCAATACGCTGCTATGGGCGCCGGCGAACAATACCACGCTCTCGCCCGTTCCTTGGGGTCTCAAGCGGTATGTTGCCGAGCCCGACTTCGACCTGCTCATGCTAAACGTCTCCGCCAAGACGAGGGTTAACGGGATCGAAGGGGCGGAGGGAGGTTGGCAGTACTCCGTCACGCTACAGCCCGGGCTGAACAACATCTTGGTCCCCCGGGGCGCCTTCATCGCTTCGCCGCTTGGCCAGGCGCTGATCAACAACACGAACGACTCGACGATCAAGATCCCTAAGGGAGCCGGGGTCACGTTTACCCCCGCAGACTGGTCTGGCCGGACCGAGACAAGTGGATCGAACTCCCCCGGGAACCCGAGCTACATCTGGGTCTTCTCGAGCACGACCCAAAGCCAAGCCAACACAACCAACCAGAGCGCCTTCGGCGGCCTCCCTCAAAACGAGGCGGTGGAGGCCGGGCTCGAGTCACGGCAGGTCCAGGCGGTCTACTGGGTCAACCTGACAACCGCCGGGAACGGGCTCTTCTCTTCTGCCGCTGCCGAGTTGGACGACCTCGTGGGGGGTCTTGTGCTCAATGGGAGCGGGAACTTCACAGGCAATCTCTTGAACGTCACCTCCGAGGTACCTACTCTCGGATTGCCCTCCAACGTTCGCGAAGCCCTAGCGAACGCAACGGTGCCCAATGGGGGGAAGTACGCTGCCCCTCAGTATCAACAACCCCCACCGCCCCCGCCCTTTTGGCAGCAGTGGGGTAGCGCAATCTGGGACACGCTCACCGGGATTGCCGAGGTCACTGGTATCAGCAAGCTCATCTCGGTCGTCTGGAATTTCGGACTTGCGGCGGGTGCTTACATCGGCGAGGCGTTCGTTTCGCTGTCGAACCACCTGGGGTTGGGGAAGCTCGTGAACCAACTGGTCTCGGGGCTCAAAGCTATCGCGAGCGCGATGGCTTGGGCACTTAACGAATTCTTGACATACATTCTCAAGATTGTCAAGAGTGCTTTCACAGTAGCCTTTGCCTTCGTCTGGAACAGCGTCAAGACTGCGCTTACTTCCCTCGCTGGATTCGAGGCCGGCGCCGAGAAGTCAGTTCTATCCTATGTCAGCGGCACCGGTTCTCTGACGTCGGCCGCTTCTGCCGAGACCCTTGGCTTGGCTCCGTTCATCGCGCTGGCGTTTGCTGTTCTTGTAGCTGTAGACGTCGCCCTCGGGATCACCCTGCCTCTTTCCATCTCAATCGGGGTGGTGCTGGGATTGGCGTTATCAGTGATCGTCTCAGCCGTGGGGAGCGGTTCATTATCGACCCTAGGGGCTCCGTTCGCCGGCCCAGTCGAGTCGACGTTCTCATCCGGATTCGCGGGGACGGCATCTACCTTCGCAAGCGCATCAGAGGCGGTGATGAATTACACCTTCTCCGACGTTCTGGGTTCTGGCCTAACCTCGACAACTGTTCAGCCGTTGCCCGATCCACCAAACTTTGTGGGGACGACCGGACTCGTGGTCGCAGCGACGAGCCTTGGAATCGGTGCCGTCAAGGCTTCCCGCACTCCGAGCGACGTCGCGGCCCAAGCGGGTTTCCTCCTGTCAGTCATCAGCTTCGGACTGTCTTTGGATACCTGGGCATACGACTCCATCCAGTCAAATGGCTGTAACAATCAACCGAACGCGATAGTCGACGCGCTGCTCGGAGAAGATATGGCCGCATTCTTCCTGGGATTGGGTGGCCTTGCGTTGGACCTCAAGGGAGTGTTTTCCAGCGCGCCTACGAACAAGCTCATCGCACTAGGAGGATTGGGTTTCGACGGCGCGGGACTCTTCACGGGCCTGAAGGGGATTCAGACCGATCTCACTTGCGAATCGACTGCCACCGGCTGAGGTGAAGCGAGTGACCGAGGATAGTGCCGAAGTCATCCCGGCTCAGCGAGTTAGGGCGGGATGGATGCGATCTGCCCTCGTCCCTCTCATCGGAGCGGTAATCATAATCGGAGTACTTTCAACGCTCCTTCGGGCGGCGACAACCCACTCTTCGCCCTCTCTGGTAGCGTCAGAGTGGCCGCTGATCGTAGGAGTGGCCAGTGTCGTGGCGGTCGCCTCCCTTACGGTCTTCTTCTCACTCGTCCGCGAGGTTGAGCTGTCGCCGACTAACATTGACTTTAGAGTAGGTTTCCGCACAATTCGAGTAGCTTGGGTCAACTTGGTGCCCCCTCGGGCGCCGTTCTTCATCGGGATCACATTCTGGTATCGGCGAGCTGGAGTTGTCCAGGAGAGTGACGGGTTAGTCCTGACTCGTCGGCTTGCCCGCGCGATACTGGAGCATCCAAGCTGCCCACGGTTCGAGATGGCTGGAAGAATCTGGTCAAGCCTTGGGTTGCAAGCCCGCATTCCGACGAGTTGACAGTCGCGGCCGAAGCTCGCGTAGTCTGGACGTCTACCGGCTCGCCCGCGAATCGCGCCGACGTCGTGCCCTAGATAGTTGCGATCTTCCTCGGATCGTACCGTTCCGCAATGGACCCCTTTTTTAGCGACGGATACTCAGGGTGCCCGGTTCGAAGGCGATGGCGGGCTTTGCGGCGATGGCGATGTCGAAGGACCCAGCGCTTCGCCCGAGTCGAGTCGAAGCCCTGGCTTACCTCGCCGGGGTGCTGAACAACATTGGGGCAACCTTCGCAATCCTGACTTCCCCAGAGACGAGAGTATGGGGACTCGGCGGGTGGGCCTTGGTGGGTGCCGGAATCATCGGATTTATTGACGGACTCGTGATCATGACGCTGGGACTACTTTGGGCTAACAGGAAGAAGCCCGGCTGGGCTGGCGCCGGGATAATCATTCTCTCAATCGCAGGAGTCGTAACTTCCCTATGGGGACTGTTCCTGACGGCGACCGCACTTGGAATCTACGCGGGGTATTCGATCAACAAAGAGAAGCGACAGGTCGAGAGCTTGGCTAATGCTAAGCCGCCGAGCAATCTGCCCCGGTAAGCCTGACGCCATGCGCGGGGATCGAGAGAACGCAGAAGGACGGCCGTCCAAGTTAGACAACCCACTCGATTTCTATGGCGTTCTACGGGCCTAGTCCAAGGCCTCAAGAAAAGTGCGGGTTTCGACTAGTGTCCGGAACTGCCGCCTCCGTTTCGGCGGTCCTGTTGGCCATCATCGACAGGGCTTGGGAAGTGAGTTCGTAACCCAGTCCGAGGTGCGCTAGGGCACGCCCGGGTCGTCAATCTCGGAGGACAACGTAGAACCGCCCCCGTCGGGCGCCCCGCTGGCCCTTGTCGGCGCCGACACCTGTCGGCCCTCGAACCACCGCCGGCTCCATAGCGCAACGTACACGAGCGACAGGAGGACCGGGACCTCCACGAGCGGACCTATGACCGAGGCGAACGCTTCCTGGGAGGCGACTCCGAAAACGACCACGGCCACGGCAATCGCGAGTTCGAAGTCGTTGCTCGCCGCAGTGAACGCAACGGTCACCGACTTCTCGTACCCGAGATTGAGCCAACGGCTGCCGAGGAAGCCGAGCGCCCACATGCCGAGGAAGTATGCGAGAAGCGGCGCGACTACTCTAAGGACTGTGAAGGGAAGGGTAGTGATGGCGAGTCCCTGGATGGCGAACATCACCACGATAGTGAAGAGGAGGCCCCAGAGCGTCAACCGACCCACCGAGGGAGCAAAGCGCTCGTCGTACCACGTTCTCCCCTTCCATCGGGCGAGACCGAAGCGACTGAACAACGCCGCGGCTAGTGGAACTCCTAGGAAGACCAGTACGCTGAGCGCGACTGTGGTGGTGTCTACCGAGATTGCTTGCGAGGGCAGGTGAAGCCACGCTGGCAGGTAGACCAGGTAGAAGACCGCGAGCCCGGCGTAGGCTAGGATTTGGAACACTGCGTTCAGCGCGACCAGAACGGTCGCGTACTCCGCGTCCCCCCCCGCGAGCTGGTTCCAGACCAGCACCATGGCGATGCACCGGGCCAGTCCGACTAGAATGACTCCCGTCCTTAGGAGGGGGGCGTCGGGGAGCAGCGCCCACGCTAGCGCGAACATGAAGGCTGGACCCACGACCCAGTTCAGAACAAGCGGGAAGACCGTCGATCGCCACCCTCGCGTGACCTCGCGAATCCGGCCGTACCTCACGCGGGCCAGGATCGGATACATCATCAGAAGCAGACCGATGGCGATCGGAACGGAAACCGACTGGATTTGCCAGAGGCCGAGCGCGGTGCCGATTCCCGGCCACAGACGGCCCAGGGCAAGGCCGGCGACCATGGCCGAAATTACCCAGAGGGGAAGGTATCGGTCCACTACGTCGAGCTGCTGGCTCGGACCAGGGGCCGTCGGGAGAGCCCCGTCCGGTGATTCTGTGGCCATGCTCCCCTCAAGCCGCGAGTGGTAGCAGGGAGGCGGGGGGGGCGCGGGAGGCAATCATGCGGGTCTCGCGTGGGTGGCCTCGGCAACCGCCTTACGGCGCCGGTCGTAGAGGACAATCTCCGTGCGAATACCCTTGACGAGCCCCACGAGACGGTCACGGACGCCTCGGAAGCCTGCGTCGTCGAGTTGGACGGGGTCGCGGAGCGCCCAATCCCTCAGTTCCAATGTCTTGAGCCGGGCAGGGCATGCAGCGTCATCGAGGCATCCCATCGTGACCCGGACGCTAGCCGTTTCCATCATCTCGGGGGTCAACAGCTGAGGCGGATGCGGCGGGAGGTCTAGCCCAATTTCGCGAAGCATCGGCCCCGTCCGCGGGTTCGCCGAGGCTGCCGGACTTGTGCCGGCCGAAATCGCGGTCCACCCTTCGGGAGGATTCGCGTTGAACATCGCCTCGGCCATCAGCGAGCGGCCGGAGTTCCCAACGCAGATAAACAGGACCGTCTTCAGAGGCATCGAGGGTCACGCTCCGGAGGGTTTCGTGGCCCGGATGTCGGCCGAGACCACCCCGAGCGAAGCCTGTCCATCGAGTGAGGCCGTGCTCGACTTCCGACTGCGGAGCTCGACTTCAATCCGCTCGAACCCCGCAGAGTGGAGCAGCTTCTTGACTTCCTCCACTTCTAGCGCCCCCGAGGAGCACGAGGACCACAGCGAGGGGTCGTCCCGCTCTCTCTGGGTGATCGGACATGTCGCCACAACGTCGGAGACCGCAAACCGTCCCCCGGGACGGAGCACTCGGAACGCTTCGCGGTAGACCTGCCCCTTCTCTGGGGCAAGGTTGATCACGCAGTTGGATACGACGACGTCGACCGATCGGTCTGCGGTGGGAAGGTGCTCGATCTCCCCTAACCTGAACTCCACGTTAGAGTAGCCCCCTTTTCGGGCATTTTCGCGAGCCTTCACGATCATCCCGGGGGTCATGTCGACCCCGATGACGCGCCCTTGCGCTCCCACTTTCTGTGCTGCGAGGAAGCAGTCGATACCCGCTCCGCTGCCGAGGTCGAGAACAGTCTCCCCGGGCTTCATCGACAAGAGAGCGGTCGGGTTGCCGCACCCAAGCCCCAGGTTCGCGCCTTCGGGCAGGCTGGCGAGTTCCTCGGGGCTGTATCCGACCTGGATTGAAACGGCGCCGTCCCCGCAGCAGGACTCGGATGCACCCCCGCCACAGCCCTCGGTGGACCCGCTGGCAGGGGAGCAGCATCCCGCAGGGGACGCGATCTTTCCGTAACGTTCGCGCACCTGATCTCTGCGACGCTCCTCTGCCGCCGACTCCCCCTCGTTGCTCGTCATGATGTGAAATCCCCCTTCGCGGTGAGCGAATAGTAGATCCACTTCCCCTGCCGGTGGGCCCGAACGAGTCGGGCCGCAACGAGCACGCCCATATGGTGGCTGACGGTGGCGTGGGTCAGGCCAGTGGCTGCCTGAAGTTCGCACGCGCACAGCTCCGGACGACGCCGGAGGAGCATCATGCAGAGGAGCCGGTTCGGGTCCGAGAGGGCCTTGACCCGCGTCAGGGTCGATATGAAGCTGGCCGACGACCGGATCCTTTCTGCGAGGTGTTCATACTCCGGGATGCTACAAGTCTCGTCATCATCCCTCAGCCGTTCGAGCCGTTCTGTGAGGCCCGTCTCTGGCTTGACCTCTGACATATGTCCACCGACATCGACACGACTATATGTGGACTTCGGTCGACATGACTTTGCACGGGACGTGTACTGTGTCGACCTCTGTTGATGCGCCGGTTCAAGAGCCCGGCTCTCGGGGGAGGAACCGTTCGTCCACGCTTGGTCGCACGGGGCGCGGTGAATTCCGCGCTACGATTGATGAATGGTCTATAAGACCGCGCTACGTGCGGACAAGGTGTCGCGCGCTGCCAGGGGCGATCTTATGTGCCCTTGCCCACCGACTGGTCTACTCGACCTGGTCGGAAAGAAATGGACCGTGTGCGCCGTTTCGTTGCTAGGCAAGTATGGTACCGTGCGTTTCGGACCGATCCAGAAGTGCCTCTCGGGAGTTAGCCCCGCGACGTTGACCGGCACGCTGCGCTCCCTAGAGCGCGCCCGGCTAATTCATCGCGTACCGATGCAGGGAAGGACCGGACCAGTCAAAGCGTACAGGCTGACCGATTCAGGCCGTTCGCTGTACCTGAGCCTCGTGCCCCTCACCAAGTGGCTCCAGTCGAGAGCATAGTAGCCTACGCCGGCCTCCGCAAGGAAGGACCCTCTGATGCTGTGGCGAAGGCTCGGTGGCGTGATAGATGTAGTGAGTTCCTAATGTGCCGTTCTTCGAGGGAGCCCTCGCCTCAGTCAAGCCACACGCTTTTTCCGGCCCGATTGAAAGTTGACTCGTGCCTCACACGATGTGAAGGCTGTCCTACGGAGCCTGGGTGGAAAACGGATGCGAAGGTCACCCGCGCCGAGTGGAAAGGGGTCAACCGCCCGGTCCGTACACTCTTTGGGGGCTCGGGGATGAGGTTTGGGAAGGCCGATGATCGAGCCGGGCCGCGGCGGGCGGATTTCTCAGGCGAGCACGCGTCAGAACCGCCAAAGGTTGGTTGCTCGTCTGCTCCGTTCTCGGGAGCCCTCGGTCCGGCTAAGCACCCGGCTCGGTGTCCTCTTGGACCACCCCGAAGGGCGATCCATCGCCCGACTCCGCGACGAGGTCCGGTACGCCAGACGCACGCGCTCTTTGATTCGGATTAGGAACCGGCCTGGGAGGAGAACACCCCCGGGGATTTACTACAAATGGCTCGGAGACCACTGGGTTCTCGCCCACTTGGCCGAAATGGGCTATCCACCGGGAGATGAGGCATTGCGGCCGAGGCTCGAGCGGGCGTTATCCTTCTGGCTGCGACCTACATACTTCCAAGAGTTCGAAGCCGCGAACCCGCGGGAGGCGCGCGAGCGTCACGACGCGGTCCCCCGGATGAACGGGCGGTTCCGACGATGCGCTTCCCAGCAGGGGAACGCCCTTCTGTACGGAACACTGCTCGGCTTCGCCGAGGGCGAATGCGACCGGCTTGCCGAACGCCTGATCCACTGGCAATGGCCCGACGGCGGATGGAACTGCGATGTCGACCCGGATGCTGACACTTCCTCCTTCGGCGAAACGCTGTCCCCGATGCGAGGGCTGACCGTCTACGGGAACATCCGGCGTGTACCAGGGGCTTTACAAGCCGCCCGTCGGGCGAGCGAGGTTTTCCTACGACGCAGTCTCTACCGTCGAGCGACCGATGGTTCCGTGATTCACCCGGATTTCATCCGACTTCACTATCCCCTGTACTGGCACTACGATATCCTTGGGGCGCTGACCGCGCTCGCGTCGCTCCGTAAGCCGCTCGACCCGAGGTGCTCGGAGGCGCTCGATTTGGTAGAGTCGATGGAGCTTCCTCGTGGGGGTTGGGCAGCGACGGGTCGGTTCTTCGATCGGCCGGGCGAGCGACCTCGTCGCGGACAGGATTGGGTCCGTTGGGACGCGCCGACTCAAGGCGGGATGAATGAATGGATTTCGGTCCGCGCCCTGACCGCATTGGTGGCGGGGGGTCGTTTCGTCGCCACGCCCGGCTCGCTCTAAGGTACGGGTTTTCTACCGAGATGCGGTCCACGCTACGGCTCCGAGCCCGGTTGCCTCGCAGAGGCCGATCCCGAACAGGAACGGCGCGAACGAGCCGGGAATTATTGGCATCGCGGCAAGATACGAATAAACGGTGAGAGCGCTTTGGACGACGAAGGCTCCCGCGAACACCAGGAGAGCGAGTCCGAATCCGGTCTTCGTGTTCGCGTAGAGCCGACGATACAGGGTGAAAAGAATCCCCGCGAGAGCGATGCTGACCAGCCCAAGAATGACACTGGCCTCCATCAATAGATCGCTCATCGCAGATCCTCCCTGGCTCGCGGGGTCACCTGACGGAACCGCGGACGTCCGAGCGGTCGGCCGACATGTTCCGTGCCTCTGGTGGTTTTGAGGGTCTCGAGGTAGGCCGACGCCGAGGGGGCGATCTCGTACGGGGTGGCGTAGGCGTCTCCCACGGGTCGGATCACCGCCCCGCTCTGTTCCAGAATCCTGAGATGGTGGCGAACCGTTCGGTAATCGATTCCGAGGGACGACGAGAGTTGGTGGGCGTTGGCCGGGGATCGACCCAACTCGTCGAGAAGTCGGCGGCGGTTGGGACCCCCCCGGGTGCCGAAGAGGAGGTACCACATCAAGGAATGGAAGCCGGGGCTCATGGGGCGCCCCGGTGGACTCTTCCACTCCTTATCAGCCGAACCCCCTCCTCGACTGGAGTGGCAGCCTCAGAACGCTGCCAGCCCCTCCGCGGCCGGGGGAAGCGCGGATACCGCGAACTGCGCGGTCAGAGTCCCGCCGTTGCCGATCGCGAACTCCTGGATCTCGCCGGCGCCTGCGTCGTAAACGAGGAGATACTGACCGTGGGAACCCGCGATTCCCATGTCTGTGTCGGCCGGCCCGGTGGTCGCAGCGACCGCGCTAACGAGCGAAAGCGCCCCGCCCCACCCCACCTGATAGGCCGAGATGGTGCTGCCGTGGGCGTTCGTTGTGAACGCATACGATCCCGAGACGGCGACCCAACAGGGCGCCGCTTGACCGTCCGGTACCGACCCACTCACCACACTGATCTCGCCGTTCCGGGCGACCGAGTAGGACGAGAGGGCACCGATGGCCGCGTCGCTCACGATGAGAGTTCCTCCCTGGCTGAACGCGAAGCCGTACGGCGTACTCCCGTTCGACGGAGTGACGACGGGTAAGCCCGCGACGCCCCAGAAGTTGACCGGGTAAGCGTCGAGGACGCTCGTGCCCTTCTCCGTCACGACCAGGACGTTACCCCAGGGGTTGAAGGAGATCTGCGCCGGGCCGGTAGGCAGGCTCGTGCTGAGCGGCTGAACAGATCCGGAGATCGGGTAGAGCGCCCCCCAGAAGGTCAGGTAGAAGCCTGCGATGTTACCGGCCGTCGTGGAGTTGCCGGCGTTGAGAACGTAGACGAGGGGGCCGTGGACCGTGACGCTCACCGGCTCGATTCCCCCAGAGTTGACGTGGGCGAGGAGCATCAACGCAGGACCCCGGGAATCGGGGGCGTGGACGGCGAAGACCGAGACCGAGTTGTCGCCGGCGTTGACGACAAGAAGGAGCTGGTGGTTCGAGGTGAGCGCGAGGGCCCCGGAGTCGGCCAAGCTCGTCCCGGTCCCCGTCCCACCGGTGGAGTAGTTGCCGGCCGGCGTAAGTACGCCTCCGGGCCCGATCCCGTAGGCGATGACCACGTTGCCGGCGACGGCGTTCGACATCGTGAAGACCGCCCCCTGCTCTCCGTGGTACCAACCGTGTTCATTCGTGTTCGTCGACTGCGCGGACGCGGCGGCCGGGGCCAGCAGCAGTAGCACCATCGCCGCTGCCGCTGGAATCACCCACAGGTGGCTGGGTCGCTTCATGGCAACCGCCGACCGCGCAACCCAGGTATATGCCTGGGCCGAAATCCCTACCTAATTCGACCCCAGTTGCAGCCGAGTTCGGCCCTGATTCCCCGATTGTGGGCAAGCCACACGTTTTCGAACACCCCATCCTAGGTTCAATGCACGTTGAGCCTTCGACGCCGGATTTCGGGGGAACCGCCCCGGAATGAAGCATCGCTCCCAGAGAATGCCGATCCGTTCCGTCCAGAGCCGAGAGAGGACTACTTTCTTTTCTTTATGTAAGCTTATGTAAAGCTGTTGTAGTCGAGCCTATGTGCAGCCCTACGACCCCCAGCGACCTGCAACGCCCCAGTCATTCGCGGGTCGTCCAGACCTCCTTCGGTTCGTCGACACCGCCTTGCAGGAGGCTGTAAACCTCAGGCGCGGAACCGCACTGTTGCTGTACGGTCACCGCGGAAGCGGCAAGACGTCCGCACTGCGGAAGGTCCAATCCATGGTCCGGGCGGCTGCCCCGGACGCGATCGTGGTCGAAGTGCCACTTCGAGTTCCGAGTTCGGACGCGATGCTGGTCCAGGGGATCGCAGAACTGGTCTCACGCCAGGTTGCAGCGCAGGCTCGGTTGACGAGTCGAATGAAGCGCGCTCTCGAGAGCCTCAGCGCGATAACGGTCCTCGGGACCGGGGTCAACCGCACGCCACCCCAAGCGCTGACCGCCTCAACGCTGTTGACAGTCTGGCAAGAAGCACTGAATTCGCTGGGGGAACTTCCGATTCTCAGCGTCAGCATTGATGATGCCGAACTCTTGAAAGCCCCCCAGATCGGCATCCTCAAGACCATGGTGGAGAGCGTCTCTCCCGTTCCGCTGCTCGTGTCTGTCGCCGGCGGGCCGGACCTGATGGAAAAGCTGACCCAACGTGACGCGTCCCCGATTCTTCGGGCGTTTTCCGGGGCGGTGTTCGACATCGGACAGTTCGATCTCGAAGAAACTCGAGAAGCGCTGGAAGCTCCGCTCACGGGAATGCGGGCGTCCGGTCGATGGGAAGCCGAGGGGGTTCAGGCGCTCTATCACCTGACCCACGGGTATCCGTACTTGGTCCAGTGTTTCGCGGCCGCGGCCTACAAGGATCACCAACGGATTGGAGCGGGCGAGGTTCGTGCCGCGATCCCGGAGGCACTGCGCCTTGCCTCCAGTTGGCTGGACCGCGAGCTCACGACGGCCTCCAACGAGGATATCCGAGCGTTCGCGAAGATCGCGGGGCTTGACAAGATCGAGCTCAGGAGCTCCGACTTCCTTCGACTCGGTGTCAACTCGGTGTACATCCCACGATTGGTCTCGCTGGGCGTGCTCAAGCACCTCTCCCGGGGCTGCTACGAGCTTCGAAAAGCGCCAGCAATCGCCTATTTCCAAGCCCTTCGACGAGGTCTCTCTATCGAGTGACCGCGGAGCCAGGACGTACCTTCCCTCGACCACCCCAGGAACATGGACGGGGCGGTCTTTCCCGGCCGATAGGAGAGGTTAATTCCACGTGCCGCCCCCGTGCGCCTCGCTCAGGAGTTGGACCCCGTGACCGGAACCGTCTCTCAGGCCTCGAACGAGGCAGCTGTCCCGCCGGCACGAGATACCCGGATCAGGGTTGGCGCGGTCGCGATCTTCGTCCTCCTGCTGGCCGAACTCCTCCTGGGAAACCAACTCGCGGTGGTTGGCAGCCCCTACCCCGTCGGGTACCTGGCAGCTCACATCGTTCTCTCGATCCTACTCATTGGGTTCACCGCCCACGTCCTGGTCCGCTCAACCCGGTTGCCGAGTCGGCCCGCCAAGGTAGTCGCGGGGCTCACCTTCCTGTCCGCCGTGGGAGCCACCATCGGAGGAACGGTCTTTCTCCTCTCCGGAGGGGGCTCCAACGCGCTGTACGCGATGGAGGGACTGGGCGGCCTCGCCGTCCTCGGCGCCATCTTGCTGATCGTCTTCGGATCGGTGGAGATCCCGGTCAAACCGGCCACGCCGTAGGCCGCAACTGTCAGAGGGTATATGTGGCAGGCCGAGTAGCGTGCCGTCGTGGTAGCCGCCGGAGTATATCGCGCGGGTGGGATTGAGAAGAGGCGCCGCGGTCTCCTCTCGGTAGCTCTGGTCGCGGCAGTCGCGATACTTGCTTCCCTGACCGTGGCGCCACGAGGTGGGGTGGCCGCCACGCTCCCTCCCGGGGTCGCTCCGCCGATACCTTCGTGGATTCACTCTGGGGTCAACCCATCGCTCGCTCGGTCCCTTCCCACGACGATCGATCGCTTCACCGATATCCCGTATCGACCGAGCCTCCCGAGCTCGCCTAAGCCCGCGCTCAGCGGTCCCCCAGCTCTCAACGTCGGGACCGATCCGTTCACGGCGGTCTACGACGGCGGGAACGGCTACGTTTACGTCGTGAACTTCGACTCCGAGAACGTGAGCGTCATCAGCGGCACGAGAGTCATCGCGACCGTTAATGTCTCGAGCGACCCGTATGGCGCAACCTACGACAGCGCGAACGGGTACGTATACGTCTCGAACAGCAACGCTGCTAACGTGAGCGTGATCAACGGCAGCGCGGGCCGAGGGACGGTCACGGGGATGTCCGAGCCACAACCTTCCGCTTACGATACGCGCAACGGGTACGTCTACGTCCCCAACTACGCCTCAGACAACGTTAGCCTGATCAGCGGGACCTCGGTCGAAGGCTGGGTGAACGTCGGCTTCGAGCCCCAGGGCGCGACCTTCGACAGCGGGAACGGCTTCGTCTACGTCCCAAGTTACGAAGACAATGATGTGTACGTGCTGAACGGCACCGCCATTGAGGGACTAGCGGCCGGAGGCGTCCACCCGACCGGCGCGACGTACGACCCGACGGATGGCTTCGTCTACGTGGCGAACGACGATTCGAGCGTCGTCTATGTGATCAACGGCACTACGTCCGACGGATTAGTGCAGGTCGGAACCGACCCGGAATCCGCGACCTACGACAGTGCGAACGGCTACCTGTACGTTCTGAACGCAGGATCCAACAACGTGAGCGTGATCAGCGGCAAGACCGTGGTCGGAACAGTGGACGTGGGGACCGACCCGGTCGGTGGGGCGTACGATAGCGGGAACGGTGACGTCTATGTGGCGAACTCCGGTTCCGCCAACGTGAGCGTGCTCAGCGGCACGAAGGCCATCGGAACGGTGGAGGTCGGGAGCCGCCCCGAATGCGCGGTATTCGACTCCGGCAACGGGGATGTTTACACGCTGAACGCCGCCTCCGACAATGTCAGCGTGATCGGGCCACCTATCGCCACGCTGGTCGCTAGCCCTTCGACGACCCAGGTCGGGGAAGCGTCGATGCTAACCCTGGGATTCACGGAGGGAGTGGCGCCGATTTCCTGGACGCTCGAGGAGAACGGTTCGGCCTCCAATATCTCAAGCGTTTCCGGTGGGCAGTACTCCTTCACGCCGTTGCACGCCGGGTCGTACACCTTCTACCTGAACGCGACGGACGCGGTCAGGGGTACCTCAGAGGCCACGACGATCACGACCGTGAAGGCGGCGCTGGTCGCTTCGTTGACCCCGAACCCCGGGTCGATCCTCGCGGGCCAGTTCTCGACGCTGTCATACGGTTTCTCCGGAGGAGTGGCACCGATCACCTGGACCCTCGCTGAGAACGGATCGACAAGCAACCTCTCCACTGGTACGCCCGGGGGGTCCTACACCTTCGTGTCGGCTCACGAGGGGACGTACACGTTCTACCTGAACGCATCCGATTCGGTCGGGAGCCTCTCGAATGTAACTGCCACCGTAGTCGTGAGCTTCGCCGCCCTGAGTTCGAATCCTGGAACCATCGACGTAGGGGAGTCCTCCACACTGTCCTACAGCTTCACTGAAGGGGCGGAACCCGTCGTCTGGACGCTCACGGAGAACGGGTCGGCATCGAACCTGACGGGCGCGAGCGGAGGCAGCTACACGTTTGCCCCGACTAACGTGGGGGTCTACACGTTCTACCTGAATGCAACGGACGCCGCGGAGAGCACGGCTCACCTCTCAGCGACGGTGACCGTAGAACCGGCGCCCGCGGGCGGGTCAGGCACCCCCACGTTGCTGGGACTGCCTCAGGCGGATGGGATCGCTCTGATCGGCGCGCTCGCGGCGATCGTCGTCGTGGGCCTGCTGGTCGGGCTGATTCGAAGACGGCGCCACGGAGGTCCGCCGGTTGGTTCGACGCCACCCTCTACGTCCGCGGGAGGCAGCGATCCGGCCACCATCCCTCCGCCCCCGCCCGGGACAGCGTAGAGGCGCTACCGCAAGGGTCGATCGGACCAGCCGATGTCACGACGACCGCGGCAGTCGCGGTCACGCCCGGGTCGGGCCTCGAATCCTCGGAGCCGACTATCGACTCGCGAGGCGGAGGTCCAGCCGTCGTCGGAGAACTCGGGTCACAAGGAAGACCGGCCCCAACGAGGAGCTTACGCTTCGGGAGTCAAAACCGAGCTCCCGGAGGCGGTCGCGGTTCTCAACGAACGTCGACGTGACCCGCCGCTCCGACTCCCCGAGAGCGTCCGCCAGGACCGAGGGAACGAAAACGTAGGGCGAGCTCAGTACGAGCCGGTTCAGGGCGTAGGCCATCAGGTCCGGCGCGCTCGCGTTCTCGCCCGTGGGGGAAGGTTGTCGGACGGCCCGGTCGACGGGCGCCTCGCCCTCCCGATCCGGTGTGACCCCGAGCTGGAGGGGCTGATCCACGGCCCGAGCCTCGATGAGATGCGAGAGATCGCTTAGGGCCGCCTCGTGGATGTTCGGGAGCCGGCGGGCCGTGCGGAAACGGTGAACGAATCGGAAGAACTCGGGGCTCGGAACCGCCAGGACATGGACCGCCCCGTCCTCCGCGACGGAGACCGTGACGTGGCCCGCCTTGGAACCCTGAAGTCGCATGCGGGCGTGTTTTACGAGTTCGTTGTAGAGCGCGTGCGATTGGGGCTCGTCCGGGGTCGAATTGACCTCGGCGAGACGGAGCCGCGAGGATGCCGTGGTGGCCGAGAGATCGCGGATCTGAACGGGAGGGCTCTCCCCCGGGTGCGCCCCGGTACTCGGCGGGCCCGGCGGGATTCGGGGACTGGATGGCGGGGGCAGCCGGACGTTCGCGCGAGGGGGTGAGACGGACTCGGACGAGGCGGTCACAGCTCCTCCTCCAGGAGGGAGTCGCGGTACGCTGCCGTCAGCCACGATACCCACCCTACGCCCGACGCGGGGCGGATCTGGATCCGGTGCCCTCCCAGATTTCGTGCAACGGCCAGCGGCCGCATCGCTTCTTCGAGGGTTTCGGGTGGGCTGCGCGAGGGGGATCCCTTGCGTCTAGCGATCGACCCCCGCGGATGGATTCGATGTACCGGTCCGCCGGTCACGACCCTGCTGCCTTCGACCGAGGCTTAAACCATGGCTTCGATGCGCAGCTTGTCGCTGTGATCCTCGGCGGTCGATCCGATCTCTGCAGGGCGTACGGCGCTGCGTTCGCAATCGACGCGGCTCAACTCGAACGCCCTCACAGGTCGAGGCCCGCCCCGGATCGCTTCGAATGGTTCCAGGAGAGCGCTGGCAGGTTCAATGGGAGCTGAACCCACCAGACTCCGTGTTGTCTGTACGCTGGAATCTCCGCAAAATCGCCGAGGCGTCTGGCCCAGGGGGCTCTGTGGAGTTTGGTCAACTCCGTTTCGTTCTCGCGGAACGCGCTCGGTCGAACAATCCATTATCCCCCGATTTCGATGGGGGACCATGGCCGCGGAACCCGCCAGAGTGCGGACTGGATCGACCGAACGAACATGGACGAAAGCCGACCGACGACACCGGGGCGCGATGTCGATGGGCCAAGGCGCCCTCATCCTAGGGGTCGTCGCGCTGATCCTAGGCGGATCGGCTCTCGGGATAGCCCTCACAAAGGGCGGACCTGCGGGTGCGGCCGGTGCGAAAGGGACCAACGGTACCAACGGGACCCGGGGACCTGCCGGACCTGGAGCGGTGGTCGGGCAGAGCTTCAATGACGGAACGACGGTTCTGACCGGTGCCTGCGGGTACTACAACGGGTCCAACCTGAGCTTCACCGTAAGCGGGCCGGGAACGTTCGTCCTCGCGGCTTCCGTGGAGATCTTGATGCAACACACTCTCACGGATTTCGTCTTCTTTAGCGCCAGCCTCTCGAACGCTTCGTCTACGTGCAATCCGGATTTGAACAACTTCGTCGACTACGATCTGAGCGACTCCCTCCCGACTGGGAACTACTACGCGGAGCTCAGCCTGGACCAGAGCTTCCCTGTTGGGGCGGCGGGGGCGTATACGTTCGACATCATCGGAGTGGCATCGGGCGGCACCGACACGGCCGACTTCTACTTCGGGAGCGTCGTGGGAGTGTTCTACCCCGCGTAGACCTGTGCCGACCAGGGAGCTCCGTACCTCGCTGCCGGCCTGGCGAGCGCGGGGCTCCCTCTGATGCTCCGCGAATCTCCCAAAGCAGACCGGCCGCTCGGGGTCGTGAGGACGACGGAGTCTGGCTCCATCAGAGGAACGATCTGAGGACTGCCTCGCGCGAACCAATCCCAGTCCACCGTCTCGACTGAGCCTCGAGTCGGGGGCGATAATCCGTTCAACTAACCTTGAGCCTCCGAAAACTCTCCTTAGAGCATGGTTCGTAAGGCAAAGCCCTGAGGTACCCGGGCTGTAGCCAGAGCGGCCCTGTTCTTGGGCCAACCGAGAAGGGAGGGCACCGGAACCTCCGCTGGTCCGAGCATTGAGCGCGCCTTCTCTCGACGGTAGGGTTCTTATCTGCGGGTCGCCGTTCGAAGTATCCGTGGTGAGCGACCCGCCCGACCCGCTCTTCCCCGGAGCATTCGGAAGACCTTCCTCCGTCTTCATCTCGGGGACCAGCCGATCCTTGCTAAAGTGGTTCGCATTCGCATCCCTGGCCCCTTACGCCTCACGGGTCTACTGGACCGACGTTCGACTACCGGGCGAGATTCCCGACCCGCTCGACCCGATAACCGTACACGCCATTCCGGAAGAATCAGTGTACGTGCTCTCCCCCCAAGACCTTCAGCCGGACGACCAGGGAGCCCTTCAAGCAGAAGCGGCCGCGGCGACAATGCTCAAGTCGGATGAGACCACGAATTCGCTCGAGGGTCTCGTGGAGTTCCTCCGTATGCCCGCGCATGCCCAGAAGCTGATCTCGGCCACCGGTCGTAGTGACGCACCTTCGATCCTTGTGACGGCGAACGCTCAGCGCCTCGCCACTGTGTACTCAGTAGATCGTGTGGCCCCGCTGATGCGTGCGATGCTGGAGTCCGGAACATGCCAGGTCGCGCTTTGGACGGAAGCACCCACCACCCACACATCGATGTTCGATGTAATCCTGCACTTGGAAGGGAGTGGTCCGACCGACTGGCGAAATGCGACCGTCCAATGTGACAAGGGAATCGCCACCGGTCCGCTAGCGCTCGGAAGGGTCCCCCGCCTTTCGGACTTGGAGCCGATTTCAACGATCCTCCAGAAGCACCTACCCGCATCCTCGCGGGGACGGTCGTGACCTCGCCGTTCACTCACCCTGACCAAAGTAGGTTCTGGCAGGGTTGCCTGAGATCCGATTAGTTCCTCGAACTCGCCTAACTGCAAAGGGTTTCTTGTCACAGGTGGCTCTTCGAATCGCACGAAGGCTCGGCGAATCAGCCTGGACCGTCAGGAGCTTCCGCGGGGGGCGCGCGGAATCCTCGAGGGTCAGAATCGATGTTGCGGCTTCGTTTTCGGTCGCCAAGATCGAACAAGGCATCCCTCGCGGCGTTGGTCGTTCGTTTAGTCGCGGTCGGTGGGCTAGCTTGGGGACCTCTGCGCCCCGGCTCCGTCCCTTCCCTACCAATCGCACCTGCCCTCTCGGTGACAATCGCCGGGCCGGTTTCTACAGTTCCGGTCGGCGGCGATCCGAACGGGATTGTCTACGACAGTGGACGAGGGGGGGCCATTGTCTCAAATGCCAACTCCGGCGATGTGAGCGTGATCCCGGTGGCGGGCGGGTTGCTGTCGGGCGGTGGGGCGGCCTCCACGTCTCCAGGAGCCGCAGGGTACGTCGTAGCGGGAGTCCTCAGGGCGGGACTCGGAATCATGATCGGGATAGTCATCGACCCTCAACTGCGCGGTCGGCCCCCTCAGGTGCCCGGACAAAACCGCGGACCCGCACTTCCCCCTGGACCGGCCCCATAGGCACAGACCTGGGGCGACGGATCCGCTAGGCGGCTCCCGTTTCGTCCGGTCGGTGTGGAGTCGGAAGCCGGGCGTTCACGCAACAGCTCGCCCGGTCGGAAACCCGCGGGTTGGTTGCTCCCCGGGGTAGTCCGACCGGACGGACCGAGCAGACCGAATCCATTATCGGCACGACCCTATGCCTGCTCATGTCTTCCGTGCCGCCTAGCGAGAGCGTCAACCCGAACAGCCCGTCGCCTGCTCAACCGAACCCCGGGAACAAGGCCGCTTTGGGACTCGGTCAAATCGCCTTGATTCTCGGCGTGGTCGCTCTCGTCCTCGGCGCCTCGGCCCTCGGGGTAGCACTTACCGGCACGGGCCACACCGGCGCGCGCGGACCGGCCGGCCCAGGCGCAGTGCTCAACCAGACCTCCTACGCGATCACTCAAGCGGTACCCAACGACACCTGCACGGCAGCGACCGGTTCCAGTATCGGATTCACTGTGGGCGGTCCGGGGGTCGTGACTCTCACCGCCACCGTGGCACTGCTTTTGGACCACACGAACGGCGATCAGACGACCTATTCCATAAGCCTCGCGAATGCCGCAGCAAGCTGTGACGTTCTCGCCAACAAGTATGTCACGGGGAATGTTGATTATTCCGCGCCCACCGCCGCCTATGTCCCCGATGTTAGTCTGGTTCAGAATTTCCCTGTCGGTGCCGCCGGGACCTTCACGTTCGACGTGGTGGGGAACTTCACCAATTTCTATGGTGTCGACTCATTCAACTTCAACTCCGTGAGCGTGGCGGGAGTGTTCTACCCAGCGTAGAATCCCGCCTGTTGCCGGGAGGAGTTGCCTCGATGGCAGGGAGCGATCAACCTTCGATCGGTCGCGTGGTCCGGCTCGGAGCCAAGCCGAGGACCCCCGGCCAGCGCGGCCTCCCCAAGCCGGCGCTCGCAAAGGTCACTGTCGCGCGCGGCGGCGTGGAAGGCGACTACAACGTCTGGAGGCAGGAAGAGCGGGGAGGGGACCCCGACTACGCGCTCCTGGTCATGCCCGAGGAGACCTTGGAGCAGTTGAACCACGAGGGATGGCCCGTCCGTCCGGGGGACCTGGGCGAGAACATCACGACCTCAGGGGTACCGTATGCCGCGTTCGAACCTCCGTGCCGCTTCCGAGTGGGAAGCGTTCTGGCCGAGGTCTCCAAGGCCTGCGACCCTTGCGACACCCTGACCCTTCTCCCCTACGTGGGCCGGGCTCGCGGACCCGAGTTCTTGAAGACGATGATGGGCCGCCGAGGCTGGTACGCGAGGGTCGTCAACTCCGGCGAGATCCGGGAAGGCGACCCCATCCGGCTCGAGCGATGAGCCGGTCCCTCACCGGAACCCCCGTTTCGCCGGCGCCGGAGGCCTTAATAGACCAGCCCGCGGTGCTTCGAGCGTGACGGCCCACCCCGTGTCTTGGAGGCAGCGTTGGAAGGAATCCGGCGGAGCCCCGGAACCCGATACTCCGGGCGGTTTGGCCCTCGCCGCGGGCTTTGCGGGTGGCCTGGTCTACCTCGTCCTGCTGGTCGCCGATTACAACGCGATGACCGCGTTCGCCTGGTCTGTCACCTCTCTCTCCCTGATCCTTTCCGTCGTGGGCGCGTTCGCCCTGTCGACCATGCTCGGGGCGGACGTTTCGAACTACCAGCGCCTCGAGCTCGACCTGGCCCGGACCGCGCTCGCGTACGTCGGGTCCGGTTCCGCGCCCACTCCTGAGAGCGCGCTCGCCGGGGTATGGAGGGCGTACGTCGGGGCCTCCGAGGAGTCCCGCCGGGTCGCACGGGCGCACGCGTACGGACTTGGGCTGTTCATCCGCGCGGGCATGATCTCCCTGGCGGCGGTGCTCCTGGCCGCCCTCGGATTCCTTACATCGACCCAGAACGTGCTAGGCCTCGCCATGCTCGTGGAGCTGTTTGCCTTCTTCTTCCTGGTCGTGGGCGCCGGCGCGCTGGTCGCGACCGTCGGCTTTTCCGCGCCCGTGCCGGGCTACGAGATGTTCGCGGCCCAGCGCTGGAAGCGCAACTCCGGCCGGGCCGAGGCGGTCCGCACGTCGTTCGCGGACATACCGTGGCTCGCGGAGTTTGTCCGCGGGGCCGGGGAGAGCCACCTTGACCCGACCGGCCCCTCCGTGCTGCCGAGCTGGCGCGAGTAAGCCTTCTCCGGCGTAGGGCGCCCGGGACCTTCCCAGGCCACTGGCGCCCCGAGTCCAGCCCCGACAGGGCCGGGAACTCGAGACAAACGACTAAGAGGGGGTCATCGGGGTACCAAATCCCGGGCCACCGTGACGCGGAACCTTCTCTCGTTGGGCGCGATCGTCGTCGTAGCGATTTTCCTCCTGACCACGACCGCGGTGCCGGCGGGCGCTCATCCCGTGGGCGACTCCCCTTCGGGGAACCACTTTTCAGGGTTACCGCGATCGACGGCCGCCGCTCCTGCGGCGCCTCGAGCCGCAGCCGCTGGAGCCGTCCAGAAGAGCCAGGCGGCCGAGACGGCCACGGAAGCCCAGAAGGTTCCCGCGGGTTTGTACCATCCTCCCGATTTCTCCGCGGAAGGGGTGCGCCCCCACGGGCCCGTGGCGCCGACCTACACCGCAGCCCCGGCACCGATGGGCGTCGCGGACCTCGGGCTGAGGAACTCCGCCGGGCTCCTGGTCCCCTACAGCCTCAACTCCACCAGCGTGGAAGGGACGATCGCGATGACCTCGGCCCAATCGGTGTACGTCGACGGGGACGGGCCGGATACCTTCGGAGTGCAGCTGAACGCGGTGGCGACGAACGTTACCTTGTTCGGCAACTCCAGCTACGAATTCTGGACCCAGAACTTCCTGAGCTACACCTCGAGCTCGGGGCAGCTCACGTTCGGTGACAATGTCTGGAACTTCTCGGACCTGGCCGGAGTGTTCCCCTCGACCGCGATCTACTCGCACGGCCCGAACGGCACCCTGGTCGCGTCGGTCTACTACTACGCGAGCGGCCCGACGTTCACGGTACGCTACCCGTTCACCGTCACGTTCTTCCTCAACGCGACGACCGTGAACGACCGCCCCGCGATCTACTTCAATTACTCCCTGATCTCGCCGTCGATCACGAGTCACTACGGGTCGTTCGATTTCGTGGTGTTCAACTCCGCCGCTGGCACTCCCCTCGCGCCTGCGGCGGTGCCGATGTTTGAGGTGAACGGGGCGTCCTACGACCCGGCCGGACTCCTGAACGACGTCGAGCTCGTCGTGGTGGGCAACGGGGGCGGGGACACGACCACGTTTTTCTCGATCAAGGCCGCGCTCACGATCGACTTTTGGAACGACTCGACCGGAACCTACCAGAGATTCCCCTCGGCGTACGACGCAGGCGCGGACACGGGTGAGACGAGCGACGGGATCGACGTCGGGTTCAACGCGACGCTCCTCGGCATACCGATCACCGTTGCGAACCTCAACCTCGGACCGTCGTTCCTCTACGGCCTCTGGAACGTCTCCACCGATTCGGGCTCCCGGATCCTCAGTCTGACCCAATCGCCCGCGAACGCGTTCCTCTTCGTGAACGCGGGAGCGACCTTCAAGCCTCTGGACGCCCAGTGGGTCCCGACAGCCCTGCTCGCCAGCGCGGGGCCGGTGTCGGTATACTTCCCGAACAAGGGCACGTACTTCTTCGAGTGGGTGCTGAGCGATTACCGTTCGGTCGGAAAGGCGTTCACCGTCCTGCTGTCCCCGAACAACCTCACGACCCCGGTGAATACGACGCTCGTTTCCGCCACGGGTGAGGGAGTGTACACTCCGCTCATCGCATGGGGCAACGGCGAGCTGGGTGCGATCTCTTCGTCCGGGAGCGGGACGAATGCGACCCCGTACCTGCTTGAGAACGCGGGCGCCTCCCAGCTCGGAGCGGAGTTCACCCAGTGGAACGACTTCGAGTTCCCGGTGTTTCCGGGAGTCCTGTTGATAGGGACCTCCGCCTGGGTCCGCGCCACCCCGGTCGGCTTCGCGATCACGTACCCCGCCTCGGTGGACCCGATGTTGGCCTCCCTGGGCCTCCCCTCCTCGAACCACCTGCAACTGGAGTTCTGGCGAGTCTCGAACGTCAGCCTCTCGAATGCGCCTCTGATAACGGGCTGGATCTCCTCGAACTTCGGCGGCTTCCCCGCAGCCGCCGCGACGTTCTGGAACTCGAGCAACAACCTGATCTCCGGCAATACCTTCCTTGACCAGGGCGCTTCGCTCGCCCTCTACGGAGGGACGAACAATACCATCTGGGGCAACTCCTTCCTGCCGACCCCGGTCGCGGCCTCGAACCAGAGCGCGATCCAGGACTCCGGGAACAACACGACCGCGATCTTCGAATCCGAGTCGGGCGACCTCGTCTACAACAACTACTTCACGGTCCCCCAGCCCGCGTACACCCCGACCATCGACCCGTTCTCCTGCCAGTACATCTGCACGTCCGTGAGCTACTCCGACCGCTGGAACGTAAGCCTAGAGCCCGCCAACAACACCCAGACCGTGCTCGGCCGCGTGCTGACCGGCAGCATCCTGCTCACGTCGTACCAGGGCGGCAACTACTGGTCGAACTACGGCACGGCCCCCGACCCCTACGGGATCCTGCCGTACAACGACGCTGGGCGGATCTCGAGCGGCGGTGATTACTACCCTCTCGTGCCCTTCTCGCTCTATTCGGTCACGTTCAGCGAGACCGGCCTGGGCCTCGGGGCGACGTGGGGCGTGTCGGCCCTCGGGCTGAACCAGACCACGTCCCCCGGCTCCGCCATCACCCTGTTCGCGCCGAACGGTACGTACAACTTCTCGGTCGTTACACCGTCCGGCTACGCGGATTCGGCTCCCGCGAACTTCACGGTCGCCGGAGCCAACATCTCGGTCGACCTGACGTTCGAGCCCCTGCTCCCTCTCGAGTTCAATGAGACCGGCCTCGCCGAGAGCTGGAGCTGGACGGTCAACCTGACCCCGCTGGCCGTCGGACAGCCGAACGTGACGGGAACCTCGACCAACGGGACGGAGACGTTCGCTCTCGTCGCGGGGTCCTATCTCTACAACATCACGTCCACGGGGTACAACGCGACTCCCGCCAACGGGACCGTTCTGGTTGCGAGCGGGATCTCCGCCATCAACGTGGTGTTCTCGCTCGTCCCGATACTTGAATTCAACGAGACCGGCCTGTCGGCCGGCGTCGCGTGGACCGCCGCCGTCCACGACGGTTCCAGCTGGTCGAACAAGACGTCCGTGGGGACGCAGATCGCCTTCTTCGTCTTCGACCTCGCCCCCGGCGCGTACACCTGGCACATTTCGGCGCCTACTGACTCCTGCGTAAGTAGGTTATTAACCGGGATGTGCTCTCCCTCTCCGCATGGGAACCTGGACCCAGCGGC
>Ga0209415_10003733_pt1 | contig 28275 bp, 12 predicted proteins | sample PeaSoiSIISIP2007_FD_187696 | JGI IMG/M metagenome (GOLD analysis project Ga0209415, IMG submission 187696) | Peat soil microbial communities from Weissenstadt, Germany - SII-SIP-2007 (SPAdes) (version 2) | ecosystem: Environmental > Terrestrial > Soil > Wetlands > Peat | place: Germany... | reverse complement strand
CGCGACGGGATGCTCGATGTGTATATCGCCACGAACATGCTGGCCAACGAAAGAGACGATGGCGGGCGGCGAGGGTATATGTTCCATAATCAGGGCGATGGAACGTTTCTGAACGTCACCGACAAGGCGGGCATCACTCTGCACACCCGCAGTCATTCGGCAATCTGGTGGGACTATGATAACGACGGTTGGCCGGACCTTTACGCTGCCTACGACTACGGCGTGCCGGACTCCCTTTACCATAACAACCGGGATGGAACGTTTACCGACGTTTCCGGAAGCGTGTTGCCGCACACGCCTTTCTCCTCTATGGGCTCTGATTACGGTGACGTGAACAACGACGGGCTGATCGATTTCATCGTCGCTGACATGGCCTCCGCCACCCATGAGAAGGACCAGCGTATGATGGCCGATGCCAGGGCGCGCCTCGACGAGCGGCCGGATGGCACCACAACAGTGGCGAAGATTCCTCGAAATGCCCTGCTGATCAATACGGGAACGGGTTATTTTCAGGAAGCCGCGTTCCTTGCGGGAGTCGCCGCCACCGATTGGACTTGGTCGATCCGTCTGGTGGATTTGGACAATGATGGTCGCCTCGACCTGCACGTCACAAATGGATTTCCGTACGATCCTAACGTTGACGTCGTGAAACGTCAGATGAGCGCCGAAAGCGTGTCCGAGTCCATTCGAATCATGACGGAGAGTCCGATCCGGACGGAAAAACACATTGCCATGCGTAATCTCGGGAACCTCGAGTTTGAAGACGTCAGCGCGGACTGGGGCCTCGATCAACGGGGGGTGAGTTTTGGCGCCGCCTACGGCGACCTGGATGGGGATGGAGACCTCGATATCGTCTATAGCAACTACCACGGCAGCGTCACCGTCCTGAGGAATGATTGCCAAACGGGGCATCGGGTGATTTTTGATCTCCGCGGGACGGCGTCGAATCGCTTTGGCATTGGGGCCACCGTTCGAATCGAAAGCGCGCTGGGGGTGCAGGTGTCCACGCTGGGCCTGGCACGGGGCTACCTTTCGTGCAGCGAGCCCATGCTCCAATTCGGTCTGGGAGAGGATACGGTGATCGAGCGTCTGGTTGTAACCTGGCCGAGTGGCCGCGTGCAGGCTTGGGAAAATGTGGCGGTGGATCAGCGTTATCTGATTGCCGAACCCGCCGGACCCGCCGCGCCCGCATCCGTTTCCCAGCCGGCGGAGGTTTCACCGCCCCGCACGTCGTTTAAGGAGGTGAGCCATGACCTGGGCCTTGCCGTGCGCATGCGGGAGGAGACTGTCGTTGAAGCCTCGCTGCAGCGTTTGGTGCCGTTTCGCTTCAATCGCCGCGGTCCGGCCTTGGCGGTGGGAAAACTGGCCGGAGGAGAACGGGAATCGATTGTGATCGGAGGCACCAAGCAGGATCTGCCGACAATCGCCCGCCGCATCGGCGGGGCAAACTTCGAGGTCGCTCCCCTTGCGGGAGTTTCCGCCAATCCGGTCGATAATGGGCCGATCTTGGTTTTCGATGCGAATGGCGACGGCAACGACGATGTTCTCGTCACCATGGGGGGCAATTCACTCCCCGCCGGGATGTCGGAGTACCAGCCCCGTCTCTACCTTGGCGATGGCCAGGGCGGCTTGCGACCTGCCGGCGGGGACGCCTTGCCGCTATTGTCGATCAATGCGGGGGCGGTCGCGGCCGCGGACTTCGATCGGGACGGATGGTTGGATGTGTTTATCGGCGGCCGCATCAGCTCCGGGGAGTACCCGTACGCGCCGCAAAGCGCCCTGCTGAAGAACCACGGCGGCAAGTTTGAAGATGTCACCGACACTTTGGCTCCCGAGCTGCGTGAAGTCGGCATGGTCACATCGGCTCTCTGGAGCGATGTGGACGGAGACGGGTGGCCGGACCTGCTGCTGGCCCTGGAGTGGGGCCACGTGAAATATTTCCATAATAATCGCGGCATGGGCTTCGAGGACTGGACAGAAAAGGCGGGCTTTGCCGCGGCGGGCACCGGCTGGTGGACGTCGATCGCGGCGGCGGATTTCAACGGCGACGGCCGGCCTGACTACGTAGTGGGCAATTTGGGTTTGAATACGCAGTACCACGCGGATGCGCGGCATCCGGCCCTGATTTACTCGGGCGACTTCAACGGCGACGGTTCCTCGAAGCTGGTCGAAGCCTATTACGAAGGCGACCGCGTTTATCCCTGGCGCGCGCGCCGCGATCTTGGCGCCGTGTTCCCGTTCATTTTGAAACATTTCCCCCTCAACAACGATTATGCGCGGGCCACGGTGGGGGATATTTTCGGCGAGGATAAGATTGCGAAAGCCCAGCGCTTCGCGGCCACGGAGCTGCGCAGCGGCGTGTTACTCAGCCAGAGCGATGGAACCTACCGCTTTGAACCGCTGCCGCGGATCGCCCAGATCGCCCCGCTGCAGGGGATCGTCGCCGGAGATTTTTATGGCGACGGCAATGCCGGCATCTACGCGGTGCAAAATTCGTTCGCACCCATTCCCGCCGTCGGCCGTTTCGACGGCGGGCTCAGCCAGATGCTGCGCGGCGATGGCCAGGGCCACTTCACCGCAGTGCCTCCCGCCGAGAGCGGTTTGGTAGTGCCGCGTGACGCGAAAGCGCTCGTCGTGCTCGATCTCGATCACGACGGCTGGCCCGACTTTCTCGTCTCGAGAAACAACGACGATGTGCTCGCCTTTCGGAACAACGGCGTTGCCGGCCGCAAATCCGTGAGCATCATGCTGCGTGGGCCGGCCGGCAATCCTGCCGGGGTGGGTGCAAGGATCACCGTCGAACTGGCGGATGGCTCGACCAGGAACAGCGAAGTGTACGCCGGTTCCGGCTACTACAGCCAATCCACTTCGGCCTGTTTTTTTGGCTATTCGGACGCAAATCCGCCGCGCCAAGTCCGCGTTCGCTGGCCATTGGGGATGACAACGCAGCATCCTTTTCCTCCCGGATCGTCGTCGTTGATTCTCTCGCATCCGTGACTCCGCAACGTTTGCACACGAATGGAATCGAATTGCGCCCGGCTTGTGGCAGACCTCTCCCGTCACCCAGCGATTGCTCTACCCCGCAAACGACCCCATTCACCCCATCGCCTAATTGGCGATTCCGGCCCAGGCAAAGCGCAGCCTTTTCCCTAGCAACCAAACTACCCCCCAGACTATGAAGTACACACCAAGGCACTCACGGCTTGTAGCCGTATTGGTCGGCGCGATATCCGCCTGCGCGAGTATCCAGGCCCAGACAGCCCCGAGTCCCGCCCAGTCCGCCAGCACGACGACTACGACTACGACTACGGCTGCTCCGGATGAAGAAGTTGTCTTGCTCTCCCCGTTCGAAGTCAGCGCCACCGCCGGCAAAGAAAGCTATACCGCGGAGACCACGCTGGCCGGCAACCGACTCAGCACCGATCTGCGCGACATCGGCAGTTCCGTGACCGTGGTCACCTCGCAGTTCCTCGCGGACACCGGGGCGACCGACAACACGTCGCTGCTCCAACGCCTCGGCGGCACCGAAGTGGGTGGCGTATTTGGCAACTATGCAAGTCCCGGTCCCGGTAACAGCAGTGCGACCCGTACCGAAGACACCATCCATCCGAGCGAGGACACCCGTATCCGCGGTCTCGCTGCTGCCGATAATACCCGCGATTTCTTTCTCTCAGACATCCCATGGGACTCATATAACATCGACCGCATCGATATCTCACGCGGACCGAATGCGATTCTATTTGGTGAAGGCAGTCCCGCCGGAATCATCAATGCCGGCAGCCGGAGTGCCGAATTCACTAATTCTGGAGACCTCGACCTTCGCTTTGGCAGCTGGGGCACCACCCGCGAGAGCTTGGATTACAATTTCCAAATCGTGCCTAAACAGGTCGCCTTCCGGCTCGACGTCCTGCATGACGACGAAAAATATGAACAGAAGCCGGCCTATTCGAAGGACCAGCGCATATCCGGTGCACTCCGCGTCGAACCTGCTTTCCTGAACAAAGGTGGGAATCATACCGTCTTCAAGGCGAACTTCGAATCTGGCCAGGTCGATTCCGACAATCCTCGCGCGCTTCCTCCAACGGACCACATTACTCCGTTTTTTAACCCCGCCGATACGGGAGCTTATCAGGCGGGACTGAATGGTTTGAATTCGTGGGTATCCGGCCTCCCCGCTGGTTACGTCGCCAGCGCTGCTAATGGTTATGCAGGTGCCGGCCGTGCCGGCAATTCGAATGACGATCCGTGGTTTACGAATGCCCAGGTCGGTAATTCCAGTTTTCCGTTAAATGTTATGCAGGACGGTTCCACCGTCGGTTCTGCGGGCACGTACCGCTTCACCTCCCTGCCTCAGCCTGGTTTGGCCACAACCACCGGCCTCGTTGAGCCCTATGGCGCGTTTCCCGGCGCATGGCTTCATATTAACGGCGCATCGGCGGAACCCATCTATGCGGGGCTGCCTTACGCCAACGCCGGCCTCTTCACGGATACCTCGCTGACCGATCCTTCGGCCTTCAATTTCTACAAGAATTTGATCGACGGCACCATGAAATCGGAATGGCAACGTTTCTGGTCGGCGACGGCGGATCTCTCGCAAACCTTCCTCAATGACCAGGTTGGCTTCGACGTTGCTTACAACAAACAGCACTACGAGAACGGCCAGATCAACCCCTTCGGCGGTGCCGTCCCCTTGTACATTGACGTCATGTCGACCAACAACGACGGAACGTCGCTTGCAACCGCCAGCGCGAATCCGAACTATGGCCGCCCGTACGTCATTAACAACGACAACTCTACCAATGACCAATATATCAGCGATCGCGAAGATTCGCGCGCCACGGGCTTTGTCACACATGACTTCAGGAGGGACGGCAATGACTGGTGGGAAAAGATCCTTGGCATCCAAACCCTGACCGGCTTGGCGGATAAGGAGAAGCAAACAACCAGCACCATGGCTTGGCAGCAGTATGGATATCTCGGCTCAAACACCGCTCTCGCCGATACTCTCGACGGCGGATACAGCGGTAGTAACTTCCAAAGTGTAAACCCGCAACAGGTCATTTATCTGGGGCCTTCGTTGGTTGGCAAGCCGCTCTCAGGGGCTAATATTCCCAGGGTAACTGGCAACCCGACGATCGGTAACCAACCGATCAATTACTTCGATTTCACTCCGAACCCGGCGAACTCATCATTGAGCCCCACCAATCCTGCGTACTACAACGGCTGGGCGGGCGAGCAGACCCTGACCGTCACCAATTCTGAAGCCGACCCTTCCGTCAACCGCGGCCTTTTGGCGACTTCCGATAGTATTACGCGCTCGGTGACCACCTCTCAGGCGTTGGTCTACGAAGGCAAGTGGCTGGATGACGCGCTTGTGGGTATCTATGGCTGGCGCAAGGATATCAACACGAGCTATGCTGATTCCGCCACTCTCGGCGATGCGAACGACCTGCAAAGCCTCAACTTCAATAACGTCAATTTTGCAAACGGCACACAGGGTCGTGTAGAAGTTCAATCCCGCTCCTATAGCATTGTAGCTCATCTTGGGGAACTCCCTGGCCTGAAACAGTTTGCCAGCAAGCTTCCCGTCGATGTCAGTCTGTCTTACAGCGTATCGAGCAACTTCGAGCCGGATTCAAGCCGCGTCAACATTAACGGGGATGCCGTCGCGCCTCCGGCAGGCAAGACAATCGAGCGTGGCATCCTGCTCGAGACGCGTAACGGCATGTTCGCCCTCAAGGTCAATCGCTACGTGACCGGAATCACGAACGGTTCGAACCCCGACGGTACATCCTTTGCCGCCGAGCTGGCCAATTTCGTTGGCAACTCGGCGTACTACGGCAACGTCTTTTATTATCACACTGACCAGTCCACCCCGCTCCAAGCAGGACCCACGTCACACCTGGCCGCCAATCCGGGCATCGGCCCCGATGGGGGCGTGCCTGGTCTAGCTGTTGGAGGCGAGGGCTCGGGCTGGTACTTCGATGCCAATAACTACCACACTCAGGCGATGGAGGATCTACAGAATGCCTCGACCGCAGCCACGCGGGCATGGGAGACCCAGCTTAACACTGATTTTCCCAACTTCTTTAAGAATTGGGGTATGGAAAGCTTGGCTCAAGTGCAGGCCGGCCTTGTCCCGAGAAGTCAGTTGCAGGGCACCCCAGGCGAACAAAACTTCGCGATTACCGAAAACTCCCAGTCCCAGGGCTGGGAAGTTGAGCTCGATGCCAACCCCACCAAGGCGTGGCGCATTACACTCAACGCAACAGAGACGGATGCGGTCGTCACGCAAATCGGTGACGCGGCCTTGACCAAGTTCATGACGGAGACGGCGGCCTATGTTAAGGGCCCCGGCGGCTCTCAGCAGTGGTTCTGGGGGCAGGACATCGCTCCGAGCGTTCCTGACGTCGCCCAAGCCTACTACATCGCATACAACGGCCTCCCTGCGGTTGGTGGCGCTTATGCCGAACTCCAGCAGCAGCAAGGTGTTGCGGTTGAGCAACTCGCCAAGTGGCGCTTCAATCTGTCGACGAACTATGATTTCAATCACGGCTTCCTCAAAGGAGTGAACATTGGTGGTGGCATACGTTATACAGACCGTGAGGTCATCGGCTATCCCCCGAGCGGAGATCCCACGCTTCCGCCTCCGTACCTCCCCAACCTATCCGCGCCAGAATATGCGCCGAGTCAGACCTACTACGACCTTTGGGTTGGTTATCACCGTAAGCTCACCAACAAGATCGGATGGAACATTCAGCTCAACATCGATAACGTCGGCAGAGGGAATTATCTGATTCCGGTCAGCTATCAGGCACCGATAAACGGTGTGGTACAACCTGCGTTCTATCGTATCGGTCCGACAGAGAAGTTCACGGTCAGGAATGTATTCAGTTTCTGATCTCTTAGTCCTGAGGTAGGTACGATCAGGGGATAGTACCAGTCGCCAGCCAATCTAAGAGGCTGGCGACTTTTGTTAATCGGAGTCGACGGAGCATCCTCCCGCGGTCGCGTGAGACCAAATCAAACCAACATTTCAAGTCGGGTTTCGCCCGGCATCAGACCCCGCAACAGCAGTGGCATCATATTTCGAGCAAATCATTCCAAGTCCCATGGGTGGCGAGTCGCTCATGGACGAACCAAGATCGCGAATTTCACCTTGAACCGCAATTCTGAGTTCGACGCGGTTATTTTCGACATGGACGGGGTGATAACGGACACCGCCTCAGTGCATGCGGCTTCCTGGAAGCAAACTTTCGACACCTACCTCCGAAGCCGCGAACCCGTGTTTCATCAGCCCTTCGAGGAATTCACCTCCGCTGATTATCTCTCCTATGTCGACGGGAGGCCCCGTTACAAGGGAGTGCAGGCATTCCTGAATTCGCGGGGTATCAACTTGGAATATGGGTCACCTGGCGACGAACCGGGCCGCGAAACGATCTGCGGATTGGGCAATCAGAAGAACAGCCTATTCAACCGGCTTCTTGAGGATGGCGCCAAGATATTTGATTCCTCAATCATCCTGGTAAGGAACCTCCGCAGCAACGGGATCAAGGTGGGTCTGGCAACATCCAGCAAGAATGGGGCGGCTATCCTAAGCACCACCGGGACCACAGGCTTCTTTGACACGGTCGTGGATGGCAACGTTTCCGAAAGGATGGGGCTCAAAGGCAAGCCCGAGTCGGACATTTTTACAGCGGCGTCCGACAATATGCGCGTTCCCTACGGGAGGGCCGTGGTTGTCGAGGACGCAGTCTCTGGGGTCCAGGCTGCTGTGAAGGGAGGGTTCGCTCTCGTCATAGGGGTTGCCAGGGATGGCACCGAGCTTGAACTCCGGAAACACGGCGCCGACATAGTGGTTCGAGACCTTTCCGAGACCAGCCTTGAGCAAATTAACCGTCTGATTAAGGAGAAGCGCGCCAACGCCGGGTGACTAGTTCAACCAGCGAAGGAAACTACCCCATGCGCAAGAAACCCCTCCTCAGTTTTTGGCAGCTCTGGAACATGAGCTTCGGCTATATTGGCATCCAGTTCGGCTTCGCCCTCCAAAATGCCAACGTCAGCCGGATTTTCGAGACGCTCGGAGCCAAGGTTGACGAGATCCCGATCCTTTGGATCGCCGGCCCCGTATCGGGATTGCTCGTGCAGCCGATCGTCGGCTACATGAGCGACAAAACCTGGAACCGGCTGGGCCGCAGAAAGCCGTACTTCCTGGTCGGGGCAATTCTAGCGTCCCTGGCGTTACTGGTAATGCCCAATTCACCCGTGCTGTGGTTTGCCGCCGGCATGCTGTGGATCATGGATGCCTCCATCAATATCACCATGGAGCCGATGCGGGCCTTCGTGGGCGACATGCTGCCCGACGAGCAGCGGACGACGGGATTCGCCGTCCAGACCTTCTTCATAGGCGCCAGCTCCGTCATCGGCTCGCTTATGCCATATATCCTGACGAATTGGTTCCACTTCGCCAATACGGCGCCCGAAGGGCATCTCCCCGCATCTGTGAAGTGGTCTTTCTATTTTGGGGGCGCGGTCTATCTTCTCGCCGTGCTGTGGACGATATTCTCAGTGAGGGAGTATTCTCCCGAGGAACAGAAGGCATTCCATGCGGGAGCGGCCGATGCCGAAAGAAACGAGGGGGCTGACTTCAATCTGGACACAAGAAGATGCTATAGCGCCGGTACCCTTCTGCTTCTGGGCGGCATAATCGTCAGCTTTGCCATCCGGCAGCTGTCTTGGGACAAGGCCCTCTACATACTGTCCTTCGGCGCCAGCTTCTACGGTGTCGTGCAGGTGGTAGCCGCGAGGCGATGCGCTGCCGGGAAGAAGCAAGGGCTGGCAGAACTGGTTTATGATCTCAACAACATGCCCGGGGCGATGAAGCAGCTCGCCCTGGCGCAGATGTTCACGTGGTTTGCCCTGTTCGCCTTCTTCATTTACTCCACGGCAGCCGTAACGAGCTATCATTTTGGCAGCAGCGATCCCAGGAGCGAAGCCTACAACGCGGGCGCCAACTGGGTGGGTGTGTTGATGTCGGTCTACAACGGCGTGGCTGCGCTCGTGGCCTTCCTTCTGCCCGTGTTGGCCAAACGCACGAGCCGGGTGACGACCCACATCGTCTGCCTTGTGATCGGCGGGGCCGGGCTATGCTCGATGCACCTTTTCAGAATGCCTGGGCTGCTCATCGTCTCCATGGGTGCCCTGGGCATCGCTTGGGCCAGCCTGCTCACGATGCCGTACGCGATCCTCAGCAGCGTCGTGCCCTATCGAAAGATGGGGGTTTATATGGGCATGTTCAATATCTTCATCGTTATTCCGCAGATCCTCGCGGCCGCCCTGCTGGGCCTGCTGGTCCGCACGGTGTTTCATGGACGCGCAATCGATGCGATCGTCATGGGAGGGATCTCAATGATCGTCGCCGCCGCGCTCATGCTGCGGGTCAAGGACGAAAGGACACCGGTCTGACGCTTTATGAAGGATCTCTGGTCAATAGGCACAGCAGAGCTTGCCGACGGCAAGGAGAGCATCATGCGCCGCGGCAACGTCTATCAGATTGCCAACGGCTACATGGGCTACCGCGGCACCCTGGACGAATTCGGCCCCGAGCAATTGGTGGGCATTACCCTCGCCGGAATCTTTGACCGCGTCGGCTCGGCCTGGCGCGAGCCCGTCAACGCCCCGAATGGCGGCTTCACGAGCGTGGCGCTCGGTGGCGTGGCCCTCTCCGCCCTGGGCAACAACGTGACGCGGCACCGCCAGACGCTGCAGTTTGCCAATGCGATGTTCGAGCGGGAGACTGAATTCGCGTCCAAGGGGACGACCCTGACGATCAGGTCCGCACGCTTCTTGAGCGCCGACACGCCGAACCTGGGCGTCATCAGATTCAGCTTCACCTGCAACAAGGCGGCCATAGTCACGGTCCACACCGGCATCGATGGCAACATATGGGACCTGAACGGCCCGCACCTGGTTCAGCTCTCGGCAGAGAGGCGGGAGTCGGTTCTGCTGATGCAAGGTCTCACGAGCGAAGCCTCGAAGCGAGTCGCTGTCGCCGAAGCCACCGACCTCGGTTTTGGCGAGGTAGCCCATGAATCCAAAGGGAACCGAAATCTCCGCGTAATCAATCTCCGGGCCGAGGCGGGGAAAACCTATAGCTTCCACAAATATTTCGCCGTGTTCACGGACAACGACGCCGTTGGCAAGCCGGTGGGGGAGGCCGCAATTGAAACCGTCTTGCGGGCGAGGAAGCTTGGCTACGAAACCTGGCTGGCCAGGCACAATGCCGAGTGGCGGAAAAGGTGGGAACGAGGCGATGTCAAGATCGAGGGCGACGATGAGGCGCAACTTGCCCTGCGCTACAGCATTCTTCAATTGCTGATGGTCGCTCCGGTCAAAGGCAGTGCGAATTCGATCCCGGCGCGGGCGCTGTCAGGCCAAGTCTACAAGGGGGCAATCTTCTGGGACACGGAGATGTTCATGTTCCCGTTCTTCATCCATACCCACCCGGAGACGGCGATCGAGCTGATGCGCTATCGGATCAAGACCCTCGACGGGGCCCGGCGGAAGGCGAAGACAGAGGGGCGGGGTAACCGAGGGGCCTTCTATGCCTGGGAGAGCCAGGAGACGGGTGACGACGCCTGCGCGTACTACAACATCGGGGACCCGTTCACCGGCCGGGAGCTGCGTACCTATTTTCGCGACAAGCAAGTGCATATTAGCGGCGACGTGGCCATCGCCATGTGGGATTACTTCCGACTGACCGGCGACGACTCCCTGCTGCTCGAGGGTGGCGCCGAAGTGGTCCTGGAATGCGCCCGATTCTACTACTCGTCCGCCTACTACAAGAGGGACAAGCGACGCTACGAGATCCTAGATGTCATAGGGCCGGACGAATATCATGAGCGAGTGAACAACAACGCCTTCACCAACATGGTGGCGAAGGAAACCCTCACAATCGCCAATGCGACCGTGAATCATTTCCGGCGAAAGCATCCCAAGGAACTGCGCGCATTGCTCAGGAAGCTCCGCATCGAGGGTGAGCTTCCCAAATTCCGCGACGCGGCCCGCAGGCTCTTTGTTCCAAAGCCGGACGCGAAGACGGGTGTCATCGAGCAATTTGAAGGCTATTTTGGACTACGAGAGTCCACTGTCGAAGCGCTCAAGGCACAGATGGTTCATCCCAATGAGTATCTCGGCGCCGGACAGGGATTGGCGGTGCCAACCAAGATCATCAAGCAGGCCGATGTCGTGATGATGCTCAACCTGTTCAGGACCCGCTTCTCACCGGAAATCAAGAAGGCAAACTGGGAATACTACGAGCCGCGAACCGAACACGGCTCCAGCTTGAGCGCCTGCGCCTATGGCATGGTGGCGGCCGAATTCGGCAATCTCGACTTCGCCTACAAGTACTTCCTGAAGACGGCGAAGATCGATCTCGAGGCCAAGTACAAGGTGTATGTGGGAAGCGTTTTCATGGGCGGTTCCCACCCAGCCGCGAACGGTGGCGCGTGGATGACGGCGGTCTTGGGCTTCGGCGGCGTGCAGGCGGATGAGAACAGGGTCGCAATCAATCCGCGGCTCTGCTCGAAGTGGAAACGCCTTCTGTTTCATCTCGCCTACAAGGGGGACGACTTCAGGGTGAATATCACCAAGAACTCGGTGACCGTGGCCTCCTCGCGAGCCAACACGCGTGTGCACACCGTTCTCGTGGCCGGAAAGCCGGTGAAATGCCGCCCCGGCAGACCCGTGACGGTCGAATATCGGCGGGCAAGATAGATCTCTCCCCCGGGGCAAGGCACGGATGTCAATATTCACCCCCATGATTTCACTCATCATGCGCCGCGCGTTCACCATCGCGTGCGCCACGTGCGCGTGCGAAGCGCCGGCGGGAGTCGGGGCCGATATGCCTTGGACCACTTATGAGGCCGAGGCCATGAAAAGCACCGGCCTCGTGCTGGGTCCGAAATATGATCCGAACCTGGTTGAGACCGAATCCTCCGGGCAGAAATGCGTGAAGCTCGTGGCCGCCGGAGAATTCGTGGAATTCACCGCGGCGGCGAATGCCAATGCGCTGGTGATTCGCTACAGCCTTCCGGATGCCAAGGAGGGCGGCGGAACGAACTCGAGCCTCGATCTATTCATCAATGGAAAGGAGGTCAGAAGGCTGGCGCTTACCTCCAGATATTCATGGCTTTACGGAAAATACCCGTTTTCCAACCAACCCGACGAAGGCAAGCCGCGCAATTTCTACGATGAACTTCGCGTCAAGGACCTGAATATCGTCAGGGACGATGTGATTCGCCTGCAGCGGGTCGCCGCGGACGCAGCGTATTGCATCGTCGATCTCGTCGACTTGGAGAACGTTCCCGCTCCGCTGGCTGCTCCCGCGAATTCGCTGTGCGTCCTCGATTTCGGGGCGGATCGAAACGGCGAGATGGACGCCACGGACGCCCTCCGGAAGTGCGTCGCCGAGGCCCAAAAGCAGGGCAAGCCCGTTTGGGTGCCGGCCGGCGATTACAAGGTGACCGGCGAGATATTTGTTCCGTCGTCCGTGACGATCCAGGGCGCAGGCATGTGGCACACGAACTTCGTCGGAGACAAGACGCTGTATGACCAGTCGGCTCGACGCGTGCGGTTCAAGCTCGTCGGCAGCCATATTCACCTAGCCGATTTTTCGATCCTCGGTAGGTTGAACTACCGCAATGACAATGAGCCGAACGACGGCATCGTCGGCGCGGGCTGCGCCGACTCATCCGTTTCGCGCGTCTGGCTGGAGCACACCAAGGTGGGCGTATGGATCTATAACGGCGCGAACCTTGTCATCGACGGCTGCCGCTTCCGCAATCTGATCGCCGACGGCGTGAATCTCTGCGTCGGCACCAGCGGAACGGTCATACAGAACTGCACCGCCCGCGGCACGGGCGACGATTGTTTCGCGATGTGGCCGGCACCTTCAGACCAGGGCTTCGTCGGGCAAGGCCCGCCGCCGGGAACCAACGTCATCCGCCGATGCACGGGCCAGCTGACGTTCCTTGCAAATGGCGCTGCGATCTACGGCGGGGCGAACAACCGCGTCGAGGACTGCCTCTTCACCGACATCGCCACCGGGTGCGGCATTCTTATCAGCACAACCTTCCCCACCTCCGATGAGAACCTCAAGATAGACAACAACTTCAGCGGCACGACACTGGTCACGAACTGCGAACTGCTGCGCTGTGGCGGCTATGACCATGATTGGGCCTGGCGCGGTTCGCTCCAAATCTGCATGGACCGCCGCAGCATCTCGGGCCTCACTATCAGGCGGATCACGATTCGAGACAGCATCTCGAGCGGCCTGACCATCGTAGCGCCCGGCAGCCTAAAAGGGGAGGGCACACTTTCCGATGCGAGGCTCGAACAGGTGAGCATCGCCAATTCAGGAATCGGCGGGTCAACCCACCATGACTTGTGGATTAGAAAGGACGCATGCGGGAGCATTGCTTTGGTGAATTCGCCGATCGCCGATGTCCTAAACGAGTCTGACCATTTTAGGCTCCTCGGGCGTTAAGACTAACGGGTGTTCGCGCCAGTCGCCGATGAGGTGGTTGGCTAGCGCCCCTCGATAGTGCAACTGGCTGCAACCAACCCAACGCGCGATTCGGTGCAACCGGCCGCAACTAAAGCAACCGTTTCACTTGGAAGTGGTCGAGTCCCTCGGCGTCCACCAAACAAACTCCTATGCTGAGTCTTTGTGCCAAAGGTCGGGGTTGATGCTCGCGTAAACCTTCAGCGGTGTGGTTGCGACAAACTGGTTCGGAGCATAGCTTTCGATCAGTTCCTTATTCATGAGAGTAGTCAAAGCGGTGGCCACGGTGCCATCGTTTAGATCTAGGAAGGCCTTCGCTGGCTTGGTGTATGGGCTCACGTTCGGATTCATCACGATCCACCTGAGAACCTTCATCTGGTAGTGTGTCAGATCGGACGTTTGCCTCCCGAGGGTGGTTTGCTGTCTAGCGACAGCCCTGACAGCTGCCTGTTGTACCGCCTCGTCGAGAACGTCGTCCATTTTTGAGTCTAGCCAAAGTCTTGTGCAGACCTCAGCTACCTCTCCTATCTTTCCAGCGAGGAGTCCGGTGGCCGAGGCGAGGGTAGAAATGTGACGGCCACCCTTCCTAAAGAGCGGCACGGCCCAAGCATCGATCTCTGCGGTTGTTAGAGGTGGGATGCCCAGTTCTGATCCCCAGTTGAGCAGGGGCGCTTGGCGGCCGTCCTGGAGCTTTGCAAACAGCCTTTGGTTGCTTCCCGCAAACACATAGCGACATGAAGTGTGATGTTGAGCTTCGTTCCTGATGACCCACACAGTGGGCATGCCGGCGTCGTCGTTCACCAGAAGCTCCTGTATCTCGTCGAAAAAGACGATGGGGCGGGTGTTTGTGGCCATGGCGGCAAGCTCGAGGCGGCGCAAGGATGCCGCGATCTCGGTGTCAGCTTGCCCCACGCCGGCCGCCTTGATGGTCCTCTTCTTCTCCGCCTTGGCGGAAAGGGATCCAAAATCCCCAGGGATGGTGAACTTGGCCTTTATCTCCCGCTTGGTCTCATGTTTATTCCTGTCGTTGGCCATTTTCTCGACGGCCGTCCCGAGCTTTGATCCTGAGTGAACCAATCCGTCGATTTCCCGCTCGAGTATCGCTAGGACGACGGGCCCTGCTCCCAGGTCCCGGGGAATGGGCTGGATGGTGACACAGAGTATGGGCGCCTCTGTTTCACGGGCATATGTCGAGACGAGTTCGGTCTTACCGATTCGTCTGGGTCCTACGAGCCGTGCAACGGCCTTTTCCCCGTTGAGCAGGGCTGCGAGCTTGTCGTCAACAGAACGGCGGAGACGGTGGGATATCTCGTTAAACGGAGGTGTATCGGTGGGCATACTTGCAACTTTGCAAGTAACCTTGCTTTTTAGCAAGTAAAACTGTGAAATGGCCTCGAATATTTAGCTCTGTCAGATGCGGCTGCCGGCTCAGTTCCGGCAGTTCATCAAACCCATGGTCGCATCCGAGCATTGCGGTGGTTTTTCCTCTAGTGGCCCAATATGCGCAAATCCCTTTCGAAAATGCCCTAGAATCTGCTGCGCAAATCGCCCGGCAACAGATCGAGCGAAAGGCCGCGCAGACGGGGGTCAGCGATCTCAAGGCCGAATGAGCGGCCCAGAACCAGCAGGCCAAACAACGAGCCTGTGGAGAGCGACCTCAGCCTGGCCTCATTGACATCCCCAAAGCAGCGGCGCGCTTGATCACGGGATAGCTCGATCCGATCCGCCTCGGCCGCGACTATGGCCAGGCTCACCCGCCTATCCCATGGAAGATAACGGTCGCCGCCGTTGGAAAGGCGGACCACGAGTGATTCCACGGTCTTGGCCGCGGCCGCCGTGTCTCCCCGCGCGAACTGCACGTGCGCCCGCGCGGCAAGGACAGAGACATCGCCCGGAAACCGCTGCAGCGTATCGCCAACGGCGGCCGCCCTTTCGAGGTCCCCCATCTCGACCAGATACTCCGCCAGACGGCTGGCGGCGGCCGCGGGGCTCTGCTCGGCAACCACCTCAAAGACCAGGACCGGCTGTCGCGAATTCCCGGTGCTCAGAGGCGCTTGATATGGCACCGGCCGCAGCCACAATGGCAGGCGAAAGCTGCGCAACTCGCCCGCGAAGAAATTTGGCCGGCTCGAGTACCTCGGTGCCAGGTAGAGCTTTGCAAAATTGTCGAAAAAGGGATCCCGCAAGGGAAGCACGACGTACCTGATCTGGCGCCCCTGAATGTAATCCTGCGCCTCGTCCATTGTGGGCGAACTGGCTATGGCCAGGGTGGCGCCGAACCCCGCGATGTTGTCGGGCGCAAACGTTCCGATTCCACGCAAACTTCCGTAGAAACACAGCGCGGCGGTCTCCGCTGGGGGCGCGAACACGACGGCCCCCTCCTCGCCCGTGCGCTTGGCGAGCCAGTGCGCCAGATGGCGTTCAACTAGGCCCTCGGTCTCACCCGGCGTAAGTTTCAAATCCGGCCCGGCCGAACCCCGCGGCGATAACTGGGCGGCGCCCGCAACTGCGGACGTCAGGGTAATGGCCGCCAAGATCCAGCGACCTGAAACCCGGGCAAGGCTCCATCCCTCCCCCGCGGCCGCAACCACCAGCGCCAGCAGGGCGCAGTCGAGCTCGTTCCACCAGCTGAGTCGCTCGCAGGCGAACCCGAGGGCGACCACGACCGGCCCCAGCGCGACGGCGAGCGAGGCCCGAAGCTCGGGCTTGGCCGAGGGGCGGAGTGCCAGCCAAGCCGCGGGCGCGACGGTGATCAGGGGCAAGAGGGTCGCCCATGCCTCAAGCGTTGCCCCGTCGCGGAACAGCCAGGCCCGCGTGCTCGCAGCCGCCGCTCCCCCGGGAAGCCAAGTCAGGCGAGCCCACGACAAGTCCCTGGCAAGGAACCCCCAGTTCTGCGTGCGCCACATGACAAAGGGCGGGGCCGCTACGGCGGCAGCGGCCAGGACTGTGACCAGAATGCCGCGGACACCCCAAGACTGCCTCGTCCCCCGGATGCACGCCGCCGCCCTTGCAAGCAATTCACCCGCGCCAATCCACGCGAGGGCGTAAAGCGGGTGAATCGAGTCCATTCGCCAACCTCCCATGTGGTCCGGAGCATTCTCGGCCAGATAGGCCAAGAGGACCGTAGCCCCGCCGCTCCACGCCCAGATCCGCCATGAATCGGTGACGGACGCCACGGACGCAGGCCCCCCGGCGCCTCGTGGGCGGACGCAGGCCGCAAACAAGGCGCCAACGACGATGCCCGCGGCAATCGGCACCTGGTTCTGGACGCTCACCCACATGCCCAGGCCCCCGACGACGCCGGCGAGCGCAAACCAACGCCCCGAGCTCCCATTGCCGCGTTCGGCGCCGGGTGCCCTCATTCCGGCCAGCAAGATCAGGATACTGCCGATCGCACAGATGTCAGCCAGCCCGCTCTGATCGGGCATGCCGGGCAGGAAACCGGATGAAAGCGGGAACAGGGCCGCGAGGCCGATCGACAGCAACGCACCGGCAAAGCCGCCGAACCGCCATGCAGCGAATATGCCGGCTCCGGCGACCAGGAGCAGGTGCAGCAGCGGGTTGGCGTACACGGCGGCGCGCTCCACGCTAACCCCGATCGGTCTTCCGGAGGCCTCATGGTCCATCCACGCGACCAGGCCGAGACACCAGCGGTAGGGGGACGCCGAGTTCACCTCATGGCCCTCGGGCGCGTTCTCGAAGTCCACGCGGCGCACGCGAGCCTCGCCCCTTGCGAGCATCTGCTGGGTCTGAGCTATCCACTGGAAGCTGCTTTCGTTCGCCTCGGGCACGATCAGCTCCCGCTGCCCGTCCGGATAGCCCGTGGGGGATCCCGAATCAATAACATCCACAGGGTGCGCACGGCCCACGAGGCCGGAAACGTGCTCGACCCGCTGGACCCGGACCTCGTCGCTCCAGGCTAGAAAACCGAGCGCGCATGCCGGGGCTATCACCCAGAGGCGCGGCAGGATCCGGGCAGATGAGCTCATTCAGATGATGACGGGGTCGCCGGCGATGGGAAAAATGGCCATTGAATCGAGTGGGGAGGCAGGGGCAAGGAAAGTCCGGGCCAGCCGCGCCCCAGCCGGCTCTTGACGGGCCTATTCGGCCGGTCCTGCATGATCAGGCACATGTCTCCCCCGGTAGACTCCCACAGCCCAGCCGCACGGAGTCACGCGAAACATCTGGTGTGCTGCGCCCTGCTGGCGTTTGCGTCCCTCATAGGGGCGCCCGCCCCGGCCGCCGGACCCGAGGGCGGGATCAGCGAGAAGCCCCTGGCGCCGCGCCCATTCCCGCGCGGAAGGACCATGTTTGCCGAGCTTACCCCGGAACAGACGGGCGTCAGGACCGAGAACCATTACGACGACCCCAGGATGTGGGGCCAGCTCTACCATGAATTCGAGGACGGGTCGATCGGCACCGGCGTGGCGATCGGGGACTACGACGGCGACGGCCGGCCCGACATATTCGTCGTGAGCAAGACCGCGGGCTGCCGCCTTTTCCGCAACCTCGGCGGCTACAGGTTCGAGGACGTGACGGAGAAGGCGGGGGTCGGCGCCACCCCGGGCATTTGGAACCTCGGCGCGACGTTCGTGGACATCAACAACTCTGGACGGCTCGACATCTATGTCTGCCGCTTCAACGCCCCGAACCTGCTCTACATCAACCAGGGCGACGGGACCTTCAGGGAGATGGCGCACGCCTACGGCCTCGACGTAAACGACTCGAGCGTCATGGCGGCCTTCTGCGACTACGACCGCGACGGTTGGCTCGATGTCTACATAGCGACCAATCTGCTGAACAAAGATGAGCACCCGGCGGGCCAGCGCGGCTACCTTTTCCACAACAACCGCAACGGCACGTTCACCGACGTGACCGACAGCGCCGGGATCTCGGGCGAGGCGCAGAGCCATTCGGCGACGTGGTGGGACTACGACAACGACGGCTGGCCCGACCTATACGTGGCCAACGATTACGGCATCCCGGACAAGCTCTACCACAACAACAGGGACGGGACATTCACGGACGTCATCGATCGAGTGCTGCCGCATACCTCATCCTCCTCGATGGGCTCGGACATCGGCGACCTGAACAATGACGGACTGATCGATCTCCTCGTTGCGGACATGGCCGCAACCACCCACCAAAAGGACCAGAGGACCATGGTCGGGGAGCGCGAAGGGGAGAAGGACACCTCGGCTCCGACGCCAAAGTACCACCGCAGCGCCCTTTTTCTGAACACAGGCACGGAACGCTGCCTTGAGGCGGGCTTCCTCGCCGGCATTGCCGCCACCGACTGGACGTGGTCCGTGCGTTTTGAGGATCTGGACAACGACGGCCGACTCGACCTCTTCGTCACCAATGGCTTCAACCGGGATCCGGATGCGGATGCCATCGCGCGCGTGCTGGTCGCCACGTCCCAGGCCGAGCGCATCAAGGTCCTTTTCGACAGCCCAGTGAAGACCGACACCCATCTCGCCTTCCGCAATCTCGGCGATCTGAAATTCGAAAACGTCGGCGCGGAATGGGGCCTCGACAAGAAGGGGGTGAGTTTCGGGGCCGCATTCGGCGACCTCGGCGGGGCCGGCAATCTCGACCTGGTCTACAGCAACTACGAGAGCGGCGTGACCATCATGCGCAACGACAATGACACGGGCCACCGCGTGAATATCGACCTGCGCGGGACCGTCTCCAACCGCTGCGGGGTCGGCGCGACCGTAAGGATTGAGAGCGCCTTGGGCGCCCAGGTCCGCCAGCTCGTGCTGGCGCGCGGCTACATGTCGAGCAGCGAGCCCATGCTGCACTTCGGCCTCGGCGGGGACACGCTCATCAGGCGCATGACCGTTGTGTGGCCGAGCGGGCACGTGCAGACATTTGAAAACCTTGCCGTGGACCGGCGCTACACCGTCACCGAGCCGTCCGGGGCGATTTCGCTGCCGCCGGACGCGGCCCGGCCGCCGCACCAGTTTGCAGAGGAGGGCGGGGCGGTCGGTCTGGCGCTCAGGTCGCGCGATGAGCCCGTCGACGAGGCCTCCGTGCAGCCGCTGATCCCGGTGCGGCTTAACCGGCGCGGTCCGGCCATCGCGGTCGGGGACGTGTTTGGCAGCGGCCGCGACGACGTCGTCGTGGGCGGCACGACTTTGGATCCGCTGCGGGTCCTCCATTGTACGGCGTCGGGAGCCTTCGTGGCGAAGGATTCGACGGCAGCGGCGACTGGGGCCGCGATCGACGACGGGCCGCTCCTCCTATTCGATTCCGCGGGCACCGGCCACGAGGACCTCCTGGTGACAAAGGGCGGCAACGCCCTGCCGGCGGGCTCCCAGGAGTACCAGCCGAGGCTGTTGCTCAACGACGGCCATGGCGGCCTTGGGCCGGCGCCGGACAACGCCCTGCCGCCGCTCTTGTTCAGCGCCGGCGCGGTCGCCGCGGCCGACTTCGACCGCAGCGGCCGCCTCGGGGTGTTCATCGGGGGCCGGGTCCTGACGGGCCAGTACCCGCTGGCGCCCCAGAGCGCGCTCCTCGCAAACCGGGGGGAAAGGTTCGAGGACGTGACCGACGCGCTCGCCCCGGGGCTGCGCGAAGTGGGCATGGTGACGGCCGCGCTGTGGAGCGACGTCGACGGCGACGGATGGCCCGACCTTCTGCTCGCCCTCGAATGGGGCAACGTGAAGTATTTTCACAACAATCAGGGCAAGGGCTTCGAGGACTGGACCGAGAAGGCCGGCTTCGCCTCCGCCGGCACCGGATGGTGGACCTCGATCGCTGCCGCGGACTTCAACGGCGACGGCCGGCTCGACTATGTGGTCGGCAACGTCGGGCTCAACACGCAATATCACGCCGATCCCGAGCATCCCGCGCTGCTCTTCTCCGGCGATTTCAGGGGCGAAGGCGAAGAGCCCCAGTGCATCGAGGCGTATTTCGAGGGCGACAAGCTCTATCCCTGGCGCAGCCTCAAGCGCCTCGGCGCCTCAATCCCGTTGGTCCTGAAACGCTATAGCCGAAACGACACCTACGCGCGGGCCACACTGGGCGAAATCCTCGGCGAGGAGAGGCTCGCCAAGGCCAGGCGCTTCGCCGCGACGGAGCTTCGCAGCGGCGTGTTTCTGAGCCAGCCCGACGGGACCTACCGGTTCGAGCCCTTGCCCCGCATCGCGCAGATCTCCCCGTTGCAGGGGGTTGTCGCGGGGGATTTTGTTGGCGACGGACACGCGGGCATCTACGCCGTGCAGAATTCCTACGCGCCGATCCCCTCGGTGGGGCGCTTTGACGGGGGCCTGAGCCAGCTCCTGCGCGGCGACGGGCGGGGCCATTTCACCCCGGTTGCGCCGGGCGAGAGCGGCCTGGTAGTGCCGGGGGACGCCAAGGCGCTCGCTGTCCTCGATCTCGACCGGGACGGCTGGCCCGACTTTCTTGTTACCAGGAACAACGGTACCATGCTCGCGTTCCGCAATAACGGAGCGGCCGGCCGCAGGTCATTTCGCATCTCCCTGAGCGGCCGCCCCGGCAACCCCACGGCCGTCGGGGCAAGGATCACCGTGGAGCTAGCCGACGGATCGACGCAGACAAGCGAGGTCTATGCCGGCTCGGGGTATTACAGCCAGTCCACCGCGGCATGCTTCTTCGGATACTCGGAGGGCGCCCCCCCGCGGAAGATCCGCGTCCGCTGGCCGTCGGGCTTGACGACGGTGCACGACTTTCCGGCGGGGTCGTCCACCCTCACCCTTGCGGCCCCGGCCGAACGAATCACACCCCCATGAGCCCGCCTGGCGGCCGGACAGGCCGTGTCTGCGCCGGGAGGCTCCGGGGCCACCCCGGCCCGCGAACTGCGCATCCATCCGAGGAGCCGCCTGCGCAAGAAGTTCGCTCCGAAGGGAATCCCGGACAAAGCGGCTTTCGCCGCCTAGAGCGGGAGGATGTTGACGATTTTTCCCCTAGGCACTCATGCGCTGGATAACATTCGATTGCTACGGCACCCTGGTCGATTGGCACACCGGCTTCCTTGAAATACTTCGGCCTTTCGCCGCCGAACGGACTGAGAATCTCATTCGAGCCTACCACAAATTCGAGCGACTGCTCGAACGGCAGAGGCCTCACCTGTCCTATGGAACTGTGCTTAGAGAAGGTATATTTCGCGCGGCGGCGAATATCGGCCTGTCGATAAGCGACGAACAGAAGGAATCGCTTGTGAAAGGGTGGGGAGCACAGCCGGTTTTTCCCGACGTCGAGCCGGCGCTTGCCGCGCTTCGAGCCGACGGGTGGAAATTAGCCGTTCTTACCAACTGCGATACCAGTCTTTTTTCGCAGACGCAGCGTAGGTTCTCGCAGCCGTTCGACCTCGTCGTCACCGCCGAACAGGCCGCCGATTACAAACCGTCCCTTGCGCACTTCAACTACTTCTGGCGCGCTTCCGGCGTCGAGAAGAAGAATTGGATCCATGCTGCCTGAAGTTGGTATCACGACATCGAACCTGCACGGGAGATGGGCATCCAAAGCATTTGGGTCGACCGCGATCGCACGGGCGAGGATCCGGCCGCAGCCACGTTACGCATCGAGAATTCATCCAGCTTGCCGGACGCCGTGCGGCGGATGGCTCTCCCTAGGGAGACTTGAAGAGCCATTCGGCAGGCCTGTCTGGGCAGATTAGCCCACAAGAACCTCGGAGGCACGCTGGAAGAGACCGGTGTTCGTGAATTGATTCGCCGCGCGCAGCTGTGGAATCATCCTGTGGCTTCAATAGAACCATGCTCCGCCGTCTCGCTTCCGCATTGATCGCAATTTCGGTCGCAACCGGGTATTCTGTTGCTGCGACCTCGGCTAGTCCCGGCAAACCAAACGAGCGGATCACGATCTCAAGTGGGAGGTTCATGGTTGGCAGCGCCCGGATCTGGATTAACGGCGCCAATACTCCGTGGCATCATTGGAACGACCTGGGCGGTGATTTCGACCCGGCCTGGTGGGATGCCCACCTTCAGTTGCTCCACGATCGCGGAATCAATGCCACGAGGATCTGGGTCTCGTGCAGCGGAGACCTCGGAATCGAAATTGACGAGAACGGACATGTCTCCGGCGCCACACCGGCCTACTGGGCCGACCTCGGACGCCTCTTGGATATCGCCCGGAAGCACGAGGTGTACGTTCTGGCGACTCTGATGTCGTTCGACCACTTCAATTCCAAGCATCACAATTTCAAGAAGTGGCGAAAGTGGATAAGCACGGACGACGGGATAGACTCATTTATCAAGAATTACCTGAATCCGCTCCTGGGGCGCTACGGACACTCACCGCGCCTCTGGGCAATTGACCTAATGAATGAGCCGGAGTGGGTGTTCGAAAACGCCGAAGACGGAAAGATCCCTTGGGAAAGGCTTCAGAGCTATTTCGCGCGCGCGGCCAGCGAGATTCACCACGAAAGCGAGGCGTTGGTTACGATCGGCATGGCGATGCCGAAGTACAATAGCGCCGTCGCAAGTTCGGCGAAGGGGAACAAGGTGGGCGACGCATCCTTGCGCGCTGTCTTCAACGATCCCGGCGCGCGATTGGATTTCTATTCCACGCACTACTACGACTGGTGTGGGCCGCTCTGGGGTAACGCGCTGTATTTATCGCCGCAAGCATACGGGCTCCCGACCGACAAACCGTCTATCATCGGGGAATTTCCCGCGCACGGGACCAAGGACCATACCGCTGCCGGTGACTACGAAAGCGCGTTCCGGAAAGGCTGGGAGGGCGCGATGGGTTGGACCTCCAACTCGGTAGACAGCTGTGGCGGGATCTCCGAGCTTGGAGAGGCAACTATGGCGTTCAAACAGCGCCACGCCGATTTGGTCTACCCTGGAGGAGGTAATTGAAGGGCCCGCTCGAAACGGCGCCGATCAGCTGTAACCTAGTCCCGGTCGACGAGAAAGACCGCCATGGAGAATGACCGCGTTGTGATTGGCCCCCTTAGTTCGGGCAGACTGGATTTGCCTTCGAAGCGGTTCAGCGGCATCGTGCCCGGCTTCGTTTGGTCAGCGCCGTATCAGCCTGGGCGCGATGCTGAACCCGCTGCCTGCGCCGCAGGAAATTTGAACAAAAAAGCACTATCGCTCACCTTCAGCTTTCTTTTGCTGGCCGGCATTTCGCAGGGCGTCGCGAGAGCCGGGGCCAATGCGGACGCCACCGGCACCAGTCCGTCGGCTCAGAAGCCGGCTGACGTCCGCGGCGACCGATGGGTTGAGATCGACCTCTATTGGTTTGACCGAGAAAACATCGGAAGATCAGCGGAGGAGTTTTGGGACCGGTTCAATCCGCTGTTTGCCGGCGTCGACGGCTGGCGGGGTGTGATCCTCAATGTCGGCTGGACCTCGTCCTATATCCTGGATTGGCGCGGCAATCTCGGCGACCGCATTTCGCTTCCCACGGGAATGAAGGAACAGAACTGGTTCAAAGTCACTGGGATGCTCACGGGAACTACCGAGGAACGGCAACGACAGTGGAAGGAGCGATTCCGTGATCCGGCGTCCCATCTCAAGCGCGGCTATCAGCCTTGGACATATGCGGACGTGAAGTCCCTTGCCGATGCGCTGCGCAGGGTCGCGTCGGGCCAAGGCCTTAAGGACATACGAGTGGGCAGCCTCGTGTTGGGATGCAGGACCATCTATGGGGGAGCGGATTTCCCCTTCACTCTTCGGCACCCGAATGTCTTCGCGCGAGGGCCGGTGTTTGGCAGTGGGGTCTTTGATCCGAGGGCCAAGCTCAGCCGCGATGAAACGGCCTATGGCGCCTATCCAAACGGCGTCGCCGAGGGGACGCCGGTGACGGAGTTCTTCGGCAGCCAGTGGGGAAGCATGTCCAAGGCCGTCGGGCTCGACGCCCTTGTGCTGCGGGACAGCATGATCGGTCCGGTCACCTACCGGCGGGTCGGCCCATTCGGCACTGCAGCCTCGCCCGATGCGGCGGAGGATGCCCGATGGACGACGGACACGGCTGCCCTGGTGCGCCTGACGAAGCAGGCCAACCCGCGGGCATTGATCATCGGTTATTCGACCGGAGCGAGCGCCGTGGGAGAATGGCGCGTGGATTGCGTGGACTTGGAAGCAATCGCAAGGGAGGGATTCCTCGATGCCTGGATTGACCAGACGTGGGCCGGGGCCTGGAACGAGGTGGGTGTTCGCGAGGGCGGGTTCTGGAACGCCCCCTATCTTGGGTGGACGTATCAACTCGGCTTCGTGCTCGTGCACTCGGCTCAGCTGGCGGGCACGAAGACGCGGCACTATGTTCTGACCGAGACATTCGACGCATGGGAGAGCTGGGATATAATCCATACTGCGCCGGAGCGCCTTCGCTGGGGGATCTGGGCCTATCTGCACGCGGCAGTCAAAACTCCGGGGGGTCTGGAGATGCCGCGGGGCTCATATATTTCGTGGGCCAATCAGGGCAGCCGGCTGCTGAGCCGCGAGGACGTGGACTTCCTCGCCACGGAGACAAATGGTGCCCTGCTCGACGCCCGGGGGACCACTGAGGTCTTCGGCCCGACGCTGGTTTATGACCGGCCCGCGCTGGCTTGGCAGCAGGCGCACGCTCCGGAGGTCTTTATGGGCGAATGGATCGACGAGCAGGCCGCGGCGCTCCTCAAGTGGGGAGTTCCCATACTTTCGATAACAAGGATTGAGTATCTTCCCAAGGTGGACGCCGACATGCTCGTCCTGCAGACACCCGTGCATCTAGAATCGGCGGCGAAACTACCGCTAGGACAATGGGTGGCCTCGGGAAGGCCGCTCGCGCTCTTCGGATCCCTTTCAACGGGGATCGATCAAGACTTGGCGAAGCTGGCGGGAGTCTCCGGCGGAGGCCTCAAGCCCGAGACAGGCCTCAAGGCGACGGCGGTGCTGGGTGAAAGGATCGGCGGCCTTGCCGGCGGCATTCCTGGCTCGTTCCCCCTTTACCAGCCCGCGTCGGCCAATGAGTCCGCGCCCCCGACCGAGGTCATCTACTCTGTGAATGGCAGCCCGGCCCTGACCCTAAGCACCAATGGAAGGGCCAAGGTGGTTTGCTGGGATCCCGCCGACCTCTCCTACGAAGCCTTTCCAGATTGGCTGGATATACCCCTGATCGAGCGAATGGGCAGCGTTTATCCCTTCGTGCTAGCCGCGAGGACGATTGCAGATTCGCTTAAGGGAACGGGAAGCCCGTTCATCGAGAACATTGATGCAACGACACCTGCGACTGTCCTTGCATGGAAGAAATCGGATGGAACATTCAACGTCCTGGCGGCGGAACTCGAGGAAGGCCTCAGCGACGCGGCCCGCACTCCCTTTGAACTTCGGGTCAAGCTTCCGGCGGCTTGGAGCAACGGGCGCCTATCTTGGTCGGCCCGGTGGTCTCGGGCACAGGGAGGCGCCGACGACACCCTCGAGATCCCGCTGAGCCAGTCCAAGAGCGAGCTGTACCTGTTGCGAAACTGAAATGCCGGCGGAAGTGCGGCGCCCAAGGCGCGCCCTGGCGATGGCCCTCACTCCTGGGGGGACGAAACAGCCGCGGGAAAGCGCTCGTTCACCAATTTCTTGGAGTACCGAATGGTTCGCTCCACGAGTTCGAAATCAAGGAGCCCGCCCGCGTAGTAGGTGCACTGGGCTCCCTGAAGGGCCTCCAATTGATCGTAGAATCCGGCGGCAATCGCCGGCGAGTCCACATGCATGAAATACGGCCAGCAATCGAATGAATGCCAAATGTCGTCGTCGATCTGGTTCACGTCCCCTCCGAAGCGCCCGATCAGGTTGCGGACCGCCTCTAGGACCCGACGACGGGTCGTTTCCCGGGCGAGTTCGCGTTCGGCGGGCAAACGGGCGTAGAACTGAACTAGGTCGCTTTCGCAGGACTGGCGGGTGATGGCCCACGGAGTGCCGATCGGGGGAAGGGGTATCGTCGCCATGGCGAAGTCGGGCGGCAGGTTAGGCAGCCGGATCTTGAGGGAAATCATGCAGTACGGGTCCGTGACGACTTGGCTGAATAGCCGCGTTTCCTCGTCCGAGAGCCGCAAGAACCGCCCCAGGACGTCGGTCGACAACGGGCAGGCCAGGATGAGCTGGTCAAACTCGAACCGGTCGCTCTCCGAGCGCATGATGTTGAGATTCTGCTCGGTGCGGACGTAGTCGATCACGAGCCTTTCTCCGCTGCGCTCGATGGATTTGATTTCGCAATTCACCCACACGTTCAACTCGCGCGCCACGTTCTGCCAAAGCCACTGGTAGCCGAGTATGAAGCGCTTGGGCCAGGGCCACCAACTCGTCATCGGGATGGCCTTGATGCACATCGCGACAAACGTGGGGAGGCTCAAGTATTTCAGCGCATAGGGGGTCGGGATATCCTTGAGATAGCCATATCCCATCACTGCGATCGGCATCTCAAAGAGACGTTCAAGGCATCCAAGCCGGTTGCGCTGGATCCACTCAAGAAACGGGACGCAGAGCTCCGGGTGCTGACTGACACCGGCGTGACCCGGAGGGTCAATGATCGGCCCAAGCCGCCATCGGAGCCAAACATACCGCAGATTGGCCCAGATAAAGGCAAACAGCGGGGTGGTGCCCTTCGCGGTTTGCCAGGCCGACTTCTGCCGATAGCCGGGTTGATTCTCCCTGAAGTCGGCAATGACAAAATTCCGCTCCGCATAGGTCTCCAGGCCGTATTCGGCGGCCAATCCCAGGGTCTCGCGGTAATCCGGCGTCAGATAGTTGGCGCCGAGATCGAAGCAAGTGTAGTCCTCAGTCACGGTGAAGCAAAGGCCGCCAACGCGCCCCAGTTTTTCGATTACGGTGACATTGTTATATCCGTTCCTCTTGAGAAAGTATGCCGCGGACAATCCGGCCGGTCCCGCGCCAACGATCACGATCTCAGCGTCTTTGCCCTTTCGACGTCGTGACGCGGCGGGCTCAGGGGGGGTGCTGTCCGAGGTCATGGAGTTCAGGCTCTTGATGGGTTCTTGACGGGATGGATTTCGTACCTGTTGGCCCATGGGACTGACACGGAAGGCACGTTTGGGCCAAGAATGAGCGACGTCTAGCCCGAGTATTGCGACTTTGCTATCCCGAAAAGACAGAGAGGGCTACGATGAATTCTATACACGAATGGCGCTAAGATAAGCCTCGAATGAAGATGAAAGACGAGTTCATCGAAGTGGCCGCCAGCGGATGACGCGCATGAGGTGACGGGATCGGTTCAGAGGAGGATACATTTTGGGTCGTCGTTTGCGAGCGCGGGGCTCGGCGCGTCCAGGTCGCAGGGGGACTTGATCGGAAGCCAGCCGGGCGAGGAGACAGCGGCGGGCCATACGCCGATGGCGGCGGGAGCGCAGAGCGCGATCGGCCCACGCCTGCAAGGCGTCGAGGGTGCCCTTGAAGCTGAGGCGTTCGATCGGAACGTCGTGGGTAAGGGCGGCCTCCAGAATCAGCGCTCGGACCAGATTGTACGCGATGGCGTGCATCCACAGTTCTCGCTCGATCATCTCGGGGGTGAGGCAGCGCAGGACATCAAGGGCGAGGTTGGTCTTGATCTGACGGAAGTGCAGTTCGACCTGCCAGCGGCGGGCGTAGAGTTCGGTGATAGCCGAGTCGGGGAATTGCTTTTCATCGAGGAGCGAGGTGACGATGATCATGGTCTTGGTGCGGAATCCGCGCACGTGCACCTGAAAGCGCACCAGGCGCACCGACAACTCCTGCGGCAGCTGTTTCCAGGCG
>Ga0209415_10003732_pt1 | contig 28288 bp, 26 predicted proteins | sample PeaSoiSIISIP2007_FD_187696 | JGI IMG/M metagenome (GOLD analysis project Ga0209415, IMG submission 187696) | Peat soil microbial communities from Weissenstadt, Germany - SII-SIP-2007 (SPAdes) (version 2) | ecosystem: Environmental > Terrestrial > Soil > Wetlands > Peat | place: Germany... | reverse complement strand
GTGGCGTCATCGGGCCCGTCCCTCGGCCACTCTAGATGAGATTCAGGGTTACTGAATCAAATATTCAATTGTCTTAAACATGCTACGGGAAAAGCAGGAAGCGTGTCAAGAGAAAATCACACCAATTTGTCATGTTTAAACTCGCATGATGGTTCGTTCGCGTGTATCGCGTCACTGACCAGTCCCGCCCGAGGCAGGGCGCGGAGGCGGGGGCACGATGGCCATCGGCACTCTGGCAAATGCCACGCGGTCATGTGCCGGGTCGAGCACGTTCACCTGCAAGGTGTAGCGGCCAGGATGGAACTTCTCAAGAGGAATTTGCACGAAATAGCTGGCTTTGCCGTCGGAGGACTTCCCCACTGTTCCGGCGAACGGGCCGGCATCAGCCACCTTCGCTCCTTTCCGGAAAAACGCCAGCGCCACCGAGGGTGGGACCGCCACGGAGTTTGCGCCTTCCGCCGCGTTTGCTTTCGAGATTGGTTTTCCGGAGTAAGACTGGAGAAGCACGAAAAGACTCTGATTGGTTCGGAATACGTTGGTCACGCTGGGCAGTACGGTTTTGCCCTCCAGCTTCAGCGGATCGTCGTTCGCATCTCGCGACTTGGCTTTCTTAGCCTCATTGCCTTTCACTTCGTTCGAGAGCACCACCGAACTGAGGGCGAGTCCACCCGCGGGGACGGGAGGCAGATCGAGCGGTTCCTCAAAAGTCCCCATCTTGCCGGTCTCGTTTTCTCTGACCAGGACTTTCAGTTGATACTTGCCGGGGGGCAAGATCAGGCTTCCTTCGTAGAGGAAATTGCCCGCCACCAGCATGTCGTAGGATTCGCCGCTCACCTTCACCGGCAGTGTATCTCGCAGCACTCCGGCCGGCTTTCCGGATGGGTCCGTGGCGCGCCAGATGAAATCGAATTCCGTTTCATGGGAGTTGGATTTCTTGAGCAACTGCACGGCGGAGCCGGGAATCTTGGCCGCCAACACAACATAATACGTATTGTCGAGGCGCAGGAAGTACGAAGCGTCCACCACAAAGGGCAAGTCCAGAAATGGTTCGTCGAGGTTAATTGCCTGTTGAAGCTGCGCCTCTTTGTCTTCACGGGTGAACTGGCGAAAATTCTTGGGAGCATAATAACCGGGCCGGGCTTCGACCTTCATGCCCGGACGGGTGACCTCAACCCGGATTTTGCGGAAGCGGCCGTCGGAGCGAGTGTTACTCGGATTATAACCCAGCAGGTAGTAGCTCGAGTTTTCAGACTGGATTTCCTGAAAAGCTTCGCCAAAGTCGTTGGTGTCGTAGAACGTCCTGCCTCCGGTATCCTGCGCCAGGGAGGCCAGAGTCTCCCTGCTGCTATGCATGGAGGAAAGCTGGGAAGAGACGGCCACGTCTCGATAGATCGCCGAACCGGAAGGACTGGCCGTGGTGGCGTCGCCGCCCGGAGGCAAGGCCATCAAGCCGCGCGTGTCCATGGTGTAGAGTGAGACATTCGACTGGTTGGCGGCCGCGACGGTGGCCATCAACTGCGCCTGGTTTTCGATTCCGGTGCCCGTAATACCGCTCGAAAAGTGAATGACCAACTTCCGCCCCGGAACTGCGCGCAGCATATCCGCCAGAGATTGGATGGCGGCAAGCTTCTCGTCGGTGTTGAAGATATTGAACTCCGTCTCGTCAGGCGTGAAGGCGTCGGAAGTATCCTGCGTCACTATTTCCTGGCCCGATGCGTCAGTGCCCCCAGCCGCACCGACAGTTCCGTTGGAAGCCAGATTGGACGATTCCTCTCCCACCAAAATGCCGTTCAGTGACTTGGTCAGCGCATCGCGATCATTGGTGAAATTCTGGACCACCCGCAGACTCGAGGTGTACGTGACGACCGCAACCAGGTCTGCCGGCGTCAGCCTTTCCTTCACAAAGGCGGTAGCTGCCTTCAGGGCTCGCATGAGGTCGTCCGGTTGCATCGAGGACACGTCGAAGAAAAGCAGGTTCAACCGGTGGTCCTGCAAAACCTGCGCCGGCGACACTTGAGGTGGAAGTTTGTCGAGGTTGATGGTGGGCGGTGGACCGTTGGCGGTGCTTGCCTGAGCCAGCTTTTCGATGTTCTCGAGGCTGAACGAGGTGATGGTTTGCGGCACGCCATCTTCGAACACGCGAAAGTCCTTCGCCGTCAGGTCTGGCACCGGCTTTCCTTTGGCGGTGACCCGCACATCCACCAGCACCACATTGGTTTGGCTCTTCAAAACAAAGCCCTGGCGAGGCGCACCGACTTGTTGCGCAGCGGCGTCTGTGTTCTGCCCTTCGAGAGCCAAAGGGGCCACGGACAGACCGAACACCAACCCCGCGACTGCGAGCCGACCGCCCAGATGTTGTAGCCATCGATGCATCGTTCCGTCCTTCAGTCGAGAGTCAAGAGTCGAAAGTCGAGAGTCAAGAGTCGAGAGTCGAAAGTCGAGAGAACGAACTGCGCCAGCGTTTCCGGCTTCTATTCCCAACTCCCCGTTCCCTAAACGGAGTCCCATGTTCGGTACTTTCGACTTTCGACTCTCAACTCTTGACTCTCGACTTTCGACTGCCCTTAAAACCTCAGCCTCAGCGAAAAGATCACGCTGCGCATCGCTCCCACGCTGGTCACGCGCCCGAAGCCCTGGCCGTTCACCGTGGTGGAAAGGCCAGTGAACTTGGGCGTATTAAAGATATTGTCCGACGAAACGCGGAAGTCGCCTTGAATCCCATGCTCACGCGAGAAGACGACCTGCTTATCCAGCGACATATTGAAATTCACGAAGCCGGGACCAGGAATCGTATCGCGCCCTGCATCACCATAATCCCCGGGAGCCGGGAGCGAGAAAGCGGAGGTATTGAAGAAGTCGAGCGCCGTCCGCTCCGAACGCGCCAGTGCGACGGGCAGGCCCGTGGCGTCAGCCCGCAAGTTGGAAATCGCTGCCGTCCCCGCCCGGTTGCTCAAGTTGCCCAGGATCTGGGCGGTGTACGGCGTGCCGGATTGAATTGTGGTCACGCCGCTCAACTGCCAGTCGCCGAGGATTCGGCGCGCCGGGCCAGCTCGATTGAGCCAACGGCGCTGCTCTCCGAAAGGAAGCTGGTAGATGTGATTGATGAGCAGTTTGTTTCGCACGTCGAAAGTGGAGAGGCCACGCTCGGCCTTCAAGTCGAGGTAGTCCTGGGCAACGACGTTTCCCGCGCCGCCCACGCTCGCCGCATCGTCGATCGACTTCGCAAAAACGTAATTGCCGCTCATGGAAAAGCCGCCATGGAATTGGCGTCGTAGCCCCACCTGCAAGGCGTTGTAAATTGAGTCCGCGCCGTCGGTCTCATAGGTGAATGCCAGGGTATTCTTAAGCGCCGTCTGCGAACCGCTGGTGATGGGCGCACCCGGCGGCACGGTGTCCGGAGCAAGGAGCAATTGCAGCTTGGACCCCTTTGTACCTATGTATCCGACGGAAAGAATGACGTTGCGGGCGATTTCATCTTCGAGCGAGAAGTTCCAGGTTTGTGCGTAGGGAGTGCGGAAGTTCGGATCCAGCGCGAACGTGTTGGTCAGAATATTCGGCCCCAAGGCAGGAAAGCCGTTTTTCAGGGTTAGCACTTGCTTCGGAGTCGTGACCAATGTGGAAGCGGTGGCAAAAGGCGGCTGGCTTGCCATGTTCGTGTAAATTCTAGAATAGATGCTGCCATCGTAGAAAATGCCGTAACCGCTGCGCAGCACTAAGGAGTGCTTCGACCAGGGACGGTAGGCCAGGCCGATGCGAGGCGCGAAGTTGTGATCGTCACTGCGCAGCAATGAGCTCGGCAGATTCCGTGGGTTTTGGCCGGTTACGACCCCCGGCGAGGCAAAGCCCGGGGCGAAGGTCAGGTCCGAGAGATGGCCATACTTCTCCGCGAAGGGTTCGAAGAATTCGTACCGCAGGCCGTAGAGAATCGTAAGGTGGGCAGTCACCCTCCAGTCGTCCTGAAGAAAGCCATCGAGTACCCAGGAGCGGAAATAGTTGCTGGTGTCGCCGAAGCGCACGGAGGTGGTCTGCGGCAGACCCAGCAGGAAATCCGCAAAGTCGAATCCCGTGTTGGCAACCGGAAGACCCTTCGTACCGAAATCGCTGGTGGTATAACCGCTGAATTCGAACGTGCCGCGCGCGTTGGGGTCCGTCAAGAGGTTCTGTTGGACTCGACGCACTTCGCCCCCCAAACGGATGTTGTGTTTGCCGACGTTGCGAAGGAAAACATCCATAGCGCGTAGGGTCTGATTGCGCGTGAGGGAGGGAATGACATCGTTCAAGCCTGTGAAGTTCGTGAACTGCGTCATGGGCAGGCCCCAGTCAATCGGACTAGTGGATATCCCCTGAATGCCAAGCTCGCCGGCGATGTCCTCCTTGTACGCATACCCGTTCAACAAGGCGGTCCGCTGCCGGTTGAGATTCGCAGTCAGGATATTTAGAGTGCGGGAGCCGAGGGTGTGAATCTCGCTCAGGTTCAGGTTCTGGCTGCGCACCGAAGTGTTCGAGATCAGGTCGGGGAAGTTGGTGACCGAGTTGCTCCGCGCGGAGTTGAAGAAGTACATCGCGTTCAGGCTGTCCTTGGCGGAAAGCTGTTCTCCGATGCGCCCCATCACCCGGTCGTTGGCGGTGGGCAAAGATTCCTGGAGGTGAAAGTTCTGGATGATGGCGCCCGGGACGTTGGGCAAGGGAATATAACTCAACAACCCTAGAGCGGTCTTATCCATACGCGCCATCGGGATGGTGTTATTGGGGAACGCAGTGCGCGGTCCGGCGGGACTGGACAAGGGATCGTAAATGATGGGGACCGTCCCCGCGCCCGAGCCGGTAGGGATCTCAGCCTCGGAGAAGTTGCCGGCGCGCTCGAGGAGAGTGGGCACGGTGGCTATGCTGTCAAACGGACTCTTCCCCCGCGTCAGATTGTAATTCACGAAGAAACTCGTCTTGTTGCCCCCGTTATATATTTTGGGAATCACCAAGGGACCGCCGATGGAGCCGACGAAGTTCTCCGAATAAGATGGGATCTGGGGAGATTCTGCCAGGTTCAATGGGTAGGGATGAGCATCGAAGACCGAGTTGGTGAAACTTTCCATGATGTTGCCGCGCAGGCGATTCACGCGGGCGCGGCCCCCCGTCCAGTTCCCTCCCCCACCCCCAAAGCCTCCGCCACCGAAACCCCCACCGCCAAATCCGCCGCCTCCAAACCCGCCGCCACCGCCAAATCCGCCGCCACCCGGCCCACCGCCGCCAGGCCCACCTCCCGGCCCGCCACCTCCCGGCCCGCCACCACCAAAACCTGGGGCGCCCTGCCCCAACTGCATCAGGTCGCGCATTTGCTGGAACCTTTGGCGTCGATTTTGATCGCCTCCCGGCGCCGAAGCAGAAATGCCCTCGCCTCCGGTCAGCAGTACCGACTCAGAGGCGCTTGCGGAGGTCTCGGTTTCAGCGGGAGCCTCAGACTGCCCGTTGCCCCCCGCTGCTTGTTCTCCGGAGAATCGCACGCCGCCTCCCGTGCCATTCATTCCTGGCGTCAGGGCCTGCTCCACCCCTTGTTCTCCCAAAGCACCCTGGATTTGCCCGGGCAAGTTCTGGAGGTTCTGCGGCACCCGTTGGCCCGAAGGGTGATTGCCGGAAGCGTTCGCAGATCCCGGCGTATTTATTACCACGGCAACGTTCACTTTTAGCGTCTTACCTTCGCTTATAGGAATCGGCTCCCGCACGTCGTTCTGAAATCCCACCAGCGAAACTTCCAACTTGTAATTGCCCGGGGGAAGTCCGTTGAACGCGTAATTCCCGGCGTCATCTGTCCAGGTCGCCTTTCGTTCGCCTGTCTGAGGATTGGTCAGTACCACGGTGGCGCCGGGGACGGAGACTCCGCCGGGCCCGTGGACGTGTCCTGTGAGTACCCCGGCGTTACTGGTCTGGGCGGGCAGCTTCATGGGACAAAGTCCCAGAAATGACACCAACAGCGTCGTCAACCAGAAACTCGTCCGCCGAGTCTCCCTCGGGAAGCTTCCTGATCGTGATACATCCATACCCAGCCCTGACCCTTTTCTCTCGTGTTGGGACTTGCCCGCCAACGGTTTATTGCCCAGAATCATGCCCTGCGCTGCCCCTCTCTCAATCATTACGTGTTCGTAGCAGTCACGGTTACATAGCTTCGGCGTTCGAAGATTGGAAATCCATCCCCCGCCTGTTATGATTGCGTAGTAACCGCACAGAAGTTCCAAGCGTCAAAAGTCAGGGAGGGGTTTATGCGCAAACAATTCGCTTTGGCCCTTGGGCTTATCCTTTTTACTATAACAAGTGTCGCGTTCGCACAACAGCCGGATGAAGGGAAAACGCCGCAGCAGCACCCTCCTCGTCAGTTCGCAGGCCCGCCGGTCTCCGGAACGATCGCTTCGGTAGGCGTAGACCGCTTCGAAATCAAAAAGATGGATGGTTCCTCGCAAACCGTGATGGTGGATGACCACACCCACTACCGCCAGGGACAGCAGGACATCCAACTTGAGGATCTGAAACCTGGGGACCGGGTTTTTGTTCGAGGCCAGACGAACGCGAACAAGGAGTTTGTAGCCGAGAACGTTCGCCGCGTCACGGCGGAGGAAATGCAGCGCTTCGGGAACGCTGGAGAGCGGGTTTTCGGTGCCATCGTCTCCATCGACAAAAATCAAATCAAGGTTAACAACCCTCGCCAGGGAGAAAGAACCATCGTGGTTAACGACCAAACTCAATTCATCAAAGACGGCCAACCCAGCGCCCTCAAGGACCTCAAAGTCGGCGACCGCATCTTCGCCATGGGAAGTGAGAATCAAGGACTGTTCCTGGCCACGCGCGTGATGACGGGACAATTCCGGCAAGGCGGGCGGCGGGATAATCAACAGTAAGCAGAAAGCAGTAGGCAGTAGTCAGTTGGCAGTGGGCAGAACGTAGTCGGCAACGAATCCCCTGATTCTCACTTGATGACTGCCCTCTCCCTTGGGGAGAGGGTGACCCGCGGCGGCGCTTTCATCAGCCGCTGCGGGCCGGGTGAGGGGTTATTTTTCGCTCCGAGGTGAATTGCTGAGATGACAATGGTGCGCGCTGTGGATGAGCGGTGGTCAGGTCGACGCATGAGGAGCCCAGGAATCCGAAAATCATTAGTCCGGCTCATTGCCATCTCCTTCCTGCTGGCCATTGGGCGGCCATGCCTCGCCGGACAAGAACCTGCGCCGTCTCCGTCCCCCACACAACAGGCCCGCATGCCCCACGGGCGGCTGGAGCACGAACTGGAGAGGATGAGGGAGACGCTGAACCTAACAGACGACCAAATAGCCCAAATTCGGCCAATCCTTGAAACGCGGAATCAACAGCTCAAAGACTTGCGAACGAATGCTTCCTTGCCCCAAGGGGAAGCGCGGGCAAAAGCCGCTGAGATCCGAAAGTCCGCGCGACGGCACATCGAGCACGTACTGGCCCCGGAACAGAGAAAAATGCAAAAGGCGCTGCGACGAGGGCATGAGACGGACAACGGGCAGTAGGCAGGTGGGCAGTGGGCAGTAGGCAGATGGGCAGATCGGCAGGTGGGCAAATAGGCAGGAGGCTGGCGGTTGAAATCAAATTCCGAAGTTGCGAGGCTCTGTGCGAAGAAACCCCTCACCTGGCTCGCTACTCTCGCCACCCTCTCCCCAAGGGAGAGGGCTGAAATCAATCTCCGTTGACGGCCCTCTCCCTTGGGGAGAGGGTGGACCGCAGCCGGCGTAGTCATCAGCCGGTGCGGAACGGGTGAGGGGTTACTTCCGAAGATTCCAATCACCAGTTCCGTTCTGGAGGTTATCAAGGCAGGCAATTCACATTCAACGAGTTGGCCTGGCAGCCCCAAATTCAACTGCGAAATTCGGGTTGAATGTGCAATATGCGGGAGTGAACGGTCAGGGAGACAGCCGTTCCCCCGAGCCATCTGCCCACTGCCTGCCTACCGCCTACTGTTCAACCACGATCGCAGCGTGCGGCGGGAGGCGCAGCGTATTGCCGTCAGAAGCGAGGGACGCTCCACCGATTGCGTGGACCTTCCTGAGCCTGCTCACCATTCCACCCAAACCTACAATTCTGCAAGCTACGGGAAGCTCCGTGAAATTCGCGACGGCGGCGCGTGCCCCCATCGGGAAAACGGCCACGCGCGGGGGCGCATCCGGCGAGGTCACCGTGAATTCTTCCACGATCTTTCGCAACTGCGCCAGCGCTTCCCGGTGGGCCTCCGATATTTGAGCAACCCGGTTATTTGAATCCACATAAGTAAGCCGGGGAAGCGAATCCGAGAAAACCACCAGCTTGCCGTTCCCCTCCTGCACCTTGAGCAGGTATTTATCTTTGGGAAGGTTGGTCGGGGCATCCGAGGGCAAGCGAGGGTCTGCGGTGAGAGCATGCGCCAGACTTTCACTAACCAGCGCAGTCCCACCCGAATTCAAGAAACTTGTCAGCCGCGGAACGAACTCGACATCTTTGAGCGAATGAAGAGTGAATAGTGCTGCGCGGGCCTTCTCAGGGAAGTGAGCCGTGGGAGCAAGGGGGATCGCCAGCATTCCAATCTGGTCGAATAGATACGGTTCATCGCCGGGCCCGCTCGAGACAGGCTTGTAAGCGGGAATCCCCGTCCAGTTTCCAACCAGCTTGCTGAGCGCCTCGTATTCCGCGCGATGGGCGGCCAAAGCCTCCGCCTGCTCCTTGTACTGCGAAGAAGCCAATGAGCCGTAATGAAACAGGAAGGCTTCCGGCGCGCCCGCAAGGACCGTAATCAGCGCCTGATCCAGGTAAGTTACCGCATCGGTCCCGAAAGGATCGAACCAGCCGCCGCCCGTTTTTTCTGCCCCGATGTCGCGGAACCAACGGTAGATGAAATAGCCCGTGTATTGCTGCTTATGACCCCATTCGTCGGAACTGGGGTCGCGCAACTCGGTGCCCACCCAGATGCGATCGAAGAGTTCCGTCTCCTTGTCGACGACATAGCCGCGTTCCTGGAAGTTGTCGTACCACTGAGGGTACTTCAGAATGACTTTCACGTTGGGGTTGACCTGCTTGGCGGGGCCAAGCACACGTTCCCTGGCCATCTCAAGCATCAGCTTTTCGCGATATTGCGGCCAGCTCATCGAGCCCTTTGCGGCCGCACACTCGGAACACTCGCAATCTGTGAAGAAGAAATCATCAATCATGATTTCATCAAAGATTTCGGCAGCGAACCGGAAGATGGAGGCCAGCCTCTCCTGATTCTTGCGGTTCGTGTAGCACACCGCCACATGCCATCCGCTGGAAGTTTTGCCAATCCCCGTGGTTGTAACACACCCCGAAACGCGCAACCCGGCTTGCCGGAAGAAATCTCGCGCAGTCTTAAGCGTCTGCTCATCGGGCTGGTAGCCGTCACGAAACGCCTCCACGTAGACCTTGCTGATTCCGAGCTTTCGGCAGAACTCGAGGGCATCCGCTCGTCCCTGCTCTGTGGAGAGATGATCGCGCACATCCTGGGCAGTGAAGAGCGTGGACCAGTCGAGTGCCCGAAGGGCAAGGGGATTCAGTAAAAGCGCTGCCAGGAAACCTAAAGCAGCGAGCAAGGGCAACCTTCTGCGTTCGAACCGGGTTGTAATGCCAGGAAATGAAAACACGACGTAACACCTCCGAATTATGGGAACCACTCCCGCGCGGCGCGCGCCGCGTGGCCCCACAAGATAGCTCAGTCACGAAAGAAAGGAAAGCGAATGCACATCCCTAGCGAATGAACTTCCCGGGTGGCAGTACAATGGGTGCGTTACGACGTCGCACGGTCAGCCTGTTCATTCGCTCGAGGGCGACCACAAGGGTCGCCCCTACGCCAAGGGGAGAACCACATGGTGAGATTAAGGGTCAGGTTATTGAAACACACGGATCGAGCCGAACTCGACCGCTACTTGCGCCTTTACAGCCGCAGCTTCAATCCCGACGAACGGGTCAGCACCGAGATATTGCGCTGGGTCATACAGCCTTCACCCGCCAGGGTCAATCCCGTGCACCTCTTCGCCGCTTATCTGGACAAGCGGCTGATAGGCGGCGCCTGCACGCTGGTTCTCCCCATGTTTCAGGTCGTGTTCGGAAGCTACATCTTCGTCGATCCTGCAGTTCGAGGGCAGGGGCTGGGCTTGAGAATTCTTCGTGAAGTACTCCGCCTTGAGAAGAAAGGGCCGCACGGCTGGAATTGGAGACTCTACGCCGAAGTCACCGCGTCGTCAGGCAACTGGTGGCCCAAAGCCCTGGCGAAAGCGGGGTTCCGCTTTTTCAAAACAATGTGGCCGTTAGGGTCGTATCAGAACCCCAACAAAGTGGTGGCGGGGCGCCTGGGCTATTTCAATTTCCGCAAGCCGCCGGTACGGTTTTCCCAGCCCGCTCTGTTGGCATACATTCACGCGCTTTTTTATGGACCCGACGCCATGCACCGCCACTTGCTGCCACGGCTAAAACATTTTGTAAACGTCGAAACCGGTGATTGACAGGTGGCGGAAAAGCGCTCGAACAATGTCATTCTGAGCGAAGCGAAGAATCTGCATTAGTTCGCCTCAGACCGGAACTGCAGATCCTTCGCTTCGCTCAGGATGACACCGACTTTCAACTACATGGGTGGGCCGCAGGCCCGTGGACACTCAGAATGAAGGCAATGCCGTCGGACGCTCGTTGCGCTCTACCCAAGGTGTTTTTGGTATTGCAGCAGAAGGTAGTTATCTGTCATGCCGGCGATGTAGTCGCACACCACGCGATGCAGGGGTTCCTGCCGGCTTTGCGCAACGTAGAAGGGAGGGAGACGGCGGGGGCGATCGAGGTAATAACCAAAGAGGCGCCGCACGCAGCGCACGATGACCTGCCGCTCCGACCCCACGCGCCGATTCGAGTAAAGATTAGCGTTCAGGAACTCCTTCAGCTCCCTGTCGTCGCGGGCTCGACGGGGGCCTAACCCCACCAGCCGCTTGGGATGAGCCCGTACGCCTGCCACAGATTTTACGCCAGCCTTAGCGAGGCGCGCACGCGTCGACTCGATGAGGTCTGTTACTAGAATGTTCAACACACCCTTCAAGGCCTCGTTGAACTTCAGTTTCTCTCGCGCCGCAGGGTATTTCCGGTCAACACGCCGATACAGAGAATCAAACAACCGCACGTTTTGGCGGATCAGGGGAAGCGTGAGGAGCTTCGCCTCGTAGCCGTCGTCAAGGTCAGCGCAGTTATAAGCAATTTCGTCCGCGGGGTCGATCAACTGGGCTTCCAGCGGAGGCCGGGCGTCCAAAGCGTACTCCGCGAGTTCGGGATAATGCGCGGGATCATAATCGCGCGAGTGCTTGATGATTCCTTCGCGAACCTCAAACGTAAGGTTCAAGCCGGGGAACGCCACGTATTTCTGCTCAAAATGCTCGACAATTCTCAGCGCGTGCAGGTTGTGGTCAAAGTTCTCCTGATAACGCCCCATCAGGCGGTTGAGTTCGGCTTCTCCGGCGTGGCCGAAGGGTGGATGCCCCACATCGTGCGCCAACGCCAGCGCTTCCACCAGATCGGTATTCAGTTGTAGAGCCTTCGCCGCCGTGCGGCTGATTTGCGCCACTTCCAGCGTATGGGTCAGACGCGTACGAAAATGGTCAGAGTAACGCCGCGTGAAGACCTGGGTTTTATTTTCAAGCCGGCGGAAGGCGCGCGAGTGAAGGATGCGGTCGCGGTCTCGCTCATAATCGTTGCGGAAGGGATGCGAAGGTTCGCGATAGCAGCGGCCTTGCGACTCTTCAACCCGCATGGCGTAACTGGCCAAGCGGTTGTCTCCGTAACGACCCATCAATGCCTCAGAAGGGAAGTGTTCCCGAAAAGCGACTATAACATATGTGGCTATGTCTCCTCGGGGGTGGCGAAGCGGTAGCCGACCCAAGGTTCAGTCAGGAGGTAGCGGGGCTTCGAGGGCTGAGGCTCGATCTTCTTGCGCAACTGGTTAATAAAGACGCGCAGGTATTCCACCTGATCGCCGTAGTCGGGTCCCCAGACGGCTTGCAGCAGTTCGCGGTGCGGAAGCGCCTTGTTGGAATGGCTCACGAGGTAATGGAGGAGTTCGAATTCCTTGGGCGTCAGCCGCGCCTGATGGCCGCGCGCAATCACTTTTCGCTGCGCAAAGTCGATGGTGAGATCCCGGTCCTCAAAAGTCGCCGGCAGGTCGTCGGCGCCGGGTGCGTGACGGCGCAAATTGGCGCGAATGCGTGCCAGAAGCTCTTGGATGCCAAAGGGTTTGACCACGTAATCGTCGGCGCCGGAATCAAGCGCCCGCACCTTATCGCGCTCATTGTTGCGCACCGATAGCATGATGATGGGGGCGTCCGAAAACTCGCGTATTTCATGGCAGACTTCGAAACCGCTCATACCCGGCAGGTTGATGTCAATAATCAGCAAATCCGGCTTTTCTTCCCTGAGCATCTCGAGAGCTTCTTCGCCTCGGCGCGCCTCGCGCACTACGAAGCCGCTCGCCACCAGGCTGGTCCGCAGCACGCGGCGAATCTGCGCCTCGTCATCGAGGATCAAAACCCTGCCCGCACTCATAGTCCCCTAGCCCTTTCCGTGGAGAGCGGCAAGTTGAAATAAAACACCGAGCCGCTTCCCACCTGACTGGTGACTCCCATGCTCCCGCCGTGGGCCTCCACAATCGCCTTGCAGATGGCGAGTCCCATGCCGGTGCCCTGAACGCGGTAGCGGTGTTCCCTGCCCCGATAGAATTTGTCGAAGATAAGGGCCTGCTCAAAGCTGTCAATTCCCGTGCCGCGATCCGCCACGCTCGTGACCAGAAATCGGCCGGAGACTTCGCTGCAGATGACGATCGGACTTCCGGGGGGAGAATACTTCACCGCGTTGTCAATAAGTTGAGCGAGAACCTCCCGGATGCGCACAGGATCCATCGGCACAGGGGGTAGGTTCTCCGGCAATCGGATTTCGACGCTATGATTCGCCAGGGCGTTTTTCGAATCCCCGATCGCCGCCTCTACGGCTTCGCGAATAGGGTGAGGTTGAATCTCAAGCTCGATTTCGCCGGCATCGAGTCGGGCCATCTCAATGGCTTCCTCGATCAGGTGATTCAAATGGTCGCTCTCCTCGTTGATAACCGAGAACAGCTCCTGCCGCTGCGCTTCACTCAGCTCGGACTGTGTCAGTAGACTGGTTACGGAAGCCTTAATCGCCGTGAGGGGGGTTCGAAGCTCGTGTGTAACTGAATCCAAAAGGGCTGAGCGGAGGCGCTCCTCCTGCCGGGCTGCTTCGGCTTTCCCCAGCGCTTCGATGGCGCTGATCCGCTCGACCGCGATGGCGATGACTGTGCCGAGAGCTTCGAGCGTCTCGCGCCCCAAAGCCACCCCGGCAAGGCCAAGGCTTCCCACCGAGCGAACACCCATTCGCACCGGAACGTAGCAGACGTGCCGTTCCACGTCCACGACCGTTTCTCCGCGGGCCATGATGGACTTGAGCTGATCCTCGTCCAACTCCCGAAAATCGCTTCCCGAACGGTAGACGGCGTCGCGGCTGGCCAGGTACAAAGCCGCATCCTGGACCTCGAACGATTCAACGATGTGCCGGGGAATAACGTTCAGCAATTCGACCACGCTACCTGCGACCAGCAATTGCTGCGTGAAAGCATAGAGGCGTTCAAGTTCCCGGCGGCGCCTATTTGCGTCGCGGGCCCGGCGCCGCGCCTGCTCTGAAAGACGGCTGGCGGTGATTGCGGTGACCAGGAAAGCACAGAGCGCAACCCAGTTCTGAGGGTTGCCGATAGTTAATGTGCCCAAGGCCGGCAGGAAGTAATGATTGAAAGAAAGAGTAGCCAGCAGTGACATGAAAATTGAGACGCTGAGCCCCCAAAAAGCAGACACGTAGAGTATCGCCAGCAAGAAGATAAAGGCCACGCTCGTGGCGTTGACGGGCGGCACGCGGCGAAAGACCAGAACGATGGCCACCACCATTCCGGCGGCAGCGGCGTAACGCGATATCTGCCATCGGGAAAGATTCGACACCGATGGTATTATAGCGGATATCGCCTATAATTTAGTCGGGCTCCCAATGCACAAACAAGGCCGGCACACGCGGATGATTAAATGAGCAAGAGTCCAGACCAATGGCTGGAGAAGAGTGCGCCTCCGCAAAACAAGGAAGGCGTGCTGAAAGTGTTTCTTGGGTACGCTCCTGGAGTGGGTAAGACCTATACGATGCTAAGCGAAGCGAGCCGGCGCCGCCGCCGGGGACAAGACGTGGTGATCGGATTTGTGGAAACGCATGGGCGAAAGCCCATCGAAGAGCTCGTCTTGCCGCTCGAACAGATTCCCAGGCGCCAAGTCGACTACAAAGGTGTCAGGTTTGAAGAGATGGACATTGACGCGATTCTGGCGCGGCGTCCGGGAGTCGCCCTGGTTGACGAGTTAGCTCACACCAACGTCGAGGGCAGCAAGCACCGGAAGCGTTATGAAGATGTCATGGAACTCCTGGCGGCGAAAATCGATGTGCTCTCCACCATGAACATCCAGCACATGGAAAGCCTGGCCCCGCTGGTCCAATCCATCACCGGAATTCCAGTTCGCGAAACCGTTCCGGACTGGGTGTTGAAGCGCGCCGGCGAAGTTGTCATGGTCGACCTGACTCCCGAGGCGCTGCAGAACCGGATGCGCCGGGGAGACATCTACCCGCTCGAAACCATTGAGAGGGCTTTAGGCAACTTCTTTAGACCCGGCAACTTAATTGCCCTTCGGGAACTGGCGCTTCGTCAAGTCGCGGAGGAAGTCGACCGCGACCTTGGCTCCTACCTCACCACCAAGGAAATCAGCCGAAACTGGGGAGTGCGGGAGCGCATTGCGGTCTCCATTAGTCCGCACCCTAACTCCCAGTACCTGATCGCCCGCGGAGCGCGTCTGGCTCGCGCCGTGGGCGGCGAACTTTACGTGGTCTATGTCGTTGCCTCGTCAGACACAAGCGATGAAAAACAGCGCGGCTTGGCAGCCAACATTCGTTTTGCGGAAGAACTGGAGGCCAAGGTGGAGCACTTGCAGGGCGAGCGAGTCAGTGATGCGGTGGCGAAGTTTGTAAAAGAAAAGAGAATTACCCAGGTCGTCTTTGGACATTCCGCCACTCGGGGCTGGCGCAGATATCTCTACCTCTCGGCTCTCAACCGCTTCCTGCGCTACTCGCCCGCCGTGGACCTTCACATCGTGACCCAGGAAGGCGACACTGAAACTTAGTGGAGAGTTCGTATCACGCTGCAACAGCGACTCCTCTGGTCACCCCAGGGTAATCACACATAGGTGCTAATCTAAGAACCGACTTCAATCATTCTGCTGCTGTGTTCGATGTCCCGCGAAGCGGTACACCGTGAGTAGCCGTGGGTGAAACCCACGGAAACGAAGGCCTGCCTTCCACCCCGGCCCTGGAGGGGCCGACCTTTCATCGGTCAACCCCGCTGGGGTTGGCCAGCCTCGAGGATTCACTTACCGCAGGTTAAAACCTGCGGCTACTCACGGTCGGGCCCCTTTGGGGCCATTGGTCAACGCGTGCTTTAGCGCTTATGCCGTAATCATGAGCGCCACCTTAGCTTTAGCCGGACGCCCCAGTCTCACGCGAAACCGTAGCGACTATAAACGCTTCAAATGGATTGAGCCGTCGCCGGTGTGGACGCTGAGAATGGGACCGCCCCCTTTCAACGTGCCGCGAAGCGAAGATTGATCCGGCGAACCTGAAAGCGTGATGGGCAAGTCGGACGTAATCCGGCCGTCGCCGGTGTGGACATCAATATCCGCTGCGAAGTCGTCGGGGAGGCTCAGTTCCACATCCCCATCGCCGCTCCGCAAGCTCCAGGCAGAATCCATCTGAGAACCTTCTTTGATCTGGGCGGAGATCGTTCCATCACCTGTCTTCAGGCTTAGAGAATGGAATCGCCCCTGCACACGCATGTTACCATCGCCGCTGCTGGCGCGTAGGACGCCATCGAGGGAATCCGCGTCGATTCGGCCGTCTTGAGTGGAGAGATTGATTTCGCCTTTGAGGCCACGGACCGATAGGTCGCCGTCGCCGGAATGGATATCCAGGCTGGCTTCCCGCGGAAGTCTAATCTCGATTCTCACGGATCTGGTGTTAACGCCAAATATCCAACCTGTGTTGGGGATGCGGACATCCAATTCGACGTGATTTCCAGACTGGAAATCCCGCACTCGCACCCGGTGGTCTTCTGAACCGCCCCACACACCTATCCGCATTCCTTCCGATATGACGCGCGCGTCGATTTCGCTCCGGTCCCATGCCTCCACCTGCACGCGGGCGTCGTTGGTTTCAACCCGCAGGTCGGCCTTACCGTTCAACTCGAAGGTCTTGGACCATTCTTCGGCCCAGACGGGAAGGGAGAATAAAACCAAGCACAAAACAAGGCCTTCCACGATTCTTTTGGGCATGCTTCCTCCTCTAATCTCTGGCCTTTGGACTACTTGCACATACGCATTGAAGCGGGCGCATGTTCCCGTCACTTCGGCGCCAGACTATTTGATATAATATTATTTGATGGGTTAAATGAACGCGACCCATACGAACGTTGGCTTTGGGTGGCGTCCTGGTTTGACACCTAGCGCTGGCCTTTAGGCCAGCACATGCCGACCTGAAGGTCGGCGCTACATCCAAAATAGGACACTACTTGGCTTTGGCAATCAGTGACATTCCCAGGGAGGGATAGCAACGCATGGAACACGACACGGTGGTGTGCCTTCTGGCAGGCGGACAAGGCGAGCGCCTTTACCCATTGACGCGGGATCGTGCCAAGCCCGCCGTGCCCTTTGGCGGGATGTACAGGATTGTGGACATTACCCTGTCGAACTGCATTAATTCCGGCCTGCGGCGCATCTTCGTGGTCACCCAATACAAGGCCCTTTCCCTGAATCGGCATCTGCGCGAGGCTTGGAGTATTTTCTCCGATGAACTCGGCGAGTTCTTACAGGTGCTGCCCCCCATGCGGCGTGTGGGAGAGCACTGGTATCAGGGCACCGCCGACGCGGCTTACCAGAACCTCTATTCACTTGGGAGCGAACCTTGCGAGTATGTTTTGATACTCTCCGGCGACCATGTTTACAAGATGAATTACCAGTTGATGCTCGAGCAGCACGCACAATCCGGAGCTGATGTGACGATCGGCACGATCGAATTCGATCGCTCGGTTGCCTCCCAGTTCGGGATCGTGGAAGTCGACAAGAGCAACCGCATCGTCGGCTGGGAGGAGAAACCTGCCAACCCCAAGCCGTCGCCTCGCAATCCTGATAAGTCGAATGTCTCGATGGGCATCTACTGCTTCAACCGCGACCTGCTGATCGAGGCGCTGGTTTCCGACGCCGCCGATCCCAACTCGAGCCACGATTTCGGGAAGAATGTAATTCCGAGGCTGATCGAGACGAAACGGGTCTACTCTTACGACTTCCGCGATGAAAACAAGAAAGAAGCCAAGTACTGGCGCGATATCGGGACCGTCGAAGCCTATTACGAGGCCAACATGGACCTGGTCTCCGTCACGCCTGTCTTCAACCTATATGACTTCGAGTGGCCCATCCGCACTTACCAGCAACAGTACCCGCCTGCCAAGTTCGTTTTCGCGCAGGAAGGGCGCCGCATGGGGATCGCTCTCGACTCGATGGTCTCCATGGGCTGCATCATCTCAGGGGGACGAGTCACGAACTCGGTTCTTTCCCACGACGTCCGCATCAATAGCTACAGTGAAGTCGAGAACTCTATCGTTTTTTCTCACGTCAATGTCGGCCGCTATTCGCGCATTCGGCGAGCGATCATCGACCGAGCCGCGCGCATTCCGGAGCGCACTGAAATTGGATACGACCTCGAGGCGGACCGCAAGAAATATCACGTCACCGAAGGCGGCATTGTCGTCGTCGTTCCAGAACAAGGCATGTTTGAAGACCGCAGGCGGGCAGAGGCAGTAGGCGGTTTGCAGAGCCAGTAGGCAGACGGGCAGTTGGGCAGGTCGGCAGGTCGGCAGATCGGCAGGTCGGCAGTGGGCAGATGGCTTGGGTGAATAGTTGTCGGCGTTAAGGATCACTCCTGCATGCTGTAGATCCGATGGCTGGCCACATGACCATCTGCCGATCTGCCCGACTGCCTAACTGCCGATCTGCCGACCTGCCGATTTGCCCATCTGCCGATCTGCCCATCTGCCTACCTACCCATGTGCCTGCTTTCCAAATCGCCCTCGTCCGTTTCCCCCAAAACGCATCCTGTGTTAGAATCGCAAGTTTCGAAATTCACTGAGAGGATTAATTTAATGGCCCACATCGATCTAATCCAGGCAAGAGAAATACTCGATTCGCGCGGGAATCCCACGGTCGAGGCGGATGTCGTCCTTCGTGACGGTTCCTTCGGGCGGGCGGCGGTGCCTTCAGGGGCGTCCACCGGCGAGCACGAGGCAGTTGAACTGCGGGATGGAGACAAGAAGCGTTACTTAGGCAAGGGCGTATTGCAAGCCGTCGAGAATGTCAATACGGTGCTGGCGCGCGAACTCGGGGGACAGGAAGCCAACGACCAGGCGGGAATTGACGACCACATGATCCGCCTGGACGGAACACCGAACAAGGGCGGACTGGGTGCGAATGCCATGCTTGCGGTGTCCATGGCGGTGTGCCGTGCCGCGGCGCATTCAGCACGCATGCCGCTCTACCGTTATTTGGGCGGACTTCAGGCACGCATACTTCCCGTCCCCATGATGAATGTGCTCAATGGCGGCGTGCATGCGGATAATACCGTGGATTTCCAGGAATTCATGATCATGCCCGTTGGTGCCGAGAACTTCGCCCAAGCGCTGCGCATGGGCGCTGAGACTTTCCACACCTTGAAGAAGGTCTTGAAGGAGCGAGGCTACAACACCTCCGTAGGCGATGAGGGGGGGTTTGCGCCCAGCCTGAAATCCAACGTGGAAGCCGTAGAAGTCCTCCTGGAGGCCATCGAGGCAGCGGGTTATTCGCCCGGCCACGACATCTGCCTGGCGCTCGATCCCGCCGCCAGCGAGATGTTCCAGGATGGCAAGTATGTTTTGTTTAAGTCGGACAAATCGCGAAAGTCTTCCGATGAAATGATCAAGCTTTACTCCGATTGGGTGCGCCAGTACCCGATCATCAGTATCGAAGATGGCCTGGCCCAGGACGACTGGGACGGCTGGAAGGCCATGACCGAAGCACTCGGTGATAAGATCCAAATCGTTGGTGACGACGTGTTTGTTACCAATACCGAACGCTTGCAACGCGGGATCGAGGAAGGCACGGCCAATTCCATCCTGATTAAGTTGAACCAGATCGGCACCGTGACCGAGACCATCCGCTGCATCGAGTTAGCTCGTCGCCACGGCTTCACTTCGGTGGTCTCGCATCGCTCGGGTGAGACCGAGGACGCCTTCATTGCGGATTTCACGGTGGGTCTGGGCACTGGGCAGATCAAAACCGGCTCCGCCAGCCGCAGCGACCGCATCGCCAAGTACAACCAACTGCTGCGCATCGAGGAAGAATTGGGTGACGCTGCCGAATTCCTGGGCCGCGCGGCTGTGAAGTGCACCCAGTAGTAGAGGCCAGTGCCTTGACTCGCCGTCGAGGCTCTCTGGCATTGTAACGAGGGGCAGGCCTTGCGCCTCTGCGCTGCACGCGGCTGGACCAAGTCGGTGCAGGGGTGGGGCTTGCCCTACCCTCCGCGGGGCCAGTAGAAATGCGGGGACGGCAAGCCGTCCCCCTACGCTGGGGCCGTTGTCGACGGACGGGGATCTCAATTCGAATTGACAGACTTCCCTGCGGGATGTAATCTGTCGTTTGACGATGTATCCGCTGCTACATTTTTATCACCATTCGCCCAACAGGGTAGCGTGTCAGTGGGCGAATTGCTAATTTCCGATGTATTGGCAATAAAGATGGCCCGCTGGCCGGGAAGCTCAGCGGGCCTTTTATTTTTGAGGACGAGGAGCGCCGATAGATGGACTTGAAATTTCAAGATGGCCTGATCCCCACCATTGTTCAGGATAGACACAGCGGAAAGGTGCTGATGTTGGGATACATGAATGACGATGCGCTGCAGAAGACGATCGAGTCCGGCTACGTGACTTTCTTCAGTCGCAGCCGGCAGAAACTCTGGACGAAGGGCGAGGTCTCGGGCCACTACCTGCATGTGCGTGAAATCCGCGTGGACTGCGACCAGGATGCCTTATTGATTCAGGCAGACCTGACGGGTCCGGGCTGCTGCCACATGGGGTATCGGTCCTGCTTTTTCCGCAAACTGAGCGCTTCCGGAGAGGAGATCTTTCTGGAACGGGAATTTGATCCGGCTAAAGTATACGGGGATGGAAACCAGGGGAGCCAAACATGAATCGCCTGAAGCTGGGTTTACCCAAGGGAAGCCTGCAGGATGCCTCGCTCCAACTCTTCCGCCGCGCGGGCTACGAAATCACCATTAATCCACGCTCCTACTTTCCCGCCATCGACGATGACGAGATTGAGTGCATGTTGATCCGCGCGCAGGAAATGGCGCGCTACGTGGAAGATGGAGTGCTCGATGCAGGGCTCACCGGCAAGGATTGGATTCTCGAAAACCAGGCCACGGTGGTGGAAGTCGCAGACCTGATCTACGCCAAGCAGACCCTTGGAAAGGTCCGCTGGGTGTTGGCGGTGCCCGAAAAATCGCCTTTCCAATGTGTCCAGGACCTGGAAGGAAAAGTCGTTGCCACGGAACTAGTCGGTGTATGCAAGCGATACCTCGAGGGGAAGGGAGTGAAGGCCAAAGTGGAATTCTCCTGGGGGGCCACGGAAGTCAAGCCGCCAGTCCTGGCAGACGCCATCGTAGAGGTTACAGAAACTGGCTCCTCCCTGCGCGCCAACGGCCTTCGCATTTTGGAGACGGTGCTGGAATCGAATACCAAGTTCATCGCTAACCGCACGGCGTGGGATGAGCCCTGGAAGCGCGCCAAGATCGAGATGCTGGTGATGCTCCTGCAAGGCGCGATCGACGCTTCCGGCAAAGTGGGGTTGATGTTGAACGTCCTGCGGCAGGACCTGGAAAACGTTCTGGCGGTTCTCCCGGCTCTGAAGCGGCCGACGATTTCGCAACTCAGTGACCCGGAATGGGTCGCGGTCAATACCGTTATCGAGGAAAAGACAGTACGCGAGATCATTCCGCGCCTCAAGGCCGCTCGGGCCCAGGGCATCGTCGAGTATCCGTTGAACAAGATCGTGCTGTAGTGTGGCGTCCCAAGTCATTATTGGCAATGACCTAAGTTGTGAAGGGTGGCGCAGACATAGACTTCAATGTCTGCGCCACCCCGGCGATCAGCAATCGGCAACACTCTATGCTGAAGATCATTCGCAGCGACGACCGAAGAGCCGTCGGCAGTTTACTCAGCTCGCGGATGGCGAACCTGAGCGATGCGGAGACGGTGGCGCGGCGTATCATCGACAATGTCCGCCGCCATGGCGACCAGGCCCTTATCCGCTATTCACGCCAGTTCGACGGCATCGACCTGCGAAAGACCGGCATGACGGTGACCCACGAGGAACTGGATCGTGTCGCGTCGCAAGCCCCACCGTCCTTGGCAGCAGCTTTGTCGGCGGCAGCGAAGAACATCCGAGCTGTGGCGCGCCGCCAACTTCCTCGCGCTTGGCAAGTTCAGCCCCTTCCGGGCGTCCACGTAAGCCAGGTGCTTCGCCCTCTCGAACGCGTGGCTTGCTATGTGCCGGGCGGGCGATTCCCTTTGCCCTCAACTGTCCTGATGAGCGTCATTCCCGCGCAGGTTGCGGGAGTGCGGGAGATCCTCGTCACTTCTCCGAAACCCGCCCCAGTTGTAATGCTGGCCGCCTCAATGCTTGGTGTGACCGGAATCTACAGGCTGGGCGGTGCCCAGGCGGTCGCGGCGTTTGCTTACGGCACCGAGACCGTTCCGCGCGTCGAGAAGATCGTCGGCCCTGGGAACCGTTACGTGGCCGCAGCCAAGAAACTCGTAGCAGGCGAATGCGGAATTGACTTCGTCGCCGGCCCGTCTGAACTCGTGGTCGTCGGGGCTGATGGTAACCCCTGGTGGATCGCGGCCGACCTTGTGGCTCAGGCTGAGCACGACCCTGACGCTGTGGCGATCCTGATCACCCCGTCGCTGCAACTGGCTCGGCGCGTGCAGGCCCGCGCGGCCCAATTGGTTGCGCAACTTGGCCTGCCGGTCGCACGGAAATCGCTGGCTGACCAGGGCTGCATCGTTCTCACACGGACTCTGGCTGAGGCGGCCGAGTTCGTCAACCGCCTGGCCCCGGAACATCTCACTCTGCTCGAGGATGCTGAGGATTTGCTGCACCAGATCCAGTCTGCCGGATCGATCTTCCTGGGCGGCTATAGCCCTGTTGCCGCGGGAGATTACGCTTCCGGCACCAATCACATTCTGCCCACTGCCGGAGCGGCGCGTGTGCGGGGCGGCTTGAGCGCGGCAGATTTTATCAAGTGCATTTCGGTCCAGAAGATTACCCGTGACGGTCTGTCGCGCCTTCGCCCATCAATTGTAACGCTGGCTGGCGCGGAAGGCCTGACGGCGCACGCGGAGTCAGTCCAAACGAGGTTCCAAGACTCCCGTCCGTCGCTAAGGATGGGAAAAGCCTGAATTCTGTCATCCTGAGCGAAGCGAAGGATCTCTGCAGTTGTTCGTGAATCGTCGAGCCTGAAAAACACTGCCGCGATCCTTCGCTTCGCTCAGGATGACAGCCGGTGATTATTCCTCATGATCCGACCTCGCAAGGCTGTCGAGCAACTGAAGAAATACCGTCCCCCCATGGAAGGGCGGGCGGGAAAACTCCGCTTGGACTTCAACGAGAACACGGTGGGGTGCGCCCCGGAAGTCGTCCGCGCCCTGCGGCGCGCATTAACGCCAGAAATGCTTACGCGTTACCCCGAGTACGGGGAGAGTCGCGAGACTCTGGCGAGTTACTTCGGATTCAAGCCGGAAGAGATGCTCCTCACCAACGGCACCGACGACGCCATCAAAGCGATCTGCGACGCCTTTGTCGATCCCGGTGATGTTCTTCTCGTGCCCGCTCCAACCTTCCCGGTTTACGAATTCTTCCACAAGGTGGCCGGCGGCGCCGTCGAGCGCGTTCGCTACGACGAGCGGTTCCATCTCCCGGTGGACAGCTTCGTGGCGGCGATCAACAAGAAAACCCGTTGGATCGCTCTCGGCAGCCCCAACAATCCTACCGGCACGGAGATTTCGAAGCCTGATCTACGCAAGATTCTGGAGTCCGCGCCGGACGTTCTGGTCTTAGTCGACGAGGCGTATTTCGACTATTCCGGCCATACGGTACTTCCCTGGATTAGAAAGTATGAGAATCTTCTGGTATCCCGGACGTTCTCGAAAGCATTTGGGCTGGCGGCGTTGCGCATGGGCTTTATATTTGGCAACCCGGAGCTTGTGGAACTCCTGCATCGGGCCCAGAATCCTTTTCAGGTGAATTCGCTCGCGCTTGCCGCCGCCTCGATTGCCATTCAGCACGAAGAACATGTCAAGAAATACGTGGCGCAAGTTCATCTCAATCGCGAGCGCGTCTACCGCTGGCTCGAAGCGCGGGGGATTCCTTACGTATCCAGTGCTGCCAACTTCATCTTGACTCGCGTAGGGGAACACGCGCCGGAAATCGCCCAGCGTCTGCGCGCGGAGGGCATTCTGGTGCGTGACTGGAGCTACGACCCGCATCTCCAGGGTTACTTGCGCTTCACCATTGGCTCCGGCGCTCAGACGCGTCGCTTGCTCGAGGGACTGGAAAGGCACGAGGAGTTAATCGAGACCCGGAAAGGGGAAAAAGCCTGGCGGAAGTCTATCACCGACTCCCAGACAGGATGGTTCGCATGAAGGCGCGCCAAGCGAGCATTCAACGCAAGACCGCAGAAACTGACGTCCGCGTCCGGCTGAACCTGGACGGGCGCGGCCGCTACAAGATTTCTACCGGCGTCCGATTTCTCGACCACATGCTCGAGCTGTTCGCCCGGCACGGTGGATTCGATCTTGAGGTTTCGGCGCACGGCGATCTCGATGTTGACCAGCACCATACGGTCGAGGACATCGGCATTGTGCTGGGGCAGGCGCTGCGCGAGGCGTTGGGGGCAAAGAAGGGCATCAATCGCGCCGGTTACTTTTTGATGCCGATGGATGAGACTCTGGCCATCGCTGCGATCGACTTGAGCGGGCGGCCTTATCTGGTGCTCAATGCGCCGATCAAAGCAAAGCTTGTCGGCGACCTGCAAGTGGAGCTGTTGGAAGACTTCTTCCACGGATTTACCACCACTGCGGGCGCCAACCTGCACCTGAAGCTCGCTTACGGGCGCTCCAGCCATCATGGCGTCGAGGCTCTGTTCAAAGCCTGGGCACGCGCTTTGCGGTATGCCTGTGCGCGCGACCGCCGCCTGAAAGCCCAACTCCCCAGCACCAAGGGGCTACTGTGATCGCACTACTCGACTATAGCGCCGGCAATGTGGGCTCCGTGCTGAAGGCCGTCGAGCACCTCGGGTACTCGGCTGAGGTCGTCGACAGGCCCGAGTCGTTGCGCGCCGCCGAGAAGATCATATTTCCGGGCCAAGGCCACTTCGGCACCATGATGCGCGCCCTCGAGGAGCGCCACCTTCTGACAGCCTTGCGCGAATCGCTAGCCGCGGGCACCCCCTTCCTGGGAATCTGCCTGGGTCTACAGGCGCTCTACGAAGCCAGCGACGAGGCCCCCGAGGTATCCGGACTGGCCCTACTTCCCGGCCGGGTGACTCGCTTTCAGGGCGTCTTTAAAGTCCCACACGTGGGGTGGAGTCAACTGGAGATTCGCAGCCAAGACGGGCTCTTTCGGGGGATTGCTACTGGCAGCTTCGTGTACTTCTGCCACTCGTATTATGGGCCGACTACACAAGAGAGTTCCGCACTGACTCACTATGGGCAGACTTTCGCCGCGGGCCTCGAGATGAAGAATATCTGGGGAGTGCAGTTTCACCCGGAAAAGTCAGGCGACGTTGGGCTGAAGGTCTTGGGCAATTTCCTGAGTTTGTGAAGTGCCTGTTCGTTGTTCGTGGTCAGTAGTCCGTTGCAGACAACAACGGACCACGGACAACGGACTAGTGACAAGTTTTTATGTTCGCAAAACGCATAATTCCCTGCCTCGATTGCAAGGACGGCCGGGTTGTCAAGGGCATTCAGTTCGTGAATCTACGCGATGCCGGCGACCCGGGCGAACTGGCGGAGGCTTATAACCGCGAGGGTGCGGATGAACTGGTGATGCTGGATATATCGGCGTCTCGCGAAGGCCGCGCCACGCTAATGGATACGGTGCATCGGGTGGCGCGCCGGCTCTTCATCCCGCTGACGGTCGGTGGAGGAGTGCGGACCGTGGAAGATGCGCACCGACTGCTCTCCGCCGGGGCCGATAAAGTGGCCGTGAATACAGGTGCGGTGGAATCCCCCGAAATCGTAAACCGGATTGCCGAGCACTTTGGGCGGCAGGCTCTCGTGGTTGCCATCGATGCGCGGCGCCGCGTAGGGGCAAACCTGGTGGGTGCCCAGACCGGCCCTGAGGCGGGCTCGTTTCAAGCCAGGTCACCCACAAGGGGTGCCCCTACCTCGCGCTGGACAGTCTCAACCTACGGCGGGACAAAGCTAATCGACCTGGATGCGGTGGATTGGGCTCTCGAGGTTGAGGCGCGCGGCGCCGGCGAAATCCTTTTGACCTCAATGGATGCGGACGGCACGCAGGCAGGCTTCGACTGTGAGTTGACGAAGACCATCGCCGACGCTCTGCATATTCCTGTCATCGCCTCTGGCGGCGCGGGCGGCCTGGAACATTTTGCGGAGGTTTTCTTGAATGGCCATGCGGATGCCGCCTTGGCCGCCTCGATTTTCCACTTCGAAACGCACACCTTGCGCAGCCTTAAGGAGTACTTGCAATCTCAGGGCGTGCCGGTGCGGTTGTGAAGAAGTCGAGAGTCGAGAGTTAAGAGTCGAGAGTCAAGAGTCGAGAGTCAAAGATTTAAATAGGGTAAGGGTTTTCCATTTTATTGTTCAGACTTTAACCTTTTGACTTTTGACTCTCGACTCTCGACTGGTTTCCACCATGATCATTCCCTGCATCGATCTCATGGGCGGCAAGGTCGTCCAACTCATCCAGGGGCGCGAGAAGTTCCTGGAGTTGCCTGACGCGCTGGCGGTGCTTGCTAAATTCGCCGACTACCCGCAAATACAGGTCATCGACCTCGACGGAGCGCTCGGTCGAGGAGACCACAGCGAGATTATCCGCGAACTCTGCCGGCGAAAGCCCTGCCGCGTGGGGGGAGGAATCCGCACCGTGGAGAAGGCTCTCGACGTCGTCGAGGGAGGTGCGCTCAAGGTGATCGTGGGAAGCAGCGCGTTTGCCTCCGATGGGATCAACACCGTATTCCTTGAAAGTCTCGTTGCCGCCGTTCCCCGCGAGAAGTTGATGATTGCGGTGGACTGCCTGGGCGACCGCGTGGCCATTCGCGGTTGGCGGGAGACGCTGCCGCTCACCTCTGCCCAGGCATTGGCGCGGCTCGAACCGTACTGCTCAGAATTCCTCTGCACATACATCGATGCTGAGGGCAAACTTCAGGGGACCAATCTGGCCTGGTTTAGAAGCTTGCGCGCCGCTACGCAACTGCCCATTACTGCCGCAGGCGGGATTACCACGGAAGCAGAAATCAAGGCCCTGGAAGAGATCGGCATGAACGCCGCCCTCGGCATGGCGATCTACAGAAAGGTCTTTCCCCAGTTGTTCACTTGACAGGTTCTATGACGCACGTGACGCGTCGACGAGCCGAAGTGTCTTATTTGCGGAAGCGAGCAGCGCCCTCCAGCGCTCGAAGTCTCTGGTGTTCTCGGTCACCAAAGTCGCTTCTTCCCTTACCGCTTCGAGTGCAATCAGCACATCGCGGAAGTGATGGGCGAAATCCAAGTGGCCAAATGTGCCGCTGGCGCGGCGCAGAAGTATTCCTGCCTCAATCCAACTCGTAGCGGGCGGGGACACAAGGTAGCCCAGGGAAAGGTGGGCCCGGCAAAGTCTATCCAACGCTCGCTTTTCGCGATAGTCGCCGGCGCCAGCGTAGAGTTCGGCGGCCACGACCGCCGTCAAGATAGTGCGCTGGAAGACACTTGCATCTTCGCTTAGCCACTCGTAGCCGTCACCGCGGCTGAAGCGTATGTAAATGCCGGTGTCGAAGAGAAGCCGGCCGGATGGCAGTGAGCTCATCTGCTTTTGGTCGCGACACGCCCGAAGACATCCTCCAGTCCGCCAAGCCTCCGCAGGTCGCGGAGTCCACGGAGACCCGCTTCGACGGCGAGACGCTCATTGATCGCACGCCGGACGGCGTCGGAGTTACTGGGAGACCCGAGAGTCTCGCGAAGCCGGCGGACTTTTGCGGTTTCAAGGAGCAAGTTCGTTCTCTTGAGGGCCAACTTGTGCATTTTGCCTCCGGTGCGCACCTTAAGGTCCCATTATACACAATCCGTGGTCGCCTGAGGACGCAGTCAGTAGGTCCGTGCTACCCGCCAATCTAAGATCCCAGGTGCTTCACGCCGGCGGGGCATATTTGACCATCACGTAGACCAGGACGGCCAGCAGGATAAAAAGCGCGGCCAGGGTTGTGGGTTTGACGCGCGCCTCGATGAACGGGCAGGGTCGCAGGGGGTAGTTTCTTCTGGCCAGGTACCAGGGGAAGATGATTGGCCATAGCAGCAGCGTGCCCATTCCCCACCTGAACGGTCTTGGCAGGTGTTTTTGCAAGGCGTCGAAAAGGACCCAGAAGGAACACAGTATCTGCACGCCTCCCAACACAAGCTGGGCTCTCAGGGGCGGCATTAAACGTTGCACCAGGGTCGCGCCCACCACCCAAATCACAAATACCCTGAGAAAACTTCGCCAGGAAAAGCGCACGGGTTCGGGCTCGCGCTCGACCGGCGTTTCAACAGCCGCCGGAGCTTGAGGCTCCCGAATCTCGGCAGGATCGATCGAATGATGGCATGCAACACAGACTCGGCAAGAGGGCGCCAACAATTGCCCGCAGGCCGGACAGAGAAAAGGCTCGCTGGGAAGCTGCTCTTCGGGGGAAGGTTCTTCGGGAGCTGCGTGTTCTAGTTTGTGAGACCCGTCGTTTTCAGTCATCCAAGTTCTCAAGAATTCGCAGTCGTCTGTTGTCCGTCTTCAATTGTCCTAGTGCTTAGTTGTGTTAATAAGCGCAATTGTTCTGCGTCCTGGAAGGGCGGGGG
>Ga0209415_10003731_pt1 | contig 28288 bp, 32 predicted proteins | sample PeaSoiSIISIP2007_FD_187696 | JGI IMG/M metagenome (GOLD analysis project Ga0209415, IMG submission 187696) | Peat soil microbial communities from Weissenstadt, Germany - SII-SIP-2007 (SPAdes) (version 2) | ecosystem: Environmental > Terrestrial > Soil > Wetlands > Peat | place: Germany... | reverse complement strand
GCCATGCACCGCTGGATGGCACGTCTGACCTTCGCCGGCCGGTGTCCTCGGCCTCGGCCTTGCCACCAGCAAGGCCTGCGGCCTGCGTCCTTGGCCGACTCGACCATCCGCACCCCCAGAACTCGGCACATTCCCGTGGAATCAACCATCTAGACCGGGGAGGCCGCCGCAGGCTTGCGGGCGACGGTGATGGCGTCATGGTATGCGCCGAGGTCATAGCGCCCGCCCGGGCCCCATGAGTCGAATTGCGCCTCGACCGTCAGGCCGCGCTCGCTGGCCAACGCTGCGAACAGGTTGCGGGACATCGGCGAGCGCCAGCCGCTGCGGCTGGGCGAATCGCCCAGGTTGCGCCCGTCGGCATGGTGGATCACCGCCACGCCGCCCGGGGTGAGAACGCGCGCGACCTCCGCGAGGTATCCAGCCTGATCCACCGGTGAGACGTGGACGAAGACGTCGAACGACCAGATCGCCTGCACCGACGAGTCGGCCACGCCCGGCAGGTCGCTGCCGGACGAGAGCACGTACTGCACGTTCTGGGCCGTGGCGAAGCGCTCACGACACAGCGCCAGCGGTCGCTCGGCGACGTCCACGAGCACCAGTCGGCTCGCCCGAGCCTGCAGGACCGTGGCCCATCGGGCGGCTCCCGGACCGATCTCGAGCACGACCTCGCCTGCTGGGATCCACGCCAGCAGCACGTGGTCGATGAGCGCCTGCTTCCACTCGGCAGAGGCGTTCCACTCCTCGCCTGCGGAGCTCCAGTCCCAGTCCGTCCAGCGCTCGCGGTTCTCAAGCGCGGAGTTCCCGCGCCAGCGCCGGTGTGCGGGCCCCAGGACACCGCGCAGCTGCTCCCGCTCCAGGCGCCTGTCGAGGAATCGCCACCCGAGGCGCCTGACACGGCGCTCGGCGGAGCGTACCCCCCGGCGCCAGGTATCCGAGGCCGCGGACACCGCTCAATCGTAACCGGCGGCCGCCACGTAGAGCAGCGCCTGCACGCGCGCCACGGCTGCCACCGCGGCATCGGGGACGAGCAGCTCGGGGTGGTGCAGGGGACGCGTGAGGAAGCCCTCGGCTCCGTCGAGCCCGACGAAGGCCATCGCGACGGGCGCGACGGAGCCGAAGAACGCGAAGTCGTCCGAGCCGCAGGAGCGCCACTCGCCGGCCGCGCTGAGGCCGGCGCCTGCGAGCAGCTCGCGCCCGCGCGCGACGATCCGGGCGTCGTTCTCCAGCGCGGGCTCACCGGGGACGAGCTCCACGCGCGCGCTGCAGCCGTGGGCCCGCGCGACCGCGGTGGCGACCTCCACGACCAGCTCGCGCAGGAGCAGCCGATCGTCGGGACGGTGCGCCCGCAGCGCCCCGCGGGCGCTGGCGCTGGCGGGGATCACGTTCTCGGCGCGGCCGCCCTCGATGACCCCCAGCGTCAGCGAGGCGGCCCGCAGCGGGTCGATGCGCCGACCGACCTGGGCGTGCAGAGACACGACGATCTCCGAGAGCGCGAGGATCGGGTCGCGCCCCCTGTGCGGGTAGGCACCGTGCGAGGGCTCGCCCTCGACGACGATCTCGACGCCGTCGCAGGATGCGTTGACCGCGCCGGGGTCGAGCGCGACCTCCCCCCAGCGGAGCTCCGGGTGGACGTGCGCGGCGACCACGGCCGCCGGCGCGGCGCGCGCGAGCTCCGCGAGCGCCAGCTCCTGCGCCCCCGACGGGTAGGCCTCCTCGCTCGGCTGGAAGAGCGCGAGCAGCGGCGCGGGGAGCAGCTCGGACACCGCGTGCGCGGCACGTGCGAGGGCGACCAGCGCGGCCATGTGCACATCGTGTCCGCACGCGTGCATGACCCCGCACGACGCGCTGAAGGGAGCGCCGGTGAGCTCGGTGATCGGCAGCCCGTCGAGCTCCGCGCGGACGCCCACGGGGGCTGCGTCGGCGCTGCCGATGCGGGCCATGCGACCGGTGCCCGCGACCGTCTCGCAGTCCACCGGCAGCTCCGCGGACACCGCCGCGGCGGTGTGCTGCTCGTCGTGGGCGAGCTCTGGCCGTTCGTGCAGGCGGTGGCGAAGCGCCACGGCCCCGGGCAGCTCACGCTCGAGCCCCGCCAGCAGCGTTGCGAGGAGCTCCTCAGTAGATCTCTGCATAGCGCCTGCAGATCTCGTCGAGGTCGAGGCCCGCGGTCGCACCGAGCTCGAACTGCTTGATGCCCACGTACGCCTGGTAGAGCTCCGGCCCCATCCACGAGCGCGCGGTGCTGTCCGCGGCGAGCGCCGCCAACGCCTCCTCGAGCGTCGCCGGCAGCGCTCCCACCCCGAAGCGCTCGGCCTCCTGCGGGGAGAGCTGCGCGGGGTCGCCCTCGAGGATCGGCGGCGCCGGGAGCTCGCTGCGCACGCCGTCCAGCCCCGCCCGCAGCAACGCTCCGAGCGCGATGTAGGGGTTGGCGCTGGCGTCGGCGCCGCGGTACTCCAAACGAAGCTGGGCGGCCGGATCGGCGCCCGCGATCGACACCAGCGGTGGGATGCGTAGCAGCGCTTCGCGGTTGCGCTGGGCCAGGCAGACCGCGCCGGCGCTCCAGCGGTGCGGTGTCAGGCGCGCCGCCGAGACCGGGCTCGGCGCGGTCAGCGCGGTGAGCGCCCGGGCGTGGAGCAGGATGCCCGCAGCGAAGCGCTCGCCGAGCTCGCTCAGGCAGGCCGGATGCTCGGCGTCGTAGAGCCCCGCGCGGCCGTGCGCGTCGATCAGGCTGAGGTGGATGTGGACGCCGTTGCCGGCCTCGGCGGGATCGAGCAGCGGCGCAAAGCTCGCGCGCATCCCGCAGCGGCGCGCGATCTCCCGCACGACCTCGCGGAGCACGACGGCGCGGTCGGCGCTGACCAGACCGGGCGCGGCCGCCAGCGGGATCTCGAACTGGTGCGGGGCGTACTCCGAGAAGAACCGCTCGGGCTGCACGCCCGCGTCCATCAGCGCGAGCATCACCCGCGTGCCGAACGGCTCCGCCCGCCGCTGTGCCTCCAGCGAGAACGGGAGTGCGGGCGGGCCGGGCAGCGGCAGCTGGAACTCGTGCTCGAAGCTCGCCATCACGGTCATGCCGAGCTCGTGCTCGATCTCGGCCAGCGCGCCGCGCAGGAAGGTGCGGGGGCAGCAGTCCCATGCGCTGCCGTCGGTCTGCACGATGTCGCAGATCAGCAGCTCCAGCGGGCTCTCACCGGGCTCGGCCGCCACGCGCACGTGCGTGTCCGGGTCGGGAACGAGTCGCAGGTCGCCGGTCGATCCGAACGGGCTGACCTCCGCCAGCGGTCCCAGCGGCGTGAGCGAGTGGTTGGCGGGGACCCAGCCGACGCCTGCCGCGAGGTGTTCGCCTAGCTCCGACGCGAACACGGAGCGCCCGCGCACGATCGCCCCCAAGTCGCAACACACGAGCGCCACGAGGTCCGGCGTGCTCATCGCGAAGCGCCCAGGGCGATCGTGCCGTTGTCCCAGATCCGCTCCTGCAGGCCGATCGCGCGGGCGCCGGCGCGCACCGCCTCGGCGTCCTGCGCGAGCACCGCGACGATCACGCCGCCCGCGGGCATGTCGCGCCGGTCGATCGCCGCGGCGAGCCGTAGCTCGGGCTGCATATGCAGGCCGTCGTGGCCGAGCGCGGGGTAGGTGTCGGCGACTGCGTAGAGGCGGCCGGCCGGCCCGTCGACGCGCCCCACGATGCACGCGAAATGCCCCACGTCCCAGTCGGGCGCCGGCCCGTCCTCGCGTCCGTCCAGCAGATGGTCGAGCAGCTGCACGACGCTCGCCCCGCCCCCCCACAGGTGCCGTGTGGCGAGGTTTGCGATCAGCGTCGCCGCGCGCGGCAGGCCGGCCGCCAGGTCGAACAGCCCGCCGAGCGTGGCCGCGCTCCACGGGCCCGCGTAGGGGATCGCCGCCAGCCGGCCCGCTGACAGCTCTGCGAGCGCCACGACCACGCCGCCCGCGGTGGTGCCCGAGACGGCCGGGTCCGCCACGAACGGAAGTGCCAGCCTGTAGTCGCGGCGGCCTCCTTCGCCGTGGGGCAGCGTGTGTGCGTCGGGCGCCTCGCACACCACGCTTCCCGCCGCCAGCGCCACGGCATCCTGGTCGAGCGGCTCGCCGTCGCGCCGGCCGAGCCCGGACGCGGCGAGCGCGAGGGCGCCGCAGAAGGCCCCGCACAGGTCGTCCCGCTGAGGCAGCTCGCGCGCGTGCATTCCCAGCAGCTCGCGTGCGCCCGGCAGGAGAGTGATCTCGAGCGCCCCCCGGCTTGACATGGCCCCAATATACGGGCGGGCGCGCGCCCGCCACCGGGCGCTCTAGGCTGGGTCGATGGCCGTCGAGCCCAAGCACGTCCGCGAGCGCTTCGATCCGGGCTCGTTCAGGGTGTTCCGCTTCGCCGCGCGCTCGCTCGACGCGCGCGGCCGCGTGACGCTCCGCTACGCGCTCGACGACGCCGTCACGTTCGTCGAGGAGATCGACCTGCCGATCGAGCGGGAGCTCCCGCGCGTGGAGCGCGAACGGCTGGAAGGCCTGCTGTCACTGCTGCACTGGGTGGCAGGCGTGAGCTACTTCAAGACGGCCGCCCCCGCCGCGGTGAGCTGCGAGACGGGTGCGCCGCCGCCCGCGACGGCCACGCTGCTCGAGGCCCTCTACTCCGAGGGGCTCGGCGAGTTCGCCTTCACCAACGGCCTCGACGGCCTGCCCCGCCCGCGGTTTCCCCGCGAGGAGCTCGCCGGCGCGCACGTGACCGCGGCCTCGGACGCGCCCGCCGCGGGCGCGCGCACGAGCGCCGAGCGCGTGCTTGTGCCGGTGGGCGGCGGCAAGGACTCGGCGGTGGCGCTCGAGATCGTGCGCCGCGCCGGCAGGGAGCTCGCGCTGTTCTCGGTGGGGGATGCCCCGCCGATCGCCCGCACGGTCGCGGCCGCCGGCCTGCCGCATCTGCTCGCGCGCCGTCGCCTGGACCCGGCGCTCGCCGAGCTCAACCGCTCGGGTGCGCTGAACGGGCACGTGCCCGTGACCGCGATCGTCTCCTGCGTGGCGCTGCTGACGGCCGCCCTGCACGGCTTCGACGCGGTGGCGATGGCCAACGAGCGCTCGGCCTCGAGCGGAAGCGTGGTGTGGGACGGCGTCGAGATCAACCATCAGTTCAGCAAGGGACTGCGCGCCGAGCGCCTGCTGCGGGCGGCGGTCGCCGAGCTCGACGGCGGGGTGGAGCTGTTCTCGGTGCTGCGCCCGGCTTCCGAGCTGGCGATCGCGCGGGCGTTCGCGCGCATGGACCGCTATCACGGGGCGTTCACCAGCTGCAACGCGGTCTTCCGCAGCGATCCCGACCTGCGGGCCGCGTCGTGGTGCTGCGACTGCCCGAAGTGCCGCTTCGTGTTTCTCTCGCTGGCCCCGTTCAGCGAGCCTGCGCATCTGCGCGAGATCTTCGGCGCCGACCTGCTCGACGACGATCGCCAGTTCGAGGGCTTTGCGCTGCTGAGCGCCACCGGCGGGCACAAGCCGTTCGAGTGCGTCGGCGAGGAGCAGGAGAGCATCGCGGCGATGCGCCTGCTGGCCGAGGACCCACGCTGGCGCGGGCACCGCGTGCTCGAGCGCCTGCTCGCCGAGGTGCTGCCACGCTTCGCCTCCGACGAGGGCGATCCCGAGCAGGTGCTCGCCCTGGCCGACGACCACGAGGTCCCAGCCTCCCTGCTGCCCGAGGTCCGTGCGCTTCTCAGAGCTTGAAGGCGCGCGCGTGGGCGTGTGGGGCGCCGGTCGTGAGATCCGCTCCTTCGCCGCGCAGCTGGGCCGCAGGCTGCCGGCGGCGAGGATCGTGGTCGCTGCGTTCGACATCGCCCCCGCGGCGGACGTGCGCGCGCTCTTGGGGGCGCCGGACGCGCGCATCGTCACCGGCGCCGAGATCCCCGCCGCGCTGGGCGGTTGCGAGGTCGTCGTGCGCTCTCCCGGCGTCTCGATCCACCGGCCCGAGCTGCGCGTTCTGCGCGCGGCCGGGATCCCGGTGACGACGGCCACCGGGCTGTGGCTGGCCGAGCGCGCCGGTCGTGGCGTGATCGGCGTGACCGGCACCAAGGGCAAGAGCACCACGGCCGCTCTGGTCTGCCACCTGATCGCGGCCGGCGGACGGCCCGCACGGCTCGCGGGCAACATCGGCCAGGCCGCCCTCGACCTGCTCGACGGCGACCCGCGGGAGACCGCTGTGGTCGAGCTGTCCAGCTACCAGATCGCCGATCTCGACGCCGGCCCCGAGGTGGCCGTCGTCACGAACCTGTTCCGCGAGCACCTCGACTGGCACGGCTCAGAGGAGGCCTACCGCGCCGAGAAGCTCCGCCTGCTCGAGCTCCCCGGGGTGCGCGTGTGCGTGCTGAATGCCCGCGACCAGCGCCTCGCTCTGCTGCGCCCGCGAGCGCAGGTGCGGCGTTTCGGCACGCCCGACGGCTGGGACGTTCTCGCCGGAGGCCTGGCGCGCGCGGGCGAGCCCGTGCTCGCGGCCGGCGAGCTGCCGCTGCCCGGCGAGCACAACGCGATGAACGTGTGCGCGGCGCTGACCGCGCTTGAAGCCTTCGGCATCGACCCGCCAGAGCTTCCCGCCGCGCTGGAGGGGTTCCAACCGCTGCCGCACAGGCTGCAGACGGTCGCAGAGCGCGACGGCGTTACGTGGGTGGACGACAGCATCTCGACGACCCCCGAGTCGGCGCTGGCGGCGCTCGCGAGCTTTCCCGGGCACGAGCTCGTGTTGATCGCCGGAGGTCAGGATCGCGGCCAGGACTACAGCGCGCTCGCCCGCGCCCTCGCGGCGCACGGCGCGGGCCTGGTGGCGGTGCCGAGCACCGGACCGCGACTGCTCGCCGCCGCGCACGATGCGGGCGTGCCCGCCGAGCGGGCCGTGCAGGCCGCCGATCTGCAGGCCGCGGTCGCGCGCGCGCGGGCGCTGCTCCCCGCAGGCGGCGTCGTGCTCCTCTCCCCGGCCGCGCCGAGCTACGACCGCTACCGCGACTTCGAAGAGCGCGGCGAGCGCTTCCGCGCGCTCGCCCACGAGCAGGGCGGCGACTGACCGCTCAAACGCCGCCGCCGCCCCCCTTGCGGAGGGCGGCGGCGATCGCCTGGATTTGTGTCGAGCCCGCGGCTGGCGCCGCTAGGCCGCCGCTGCTACGGGCACAGCGGGTTGACCGGCACCCCTTTGCAGGGTTCGGGCATCGTTTCCTGCGCCGGCGGAGCAGGCTGCGGCGTGGGCGTGCGGCCCTCGGAGACAGCCTGCAGTTCCAGCAGGTATTCGATGAGCCCGAAGCCGAGGTTCGGGCTGGGCGTGGTTTTGTTCTGGCAACCCCACGTTTCTTCGATGTTCGCCGGATACGTCGCTGCGCTCAGCGAGTTGCCCGAGACGCAGTTGTTGGTCGATTCGGTGAAGATGCCGCCGGCGATCGTGATGTCGCCCGCGAACGCTCCGCCCGCCGTGCCGTTTCCGGAGAACGTGTTGTTGCTGATGCGGTTCCCGGACAGCGCGAAGTTGATCGTCTGTTCGGTCGGCGGGAACGGGTTGGGGTACTCGAAGCCGAGCACGCCGTTGGTCGGGTTGTTCTTGATCGTGTTGCCTTCCACCAGGTCGGCGTAGTCGCCCGGGAGCTCGATGCCGGCGCCCCACGGGGAGGCCCCGGTCGAGGGGTTGTCCGGTGCGTTGATGTTGTTGTTTTCTTCAACCCTGTTGTTGCGGATGATCGTGCAGCGTTCGATTTCGGTCGTCGTGAATACGGGCAGTTTTTTGTGGTACAGCGTGTACGGGTGCACCGGGTGGCATGCCCCGTTCTGCGGCGGCGGGCCGTCGCCGGGGTTTTCGGAGTTCGGCGCGATCCCGTCCGTGTTGTGGTTGAACACCGAGTTCTCGATGATCAGGTTGCCGCCCGAGTTGGAGCCCGAGTAGCCGAGCGCGTTGTCTTCCATCGTCGCTTTGTTGATCACCGCTTTGCATTCGGGGCAGGCGCCGAGGTACATCCCCGAGTCATTGAAGCCGGAGGCGTAGATGTTTTCCCATTCGCCTTCCCGCTCGTTGTTCGTGAAGATGCCGTAGCCGCCGTTGAGTCCGGTGTCGTACGCGGTCAGGTAGCGACCCCACCAGCCGTGGGCGCCGATTTTGCCCGAGTTGGCACCGCCGTTCCACCAGATGTCGTTGCCGCCGTTGCCTTCTGGCGTTTCGCGCTCGAAGTTGCGGACGGTCAGGTTTTCGACGTAGACGTCACTGGCTTTGTAGATTTCGATTCCGTTGCGGCCGCCGGGGACGATTTTGCCCTGGCCGTCGACGATCACTTCGTTGCGGTTCATGCCGCGGATCCAGATGCCGCCGTGCGGGTAGGTGACCTTGACTTCTTCGTCGTAGACGCCCGGCTCGATCAGCACCCAGTCGCCGCGCACGGTCGCGTTGACCGCGGCTTGGATGCTCGTGTAGTAGCGCACGTGGCCTTTCGGCGTGCCTTCGGGCGGCGTGTGCGTGACGATCCTCACCGTGGCGGCGCTGGCCACGCTGGCAAACGCGCCGCAGGCCACGACCACTGCCGCGACGAGCAGCGCCCGCCACGACCTCGATGCCGTGCCGCGCAAGCGGCCGGAACTCTCATTCGACATCCCTCTGACCCCCTCCTGGAGTGAAATGACGGTGGACGCCACTTCTGGAGAGGTGGTGGGGCTGCTGAGTCGGCTCTCCGTGCAGAGCCCCACCCGCCTCGCCGACGAGGCGTACTTCCGCAACCGGCTGGACACCCGGTTCGCGGGCAGTCTACACGAGCCCGGCAATCGAGTTCAAGCTGGTGCCGAGCCCTCGGGAGGGGCGGGCGGGCGTCGAGCTGGGGGCGCGGCGGGCAGGGGGTTGGCCTCGGCCGCCGCGGCGGCCGCGCGGTTCTCCTCCTTGACCGCCAGCCAGATCTCCTCGCGGTAGATGGACACGCCGGACGGCGCCTCGATCCCCAGCCTGACGGTGTGGCCGCTCACGCCCATCACCGTCACGAGCACCTCGTCGCCGATGACAACGCGCTCTCCGGGACGACGCGTCAGGATCAGCATTGCCAGCGATTATGAAGCAATCGCGCGACCGCGGCGGTTGCTCGGTGCACACCGCCTGCACCCACGGCACCGCGCGGGGATCTCAGGCCGCGTCGCCGCTGCGTGCCGGCTGCGCCGCGGACCCGGCCGAGAGCGTGAACAGCGGCGCCTGGAGCGCCGCCTCGGCGAGCGTATTGATGACCTGGTATCCGCGGCCTTCGTGGATGACCAGCGGCGCGCGCAGGTTGGCCGTGATGTCCATCGGGTCCGGTGTGGCGCGCACGGTCACGTACACGCGCGCGATCGCGGCGTCTTCGATGCCGGTCCGCTCGCGGTCCTCCTCGGCCATCACCAGGGCGAAGTCGGAGAAGAACTGCTCGGGGCCCACGACAGGGAGCGCCAGCGCGGGGTCGTCGACCTCGTGCAGCCACAGGAAGCCGGTGCCCGGATTGCGGTCGATCAGCGCGTAGCGCCGGCCGCCGAGCCCGATCAGGCCGTTGGGGAACTCGATCACGTCCTCGGCCGGGATCTCCACCTTGCCGAAGCGCACGCTTTCGAATGTCAGGGACATGATCGCTCTCTCCTTGGTACTGGCTAGTGCAGGAAGTTGAGCAGGGATTCCTGAACGATGTTCGCACCTGCGCGCAACGCGGCCTGGTATGCGGCCTGCTCGTTGGAGTAGTTGATCGTGGTCTTGGCGATGTCGGCGTCCATCGTGCCCGAGAGGCTCTTCGTGATCGCGGCCTGCAGGTTTTCGATGCGCGAGGCGGCCGTCTGCAGCTGGTTGGTCACGCTGCCCGCGGTGGCCTGCAGCTGGGTGAGCGTTTCGAGGTTGCCGTCGAGGGCCTTGAGGTCGGTGGAGCCGAGCGCGGCCTTGTCTTCGGCGGTGCCGCCGCGCATGTGCTGGGCGATCGTCCGCAGCGTGTCCAGCAGCTTGCCGTCGGCGGAGCCCGCGCCGTTGCCGAGCAGCGTCGAGATGTTGGTGTTGACCACGATCGTCGCCCCCGGGCCGATGGCGCGGCTGATGGTGCCCGCGTTGCCCTGGTATTCGTCGGCTTCGGGGCCCTGCTTGTAGGGCGCGGTGGATGTTTGCGTGCCCGAGAACACGTACTGCCCCGCGTACTGGGTGTTGGCGACCTGCTTGATGCTTTCGGCGAGCTGTTCGACCTCGGCGCCCATGTTGTTGAGGTCGGTCTGGTTGATCGTGCCGTTGGAGCTCTGCACGAGCAGTTCGCGCACGCGCTCGGAGATTTCGTGCATGCTCGCCATCGCGCTGCCGGCGGTGGTCACCCACGAGATCCCGTCCTGCACCGCGCTGGTGTAGGAGCTCAGCCCGTCGAGCTGGCTCTGCAGGTCGATCGCGTGGCTGGCGCCGTAGGGGTTGTCCGACGGTTCGAGGATCGCCTTGCCCGAGGACAGTTCGCTGGTGCTGCGCTGCAGCGCGGCCAGGGCGCCGTTGATGTCGTTCAGCGTCGAGCTCGTGAGCATCGCCGGGGTGATGCGGTCGCTCATCGCTACAGCCCGACCTGGCCGGTGTGCTGGATCAGCGTTTCGAGCATCTGGTCCATCGCGGTGAGCGTGCGCGCGGACGCCTGGTAGCCGCGCTGGAAGGTGATCAGGTTGGTCATTTCTTCGTCGAGCGACACGCCCGAGACGCTCTGGCGCTGGTCGCCCACCGCCGTCACCAGCGTCTGCTGGTTGGTCTTGTTGTCCTTGGCGGTCATCACGTCGCTGCCGACCTGCTCGACGAGCGCGGAGTAGGACTGGTCGGCGGCGCCGCCACGCAGCGCGGCGATCGCGAGCGCAACGTCGTTGCCGCCGGGGGCGCCGGTGGAGGAGGTCTGGACTTCGCTCGGCTTGACCGCCACCGCGATCGTCGCGGCGGTCGCGCCGGTGAAGAACGGGGTCGCCGTGTGCAGCGCGTTGACGGCGCCCGCGAGCGTGGCCGCGACCCCGTCGAGCGCGGTGCGGTATGCGGCCAGCGTCCCGCCTTCGCCGGAGAGGCCGAGCAGCGCGCCGAGCTGACCGCCCGCGGCCTTCGTGAGCGCCTGCGGCCACTGCACGGTCGTGCCTTCCACGAGCGGTTTGGCGGCGTCGCCGAACGTGACGGTGTCGGTGCCGTCGGCCTGCTTGGTGACCGTGATCTGGGCAAGGCTCGAGAGCTTGTCCAGCAGCAGGTCGCGCCGGTCGAGCAGGTCGTTCGGCTGCTGGCCGGCTCCTTCGGCCACGCGTATCTGCCCGTTGAGCTGCGCGATCTGGTTGGCGTAGTCCTGCACCTGCCCGGTTGCACCGGTGAGCGAGGTGTACTGTTCGCCCGCCTGGTTGGCGATCGTGGTGAGCTGGGCGCTGAGCTGGTTGAACGTCGTCGTCAGCTGGGTGGCTGCGCTGACGACACCCTCCTTGGCCGCTTCGCTGGTGGGCGAGCTGGCGAGGCTGCTCCACGCGCTCCAGAACGCCGACAGCTGGCTGGAGAGGCCGGAGCTCGAGGGCTCGTTGAAGGCGCTCTGCGCCTGTTCCAGCTCTTCCGCCTGGGTGCTCGCCGAGCTGAGCGAGCTGTTCTGGGCGCGGTACTGGGCGTCGAGGTAGAGGTTGCGGATGCGGACGTAGTCCGCGACTGCCACGCCGGTCCCCAGCTGCGCGCCCTTGCCCGTCAGCGGCGAGGCCGCGGGGATCGTGATCGGCGGGTTGGTTTCCAGTACCACCCGCTCACGCGAATAGCCTTCGGTGTTGGCGTTGGCGATGTTGTGGCCGGCGATGTCCAGCGCCTGCTGGCTGGCGATCAGGCCGCTGAGCGCCGTCTGCAGTCCCTGTAGCGTGGGGATCGACATCGTCTAGGCCCTCAGGTCGAGCACGTGCAGCCCGCCGGCGGGACGCGGGCGCGGGGTCTGCGTGGAGGAGCCGCTCGGGTCGTAGCCGCCGGCGGCGTCGAGCGCGAGCATGCCCATCAGGTGGTCCAGGAAACCGAGCTCGATCTGCATCAGCGCGCGGTTGCAGTCGTGCTCGCGCTGCAGCTCGTGCAGCAGGCCTCGCAGCTCGGCGCTGCGGGCGCTCGCCCGCTCGGCGCGGTCGCGGTCCATCAGCGCGCATAGCAGCGCCAGCGTGACCGCCTCGGGCGCGACTCCCAGGCGCTCGCCGCTTCGCGCCAGCAGGCGCGAGCGCTCCTCCTCGAGCAGCTGCCTGCGCCCCATCTGGCCACGCAGGATGCCAGCCAGCCGCACGACGGCGTGCACGTCGCGCTCGCGGATCGCCGCGCCCTGCTCGAGCACCACCTCGAGCAGGCTGCGCGCCGACTCGATCTGCGCGTCCAGGTGCGTCAGCACCTCGGCCACGAGCGCCTGGTCGTGGGCGCCGGACTCGGACGCGATCACGGTCGCGCCGCTCATGCGCCCTGCCCCTTGCCAGGCAGCGCCGGCGTGCCGCCGCTCGCACCCGTCGCGGCGCCGGTGTGCGGGCCTTCGAGATCGCGCGTCAGCTGCGCCGCCAGGCCGAGCCCGCCGGCTTTGATCACGCCGCTCGAGAGCGCCTGGGGCAGCATCGAGGACAGCTGACCGCCGGGCGCCGCGCCTTCGCCTTCGCCAGCTTCCCCTTCGCCGGAGGGGCCTTCGCCGCCGAGGCCGCCGGTCGCCGTCAGCGTGCGGCTCAGCTCTTCCACGAGCGTCGCTTCGAAGGACAGCGCGGCGGCGTAGGCCTTCTGCGTGGAGGACGAGCCGTGGCGCACCCACGCGGGCTCCAGCGCCTGGTTGACCACGGGCAGCCCGGCGGAGGTCGAGGGGACCGCGGCGCTCATGGCCGCAGCTGGTTGGCGATCGACATCATCTGGCTCTCCGTCTGGATCGCGCTGCTGGACATCTGGAAGTCGCGCTGGGTGCTCACCAGCAGCGCCATCGCCCTGGCCATGTCCACGTTGGACTCCTCCAGCGCGCCCGCGTGGATGCGCGCCCCCTTCGCCGCCTGGGGCGTGCCGCTGGCGGCGGTCGTCTGGAAGCCGCCGCTGCCGTCCGCGAGCAGGTGGCCGGGTGCGGCCACCGTGACGAGCTTGATCTGCCCGAGCGTGCGCTTGCCCGCGGTAACGGTGCCGTCGGGCGCGACGCTCAGCTGGTTCGGCGAGACACCTGCCGGCAGCTTGATCGGCGGGGAGAGCCGGTTGCCCTTCGCGTCGGTGATCGTGCCGGAGGCGTCGACGCCGAACGCTCCGGCGCGGGTCAGCGAGAGCTGACCGCCGGGGCCGGTCACCTGGAAGTAGCCGTCGCCTTCGATCGCGAGGTCCAGGGGGTCGCCCGTTTCGCGGATCGCGCCCTGCAATTCGCTGTGGCCGATCGGCTGGGCGCCGGCGCCGGCGCCCGTGGTGGTGACCGTGCCTGCCTGGTCGACGGTGTTGTACAGAAGGTCGCTGAACGCGACCCGCCCGGACTTGTAGCCGGTCGTGGACACGTTCGCGAGGTCGTTGCTGATCGCGTCCAGCTGTTCCTGCTGCGCTGACATGCCTGCTGCGGCGGAGTAGAGACCTTCGAGCATCAGCCGTCCTGTCTTCGTGGTTCTCGGCGAGCCGGGCTTCCGCGATGCGGTCCAGCCGGACGGCTCGGTCCTTTCCCTCGAAGTGATCGGCCGTATGGCGGAGGACTTGAGCCCCGCAGGGCTACCCACCGTTCAGCGAGCCGACCTGCGTGCTCGCCTGCTGCAGCGTCTGGTCGATCGCCTGGATGGCCTGCTGGCCGGACTGGAAGCTGCGCAGGGCGGTGATCATGTCGACCATCACCTTGGCCGCATCCACGCCAGAGCCCTCCAGCGCTCCCTGGCGCACGCTGCCGCTCGCCTTGCCCGCGGCCGTGCCCGTGAACAGGTTTTCACCCTGCTTGGCCGCGCCGGGGACTTCGAAGACGCCCAGCGCCGTAGCCGCCACGCTGCCGCCCGCCGGGACCTTGACCTGCGCGCCGCCCTGGCCGAGCACCGGGTTGCCGTGCGTGTCGGTGAGCACGCCCCCGGCGGAGGCCATGAACTGACCGTCACGGGTGTAGCGGACGCCCTGGGCGGTCTGCACGGCGAAGAACCCGTTGCCCTGGATCGCGAAGTCGAGCGGTTCGCCGGTTTCCTGGACCGAGCCTGGGGTCATGTTCGTGAAGGCGGTCCCGAGCGCCACGCCCTGGGTGACCGACCCCACCGCCGCGCCGCCGGCGCTGTTGGCCAGGAGCACCGCGCCGAAGCTGTGCTGCGGCGTCTCATCCGGCTTGTAGCCGGGCGTCGCGGCGTTGGCGAGGTCGTTCGAGAGCTGGTCCTGGCGCACCTGCTCGGAGACCATGCCCGACGCGGCTATGTAGAGGCCCAGGTCCATCCTACCCCCGGGTTTTCGGCAGCGGCCGGCGATTCTTGAGCGTCGGGCGGCGCCGGACGCGCCCCACAGGCGGAGCCTGCGGCGCGCCGCAGGCTGCTCAGATGACCCCGCTGAACAGCGGCAGCTCGCCGCTCAGCTGCTCGTGCAGGCGGCGGCGGAGCTGGCTGTGGATCTGCGAGACGCGGCTCTCGGAGACGCCGAGCCGCTCGCCGATGTCGCGCAGGGTCCAGTCCTCGACGTACAGCAGCACGGCGACTTCGCGCTCCTGCCTGCTCAGCCGTGCGAACGCCTTGCGGAAGTGCTCCTTGGCTTCGCTCAGTTCGGCCCGAGCGACCGGGTCGCAGTCCGCGTCGGAGCTCTCCAGCGTGTCGATGCGCTCGATCGTCGCGCTCTCGTCGGAGCGCACGATGCGGTTGAGCGAGCCCACCTCGGCGAGCGCGACCTGGTCCAGGCGCTCGGTCAGCTCGGTGGGCGTCATGCCGACGCGGGCCGCGAGCTCTCCGCGGCTCGGCTGGCGCTCGTGCTCGGCGAGGAAGCTCTCGCGAGCGCTGTTGATCGTGCGCTCGTCGCGGCGCAGCGAGCGCGGCGCCCAGTCGTGGCGCCGCAGCTCATCGAGCACCGCTCCGTGGATGCGCGTCCAGGCGAACTGCTCGAGCGTCGCGCCCTTGCCGGGGTCGTAGCGCTCGATCGAGCGGATCAGCGCCTCCAGACCGCATGACAGGAAGTCCTCCACGTCGCACTCGGCGGGCACCTCGCGCACCTTGCGGTAGACGATGTACCTGACCATCGGCATGAACATGAAGATCAACCGGTCGCGCACCTCGCGGTCGCCCGTGCGGCGGTACTCCTGCCAGGACGACAGCACCTCGGCCGCGGGCGTCCGTGCTGTGCGCTGTCCGATTGTTTCCATTCGCCTGCTCTCAATCGAGGGAACTGGCAGGGGATGGGCCTGCCTGCGGTGGCACGTCTGCTCGCGTCCGAGCGTCGATCTGCGGCGGTACGACGCGCTGTCTTTTCGCGGCCGCGCGCGTATCCCCTGCTTCGGCGGCAGGCCCGTGGGACCCTCTGGGACCCCCCCGCGAGCGCACCCGCCGCACGCCCCGCTGGCCGCGCAGGAGACGCTCGCGCAGCCGATCGCGGCTAAGGATTGGCCGCGGACGGTCGATTACCCGGCCAGGCATGGCTCTCTGCCACCCCGGCTCAGCTTCCCTGCCCGCGCGACCGCCGACGGACGGTCGCGCCCGCGCGCACGGCGGTGTGCGGCGCGCGCGGCGCGCAAGACTGCTCTCAATTCGAGCAGCCTGGTGAAAAATCCTTAAGTTTCAGCGGAGGCCGTCGATCACCAACAACGAGACAAAGAGCGAGGCGGCCCAGGGACTGGACCGCGTCCACCGTTTTCAGGGAGAAAACGCCACATGAGCTCGCCCATCCTTCCCATAGGGGACCCGTCGGGTCCTGCAGCCGTACCGCCGCCGGCAGCGCCCGCGGCGGACTACGTCGCCGACTTCGTCGCCGCGCTCGCGGCCGAGAGCTCACCGACGGTGGAGGCCGCCCGCGGCGGCCCCTCCCCGGAGGTGCTCGCGCAGATGGCGGCGGCCGGCCTGATCAGCGACCAGCTGCGCGAGGGCGGCCACGCGCTGCGCTTCTCGACGCCCGGCCCCGGCGAGCGGGTCAGGATCGAGCTCACCGACCGCGAGGGCAAGACGGTGAGGTCCGTGTCCGCAACAGAAGCCGTCGAGCTCGCCGCCGGAGCGACACCTCAGTAAGGAGGACAGGATGTCCACGCCTTCCATCGGCACCACCGGCAGCACCGGCAGCTCCCCGATCTCGTTCTCCGGCCTGGCCTCGGGCCTGAACACCAGCGCGATCATCTCCGCGCTGATGACCGCCGAACGCCAGCCCGTCACGCGCATGGTCGGCGAACAGGAAAAGCTGCAGGCCGAGCAGCAGCAGCTGCAGGGGCTGCAGAGCAGCCTCCAGGCGCTCTCCTTCGCGGCGGCGGAATTCAGCCTGCCCTCGCTGTTCGAAAGCGCCCAGTCGGTCACCTCCAGCGAACCGTCGCGCGTCAGCGCGGCGACAACCAGCGGAGCGGGGGTGGGCGGCTACGAGGTCGAAGTCAAACAGCTCGCCGACGCCGCGCAGCGGACGTTCACCTTCAAAGCCCCGGCCGCCGAAGACACGATCACGATCGACGGGCACGAATACAAGCTCGCCGCTGGAGCCAGCGCCAAGGAACTCGCGAGCAAGGTCAACTCCGACAGCAAAGCCACCGTCTACGCGGCGGTGCTCGACAGCGAAACGATCGTCTTCTCGAGCCGCACGACCGGCGCCACCGAAGGGGAATTCATCAAAGTGACCGACCCCGGCGGGACGCTCACCGAAAAGGCGGGCACCGCGAAAGCCGGCAAGAACGCTGAATACACCGTCGACGGAGTCGCCGGCACCGCCACCTCGAACACGGTGACCACCGCGATACCGGGCGTGACGCTGACGCTGTCCGGACTGACGACGACCGGCCCGGTGACGATCGACGTGCAGGCGCCAGGCCCCAGCACCAGCGCGATCGAAGCCCAGGTGCAGGCGTTCGTGAAGGCCTACAACTCGACGGTCGAAGCGATCCAGAAGCAGCTCACGACCAAGCCCGTGGCCAACCCGCAGAACGCCACCGAAGCCGCCGTCGGCCGCCTCTTCGGCGACCAGGAACTCTCCAGCCTGCTCTCACGCATGCGCGTGAGCATGTACGAACCGATCAAAGGGCTGCCGGCCGAAATGGCGAGCCCCGAAGACATCGGCCTGAGCACCGGCGCCACGGGTACCGAACAGTCTGCGGTCGAGGGCCTGCTCAAGCTCAACCCGGAAAAGCTCGCCAGCGCCGTCAAGGCCAACCCGGCCGAAGCCCAGAAGATGCTCCAGAGCTGGGCCGGCAACCTGCAAACGATGATCAACGGCGCCTCCGAGCCCGGCGGCACGCTCGAAGCGCGGATCAGCGGCGACACCAGCCAGGTCAGCGAGCTGAAAATACGGATCGACGCGATGAACGAAATCCTCGCCGTGCGGCAGAAGTCGCTCGAGGCCACCTACGCGGAGCTCGAAGGTGTGATCTCGCAGAACACGGCGAAAATCTCGTGGCTGACCAACCAGTCCGAACAGCTCAACAAATCCGGGCTCTAGCCCGCCCGCGCGCTTCGCGCGGCGCGGGCCGCCGTCCCAAACCTCAATATTTTTCGCGGGACGCCGATCACAGGGGTGGCGATGAGCAACCTTGCCGCATCACCCGAGGCCTACCGTCAGGGAGCGGTGCTCGCGGCCACCCCAGGGCAACTGGTGGTGATGCTCCACGACGGCGCCAGGCGCTTCCTGCGCCAGGCGGCGCTGGCGATGCGCGCCGGAGAGGTCGAGCGCGCGCACAACACGCTACGGCGCGCGGAGCTGATCATCGCCCACCTAGACGGCACGCTCGACTACGAGCAGGGGCTCCTGCCCCAGCGCCTGCATGCGATCTACATGTTCTGCCTGACGCACCTCAACAGCGCGCGCATGACCCAGGACGCGTCCAAGGTCGAGGAGGTCAGCGGCCTGCTCGCCGAGCTGCGCGAGGCGTGGACGCAGGTCGCGGCGGAGGACGCCCGCGGATGAGCGCGCCGGTGCGCGAGCACGTCGGCGCAGCCACGCTCGCCCCCTACGAGCAGATCCACGCGCACGCCGAGCACGAACTGGAGCTTGCGGGCCGCGGCGACGTGCACGGGTTGGCCGCGCTCGCCGAGCGCTGGGAGCGCCTGACCGCGGATCTGCCCCCGCGCCCGCCGGCGGCGGCCGCGCTGCTGCTGGAGCGGGCGCAGCTGATCCACGAGCGCACCCGCATCGAGCTTGCCCGTATGCGCGAGGCGCTGCTCTCCGACGCGGCCGAGGCGACCCGCGCCAGGCGCACCGCCGACGGCTATGCGGGCCAGCTCCCGCGCAGGCCGCGCGTGGACCGCAGCGCATAGTCGCCTAAAGGTCTGGGCCAAACGGCCGATGACGGGGACGGCCCTCGATGGCCACGAAGCGAACGACCTCATGGAGAGCGTCGGCGTGAGCCCAGGGAGGGCGGAAAGGAAGCCTGTTCACCATGGCACTCGTCGACGCGACCCAGCAGCTGCTGGAGGCCGCAATGCGCGGCTCCTGGCAGCGTGAGACAGCCCTCACGAACAACATCGCCAACGCCGACACGCCGGGCTATCAGCCCCAGGAAGTCAACTTTGAGTCGACGCTCCAGAACGCGATGGGCAGCGGCGAACCGCCCGAAGCGCTGCAATTCCAGACCGAAACCAAGCCGCAGGAAGCGGGACCGAACGGGGCCGCCGTGAGCGTCGATCAGGAATCCGCGAAGCTGGCCGAAAACGGCCTCGACTACCAGGCGCTGACGCAGGTGGTCGGCACCCGCAACAGCATCGTGCGATCGGCGATCGGGATCCTCTGATGGGGCTCTTCGACGCGATCGGCATCGCCGGCACGGGCCTCACCGCGCAGCGCGTCCGCATGGACGTCACCGCCGAGAACCTCGCCAACGCGGACACGACGCGCGGCGCCAACGGCCAGCCCTACCAGCGCCAGGTGGTGGTGCTCGCGCAGTCCGGATCTTCCAGCTTCAGCGGCGCGCTGTCCGGCGCGCTGGCGCAGTCCGGCGGCGGCGAATCCCCCGGCGGCGTCCACGTCACCGAAATCGTCGGCGACCGCACCCCCGATCGCCAGGTCTACGACCCGGGCAATCCCGAAGCCAACGCCCAGGGCTACGTGAAGATGCCCAACGTCACGACGGTCACCGAAATGGCCGACCTGATCTCCGAGCAGCAGTCCTACCAGTCCGACGTCACCGCGATGCAGACCGCCAAGTCGATGTTCTCCTCGACGCTCGGACTGCTGAAATGATCGTCCCGCCGGTGGGGGGTTTGGGGGGCGGAGCGAGTGCCGGGATCTCGCTCGCCCAGTCGGAAGCGCTCGGCTCCCCGGCGTCGGCCGGGCCCGCGGAAGGCCTCGCCCAGAACCCCTCGGCGGCCCCCGCCGAAGCGCCGTTCCAGGGAGAAGCCCCCGCCGGCAGCGAAGCCGTCGGCGGCGAATCCCCGGGCTTCGGAAGCGCGCTCACCGAAGCGATCTCCTCGCTGGAGAAGTCCCAGCAGAGCGCCTCCGCCGCCTCGCAGGCGCTCGCCACCGGCACCGTCAAGGACCCCGAGAGCGCGGTGGTCACCGTGGAGGACGCGGCGATGTCGATGCAGCTCGCAGCCCAGATCCGCGCCAAGGCCACCGAAGCCACCCAGACGATCTTCCAAACCCAGGTCTGATCGATGCCAGTCGCCCAGCTCGCCTCCAGGCTGACCCCGCGCGGATGGCTGATCGCGGGCGGCGTCGCGGTCGGCGCGATCCTGTTCATCTACCTGTTCCTGCACACCGTCTCCCAACCGAGCTACACGACGCTGGTGAGCGGCGTGGACCCCTCCCAGACGGGCAAGATGGAGAGCACGCTCAGCCAGGCCGGCGTCAGCTACCAGCTGCAGAACAACGGCACCGCGATCGCCGTGCAGGCCAACCAGGCCTCGCAGGCGCGAGTGGCGCTCGCGGGCGCCAACCTGCTCGGAAACAGCCAGCCAGGCTTCGAACTGTTCAACAAACAGGGCCTCGGCGAAAGCAACTTCCAGCAACAGGTCACCTACCAGCGCGCGCTGCAGGGGCAGCTCGCCACCACGATCGACAGCGTCCAGGGAGTGTCGGGCGCGCAGGTCACGCTCGTGCTGCCCAACCCCCAGAGCCAGGTCTTCGGCGAAACCCAGGGCGCATCCTCGGCGGCGGTGCTGCTGTCGGGCACGAGCTCGCTGGACCCCGGCTCGGTGCGCGGCATCGCCCAGCTGGTGGCCTCGAGCGTGCCCGGGCTGCAGCTCAGCAAAGTGACGATCACCGACGCCTCCGGCCAGCTGCTGTGGCCCCAGGCCGCGGGCGCCTCCGGCAGCGGCGGGTCCAGCGTCCAGGAAGCCGAGCAGCGCTACGACCAGAGCACGGCGGCAACGCTCGACGCGATGCTCGCGCAGACGGTCGGCGTGGGCAAGGCGCAGGTGCTCGTGTACGCCAACATGAACGTCAACCAGACCACCCAGGAATCGCTCACCTACGCCAAAGCCGGCGTCCCCACCCAGCAGAGCAAAACGGTCGAAACCCTCACCGGCAGCGGCGGCGGCGCCGGTGGCGCGACCGGCACGGCCAACATCCCCGCCGCCGCGGGAGCCGCGGGCGGGAAATCGAACTACAAGCACGAAACCACCAGCTCCACGCTGGGCGTGGGCAAGACCGTGACGCACTCCACGATCGCGCCCGGGGTCGTCGAAAGCCAGCACGTCTCGGTGCTGCTCGACCACTCCGTGCCGGCCGCCGCGCTGCCCGCCATCCGCGAAGCGGTCACCAACGCCGCCGGCATCGTCGCCAAGCGTGGGGACACGATCTCGATCGGGCAGGTGGCCTTCGCCAAGCCGGTCGGAGCAGCCGCGCCGGCGAGCAGCATGATGAGCTACGCCAAGTACGTGCTGCTCGCGCTGGCGGCCGGGCTGTTCCTGTTCTTCACCACCCGCACGCTGCGCCGCCGCGAAGGCGAAGCGATCGACGAGCCGGTGTGGCTGCGCGAGCTGGAGGGGCCGATGCGCCTGTCCGAGCTGCAGCGCGAAAGCTCGATCAGGTCGGCTCCGGCGAACGCGGGCACGGCGCCATCGCGCGCGGGCGTCCTCACCAACGGCAACGCGGGCAGTGGCGAGGACGACGTCCGACGGCAGGTCGAGCAGCTCGTCGACAGCAACCCCGATCGTGTCGCACAGCAGCTCCGCACGTGGATGCAGGAGAGCTAGCCGTTGGCCGAGAAGTCCCCAGCGGACACCGTGCCGGAGTCCCCGGCGCCCTCCGGCGAGCTCCTGCCGGCGAACGCCGAGCGCCTTCCCGGCACCCGCAAGGCCGCCGTGCTGATGGCGGCGCTCGGCTCCGAGCGTGCCGCCAACGTCCTGCAGCTGCTGGGCGAGACGGAGATCGAGAGTCTCTCGATCGAGATGGCCACGATGAACGCGGTCGGCGCGGAGACCATCGAGTTGATCTTCACCGAGCTCGCGGCCCTCGCCGATGCCGGCACGACGGGGGGAGGCATGGACTACGCCCGCGGGGTGATCGAACGCGCCCTCGGGCCCGAGCGGGCGTCGGAGATCCTCCTCCGGCTCTCGGCCCAGCGCGAGACTCCTCCGTTCGACTTCATGCGGCAGGTGCCGCCCGAGCGCGGCGCGGGGCTGCTGCGCAGCGAGTCCCCGCAGACGATCGCGCTCGTCCTCGCAAGCCTTCAGACCGGCCTCGCGGCGCAGGTGCTCGCTCGTCTGCCGGAGCGTCAGCAACCGGACATCGCCCTGCGGATCGCGCGCATGGGAGAAACCAGCGCGCAGGTCGTGCACCAGGTCGAGGAGGTCCTGCGCCACAAGCTGACGGCGGTGGCCGAGCGGGAGTACTCCGCGGCGGGCGGCACCAAAACCCTGGCCGAGATCCTCAACCACTCCGATCGGACGACCGAGCGCAACGTGCTCGAGAACCTCGCCTCGGCCGACAAGAGCCTGGCCGAGGAGGTGCGGGGGATGCTGTTCGTCTTCGAGGACATCGTCAAGCTCGACGAGCGTGCAGTGCAGCAGGTGCTCCGCGAGATCGACCAGAAGGACTTGGTGCTCGCGCTCCGCGGGGCTCCAGAGAGCGTCAAGGAGGTCGTGATGACGAACATGTCCGAGCGCGGCGGGGCGATGCTCAAGGAGGAGATGGAGATCCAGCAGCCGCAGCGCAAGCGCGACATCGACCAGGCGCAGAGCCGAGTCGTGGCGGTCGTACGCAAGCTCGAGGAGGCCGGTACGATCGTGATCGCCGGTAACCAGCAGGAGGAGAGCGAAGCGGTTGTCTGAGGGCGCCGTCAGCTACGACTTCGAGCCGCTCGAGCCTTCGAGTCCCCCGCCGCGCGATGAGCCGGCGCGGTTGCTCGCGCAGGCCAGCGCCGAGGCCGAGCGGATCCGTGAGCTCGCCCGCGCGGAGGGCTTCCAGGACGGTCGTGCGGCGGGGCACGAGCAGGGTGCAGCCGACATCCTCGCCGCGGCGTCGGCCCTCGGCCAGGCCATGCACGGCATCGAGTCGCTGCGGGTGGAGGTGGCCGAGGCAGTCGAGGCGGACGCGATCGAGCTAGCGCTCGCGCTCGCCGGGAAGATCCTCGCGGGGGCCTTCCAGGCGCGCCCGGAGCTGGTCGTGGAGGTCGTGCAGGGAGCATTGCGGCGCATCAGCGACCGCCGCAGGATCACGGTGCTGGTCAACCCCGCAGATCTCGACACGGTGCGGGCGGCGATCGGCGAGATCACCGCGCAGGGCAGCGGCGTGGAGCTGTGCGATCTGCAGTCCGACGAGCGGATCGGCGTGGGGAGCGCGATCGTTCGCACCGCCGAGGGCGAGGTGGACGCGAGCGTGGCCACCCAGCTCGAGCGCGCTCGCGAGGTGGTCAGCCTCTCCCTCGAAAGCGGCGAGCGGGCCGCATGAGCGAGGCAGGCGCGCCCGGCGCGCCCGGCGCGCTGCTGGCCAGCGGCTCCGAGGCGATCCGCGAGGCCGATCTCGCCCGGCGTCACGGCTTTGTGAGCAACCTGATCGGACTGATCATCGAGGCGACGGGCCTGCAGGCGGAGGTCGGAGAGGTATGCCTTGTGGGCACCGACCGCAACCGCGCCGCCGTGTCCGCCGAGGTGGTCGGCTTCCGCGAGGGCCGCACGCTGCTGATGCCGCTGGGCGAGCTGCACGGCATCGGCCCGGGCACGAGGGTGCTCGCAACCGGCGCGCCCTTCCGCATCGGCGTCGGCGAGGCCCTGCTCGGCAGGATGGTCGACGGGCTCGGCATCCCCGACGACGGGCAGCCCGTGCCGGGTGCGCTTGCGCGCTCCACCAGCGGCTCGCCCCCCAACGCCCTCTCCAGGCCCCGCATTCGCGAGCGCGTCGGCCTCGGGGTGCGGGCGCTGGACGGCCTGGTGCCCTGCGGCCGCGGCCAGCGGCTCGGGATATTCGCGGGCTCGGGGGTCGGCAAGTCCTCGCTGCTGGGGATGATCGCTCGCTCGACCAGCGCCTCGATCAACGTGATCGCGCTCGTCGGCGAGCGTGGTCGCGAGGTGCGCGAGTTCATCGAGCGCGATCTCGGCGACGCGATGGAGCGCTCGGTGGTCGTCGTGGCGACCTCCGACCAGCCCGCGCTCGTGCGCATCAAGGCGGCGTTCACCGCAACCACGATCGCGGAGTACTTCCGCGATCAGGGCCACGACGTGATGCTGATGATGGACTCGGTGACGCGGTTCGCGATGGCTCAGCGCGAGGTGGGCCTGGCGATCGGCGAGCCGCCGGCCACGCGCGGCTACACCCCGAGCGTGTTCGCCCTGCTGCCGCGCCTGCTCGAGCGCGCGGGCACGAGCACGCGCGGGTCGATCACCGCGCTCTACACCGTGCTCGTCGACGGCGACGACATGAACGAGCCGATCGCGGACGCCGTGCGCGCGATCCTCGACGGGCACGTCGTGCTCACGCGCTCGCTCGCCCACGCCGGGCACTACCCGGCGATCGACGTCCTGCACAGCGTCTCGCGCCTGATCGGTGAGATCGTCTCGCCGGAGGTCGAGCGTGCCGGCCAGGAGCTGCGAGCGGCCCTGGCGGTGCTGCGCGAGAAGGAGGACCTGGTCGCGATCGGGGCCTATCAGCCCGGCAGCGACCCGGCGCTCGACGCCGCGCTCGCGCACCGCGCGAGAATCGAGCGGTTCCTGCGCCAGCCGGTGCACGAGCGCAGCGATCCGCAGCGCACCGACGCGCTGCTGCTCGAGCTCGCCGCGTCGCTCGCCGCCGAGCTGGAGCGCTCGGCCGGCGAGATCTCCGACGCCGAGGAGGTCGCCGCAGAGGAGCTCGACGCCGCGGCCACGCCCCCCCTGCAGCTCGCCTCGGGGTCGTCCGCGATCCCCACACTCGGGCTGAGCATCTGAGCCGTCGCGGTGGCCGTCAGAGCGGCGATCTGCCGTCGGGGCTCAAGAACTCTGGCGATCTTCCGATAACCAGGCCGTGACGTCCGGAACCTCGTTTCGCTTCCGTCTCGAGCGCGTGCGCGCCCTGCGCGAACGCAAGGAGAAGCTAGCCCAGCAGCAGCTCGCGCAGGCGATCTCGCGCCGCTCGAGCACCGAGGCGGAGCTGCAGAGGGCGGAGGCCGACCTCGAGCAGGTGCACTCGGAACAGCGCAGCGCCGCCAACGAGGCCAGCGCGGTGAGCGCCACGGAGCTGCTTGCGCGCCAGGCATTCCTCGAGCGCGTGGAGGCCGCACGCGGCCTGCGCGCGATCGAGCTCGAACAGCGCGAGGCCGAGGTCGCTGACCGCGACGCGAAGCTCACCTGCGCCGCGGGCGAGCACGAGATGCTCGTGCGCCTGAGGGAGCGCCACCGCGGCGAGCACAACCGCGAGCTGGCGCGTCGCGAGCGCAACCTCCTCGACGAGATCACCGCCGCACGCTTCGGCAGGAGCGGCGCGTGAGCACGCAGGCCCTCACAGCGACCGCCGGCGGAGTGCCCGCCGGAGAGATGGCCGTCCTGCAGCGCGTGGCCCAGCTGCAGGCCCTGATCGAAGAGACGCGCCAGGTCGCCTCGCCCGGTTCGGGCGCAATCGGCGCCGGCTCGGGCGCCCCGGCCGCGGGCACGAGCTTCGCCACGGCGCTCGCCTCGGCGAGCAGCACCGGCCTCGCCGGCTCCGGCGCCCAACCGGCCGTCCAGGGCTCCGCCAGCGGGCCCGGCGGCGAATATGACGTGCTGGTCGAACAGGCCGCTGCTCGCAACGGCCTCGACCCGGCCGTGCTGCATGGGCTCATCCAGCAGGAGTCCGGCTTCGACCCGAACGCCACCAGCGGCGCCGGCGCGGCCGGGCTCACCCAGCTGATGCCCGCAACGGCGTCCTCGCTGGGGGTCTCCAACCCGTTAAACCCGGCCGAATCGATCGAAGGCGGCGCGCGCTACCTCGCCCAGATGATGTCCCGCTTCGGCGGCAACACCGAAGACGCGCTGGCCGCCTACAACGCCGGCCCGGGGGCCGTCAGCCAGTACGGGGGCATCCCGCCGTACGCCGAAACCCAGAGCTACGTCTCCAAAGTGCTCGGCTATGCCGAAACCTACCGCCAGTCCCACCCGGCGGCCGTCACGGGAATCCCGGCATGACCGCGGCCGTCGCCTTCGTCCCGCCGCCGGAGCCGCCGCCGGCCTCCGCGGGAGCCCCACCGGGGGCTCCACCGGGGCCAGCGCCCTTCCACAGCGCGCTCGCCGAATACTGGGCCCGGACCGCAAACGCGGAAGGCCAAAACCAAGAGAGTCCCCAGGCGCAGGGGAGCACGATCTCCGGCCGCGGCTCCAAGCACGGGCAGCCCGCCGGCTCGCACGACGACGCCGCCAGCACCGGTGCGGGGGGCGCCGCTACGGCCGCTCCTCAGCCGCCGAGCACCCACGACCAGGCGACGCGTGCGGAGCGCCCGCGCAGCGCCGCCGCGGACTCCTCCTCCGCGGCGGGCAAGGCCTCTCCGAGCGCCGCAACCGCGTCGTCCACGGGCGCCCGCCCGTCTGGGTCGGCGTCATCCACACCCACCCCCGCCTCCTCCGACGCCGCGCCGGCCACACCCACGGGCGCCGCCGGCGTGACGTCCGGCGCGGGCGCATCCGCAGCGGACGCGGGCGCTTCGGCGACCGGCGCCGGCCAGTCGGGAGCCCCTGCGAGCGCGGCCGCGGCAAGCGCGCAGCTCACCGCGGGCGAGGCCGCCGGCTCGCCGACCAGCGCTGCCCAGGCCGCCGCCTCCGTCGACACCGCACAGGGGAGCGGCCCCGCCGCCGCGCCCTCCGCGACGCCTACGACCGGCTCCGACGCCGGCGTGTCCACAACCGCCGCGGTCCACGTCGGCGAGGCTGCCTCCACCACGGCGCCGGCCGCTGCCGCCGGTACGAGGGCGCCCGCGCCTGCGGCGTCGAGCCCGACCCCGGCCGTCGGTGCGACCGCGGCGAGCGCTGGCGCGCACGAACCCGCTGGCGGGCCTTCCCCGGCGGCCGAAGCCACGCCCGGCTCTGCTGCACCAACCGCGGCGCCCACCAGCACCGTGCAGGGCGGCGCAGCTGCGCGCGCAGGCGAACCGGCGATCGCGACCGGACAGGCACCAGCGCCGGCGGCCGCCGGCGCGAGCGCCGCCGCAGCCAGCGCTCCCGCCGCGCGCCAGGCCGCACCCGCCGGGCCGCTCGCAACACAGGCGCCGGGCGCGCCCGTGGCGTCCCCGACCGGCTCGGGCGGCGGCGCCTCCGCACAGGGCGGCGGCGCGGGCGACCCCGAACAGGCACGCGGACGCGCCGCTGCCTCCTTGGTGGCGTCGCCGCTGCCCACCGGGGCCTCCGTGCACGCCGCCGACACGCCCGCGCCGAGCCCCACCGCGGCGCCCACCGCGCCGGCCTCCGGCGAAGGCTCGAGCCCCTCGCTGCCGGGCGCGCCCGCCGGCGCCACGATCGACCTGCAGCACACGATCGAATCGGTGCGCGCGACGATCGCCCTCGCGGCCAGGCAGGGCCTCGCGCAGGCGCGGATCGCGCTGCAGCCGCGCGAGCTGGGCGACATACGCATCCACCTCAGCCAGACCGCCGACGGCCTGCTCGCGCGCGTGACGGCGGACTCGCCGGCCGCCGCGCAGGTGCTTGCCGACGCCCGCGGAGAGCTGCACCGCTCGCTGAGCTCGCTCGGCGTCTCGTTGCTGCGCCTGGACATCGGCTCGTTCACACAGTCCGGGCACGGCGACCGCGAGGGCCGCCTGCAGGGAGGCGCGAGCAGCCCGTCGAGCCTCGCCGACCCGTCCACCACCTCCGAGGAAGGCGAACCGGCCGAGGAGCCGGCAGGCGCGTCCGCCGGCGCCTCCGCCGGCAGGCTCGTCGACGTTCTCGCCTGAGACACCACGAAAGGATCGATCGAGATGACCGCCACCACTTCCACGATCGCCCAGGCCGCCGCGGCCGGCAGCGCGCCGGCGCCCGCCGCCGGCGCCCCCCCGACGAACCCCGCGGGGGTGCTCGGCCAGAACGACTTCTTGAAACTGATGATCGCCCAGCTGCAGGCCCAGGACCCGCTTCAGCCGGCCAACACCAACGAATACATCACCGAGCTCGCCCAGTTCACGCAGGTCGAGCAGATCACGAACCTCGCCAACGCCAACGAGCTCTCCGGCGCCGTGCAGCTGATCGGCCACAGCGTCTCCTACACGAACGCCGCGGGCCTCCCCGCGACGGGCAAGGTCCAGAGCGTCCAGTCCACCGCGTCCGGGACGACCATCACGGTCGAAGGCGTCTCGGGCGTGAAGCTCTCGAGCATCACGGAAGTCGAATGAGCCCGATCGACAACCCGGCCCTGATCCCCCCCGGCGGCCTCGGCGCGCCGCCCGTCGCGCCCGCACCGAGCGACGGCGCCGCGCAGCGCACCAAGCAGGCCGCGCCCGCGGGACAGTCCTTCGCCAAGGCGCTCGAGGAGGCCGGCGGCCAGCCGCCGCTGCAGTTCTCGCGCCACGCGCTGGCGCGCGTGGAGCGCCGCGGCATCGAGCTGGACGCCGCGACCGTGGGTCGGCTCGCGGAGGGAGTGGGACGGGCCGCGAGCAAGGGCTCACGCGATTCCCTCGTTCTTGTCGACGGCACCGCCTTCGTGGTGTCCGTCAGCAACCGCACCGTCATCACGGCGGTGGGCTCCGAGCAGATGCGAGACAACGTGTTCACCAACATCGACAGCGCCGTGATCGCATGAACAGCGCGGCAAGTCACTACTACGGCCGGACCTCATCGAGGAGGCCGCGAAAGGAAGGGCAGTCACGATGATGGCTGGAATGTATGCCGCGATCAGCGGCCTCGATGC
>Ga0209415_10003730_pt1 | contig 28289 bp, 26 predicted proteins | sample PeaSoiSIISIP2007_FD_187696 | JGI IMG/M metagenome (GOLD analysis project Ga0209415, IMG submission 187696) | Peat soil microbial communities from Weissenstadt, Germany - SII-SIP-2007 (SPAdes) (version 2) | ecosystem: Environmental > Terrestrial > Soil > Wetlands > Peat | place: Germany... | reverse complement strand
AACGGCGACTACTTCGACATCGGCCGCACCTACGAGCCGCAGGGGTTGCTGATCAAATCGGGGGTGCTCGTCCACGGCCCGACGGATCACGAAGCGGTGGTGTTCGACCGTTCGAACGAGCCGACGTTCGCGCGCTTTCATCTGCGCGCCGCCGTCGTCGACGGAACGCGCCGCTATGCGGCGACGCTGTTCAATTCCTGGCCCTCGCGGGACGTCACGATCATCACGCCCGACTACGGGAAGACGTTGCCGGCCGCGCCCGGCATGACGTTCGCGGCGTTGCAGGCACTTGGAGATTCGCGCTTTCGCGTACTCTCGCTGCAGCCGGCGACGATCCCGCTGCCGGTGACGTTCGGGCTCGGTTTCAGCAACCGGTTGCGCGAACCGTTGCCGCAGCCGGGCGACGTCGTCGAAGTCGATTACGCCATCGATCCACCGGTACCGGGCGCCGTCGCCGGCGTCGGCTCGGGCCCGCTCCTCTTGAAGGACGGCGCGTGGTATGAAGATCGTCACGCGCCCGCACCGGACGAACGCGACGTGCAGTGGCCGGTAATCGCGATCGGTACGATGCCCGATCGCACCCTGATGTTCGCCGCGGTCGACGGACGCCATCCGGAACGCTCGATCGGGATGAGGCGCCCCGAGTTTGCCGAGTTGCTGCGCAGCTTCGGCATGATCGATGCGATGGCGCTCGATTCGGGTGGCTCGGTCACGCTCGTTTCGCGCGCGCCGGGTGCGAGTGCAATCACCGTGCGCAACGTGCCGTCCGATTTCGACGCCGAACGGTACGTGACCGATGCGCTGTTCGTCTACAGCTCCGCGCCGCTCGGCACGATCGTCACGACGCCCCGCCCGCACGTCGAACCCACGCCGCTGCGCGTGCTGCCGTGATTCTCCTACCACCTTTGCTTGCGCCGCCGGTGCCGTTTCCGCTCGTCGTTGCGCAGTGGTCGGTGCCGGAAGACGTCGCACCGGGGATTCGCCGTGCCGATTACCGGCTTACGACCAGTGCCGGACCGCTGGTCGTGCACGTGGTGGCGATCGATACGCACGATCCGACCGTGCGGCTGGGAGCGGTCGTCGCCGGCGACCACCTGATCTCGAGCGGCGAGACCGTAACATCGATGGCGGCGCGCACCGGCGCGGTTGCCGGCATCAACGCCGATTACTTCGACATCGGGAACACGAACCAGCCGCTCAACGTCGTCGTGCGTGACGGCACGCTGTTGCGCACGCCGTCGAAACGCGCCGCGATCGAGGTCACCGGCGGCGGCGACGTCGGCATCGGTTACGTTTCGTTTGCCGGCACGGTGTCGTACGGCACGGCCCAGATCCCGCTGACCGGGGTGAACGAATGGCCGCCGCAGGGCGGGGCGACACTGCTGACGCCGGCCTACGGTGCGCTCGCCCCAACGCCGAACGTCGTCACCGCAACGCTCGAACCGCTCGACACCACGCCGGGACTGCCGGGAACGTATCGCGTGACCGCGGTCGGCGCGCCGCTGCCCGGGCCCGTAGGCGGCGTGCTGCTCGGCCTCGGTCCGGCCGCGCAAGCGCTCGCGGCGCCGCCGAACCTCGGCGACACCCTGGCGCTCGCCTACGCTACCTCGCCCGACGCGTCGTCGTTGCTCGCGGCCGTCGGCGGCGGTCCGCTGCTGGTCGCGGGCGGGGCCGCGGTCGACGACCCGTACAGCCCCGCCCCCGAAGAGCGCGACGTGCGGTTTCCCGTTGCCGGTGCCGCGCTCGAGAGCGACGGAACGCTGTTGCTGATCGTCGCCGACGGACGCAACGCGGCGGTTTCGATCGGGCTCACCCGGCCGGAGTTCGGCGCGTTGATGCTCGGCTTCGGTGCCACCGACGGGCTGGCGTTCGATTCCGGCGGTTCGGCAACGCTCGTTGCGCGCAAGCTCGGCGCGGCGGGGCCGAGCGTCGTAAACGACCCGAGCGACGGCCGCGAGCGCCCGGTCGCCGACGCGCTGCTTGCGTACAGCGGTGCCCCGGGCGGCTTGCACCCGCATCTCGTCGTGCGGCCGGCGTCGTTCAGCGTCTACACCGGCGCGCAGGTCGCGTTGCGCGGCGCAGTCGTCGACGACGCCGATCACCGGTTGCGCGTTGCCGACGTTGCTCCGCTCGACACCGATCCGGCGCCTGGGCCGCACGTCGCGATCGCGCGCGAACGCGGCGGCACGTTGACGGCCCTGGTGCCGTATTATACGGTCGAGCGGGTGGCGGCGCTGACGATCGTGCCCGACCGCCCGAATCCGGCGCGCGGGGTGGCGCAGGCGCTGACGGTGACCGGCGCCGATGAACGCGGTGCCCCGATCGCGCTCGGCAACGCGCCGGTCGGCTGGACGTTCGGCGCCCGCACGGTCGCGGGCACGCACGTCGTCTACGACACGCAGGGCGGCGATGTCGCCGTGACGGCAACGTTGGGTTCGGCCACGGCGACGACGCTGATCCGCGTCGGCGATCATACGGTGCGCGTGCCCGCGTATCCCGAGACGGCGCTCGTCTACGACTTCACCGGAACGGCGCGCGCGGCGTATGCGAACGCGACGATCGCGCTGCCCGGCGAACCGGTGCGGCTGAGCATCGAGGTCGACGGGGACGGCAACGGCGTGCCGCTGCGGGCCGCTTTCATCAACCGTTATGGCGAGAAGCAGTTGCTGACGCTGGCGAAGAGCGTCGACTGGACCGGCTGGCGGCGCATTGCGATCGCGTTGCCGCCGAGCCTCAATCCGCCGGTAAGCTTGACCTCGATCTACGTCGTGCGCGCGCTCGGCGGGCCGCCTGTGATTGCGGCCGGAACGTTGCATTTCCGCGCGCTCGCGGTCGTCATTCCAGGGAGTTCGTGATGCGTCTCTTGTGCTTGCTCGCGATCCTCGCGGGCACGCTTGCCGTGCGGCCGGCAGCCGCCGCCGTGCCGCGCGCCGGCGTACCGGTGCTGATGTACCACATGGTCGATACGCACACGCCGAAGGGCCCGGTCGGCCGGTCGCTGACGATCGAACCGGCGGCGTTCGAGGCGCAGCTCGCCTGGCTGCACAAGCACGCGATCCGCACGCTGACGATGAACGATCTGGCCGACGCGTTGCAGCGGGGCGAGCTGCCGCGCAACGCGGTCGTGCTGACCTTCGACGACGGCTACACCGACAACGCCACCGTCGTGACGCCGCTCTTGCGCAAGTACGGCGACCGCGCGAGTTTCTACGTCAGCGCGGACTTCGTCGGCGACGGGCGTCACGCCGGTTGGGCGCAGCTGCGCGCGATGCGCGCGGCCGGCATGGAGATCGGCTGCCACGGTACGCGTCACTTCGACCTCACCCGAGTCGGACCGCACACCGCCGCCTACGAGGTCAGCCACTGCATCGACGCGCTCACGCACTTTCTCGCGCGGCCGACGACCTACGCGTATCCGGCCGGCCGCTGGAACGCCGCGACGCTGGCGCTGATGCGGGCGGCGGGGATGAAGGCGGCGCTGACCGAGCGGCCCGGCGTCGTGACCTCCTTGGCGGCACCGTACACGCTGCCGCGGCGGCGGATCGCCCGTACCGCGGGCCTAGGCTCGTTCGCCGCCCTCGCGACGCCGTAACGCCGCGACTGCCGCTATCCCTCGACAGGCTCGGGATGACATACCGCCGCGATGGGCAAACAACGGTTCCATGATCGCGGCTTTCCTCGCGGGTGTCCTCGCCCTGGCTTCGCCGGCGCCGCCGTGCCCGGGGAGTGACATTTCGGTCACCGATCTGCAGATCAAGGTGATTAAGGGTTCGGCTCGGGCCGCAACCGCCGATCGCCTGCTCATCACGGGCGTGTTCGCCAATATCGGAACCGCAGCGCAAGAGCCGCATGTCGCGCAGCACGCCGAACTGCTGCGGGACGGCGCCGTGATCGCGAGACAACAGCTCCCGCCGCTCGCCGCCGGCGTCACGTATCCGCTGCAGTTCCGCATCTTTCGCGCCACCTCGCAGCGAACCGATCCGATCGAGGTTTTGGTGCGCTACGTCCTCGACGACAAGCGCAGCGCGCGCCGCAACGACTGCTCCCCGACGAACGACAGCCTGACGAAGATGTTCTGACATGCGCGTGCGCCTCGAGCGGTGCGGGGAAGATGACCGCACCGTCACGCTGCGCGCGGGAGTAACGTTCGACGGCCGGGCCGTCCGGTTGACCTATCCGACGCGCACCGGTGCGCTGCTGCGCATCGACGGTGCGATCGCCGGCGCGTTCGACGAAAAGCACGCGACGCTCGATCTGCCCCCGCTCGAGGGAGCGCGCGACGTGACGCTCGCCGTCGAGCGGCGCGCGCTGCCGATCGCGCCCGGCGACGGCTTGTACTGGCGCTGGTTGCTCGCGCGGGCCGAGCAGCGCCCGCGCGAAGCGCTCGAGGTTGCGCCGGCACCGGACGGCTACGGTGCGCTGCCCGGCGCCGTTCCGGGCGATGTCGCAATGATCGGGTACGCGCACTTGGATCTCGCCTGGCTGTGGACGTACGCCGACGCGCGGCGCAAGGCGCTGCGCATGTTCGCCACCGCCTTGCGCCAACTGACCCTTGACGACCGCTTCGTGTTCGCGCAGAGCCAGCCGCAGCTCTACGCTTGGGTGGAAGCCGACGATGCGGATCTCTTCGCGCGCGTGCGCCGGCGCGTCGGGCAGGGCTGGGATGCGAGCGTCGCGACGATGTGGGTGGAGCCGGACCTGCACGCGCCGTCGGGCGAGTCGATCCTGCGGCAATTCGCGTTCGGCATCGGTTACACGAGCGAAAAACTCGGCGTCGTGCCCGACGTCGCGTGGCTACCCGACACGTTCGGCTTCCCGAATACGCTGCCCACGCTGGCCGCACACGCCGGCGTGCACTTCTTCGCCACTACGAAGCTGCAATGGAACGACACCACGCGCTGGCCATACCCCCAGTTCTGCTGGTATGGCGACGACGGCTCGCACCTCGTTTCGGCCGTCATCGACCGCTATAACGGCGAAGCGACGCCGGGCCGCAAGGCGATCGCGCGCGAGCGCAACGAGATCCTCGTTCACGGTTACGGCGACGGCGGCGGCGGGGTACTCGACCGCGAGATCGCCGGCGAGGAGCGCTCCACCCGCCCCTGGCGCAGCCTGGCGTCGTGGTTTGCCGACGTCGACCGGCGCACGCTGCCGCAGTTTCGCGGCGAACTCTACCTCGAGACGCACCGCGGCACGTACACGACGCACCGTGACGTCAAGGCCCGCAACGCGGCGCTCGAACGTGCGCTCGGCGAAGCGGAAGAGTTGTGCGCGTGGTGCGCCGGCGTTCGCGCGCCGGCCGGCGCGATCGCGCCGCTACGCGACGATCTGCGAACGGCCTGGACAATTGTCTTGCGCAACCAGTTTCACGACGTGTTGGCCGGCAGCGCGATCGAGGCGGCCTACGCGGATACGTTTCACGAATACGAGCGTGCGGAACGGATTGTCGCGCGCGTGGCCGCGAGCGCGCGCGCGATCCTGCCGCGAGCCGACGTCGTGCCGGCGCCGGCCGCAGCGGCGCCGCCGGTCAGCGACGGCGAGGGGTTCGTCTTCGCCAACGACTACGTGCGTGCGCGCGTACGCAGCGACGGAACGGTCGTCGAGCTAGCCGGGGTCGACGGCCGCAATCTCGCTGCGCTGGCCAACGGCCTGATGCTCTACGTCGACCGTCCGCGCAGCTTCGACGCGTGGAACCTCGCTGCGGGCTACGATCGGCATCCGCGCAAGCTGCGGCCCGGCGGGGCGTCGGTCGAAGACGGCGCGCTCGTCGTCAAACTGAGCGGCGAGGGCACCGCGATCGCGATGCGCCTTTGGCTCGGCGAGGGCGAACCGTATTTGCGCGTCGAGCTGAACGTGAACTGGCAAGCCACGCACCGCATCCTGCGGGCCGAGCACCGCTTCGCGGTGCGCGCGAACGAGGTGCGCTTCGGGACGCCGCACGGCTCGCTCGCGCGCACGGCGAAGCCGCAGACCCCGGCCGAACGCGCGCGCTTCGAAGTTCCCGCGCAACGCTGGGTGCACGCGAGCGACGGTGAGGCGGGGGTGGCGATTCTCGCGCCTGACACCTACGGCTGGAGCGCGCTCGCGCTGCGCAACGGCGGCGTGCGCATCGGGACGTCGCTATTGCGCTCGCCCACCTGGCCCGACTCCCAGGCCGACCGGGGCGAACGCCACATCGCCTACGCGCTCGCGCCGACGTCCGGTGCGACGGTCGGAGCCCTCGAGGCCGCTTGGCGCGACTACGCCGAGCCCGACCGCGTCCGCTTGTTCACCTGCGAGGATCCGGCCGTGCTGATCGTCGCGACGAAGCCGGCCGACGACGGCCACGGCATCATCGTGCGCGTGCGCGAGTGCAACGGCGAAACGCGCCGCGCGCGGTTGCGCTGCGGCGGCCGCATGCGCAGCGCCAGCGCCGCCGACGCCTGCGAACGTCCGGTCGCGGGCGAGGCGGATGTCGACGGCGAAATGTTGAGCTTCGTGTTACCCGCCTACGCCCTGCGCACGTTTCGCGTTCTCCCTTGAGGACGATCGACACCGTCCTCTTCGATCTGGACGACACGCTGCTCGACGATTCGTCAGCCTACAAGCGCGCCGCCCGCCGGGTTGCCGGCGAAGTCGCCGCCGAACGCGGCGTCGATGCGCAACGGCTCGCGACCGCGTTCGTCGCAGAGGCGAACGGCTTCTGGACGAAGCTCACGCAGGAACGGCTGACGCTGCCGATTCACGACGCGCGCACCCAGTTGTGGAGCGAAGCACTTCAGGCGAGCGGCGTGCCGCTCGACATTCCGCTGGCCGAGCGCTGCGGCGAGCGGTACACGCGCTATCGCGCCGACGAACTGGAACTGTTCCCCGGCGCGCTGGACCTCGTTCGCGCGTTGCGCGAGCACGGGTGCAAGCTCGGCATCGTGACCAACGGCTTCGCCGCCACGCATCACGAGAAGGTCGACCGGGTCGGGTTACGGCCCTACGTCGACGCCCTGTTCCTGGCTGACGAGATGGGCATGGTCAAACCCGATCCCGAAATCTTTCGCTATGCCTGCCGCACGCTGGGCAGCGAGCCGGCGCGGACCGCGATGGTCGGCGACCGCTACGACCGGGACATCATCGGGGCCGCTTCGGTTGGCCTGTTCACCGTGCTGATCGACATCCACGCGATCCCGCTGCCCGACGGTGCCCGGCCGCCTGACGCCGTCGTCGACGCGGTGGCCGGCGTGCTCGGCGCGTTGCCGTTGGGCCCGCGGCAAGGGGCGCGCCTTTAGGGTTACAGAAGCGGTTGGGAGCATAAGGCTCGCCTCGCACTCCAAGGAGAACGCCGTGCAGGTTCCGTCCGTCGAAAACGTCTTCGCTCGCTCCTGGGACCTGCTCGTGCGGAACTGGGTGATCATCATCCCCGGGATCGTCGTCGGTCTGGTGATCGGGATCGTCGCCGGTCTCTACGATCAAACGGCGCCGGACACGTACGGGCAGCCGAGCGGCACGGCGTTGACCTTCGCTTACGGCTTCGGCGGCTTCGTGAGCGGCGTGGTCCTCTTCGTTTTGGCGCTCGCGGGTTATATCGTCACCCAGTGCTACACCGTTGGGATGGCCGGCGCCGCATGGCAGCGCGGGACCACCACGCTCGCTGACGGAACGCGCGCCGTCAATGAGGACGCCGGCAACGTGCTGTTGGCGGCGGTTTATCTGTTCCTGGTCGGGATCGTCGCGGTGGTGCTGGCGCTGCCCACGTTGACACTCTCGCTGTTCGCCTTCTATCTCTTCACGCTGTACACGATCCCGTCGGCCGTGGTCGGCAATCACCGCGGTTGGTTCGCGCTGCGTGAATCGTTCGCGATCGCGCGCGCCCGGTTCGGCACGACGCTGATCATCGGCATCCTGATCGGGTTGCTGCAGCTCGTCGGCCGGTTGATCGCCCACATTTTCTCCATCGCACCGCTGCTGGGGCCGATCATCTCCGCGATCATCACGCAGATCGTGATCGCCTACGCCGTCCTCGTGATCGTCGGCGAGTACCTCATCTTGCGTCCCCAGGTGGCCGAACCGGCCCCTCCGCCGCCCCCAACGTACTGACCGGCCGCAACGAGTCCGCCCCGGCCGGGGTTTAACGAAAGTATGGCGCCGGCACCCACGCGCGCTCTTGATTCGATCGTCATCAAGGGCGCGCGCGAACATAATCTCAAGAACATCGACCTCACCCTGCCGCGCAACCGGCTCATCGTCATCACGGGCCTGTCGGGATCGGGCAAGTCCTCGCTCGCCTTCGATACCATTTACGCCGAAGGGCAGCGCCGCTACGTCGAATCCCTCTCGTCGTACGCGCGGCAGTTTCTCGGGCAGATGGAGAAGCCCGACGTCGACTACATCGAGGGCCTCTCGCCGGCGATCTCGATCGACCAGAAATCCACCTCGCGCAACCCGCGCTCGACGGTCGGGACGGTCACCGAGATCTACGACTACATGCGGCTGCTCTTCGCGCGCATCGGGGTGCCGCACTGTTACCAGTGCGGGCGCGAGGTCAGCGCGCAATCGAGCCAGCAGATCGTCGAGCAAGTCATGGCGCTGCCCGAAGGCGCGCGGATCCAGTTACTGGCGCCGGTGATCCGCGGCCGCAAGGGCGAGTACGCGAAGCTGTTCGAGGAGATCGGCAAGGAGGGCTTTGCGCGCGTGCGCGTCGACGGCACGATCCGCGAATTGCGAGAGAAGATCGATCTCGACAAGAAAAAGAAGCACACGGTCGAGGTCGTGGTCGACCGGCTGGTGATGAAGCCCGACATTCGCCAGCGGCTCACCGACTCGATCGAGACGACGCTGCGGCTCTCGAGCGGCATCGTCGAAGTGCTCTACGAGTTGCCGGGCTCGAAGGCGCAGCACGAGCTGACGTTCAGCGAAGCCTTCGCCTGCGCGCACTGCGGCCTCTCGTTCCAAGAGCTCGAACCGCGACTGTTCTCGTTCAACTCGCCCTTCGGCGCCTGCCCGGCGTGCAGCGGCCTGGGCGTGAAGATCGAGATCGATCCCTGGAAGGTGATCCCCGATCGCACCAAGTCGATCGCCGACGGCGCGATCGTACCGTGGTCGAAGTCGATCGGTGGTGGGCGCTTTCCGTCGATGAACCCGTACTATCTGCAGCAGGTCGAACGCGTACTGCGTTCGCGCCGGGTCAAGACCACGACGCCGATCGAGAACATGCCGCCCGACCTGGTCGAGACGATCCTCTACGGCAGCGACAAGAAGCAGAAGTTCTCCTACGAGGCGCGCAGCGGCCACACCTGGGATTACGAGGCGTCATTCGAGGGCGTGATCAACAACTTGCAGCGGCGCTTCAACGATACGAGCAGCGACTACGTCAAGGAAGACATCGAGAAATATATGTCGTCCTCGACCTGCAAGGTGTGCAACGGCGCGCGGCTCAAGCCCGAAGCGCTGGCGGTCACGATCGCCGGCAAGAACATCAACGAGATCACCACGCTGTCGGTCGAGGTCGCGCAGGCGTTCTTCACCGAGCTGACGCCGACCGAGCGCGAGCGGCAGATCGCGCACCAGATCTTCAAAGAGATTCGCGCGCGGTTGGGCTTTCTCGGCAACGTCGGCCTGGGCTATCTGAATTTGTCGCGTTCGGCGACGACGCTCTCGGGCGGCGAATCGCAGCGCATTCGTTTGGCGACGCAGATCGGCTCGTCGCTGGTCGGCGTGCTCTACATCTTGGACGAACCGTCGATCGGGCTGCATCAGCGCGACAACGACCGGCTGCTGGCGACCCTGCAGACGCTGCGCGACATCGGCAACACGCTGATCATCATCGAGCACGACGAGGACACGATGCGTTCGGCCGACGTGATCGTCGACATCGGACCGGGGGCCGGCGCCGAGGGCGGCTACATCCTCTCGGTCGGGCCGATCGAGGATATCATCGCGAATCCCGAGTCGCTGACCGGCGCCTACCTCTCGGGCCGGCAATTCATCGCCATTCCCAAGAAACGCCGCGCGGGCCGCTCGATCCTAGCCGTCAAGAACGCGCGGGCCAACAACCTGCACGGCATCGACGTCGACATTCCGCTCGGCACGTTCACCTGCGTCACGGGGGTCAGCGGCAGCGGCAAATCCACGCTGGTCAACGAGGTGGTCGTCAAGGCGCTCAACCAGCACCTGCACCACCAGCCCGCGGGCGGAACGTACGGCAGCGTCAAGGGCGCCCAAGAACTCGACAAGATGGTGGTGATCGATCAGTCGCCGATCGGCCGCACCCCGCGCTCCAATCCGGCGACGTACACCGGCGCGTTCGATTTGATCCGCGAGCTGTTCTCGATGACGCCCGAAGCGAAGCTGCGCGGTTACACGCCGGGCCGCTTCTCGTTCAACGTCAAGGGCGGCCGCTGCGAAGCCTGTCAGGGCGACGGCATCATCAAGATCGAGATGCACTTCCTGCCCGACGTCTACGTTCCGTGCGAGGTCTGCAAGGGCAAGCGCTACAACGCCCAGACGCTCGAAGTGAAGTATAAGAACCGTTCCATCGCGGACATTTTGGAAATGCGGGTGGACGAGGCGTCGGAACTTTTCGCCGCGATCCCGCGCATCGCGAACAAGCTCAAGACGATCGCCGAGGTGGGGTTGGGCTACATCAAGATGGGCCAGCCCGCGACGCAGCTCTCGGGCGGCGAGGCGCAGCGCATCAAGCTGGCAACCGAACTTTCCAAGCGTGCCACCGGGCGCACGTTCTACGTGCTGGACGAGCCGACGACCGGTTTGCATTTCGCCGACATCCACAAGCTGCTCGACGTCTTGCAGCGGCTGGTAGCGGTGGGCAATACGGTACTGGTCATCGAGCACAACCTCGACGTGATCAAGACGGCCGACTACGTCATCGATCTCGGCCCCGAAGGCGGGGAGCGCGGCGGCACGATCGTTGGGACCGGGACGCCCGAGGAGCTGGCCGCGAATCCGAACTCCTACACCGGCGAGTACCTGAAGGCGGTGCTGACCGACGAGCGGGCCCATGGCATCCACGTCGACGCGGCCGCGGTCGCCGCGCGGGAGGAAGCGAACCTGAAGACGCTGGACGACCTGATCTCCGACGGCCGGGTTCCCGTAGAAGCGTAACGAAGGCGCAAGGGTGTCTTCGTTCGCGATGGCGATGCTCGTGTGTTCGGATCTGGCGCGTTCGCGCGCCTTTTACCGCGACGTGCTGGAACTGCGCATCGCCACCGACGCGTCGCCCGATTGGGTCGACTTCGACCTCGGCGAGGGTCAGCGCCTCGGATTGCACCCCGACAGCGAGACGCTTTTGGTTCGAGCCGGGTCGCTCCAGTTGGGATTTCACGTCGAGAACGTCGACGCGTTCATCACCGACGCGCGCATGGCCGGGGTGCGCATACTTCAAGATCCGTACGATCAGGGTTTCGGCCGCGTTGCGGTGATCGCCGATCCGGACGGTTACGTGATCCAAGTGTTCTCGCCCAAGCATGCCGGCGCCACGAGCCGCTGAGCGCGCGGCCGCCCTGCGGAAACAACTCGACGACGCGAACTACCGGTATCACGTCCTCGACGATCCGCAGATCTCGGACGCCGACTACGATGCGCTGCTGCGCGAGCTGATCGATCTCGAGACCGCAAACCCCAAGCTGCGCACCCCCGATTCGCCCACCGTGCGCGTCGGATCGCCGGTCGCCGGCTCCTTCGCCCCGTATCGGCACGGCAAGCCGATGCTTTCGCTCGGCAACGCGTTCGATGCGGACGAGCTGCGCGCATTCGACGAACGCGTGCGCAAGCTGGCGGGCGGGACGGCCGTCACCTATACGTGCGAGTTGAAGATCGACGGGCTCGCTGTATCGCTGCACTACGAAAACGGTGCCTTCGTTCGCGGCGGCACGCGCGGCGACGGGACCGCGGGGGAAGAGGTGACCGAGAACCTGCGCACGATCCGCTCGATCCCGCTGCGGTTGCGCGGCCGGAGCGTGCGCACGATCGACGTGCGCGGCGAGGTGTACTTTCGCCGCAGCGCCTTCGAGGCGCTCAACGCGCGCCGCGAGGCCACCGGTCAGCCTCTCTTCGCGAACCCGCGCAACACCGCGGCCGGGGCGCTGCGCCAACTCGATGCGCGGCTGACGGCCGAGCGGCGGTTGTCGTTCTTCGCCTATGCGGTCGGCGAGGTGGACGCCGGCGGCGTTCCGCGCTCCCAGTTCGAGTTGCTGGGGTTTCTGCGCGCGCAAGGCTTCGCCACGAACCCGCACAACGAGCGGGCAGCCACGATCGAGGAGGTGATCGCCTTCACCGAACGCTGGGACGGCGAGCGCGACACGCTCGACTACGAGATCGACGGCATCGTCGTCAAGGTCGACGACCTCGCGCTGCAAGAGAAGTTGGGCCGCGCCGGCAAGGATCCGCGCTGGGCGATTGCCTACAAATTTCGCGCTCGCGAAGCCACGACGCGCCTGTTGCGCATCGGCATCAACGTCGGCCGGACCGGAACGCTCAACCCCTACGCCGAGCTCGAGCCGGTGCAGATCGGCGGCGTGACGGTCAAGTTGGCGACGCTCCACAACGAGGACGACATCCGGCGCAAGGACATCCGCGAAGGCGACGTCGTCGTCGTGCGGCGCGCCGGCGACGTCATCCCCGAGGTCGTCGGGCCGGTGCTCGCCGAGCGGCACGGCAAGCTCAAGCAATTCACCATGCCGGCGCATTGCCCGGTCTGCGGCTTCGCCGTCGATCATCCCGAGGGCGAGGCGATGGCGCGCTGTACGAACGCCACGTGCCCGGCGCAGCGGCGGGAACGCGTGCGCCACTTCTGTTCGCGCGGCGCGATGGACATCGAAGGCGTCGGCGAGGTGCTGGCGTTCGCGCTTGTCGACGAGGGACTCGTCGACGACGTCAGCGACCTCTACACGCTGACCGCGGAGCGTCTCGCGGAGCTGCCGCGCATGGGCGACAAGACGATTGCGAACGTGCTCGCGAACATCGCCGGGTCGAAGTCGCGCGGCCTGGCGCGGCTGTTGTTCGGCCTCGGGATTCGCATGGTCGGCGCGCAGAACGCCGCGATCCTGGCCGGCGACTACGGTTCGATGGACGCGCTGATGGCGGCGAGCGAAGCGGATCTCGTCGAGAGCGAGGGGATCGGCGAGCAGATCGCGGCCAGCGTCGTGCTGTTCTTCCAGCAAGCGGCGAACCGGGCGCTGATCGAGCGCCTGCGCGCGGCCGGCGTCGACCTGACCGCGCCCAAGCGCGAACGCGCCGCGAAGGGAGCGCTCGCAGGCCGGACGTTCGTCCTCACCGGGACCTTGCCCAACCTCACGCGCGAGGAGGCGAGCGAGCTGATCGTCAACGCCGGGGGTAAGGTGACGTCGGCGGTCAGCAAGAAGACGAATTACGTTGTGGCTGGGGAAGAAGCGGGCTCGAAGCTCGCCAAGGCCGAGTCGCTCGGCGTAACGATCATCGACGAGGATGCGCTGCGCGATCTGCTGGTGGCCAAGTCTTGAACGCCCATGATTTACTCGTACGCCCCGGCGGAGCGATTCGTCTCGACAAACTCGATCCGGCGGCGACGCCGGGGTTCAAAGACCGGTCCGAGGCGCGCGAGAAGCTCGAGCGCGACATCGAGCGCCTGACGGATTTGCAGGACGTCTTCGCGGCGGTACGATCGCACGCGCTCTTGATCGTGCTGCAGGGTATGGACTCGTCCGGCAAAGACGGTGCGGTCAAGCACGTGATGTCGGGCGTCAACCCGCAGGGCGTCGACGTTTTCAGTTTCAAGACCCCGACCGACGATGAAGTCGGCCACGACTTTCTCTGGCGTTGCGAGCGCGTGCTGCCCGAGCGCGGCCGCATCTCCATATTCAACCGCTCCTACTACGAAGACGTCGTCGTCGTGCGCGTCCACAAAGAGATGCTCGCCCGCGAAGCGGCTGTGCCGGAGAAAAGTCTTTGGGTCGAGCGCTTCGAGGACATCAATGCCTTCGAGCACCATCTCGCGCGCAACGAGACGCTGATCCTGAAGTTCTTCCTGCACATCTCGAAAGACGAACAGCGCAAACGGTTGCTCGAGCGGGTCGACGACAAGAACAAGAACTGGAAGCTCTCGGTCAGCGACGTCCAAGAACGCCGCTACTGGAACGAGTATCAGGCGGCATATCAAGCCGCGCTCAACGCAACCTCGACGCAGTGGGCGCCGTGGTACGTGATCCCGGCCGACCACAAGTGGTTCATGCGCACCGCGATCGCCGACGTCATCGTCGGGAAACTCGAAAGCTTAGGCTTGCAGTACCCGCAACTAACCGGCGACGTCGCGGCCAAAATCGCGCATTTCCGGGAGCAACTGGAGGCCGGTTAGTCGAAGGGCGGCTACATGCCGTCGCTCGACAGACTTCCGGAAGCCGCTCGCAAAGGGATGCTCGATTTTCCGGCGGAGGTGAACGAGACAACGCCGTTCCACCGCCCGCCGAAGCCCTTAGCGCAATCGAAGGTCGCGATCGTGACAACGGCCGGGCTGCACCTGCACGGTGATCGGCCGTTCGTCCCGGCCGATCCGTCGTTCCGCCGCATCCCCTCCGATGTCCGCGGCGACGATTTGCTGCAGACGCACAACAGCATCGGGTTCGACCGCACCGGCGTCATGGCCGACGTCAACGTGGTCTTTCCGATCGACCGTTTGCGCGAGATGGTGGCCGAGGGCCGGATCGGATCGCTGGGGACGGCGTTTTACTCGTTCATGGGGGCGCAGCGCGATGCGAGCGTCATCAAGTCGACGACCGCGCCCGAGGTTGCCGCCCGGCTGCTGGAAGACGGCGTCGACGTCGTTCTGCTCACCCCGACTTGACCGCTGTGCACTCACACGGTCGGTGTGATCGCACGCGTCTTGGAAGAACGGGGCCTGAGCACGATCGCGCTGAGTTTGGTGCGCGAACATACGGTCAAGGTCAAGCCGCCGCGCGCGGTGTGGGTGCCGTTTCCGTTCGGCATATCGGTCGGTCACCGCAACGACGTCAAGGAACAGCGCGCCGTGCTGGAGCTGGCGTTTTCGACGCTCGACGCACCGGCCGGCCCGGTGCTCGTCGACTTCGTTGCGGCCGAGCGCCGCGAGCGGGCGGCGCCCCTTCAAGCCTCCGACGTCGAGGTGGAAGGGCAGGCCCGCACGATCGATCTGGCCGGTGAAGTCGAAGCGATGCAGGCGCGCTGGAATGCGCAACGCGCCGGCGCGACCGCGCGCAGTCACGTCGGAGCGAGCGGCGTCGACCCGGCGCAGTTCGGTGCGCTGGTGCGCTTTCTCGAAGCGTACGCGCGCGGCGAGGCCGCCGACTATGCCGGCCGGCCGGCGGACGTTGAGCCCCTACCCTTCATCCGTTACGGCATCGAGGATCTGCGCGTGTTGTACATGGAGACGCGGATGGGCGAGCAACCCGATGAAGCCAGCGACGACCGCCAGCGCTGGCTACTCGGGAGCACGGCCCTCGGCGTTTTTCTGCGTACGCTCCGCGACCGCATGGAAGCCTCCGACGACCCCAAGACGAAAGCCGCCGCCCTGGGCATCGCGCGTTAGGCGACCGCGACCGGCGCGCGGAACTGCGGGATAACCCGTTCGCCGAAGAGGCGCACCGAGCGCCGGTTCAACTCGTACGGCATACTCGAGATCTGCATGTGCGTGAGGAAGATGTCGAACCCGCAGCGCGCTTGCTGTTCGTGGATCCGGCGCGCGACCGTGTCCGGCGAGCCGACGATGGCGAGACCCTCGTCGATCCAGAAGTCGTACGACTTCGCCGTCTCAAGAAAGAGGCGCGCCATCTCGAGCATCTCCGGCGTCTTCTCCTCTTCGCGCAGATTTTGTGCCCGCACCACGCCGCCGTGGCCCAATATCCCTTCGAGCATGTAGGGTTCCGCTTCACGCCGCGCCTGATCGTCGGTCTCCGCGACGTGCACGTGGCGTACCATCATCGTGCGCCGCGCCGGGCCCGGATGCGCGTACGCTTTGAGCCGTTCGTGATAGAGGTCGAACTTCTGCGCGATCGTGTTTTCCGCGTCGAGATTTTGCGCGAAATGGAAGTTGTTCTTGGCCGCGTATTCGATCGACGTCGGGCTGTGGCCGCCGACCCAGACCGGCGGATGCGGCTTTTGGTAGGGCGCCGGCTGCGGCGCCGCCCGATCGAAGCTGAAGAACTCGCCCTCGTAGCTGAATTCGGTCTTCGTCCAGGCCTCCAGCACGACGTCCATGACCTCGACGCCGATCTCGCGCCGCTTGCCGAAATTGGTTTTCCAGGGCGCGAATTCGGGTGCCCGCGTGCCGTAGCCGAGCGCGAACTCCAGGCGCCCGCGCGAGAGTTGATCGAGCATCGCGGTGTCCTGCGCCAGCCGGATCGGGTGGTGCATCGGCAACTGGAACACCATCGCGCCGAAGCGCAGGGTCTGCGTTGCTGCGGCGAGGGCCGTGAGGTACACCGCCGGCGAGGTGATCACCGGAAAGCGCGCGTTCTGGTGCTCGATGAAGAAATAGTAGCGAAAGCCGAGCTGTTCGCTCAGCGCCGCGTCCGCGATGTGCTGCTCGTACACCGACGCCGGGTCCGCCAGCGTTCCCTCGTGTGGTAAGGTATCGAAGAGGCCAAACTCCAGCTCCATGGCGCCCGCTTCGTCGCCGCCCTTGAAATCGCTTTGCGAACGCGCTAGCATCAGCCGCATGAACTTTGTTCGCGCATTCGTTGCCTTACTGGCCGCCGGGGCCGTCGCCGCGGGGTCCTCAGCCGAGGCCGGTGCGCAGACCGCGCCGCTCTCGATCGACGTGTTCCTGCCGGTGACCGGGCAGGCCGCATTCTCCGGTCAAGCCTTGAGCCAGGCCGCCGCAGCGTTCGAAAAGTACGCCAACGCTCACGGCGGCGTTCGCGGGCAACCCATTCACTTCGATATCAGCGACGATCAAACGAGCCCGCAAGTCGCGTTGCAGCTCACCAACGCGGCCATCGCCCGGCACGTGCCGGTGATTCTCGGCTCGGCCGTCGTCGCGACCTGCGCCTCGATCGGCGCCGCCGTCGCCGCAACAGGTCCGGTGCAGTTCTGTTTCTCGCCCGGGTATTCGCCGCCGAAGGACTCCTACTCGTTCGCCAGCTCGATCACGATCATCAACGCCACCAAGGCGATCCTGACTTATGCTAAACTGCGCGGCTTCCACCGCATCGCATTTCTCGGTTCGACCGACGCAACCGGCATCGCGTCGGCCGCTGCGAACGCCGAGCTGTTCAAATCACCCGACCTGCGCGGGATCGAGCTCGTCGCCGACGAGCGGATCGCCAACACCGACGTCACGGCAACGGCCCAGATGTCCAAGATCAAGGCAACGCGTCCGGACGTTCTGTGGACCTCGACCACCGGGACGGTGTTCTCGACCGCGATGCACGGCATGAACGACGTGGGGCTCGCCGTTCCGGTGATCACGACCACGGCCAATGCCAGCGTCCCGCAACTCAAGTCCTTGAGCGACGTGCTGCCCCATGACGTCTACTTCAACGGCTTTTCGTATCAACTCGGCGATCTGCTGCGGGACAACGAAGTGCGCGAACAGGGCAAGATCTTTGCCGACGCGTTCAAGCAGATCGGCGTGGCGCCGACGGCCTTGCATGCGCTCGCGTGGGACGAGATGCTGCTGGTGTTGGCTGGCTATCGCCAGTACGGACCGGCGATGACCGCGGATCAGCTCAAGGCCTTCACGCTGGGGCAGCATCGCTTCCCGGGGCTCAACGGCAACTACGACTTCACCAGCGGCGACCAGCACGGGTTGACCTCCGACGCCGTCGTCGTCATCGGCTGGGACAAGGACAAGCAAGACTTTTATCCGGCCAGTCAGCCGGGCGGCGTGCCGATCAAACGGTGAGCGGGTAGGCTACCACTGTTGCCGCGCGGCCGCCATTTCCGGCGTGTCGCGGTCGGGGTTCCAGGTGTAGCCGAAGGGATTCACGTGCCCGCACTCGGGGCAGACGCGATTGCGTGGTTCATTGTTGTAGTCGCGCATCGCATCGTCGAAGAATTTGAACACGCCCTCGAAGCCCAATTCGGCGGTGCGGTAGTGCCGTTCGTAGAGGATCGTGAGGCACTGCTCGCAATACTCGGCCACGCTTTCGCCGGCGCGGCCGGTCGGATCCGGGTGCTGCATGAAGATGAGACAGTAGGCCGGCGTTTCGGCTGTCGGCCCGGGCAGCGTGAGGTAGAGCTCGTCCATGTCGTTGATGTGCCAAAAGCCGAAGTTGTGCGGCACGCGATGCGGCGTTCCGCCGCACGTCATACGCAGCGAGAGCACGGTGTTTTCCATCGTCACCAGGCCGTTCGGCCCGAGCTCGATTGCCGCCGGTAGCTCGCCCTTGACGGGATCGAGCACGACCCCGCCTTCGCACATGCGGCGGCGGATGCCGACGATGTTGTGGCCGGCGCGTTTGAAGCGCGAGAACTTCTTGACCATCACGTCGTCGATCAGGTCCCAGTCGCCCAACAGCTTCTCTACCGATTGGTCGACGTACACGTCGGTAAACATCGCCGCTCCCTTCGTTACCAAGCGAGGCGACCCGCAGCTTCGATTTCGTCGTCGGCTTCGGGTTCCATCGCGTACGCCGGCGGATGGAGCGTCCCGCAGCCGGGGCACGTGCGCGCAGCAGCGTCCGCGTTGAACACCCGGACCGCCTTGGCAGTCTGCGCGAGCAGACCGCCGAGGCCCATACGCTTCGGTATCGCCACGCCCGAAAGCTCGCGCCCGCACTTCGGACACGCCCAGAACACGCGATCTTCGGTGTACGTGTCGTACGACGTGCCGGTCAGCAGCATATAGGCCGCACCGCCCGGCGCGGGCGAGCGCACGTACATCGTATCGGCGCCCGTCATGCGCCAGAAGCCGTAGACGTGCGCCAAGCGGTACGGCCGGCCGGTCGGGATCACGTGCACCGCGCGCTCGACGACCGGAACGCGGACCACGCCCTCGTCAAAGCGTTCGAACAGGTCGAGCTCCGGACCGCCCGGCGGAACGCAGCGCGACCAGACATAGTTCTCGCCGGCTTTCTTCCACTGGCCGTTGGGGCCGGCTTCGGCCATCGGAGCGCCGTCGTCGAGCACCGGCATGCGAGTCATACGGCTTGGCATTACCAGGAACCGCACGTGGCCGCCTGCTATATGCGCCAGTGAAAAGAGGGCACCGAGCGATGAAACGTGCGGTTCGATGTTTGGCAGTGATCGCGATGGTCGCAACGTTCGGCGCGACGCCGGCGAGTGGAACGCCGTTTACGATCGACGTGATCGCGTCGATGACGGGGTCCGGGGCGTTTCTGAACCAGCAGATCGTCACGGCGATCAAGGCCTACGAGAACACCGCCAACGCCGCCGGCGGCATTCATGGCCAGCCGGTGCACTTCGAGGTGCACGACGATGCCTCGGTTCCGCAAAACGCGGTGCAGTTGGCGACGCAGATCATCGCGCAGCATCCGGCGGTCGTGGTGGGCCCCGCCGCACAGGCAACCTGCAATGCCGTTGCCGCGCTCGCGTCACACGGTCCGGTCGTGTATTGTCTCTCGCCGGGCCTGATCCCCGAACCACACAGCTACGTCTTCTCGGTCTCGTCGTCGCTCGTCAACATCGTGCCGGCGATGTTCCGCTACATCCGGACTTCGGGCCACCACCGCGTCGCGACGATCATCACGACCGACGCGACCGGGCAACGCTCCGACAAGATGATCGACTACGTCATGCACTTGGCGGAAAACAAGTCGATCACGATCGTTGCGGACGAGCACTTTTCCGACACCGACATCAGCGTGGCCGCGCAAGTCGCGCGGATCAAGGCCGCCGACCCGGACTTCATCTACCTTTCAGCCAGCGGCGCGGGGTTCCAGACCGTGATGCGCCAGCTCAACGATGCGGGTCTCTTCGCGATTCCGATCGTTACGTCGTCGGCCAACATGTCGACCCGCATGCTCGAACCGTTCGTGAAGAATCCGCCCTCGGAGATCGTGTTCAACGGTCCGCGCTTCTGGGGATCGACCAACGAGCCGAACCCGGCGCTCAAGAGCGCGATTGCCGAATACCGCGCCGCGTATCAAAAGATGGGCGCCGAAACGACACCGAACGACGACTTCGGTTGGGACACCGCCAAGATCGTCGTCGACGCGTTCCGGCATCTCGGCACCAACGCCACCGCAACGCAGGTCCACGACTACATCGAGAACCTCAAGGGCTTTGCCGGCATCAACGGCGTCTACGACTTCACCGGCGGCGACCAGCACGGCCTCGACGCCAACAGCATCGTCATGCTGCGCTGGGAAGCCGCGTCGAACACCAACGTTCCGGCCAGCGGCCCCGGCGGCGTCGCCCTGCGCAAGCCCTAGAGCTGTGTTACTTGATGACCTCGTCGGCTTGAATCAGCAGCGACTGTGGGACGGTTAGGCCGAGCGCCTTGGCGGTCTTGAGGTTGATCGACAAGTCGTACTTGACGGGATTCTGAACGGGAAGCTCACCGGGCTTCGCGCCCCGCAGGATGCGGTCGACATACGATGCAGCACCACGCGAATCAGCGATTGGATCGATCGTATAGGTCATCAGGCCGCCGAGCGGGGTGAAGCCCGGCTGGGAATAAATCGCCGGCAGGCGCTTGCGTGCCACTGCCCTGACGACTTCGTCGCGGTGAATGTTGGCCCATATATTCGGTAGCACGATCAAGCCGATATCCGGCTTCCGACCTAGCGCGGCCACACGTCCGAGGTCGGCCGCTTGCGCAAGCCGCAATTCGGTCGCTGCAATCCCGGCCGATTTCGCTGCAGCTTCAGCCGCCCCAAGGAAACCACGGTAGCTTGGGACACCAGGGTTGAAGACGAGCGCGACCCGCGTCGCGGCCGGCGCGATTTCCTTGAGCAACTGCAGCCACTTGGTGGCCATAGCGAAGTCGAAATTGCTGAATCCGGTGACGTTGCCGCCCGGTCGCGCCAGGCTGGCGACGAGGCCTTGGCCGACGGGATCGCTGACGCCCACGAACACAATCGGTATTTCGTGCGTGTGCCGTTTCAGCGCCAACACGACCACTGACGATGCGGCCAGGATCGCATCCGGTGCCGAGGTGACGAGCTCCGTGGCAACATCTGACAAATGCTTGTCATCGCCGTTCCCGTTGCGAACCTCGAATTTGACGTTTCCGCCTTCGGTCCACCCGAGCGCTTGAAGAGCTTGCCGGAAGGCCGTGAGGCGGACCGCATTCGTCGGTTCATTTGGCGCCGAGTTGAAGAGCACGCCTATCTTGCGCATCCCGCCCGTTTGCTGCGCGACCGCCGCGCACGGCCAGGACATCGTCACACTGCCAAGCAGTGCGACGAGATCGCGCCGTTTCATCGGACCACCTCGTGAGCGCGAATCGTCACGACAACGTCAGCGCGGGCGATTCAAAATTGCGAAGGCATCCGCCACCGCAAAGGTCAGGCCCGGCAATGCTCGGTGTGAGAACGTGTCGCCTTCGCAAAATATGGTATACCCCGCGCGATCGAACGTCTCGATCGTGCGGGCCAGCGGATCGACGAGAATCACGGCGTCGGTGCCGGCCGCGAGGTAGACCTCGATCTTGTGATCGATATGCTGCTGGCGATCGTCGGGCGAACGAATTTCCACCGCGACGTTCGGCGGGAGCAGCGGCGCTTCCAGTTCGTCATCGCTGCGTTCGCCCATCCGCTCGTACGACAGGTACGCGACGTCTGGAACGAGCGGCCGAATATCCTCGCCAGGCGGCTCGAGCCGAAAGCGCCACTCCGTGCCGATTTCGCCGCGAGCTTCGGCCCACGGATGGAGCAACATAACGAACTTTGCCTGTAAGAGCGAATGCCGCCGCTTCGGGCTCACCTTTTGCACCGGGCGACCCAGAATCCATTCGAACGCCGGCTTTCCCTCCGGCACCACCATCTCACGGGGCATGCGACGCACCTCTTCCACACTCAAAGCTATCACGCGCGCGAGGCGCGCGGCAAGAAAGGCGCGACATCAGAAGAGCCGGATCGGATCGTGGTCGGGTGCGACGTCCGCAGCGCTGCTGAGGGCGTCGGCGACGTCGCCGGCAATGACGCCGACCGGTCGCGTCGCGGCTGCTACCCGCCCCGCGAGCCCGTGCCAGAACGCACCGGTGCAGGCAGCATCGACCGGCGAGAGACCCTGCGCGAGCAAGGTGCTGATGATGCCGGTCAAGACGTCGCCCGTGCCGGCCGTCGCGAGTGTCGGCGTTCCGGTCGGGTTGAGGTGCACGCTCGTGCGATCGGCGATCAGCGTCGTGCGGCCTTTGAGCAGCGTCGTGATCCCGTATTCGGCGACGAACGCGCGCAAGCGGGCTAGCCGTTCTTCCGGCGCGAGGGTTCCGTGGCCCGAGAGTCGCGCGAATTCGCCCGCGTGCGGCGTGAGGATCAGCGGCTTGTCGGCGTAGTCCGGCAGGTGTTTGGTCAGGTGGAAGAGCGCGCTCGCATCGGCGACGATCGGCAGAGTCGCCGCCGACATCACGCCGCGCACGATCTCGCCCACCGTATCGGAGAGGCCGAGACCCGGACCGATGCCGATCGCCGAGCAGTGGTTGCACAGCTCGAGGATCGTCGCGATCGCGCGCGGCGGATCGTCCTCGTCGTAGGTGACGACCACTTGCTCGATCAGGTGCGCGCGCAGCGCCGCCGCCGCTTTCGCGGGAGCAGCAACGGTGACGTAACCCGCACCGGCGCGCGCCGCGCCGAGCGCGCACAGGACGGCGGCGCCCGGAAATTGTTCCGAACCGGCCACGATCAGCGGTGCGCCGGCGCTGCGCTTCTCCGCATCGGCGGCCCGGCGCGGGCGCAGCGCGTCGAACTCGTCCGCGGTCAGCACGAAACTGTCGAGGTCGATGCCGTCCGCGTCCTCGTCGCGCATCCCGATCGGCGCGCACCACAAGTCGCCGGTCGCGTTGCGGCCGGGATCGAGGAACGAGCCGAGTTTCGGCCGCCCGAGCGCGATCGTCGCCGCGGCGCGCACGTAGGTAGCGCCGAGCGCACCGGTCGTCGGATCGCAACCGGTGGCGACGTCGAGCGCGAGGATCGGAACCCCGGCTGCGTTCATCGCGCTGACCCGCTCGGCGGTGGCGGGATCGAGCGGTAACCGCGCGTTCACGCCGAGGAGCCCGTCGAGTAAGAGCTCCGCCGCCGCAAGATCCTCCGGTAGGGCCGGGTACGGACGCACCTCGACGCCACTGGCGCGCGCGCGCAGGAAGGCGTCCATGCGCGCCGCACCCAAGCCGGCGGCGGGATCGTGGTAGACGATCCGGGGGCCATCGAGTCGCGCCAGCGCCGCGAACGCATCGCCGCCGTTGTTGCCGTTGCCGGCCAGCGCGATCACCGCCCCGTCCTGCCGGTAGCGGCGCACCACGCGCGCGATGGCAGCGCCGGCGCGCCGCATCAGTACGATCTCGCCGTCGCGCGCCAGTGCGGCCGCATCGATGGCCCGCATCTGCACGGCGGTAACGGCGCGCATCAGCCTTCCAGCACGACGACCGCGGCCGCCATCGTCGCCGTGTGCGTGATCGTCAGATGAATCGCCCGCACGCCGCGCCGCTCGATCAACGCGGCGGCCTTGCCGTAGAGCGCAATCGCCGGGCGGCCCGACCGCTCGTGCGTGACGCCGACGTCACGCCACGGGATCGCGTGGCCGAAGGCCTTGCGCGTCGCTTCCTTCGCAGCAAAGAATCCGGCCAGCCGCTCCGCCCAGTGACGCTTGCGCATGGCGTAGCTCATCTCTTCCTCGGTGTAGACTTTGCGGCCGAACCGCTCGCGCTCGGCGTCGCCGAACCGGTAGCGGTCGACCTCGGCCAGATCGATGCCGATCCCGATGATCATTAAGGTCCGTTCGGTTCGCAGGCAGCCTTTCCCATTATCACGAAAACGACGGTCGCCGATGAGCGAGATCAGCGTCGTCCCGATCAACGTGATCGACCACCAAGTGCTGACGCGTCTAGCCCTGTGCCTGGAGGAGCGATTCCTCGCGACGTGCATCGTGCGGGCCTCGTTGCCGGTCCCCAAAAGCGCGCTCAACAGCGTACGCAAACAGCTGTTCTTTGGTTCGCTCGCGACGAAGCTCGCCGCCGCTCACGAGAGCCGCGAGGGGGCCGTCCTCGGCATCACCGAGTTCGACCTCTACAAGACCTCGCATCATTTCATCTTCGGCGGCTCGAGCGAGTCGCATCGCTGCGCGGTCGTCTCCTTGCACCGCCTGCGGCCCGAGTTCTACGGCGAACCGGCGGACGACAACCAGCTCTTCCAGCGCCTGCTCAAAGAGTCCGTGCACGAGATCGGCCACGCGCTGGGGCTCAAGCACTGTTACAATGCACGCTGTCCGATGTATTACTCGAACTCGGTGTTCGACACCGACAACAAGTTTTCGAACTTCTGCGAAGCCTGCGAAAAGCGCAGCCGCGCCAACCGCTAGAGCACCGTCGCGCCCTTATGTCATCTCGAGCTTGTCGAGGGACAGCCACCAAGGAGTGCGATTGCGGCGATCCCTCGACAAGCTCGGGATGACAGATCAAGGCGAAAGTAGCAGCGCAACCTATCCGAAAATTGCGGCGACTTTGTCGGAATTGTAGACGTACGTTTCGGTGAACTGCGACCAGATCACGGTCTTGTGCAGTTCGGTCATGGCGCCGAAGAGGCAAAACCAGTTCAAGATTTCGTGCTGTCCGGAAGCCTCGATGTCGGCGAGTTTGGTATTCCGCCAGACCTCGGCATCACCGGCCAGCATCGCGTCGTAGAGGCGGCGGTCGGCCGCGACGTCGGGCCAGAGGTGCTTCGTCTTTTCGTTCAAGAACGCGTGCGACCAGCTCGACGACGCGACCACGGCGATGCGCCACGGGCTCTTCGCCAGCACGCGTGCGGCCGCGCGGCCGAGGTCGAAGCAGCGTCGCGGGGAGGGTGACGGCGGGTCGAGCGGTTTGTTCGCTTCCGCATACGGAAAGCCGATGCCGCGATGGCTGATCACGTAGCGGCCGTAGCAGTTGACTTGAAACGGAATCAAGGGGTACGGAAACCCGGCGCGATCGTAGTCGAGGTAGAGGACCGTGTTCATGAACGCGTGCGGCAGGTGCGGGAAATGCAGCGGCCGGTAGGCGTAAGCAATGTCGAATTCTTCTTCGAGCATGCCGATCGCGAGGTACTTCGAGATCGCGGGCGCGCTCTTGACGTTGAACGTCGTTTCCCCGTCCTCGTCCCAATAGTTGGGCATGCCGCCCCACGGCTTGCACACCAGATCGTCTTGATAGGCGAGCACGGAGAACGCCGGAATCAGGTCTTCGCGAAAGTTCTCGTACTGATCGTCGCCCCACACGACGACCGCGTCGGGCGCGAACGCATCGAGCGCCCCGCGGACGGCGCGCAGACCCGAGGCCATCGAATCGCGGTGCTCTTGCGCGTGCGAGAGACCCTGGTCGTGGTCCCACTCCTCGCGCATGCGCGCGGGCCAATTGGCGGGATCCTTATCGCGCTCCGGGATGTCCGGATCGAGCAGCGTTCGCTTGAGCCAGTACGACAGTTGTTCGTTCTTTTGACCGAGCCGCGGCCAGTGAGAAATGCCCAGTCCCAAGATCTCGCCCATGAGGGGCAGTTCTGCCGCCGAGCGGCGAGGCCCCTACACCCGCTGCGCGTCGGCCAGTGCGATGGCATGTTCGACGCCGTCGACGTCGAGGCGCAGCGCGCCTTGGGGTCCGAGTCCGCGCGCGATACCCTCCAGCGCGACCTCGCCGAGATCGATCAGCACGCGGTAGCGCGAGCCGGCCAGGCCGGCCCGTTCTTCGTAGGTGCGCGCGACCACGTCCGGTGCGTTCACCGCACCGAGGCGGCGCTCGAAGGCCAGCAGGACCTCGCTCAAGACGGCCTCGCGCCGCACGTGCGGGTCGGCATCGGCGAGGAACGCCGGCGGCGGAGCGATCGCGCCGAGCGCGCCCGCCGCGGGCCGCAGCACGTTGATCCCCACGCCGCAACCGACGTGTGCGGTCCCGCCCGAAACCTGCGAGACGCACAAGATGCCGGCGACCTTGCCGCCGCGGACGAAGAGGTCGTTCGGCCAGCGCAGGTCGACGTGCGCGGTGCACGCGCGCGCGATCCCGTCGGCGACGCAGAGCGCGACCCAGAACGGCACGGCCCACAGGCCGGATGCCGGGAGCGTGGTGGGCAGGATCGTCGTGAAGAGCAGGCCGGTGCCGAACGGCGCGACCCACGTGCGGCCGGCCTTGCGGCCGCGGCCGGCGGTTTGCTCGTCGGCGACCAAGGTCGCACCCGCGCTGTCGGCGCGCGCGAGCAACGGCGTTGCATCGTCGTTGGTCGAGCCGGTCCGGGCCTGATAGCGGATGTCGTCGAACCGCGTGCCCTCCAGCGCGATACGAATGTGCGCGACGTCCAGCGCCTGAAAAGGTGCGGTCTGTTCCGGCACGTATCACCCTCCTCTGCTATGGCAATGGAACGAACGCTGATTCTCGCAAAAGCCGACGCCGTCGTGCGCGGCCTGGTCGGTGAGGTGCTCTCGCGTTTCGAGCGCCGCGGCTATACGATCGTCGGGCTGAAACTGTTAACCGTCGACGCCGAACTGGCGAAGAAACATTACGCCGAACACGCTGGGAAGCCGTTCTTTGCCGGCCTGGTGGAATACATCACGAGCTCGCCGATCGTCGCGATGGTGATCGAGGGGAGCGATGCGATCGAAGGCTGCCGTGCGACGATCGGGGCGACGAACCCGATCAAGGCGGCACCGGGAACGATTCGCGGCGACTTCGCGCAAACGATCGGCCGGAACCTCGTGCACGGCAGCGACTCGCCCGCCAGCGCGGCCCGCGAGATCGCCATCTGGTTTAGCGCCGGCGAACTCTACCCGCGCGAACACCCGCTGGCAGCGATGCTCGTGAGCAATTAAGACGATGTCGCTCGAATCGCTGCGCGGCAGTGGCCGCCCGCTCATCGAAAGCGTTCGCGCGCGCGAGATCCTCGATTCGCGCGGCAATCCGACCGTTGCCGTGGCGGTGGCGACGAGCTTCGGAGCGGTCGAAGAGGCGATGGTTCCCTCGGGCGCGTCGACCGGCGCCTTCGAAGCGGTGGAGAAGCGCGACGGCGATCCCAAGCGGTTCAACGGCAAAGGCGTGCTGAAGGCCGTGGCGGCGGTGAACGAGATCCTGGGCCCCGCGATCGAGGGCCTCGATGCGACCGCGCAACGCGAGGTCGACAATGCGATGATCGAGCTCGACGGCACGCCGAACAAGGCGAACCTCGGCGCCAACGCGCTGCTCGGCGTCTCGATGGCGGTTGCGCGGGCGGCCGCGATGTCGCTCGGCGTTCCGCTCTTCCGATATCTCGGCGGACCGTCGGCGAGCACGCTGCCGGTGCCGATGATGAACGTAATCAACGGCGGGAAGCACGCCGAAGGGGCGCTGCAGTTCCAGGAAATCATGATCGTTCCGTACGGCGCGACCAACGTCGGCGATGCGATTCGCTGCGGCGCTGAAATCTTCGCCGCGTTGAGCAAGACGCTGCACGAGATGGGGCAACCGACGCTGGTCGGTGACGAGGGCGGTTTTGCGCCGCGACTCGATTCGATCGACGACGCGTTGAAACTGTTGGTCAAGACGATCGAACGAGCCGGCTACGTGCCGGGCGGCGACGTCGGCATCGCGCTCGACCCGGCGTCGACCGAGTTCTTTCGCGACGGCAAATACTACCCGCACCTGCCCGACCACCCCATGACCTCGAGCGAGATGGTGGCGCTCTACGAAGGGCTGTGCAATACCTATCCGATCGTCTCGATCGAGGACGGGCTCGCCGAGGACGACTGGGCCGGCTGGGCGCTGCTCACGCAGCGGCTGGGCAAGCGCGTGCAAATCGTCGGCGACGACCTGTTCGTCACCAACGTCGAACGTCTGGCGCGCGGTATCAAGGAAGAATCCGCCAACGCGATCCTGGTGAAGCTCAACCAGATCGGCACCGTTACCGAGACGCTGGACTGCGTCGAGATGGCCCACCACGCCGGCTTCCGGTGCGTCATCTCGCACCGTTCGGGCGAAACCGAGGACACGACGATCGCCGACCTGGCGGTCGCAACCGGCGCCGGGCAGATCAAGACCGGCTCGCTCGCGCGCAGCGACCGCGTGGCCAAGTACAACCGCTTGATGGCGATCGCGGCCGACCTGGGCCCCGCGACCGCGCGCTATCCGGGGAAAACGGCTTTCAAGGCCTTGCAGTAGAACACAGGCGGCCGGACGCGGGCCCGTAGCTCAGCGGTAGAGCAGCCGGCTCATAACTGGTCGCGCGCTGGTTCGAACCCAG